>OOAN01001605.1_pt1 | contig 11790 bp, 10 predicted proteins | sample 1671301 | NCBI WGS metagenome assembly OOAN01 (sample SAMN06348142, study PRJEB24527) | human gut metagenome | biome: human gut; feature: ankylosing spondylitis patient; material: feces | host: Homo sapiens | place: China | collected 2015-10
GCTGCAGGTCGATGCCGCCCACGCTGTGGATGATCTGGTTGTACTGGGCGCAGGCATCGTCTGCATCGGGGTTGGTGCCATCCGGCAGGTGGATGTGCGCCGGGTCGATGTTCACATGATCGAACAGGTTGCGGTGCATGAAGCTCCAGTAGCTTTCCGGGTGCTCCTTGGGCAGGCTGCGGTACTCATCTAGATTGACGGTCGTCACCCCCGAAAAGTCGAGGTCACCCTTGTTGTACCACTCCACCAGCTGCTGGTAGGCACCCACCGGGGTGCCTCCGGTGGCCAGACCCAGCACGCAGTCGGGTTTCAGGATGATCTGCGCCGAAAGGATGTTGGCCGCCTTGCGGGACATGTCTGCGTAATCGTTTGCGCGAATGATTTTCATCGGTTCTCCGCTCCTTTGTTTTTACTTCAGCAGCAGCGGCAGAAAGCTGGTGCCGTTTTCCGGTGCCTTGCTGTGGAAATAGTCCGCAGCGGTCGCACCGACATCGCTGAGGGTCTTGCGGATCCCGATATTCTTGGGGGTGGAGTGGGCGCTGTGGATCATCAGCGGCACCATCTCACGGGTGTGGTGCGGGTGTCCGATGGTCGGGTCGTTGCCGTGGTCCGCCTGCACGATGAGGATATCGTCCTCGCCCAGGGCGTCGCGGATCTTGCCGATCCATTCGTCCGCCACCCGCAGGCGGTCTGCGTAGGCCGCGACATTCTCCCGGTGGCCGCACAGGTCCGTTTCCTGCACGTTGGTGCAGATAAACGCAGTCTCCTGCTCCTTTACGATCTCCAGGGTGCGCTGCAGCACGCTGGCCGTGTCCACCATGGGGATGCTGGTGCCGTAATTGTTCGTGACCACGTCGGCCACCTTGCCCAGCAGGAACACCGGCAGGCCGCTCTTGCCCAGAATCGTGGGGATCTGCACCTCCGGGTCAACGCCGTAGCCCATGTGGATGCAATGGTAGTCGTTGTTGTAAACACCGCTGGCCGGGGCATTCACGCCGATGTAATCGCCGTGTTCCTCAATGGCATCCAGCAGGTTCTGCAGGTGCACGCCGCGCCCGCCGAAGGTGATGACGCGGGGCACGACCGACACGCTGCGCACCAGATGACCGATCTTGAGCTCTTCCTCAAAATCAAGGTCGTCGATGGCCGCCGTGACGTTGAAGGCCTGACCCGGATCGCATTCCACGTTGTCGGCCACGGTGCAGGCCTCGTTGACGATCAGCAGGCGCTTGCCGGATGTTCCGGTGTAATACCGGACATGGTAACCCGCATCCTCCAGCGTCTTTTTGATGAGCTCGATCTTATTGCAGATCGGCTCGCCGAAGGGCTTTGCCGGGCGGGTGCCCATGATCTCCTGATGGCCGAAGAAGGTGTCCGCACCATCGTGCATCAGCTCGGCACGGCCGAACGTTGCATCCGTCGCAAACGGCAGGCCGGGGAACTCCCGCCCCACGATGTTCGCCAGACCAAGGCTTGCCAGATTGGGCAGCTTCAGGTCCGGCGTGCGCTCAAAGATATGCACACAGGTGTTGGCACCGCAGTCCGCAGGGCGCACCTGCGGCACATCCGGCATTGCGCCCACACCAAAACCATCCAGAACGATTACAACAAACTTTCCCATTGCGAATTATCCTTTCTGTCATTCCCGGACCGGTTCTCCCAGCGCAGAGTACAGGCCCGCCAGCTCCGGCTTGCCGGAGGACAGCCCTTTGACCACTGCCACCCGGCTCCGGGTCACAAAGAACTGTGTCCGGAACGCCATGACCGCCGCAGCCGAGACCGGACAGTTCTGCTGCAGTTCAAAATGATAGTCGATGCTGGAGTCGTCCGGCGGCAGCACCGGCACGACCTTTGCATTTTCCGGCGTCGTGCCCACCAGGGCGTTCTTCATATGGCCGCGGCGGTAATGCCCGCCGCCGTAGCAGTATGCCTTATCGCCCAGATTGTGGCTGACCTCCGAAACATACAGGTATCCGGGGCGCTCCTCGGCATCCGGGTGGCCGGCATGATACGGTGTCGTTCCGGTCAGGCCGTGTCCCGGTTCCCCGTGGGTGCCGCCTGCTGCCGCGATCATCGGGATGCTGTGGGTGCAGGTGGCACTGGGCGTATTGAGCATCAGGTCCCGGTAGCCGCGGGCGCGCAGCATTTCGGCTGCGGTCTGCACGGTCCGGAGGTTGGGCATGGGCAGGATGTCCTGTGCCGCTTCGTCGTACAAAAAGCAAGGGAAGCTGCACACGCCGCCCACCTCCACATTCGGCATCGCCTCGATCGCACGCACTGCGCTGTCCAGTTCCTGCAATTCAAAGCCGCCGTACTGCCCGGAATACAGCATGTCGCCTTCTCCCAGAACACGGAGCATCAGCTTCTGGTGCAGGCCCAGCTCGGTGCAGACTGCGCTGATCTCGCGGGCTTTTTCCAGCGTGTACACCGTTACGATCACCGGCTTTGCGCGGAGGATTTTTTTCAGGGCCGCCCGGGGGATCTGGACCAGATGCCCTACGTTGCCGAGGGGGATCTGATTTTCCACCATCGTCAGCGCCTCGCGGAAGTCCACGCACACAGCGCCCACATATCCCATGTCGGTCAGCGCACGGGCGATCAGGGGGTTGCGTCCGATCTGCTTGAGCATGAAAAAGTTCTGCACGCCGTTTGCGTCGCCTGCCTGTTTGATGCTGCGGGCATTTTCCAGGATCGTGTCGTAATCCAGCAGATAGGTGTCCGGCAGGATCACGCCATTCTGCTGCCATTCAATGCCCAGACGCACCAACGGCTGGTTGCGCTCCATTACGGTCTTTAAAAACACAGGGCATCTCTCCTTTTCCTCTCGTTTTTTCAGCGGTTCAGTTTTCCTCGACCTGCTCCATGCAGCTGCGCAGGATGCGGATGATGGTGTCCGGGCCGCTGCGCATGGGATTGATGCGGATCATCCGGTGTTCAATGGTCGGGTCCTGCGCACGGAACGTTCCACTGACACGGTAGATCATGGGGGCAAACTCGTATTTGCTCTCGCTGCCCACCGGATGCGGCGCTGCGCCGAACTTCGGGGCAGCGTCCAGAATTTTTTCGGCGATCTCCTGATCAAACTCCACCAGCAGCACCTTGCTCTGCGCGTTTGCCAGGAACGCCTGCCGCACATGGGGGACCTCGCCGGCGTTCAGGCGGCGGACCAGCTCCTCGTTGACCTCGCTCTGGATGGCGAGCGCCACCGGCGCATAGATCAGGCCGCGCAGGGCCTCCATGGCTTCGTGTCCCTGCACCTGACTGCCGCCGGAATACTGCATCTTGTAGATGCGGTCGATCAGCTCCTTGCTGCCGATCACTGCACCGACGCCCTCCGGACCAAGGATCTTGAAGCAGGAGAAGGTGGACAGGTCGGCCCCCGCCTGGCAGCCGATGGCGTCCACTTTCAGGGCGGCGTAGTTGTCATCGGTCACCACCGGGATGCCCGGCAGCGCAGCCTTGATGGCTGCGATCACGGCCTTGTAGTCGTAGCGGTCCTCCGGCTTCTGCCGGGTCAGCTGCACCAGGGCGCCGCGGATCTCGTCCTTGTGCTGCGCACAGACGGCCTTGAGCTGTTCCAGATCGTTGAAGTCCGCGCGGATGGGTTTCAGCCCCATGGCGTCGATGGTCACCTGCGTCGTCGTATAGATGGGCGAGGTGTGCACCAGAATGGCATCCCCCGGTTTCAGGCAGGCGGTCAGAGCCCAGCGGATCGCGCCCGTGCCGGAGCCGCGCACAAGCAGCGCCGCCGGGGCATCAAAGGTGTCGGCAAAGACCTTTTCCACCTTTACCGTGCAGCGGGGCTTGTTCAGCCCTTTCACCACGCCGAGGTCGCCCAGCGAGAGGACTTCCTCTCCCTGAAAATTGCGGGTCACTGCGTCAATGACCTTGAACTGGAGCTGTTTTGCCTGCTCCAGCGAGATAGAATGCAGGGGATAGGTTTTCATTGTCAATTCCTCGAATCCTTGTTATTTCTGTCCTTTGTAGATGCGCAGTGCATTGCGGTACAGCAGGTTCTCCCATGCGCGGTCCGGCACGCCTGCCTCGCTTGCCAGCGGAGCAAAGGTGTCCAGCAGGTAGCTGTAGCCCACACCGCCCCGGTCTGCAAAGTTGCTGCGGCGGGTGATGTCCATGCTCATGACGATCTGCGTGTCGTACCCTTCCGCACAAAGGCGGCTGAGCCAGTCTGCACGGGAGACATCGGGCTGGTAGTTGCACTTGCCGATGGTGTCGAACGCAATGTTGACCCCCTGATCCAGCAGGCGCTTCATGTAATCCAGATCGGCCGACAGGTCGATGTGGCTCAGCACCACCCGGCTCAGGTCAACGCCAAAGCTCTTGAAGATCTCCAGCTGCTCCAGGCCGCGCGTGCCCAGCGTTGTGTGGGTGCAGATGGGTGCCCCCGTTTCTGCATGGGCGCGGGATGCCGCACGGAACACCTTGGCCTCCGTCTCGGTGATGTCCTTCGAGGTGCCGATCTCGCCGATGACGGTCGCCCGGACACCGGTGCCTTCAATGCCCTCGGTCAGTTCCTTCACCATGATGTCACACAGCTGCTGTTCGGTCAGCGTATAGCACTCCGGCGGGAGAAAGGGCTCCTTGTAGTAGCCCGTCGCGTGGGTGATCTCCACCCCCGCCTGTGCAGCCATTTTCTGCACATAGGCCACGTTCCGGCCCATCCCGCGGTTGGTCTGGTCGATGATGCCGACCACACCGTGTTCCGCCAGCCGCCGGTACTCCGCTGCGGTCGCGTCAAAATCATCCAGCCTGCAGTCGATGTTCTTCTTCGGGCCGGACAGGTCGATCGTCGTATGCTCGTGCGCATACAGAATCTTTTCAGGCAGTTTCAAAAGGATTCGCCTCCTGTATTGTTTCTTAACCAGAGCCGCCTCCCGACGCAGGCCGGGAGGCGCTCATTTTATCCGGGGATCAGGCGGCAGGGGTGTACAGAGACAGCAGGAACAGCACGTTTGCGATCAGGCCGACCAGGATCGCGCCCAGAGGACCGACCGCCATGGAGACCAGAGGCTTCTTGCTGCACTTGTTGATGCACCAGAATGCCACGATGATGAACAGACCCGTCGTGGGCATGATTGCCTGAGCAGCCAGGATGCCGCCGATCAGCAGGGCGATGTCGATGACGTAGCTCATAGCGGTACGGATGTTGTCGCCGCAGCGCTTGATGCCGGGGAACTTGTCCAGACCCTTTGCGATGACGTTCAGCAGCAGGATCTCCACACAGATGCAGGCTGCACCGGCGATCAGGGCGATAAAGGGGTTGGGGATCAGCAGACCGATCACAAAGACGAAGGTCATGCCGGCCGGAGCGTAGACGCCGGTGGTGATGGCGGTGGTGGCAACCAGCGGGATAAAGCCGATGGCACGGGCCAGAGCGGTCAGACCTGCGTTGACGCGGTCACCCTCGGCCAGCAGGCCCAGGCTGATGGGGTCACCGGCCATGATGCTCATGCTGGTGCCTGCTGCGATCAGGCCGCCCATGAGGGCCAGAACCGGCATATACTTGCGGATGCGTGCGACCTTGTCGGCAAAGATCTGGGTCAGCATTTCGTTGGAGTTCTGGTCGTTGCCTTCCTTATCCATGGCAGCGAACACCAGCATGATGATCATACCGGCCAGCAGGGCCATACCGTCCTTGTTCAGGCTGATCGTGTGCTCGGCGTCCAGTGCGATCTTGCCATAGGTCTCAACGATCTGACGGACCAGCAGGGTCACAACGGCGGTGATGATGCCCTTGGCAGCGCCGAACTGCAGGGCAACCGTCACAGCCGGGAAGATGGCGAAGGCCAGCGTGATACCGGCAGAGACCTGGCCCAGGCTGCCCAGGAAGTTGACCGGCAGCAGGTTGAACAGGTCGATGATCACCTGCAGGCCGAACAGCAGGGCCACGCCGTACACAGCGCCGATGACGCCGGAAGCGATCATGCCCTTTTTGGTGTCCGGGCACCAGGTGCCGATGATGTCGGTGGTAAGCAGGATGCAGTGGATCAGGATGATGCTTGCGGCAATGGACGTGGGCAGGCCGTAGCCGATGACCAGACCAAAGCCGATGGCAAAGCTGGTGGCTGCCAGAGCCTTGCGGTCCATGCGCTTTTCCAGATACTCCGGCAGGACCGGGCGCAGGCCGTCGTTGAACACGGCGATGCTCTGGTTTGCCAGGATCGATGCCAACGCACCAACTGCCGCGATGATAACGTAGCGCAGAATGGTTTCCATATGTAATCCTCCTTATTTGACGATCCGGATCAGAAGCCCAGACCCTTGAGAATGATCGGCACGACCTTTTCGATGTGCTGATCCGTAAAGCCGTATGCCTTCTTGCCGGCCTTGACCTGTGCCAGGATCTCGTCCTCGCTCAGCATTTTGCCCGGCATGGACACCGTTGCGCACTGGTTCATGCCCAGCAGGGCAATGGCCATTGCCAGCGCACCGCCGCCGCCCGTCTTGCAGGCGCCGAAGTAGTAATCTGCCTGCCCGGTCTTGACCGCCATTGCCGCCGCAATGTCATCCTTGATCTCCACCGAGGCACGGTCGCCTACAACACCCTTGATGGTGTCATAAACCTTCTGCTTGTCGATCTGGCCGCCTACTACGATTTTCATAAGCTAGCCCTCCTTTCTGATGTGGGTTTTATGCAAATGCTGTCACGATTGTGCCAGCACGACCCCGATGTGCATGGTCAGGAACTTCTGTTCGTCCTCCGGCAGGTCCGGCAGGATCTCCCGCACCAGCGCCTGCGTTGCTTCCAGTGCCTTGGGGAAGGTGGGCTCCTGGCTGGTCTCTTCGTAGACCTCTTCGTCCAGCGGCTCCACCGGCTCTCCGCGGTGGATGCGCCCCAGCGCAGCGCACAGGTGCGTGATCATGGCGGAGGCGTTTTCTTCGGTCAATGTCAGACCGTATTTCTCCTGAAAAAAGCGGATCACATCCTGTACCTTCCGGCAATCCTCCTCGGACAGCATCCCTGCCTGGTGCAGGATCGTTAATCTCGGTTCAAAATCCATCTCTGACATCTCCCAATGATTTTTTGTTTTGCTTACAGCCAGGTGCCGATCTTGTCGGCCAGCGTCTCAGCCGGTGCTTCGGTTCCAAAAATGTTCCAGACCAGCTCACAGATCTCGCCGCAGCAGCTGTAGGGACTGTAGTAGGACATGGAGTTAGGCTTGAAGCCAACGTTCTGCTTGTTGGTCAGGAACACCACTGCGGTCTTGTTGGTCTTGTTCATGACCACATGGGTGCCGGTAAAGCCTGCGTGGCCAAAGGCGTCGTAGTGGCGGTCGCCGCGGCCCATGAACGAGGAGCCCCGCTCAAAGCCCAGCCCGCGGGACGGCTTGCCGTTCTGCTCGCTGGTGAACTCGTCGATGACTTCCTTCTTGTAAAGGCGGACGCCCTTGTAGATGCCGCCATTCAGCATGGCCTGGCACAGCACGGCCAGATCTTCCGCGTCGGAGTACAGGCCCGCGTGACCGGCCACGCCGCCGTTTGCCATCCATGCATTGCCGTCGTTGCACTCGCCCTGCAGGGTGTAGTTGCGCCAGCCGGTGAAGGTACGGAACGCGTCCAGATCGGCGGTGCAGTCGTAGCCAAAGCCCGGGTAGTCGATCTCGTCCACCATGGCATACTCATACGGGTTGCCGAAGGAGGTGGCCGCCACATCCTCGGTGGTAAAGCCGTTGGCCAGCGGCAAATAGGTGGTGCGCTTCAGCCCCAGAGGCTTGTAGATCTCGTTCTTGACGTATTCGTCCATCGAACGCCCGGTGATCCGCTCCACCAGGAAGCCCAGCATCTGGAAGCCCAGGTCGCTGTACTTTTCCTCGCCGGGGGCGAACATCAGCTCACAGTTGCAGATGTAATCCAGCACCTTGGCCTTGTCCTTCTCGATGTAGAGGAACATCGCCTTCCACTGCGGCAGACCGGAGGTGTGGGTCAGCAGCTGATGCACGGTGACGTTTTCCTTCCCGTTCTTGGCAAACTCCGGAATGTAGCTTGCTACCGTGGCATTCAGGTCGATCTTGCCCTCGCTGTACAGCTTCATGATGGACTGTGTCGTGGCCATGATCTTGGTGCAGGATGCCATGTCGAACATGGTATCCATCTGCATGGGGCGGGGATCGTCCAGCCGCACGCCCATGTCGTTGAGCATTGCGTAGCCGTATGCCTTTTCATACACGATCTTGCCGCCGCGTGCCACCACGATCGTTGCGCCGGGGAAATATCCCTGTCCCATGTAGTTTTCCACAATGTCGTCGATGGCCGTCAGGCGGTCATCGGTCCGGACGGGCATTGCAGACCGGGGGAAGCAGTTCTCCGCCTGCTCCGGGCTGGCACACCCCATAAAGGCAGAGGCAGCTGCCAGTGTGCCAACGGTTTTGCCGGATGCGATCAGGAAGTTGCGCCGAGTGATCTTTTTCATGCGAGATCTCCTTTTCTTTCTGCAAAAAAATCAGACATCCTGTATCGGTTTTCGGAAGAAAATGTTTTATACAATATTTTGTATTTTCATCCCGAAAGAAACACCCGCATGTCCTCCATGCAGATGTGACTTCTGTTTGACAGCACCTTTGCTTAGTAGCGCGGAATGATCTGCTTGCGCATCACCTGCTGCTGGATGTGGTCCACACGCTCCACCGACAGGATCTTGCGCACCAGCTGCGCGGTGATGTTATCACTTTTCCGGCAGGCAAGCACGGCCACGGTATCTTTTTCCTGCTCATCCAGCCGGGGCATCGGATAATAGCTCAGCCCCTCCGGCAGCATATCGGCGCTCCAGACGCCGGCATCAATGACGCCGCTGTGCAGAAACGGCACCAGTTGACTATAGATGATGGGCACATATTGCACCGGCTTATCGGCAAAACAGAACCGGGTCAGCATCTCCTGGTCCACCGATGAGGCATCCACGCCCACCTTGCAGTTCTGCCAGTCGCCCTTGAAGTCCGGGCGGACAAAGACCCGATGCTGTTCCACATAGCTCTGCGGGCCAAAGGCCGCGATCAGCTGGATGTCCTTGCCCTCCTGCACATAGTGTTCAAATGCAAGCTGGCTCATGACGCACAGATGAAAGCGCCCTTCTTCCACACAGTTCAGCCGGTAGCCGGAACCGCGCATGAATGCGATCGCACCCGTGACCCCTTTCTGGTTCAGTTCCTCATACAGTCCGCTGGCCAGGCCTTCATAGCGCAGGCCATACGGCATAGGCATCACGCAGGTCAGACCCGTATTGCTGCAATACTGCGCCATTGCCACATAGTCGATCTCTGTTGCAATGGTGCCGTTCTGCCCATGGGATTCCAGACAGATCACATGATTCTGTTTCAGGTTGTTCAGCGCGATCTGGATATTTCCCCGTGCCATCTCGCATTGTTCGCTCAGTTCCGTCACCGTGGGGATCCGGTCTCCCGGTTCCAGCCCTGCCAGGATCTGCGCGACCTGCAGCGTTGCCAGACCAGACTTCTGGAGCAGACTTGTGTTCATCATGGTTGCTCTTCCCTTCTCGACCTATCTTTCAATCCGCATCAGGTGGACCGTGGGAAAATCCACAGGAAAGAAGCGTATTTTGGGCGTTCCGCCCCTCCTCACAAGAGACAGATCGCTTGCAGATTTATGATAATACAAAATTTCATATATTGCAATATGGAGTCTTGCATAAACTTTTTCCATCGAATTTGTACAACCTGATTTTTTCATCCGCGGCGGCTTTCTGGTCCGTCGGCAGCCTCCCCGGCAGGAACACCATGCGCCGCTCGCCCTTGAGGTCACCCCCGCGTGTGCGGGGAAAAGATCCACCAGCTGCTGCCATGCAGGGGTGCCCGGGGATCACCCCCGCGTGTGCGGGGAAAAGTTCCACAGCGCGTACAATGGCCGTTGCAGTCCGGGATCACCCCCGCGTGTGCGGGGAAAAGTTCACGTCAGCCCGGGGCAGGTCGGTGGCGTAGGGATCACCCCCGCGTATGCGGGGAAAAGCGCCAGCACAAACGCTGACAGGTTCAGCGTCCAGGATCACCCCCGCGTGTGCGGGGAAAAGTTTGATTTGCGGCACCTGATATGTGGTTGATTGGGATCACCCCCGCGTGTGCGGGGAAAAGCCTCGTTCAGTAGGTCTTCGTTCGTCATAACGGGGATCACCCCCGCGTGTGCGGGGAAAAGATATATTCAATAGTATCATCGAGCAGGCCATTAGGATCACCCCCGCGTGTGCGGGGAAAAGAGGGAAAACCGAATGAGTAAAGTATACTCACGGGGATCACCCCCGCGTGTGCGGGGAAAAGCCAAAGCATCCACGCTTGTTTCAAAATAAGAAGGGATCACCCCCGCGTGTGCGGGGAAAAGCCCATGTAGTCCAAAATGGAGTTTTCGGCCGGGGGATCACCCCCGCGTGTGCGGGGAAAAGAAACTCTGCCCGCACTTGGTCATCAGTCAGGCAGGATCACCCCCGCGTATGCGGGGAAAAGTCTTCAATGAGCCGCTTGTTTTCCCTATACTCGGGATCACCCCCGCGTATGCGGGGAAAAGGTTATGGGGCAACAATCGGAGAGGACGGAATGAGGATCACCCCCGCGTATACGGGGAAAAGTTCATTCGGCTTGCCCTCCCAGACCTTCACAGGGGATCACCCCCGCGTATGCGGGGAAAAGAGCCATTGCGTGCTGTCACTATATGTTGTGTTAGGATCACCCCCGCGTATGCGGGGAAAAGGCGTAAATCCTTGTAATCAGCGGGTCGCTGTGAGGATCACCCCCGCGTATGCGGGGAAAAGGGTGATGCAGCATCCTATCGAGCGTGGCGACGGGGATCACCCCCGCGTATGCGGGGAAAAGCGCCCTGCTGGGCGCTGCGGCATATAACTGACGGGATCACCCCCGCGTATGCGGGGAAAAGGCTGATGGTCACATCCCATAGCGCGCGTACCTGGGATCACCCCCGCGTATGCGGGGAAAAGTGGTGCGTTGTTGCTGTGCTCCAGATCAAACAGGGATCACCCCCGCGTATGCGGGGAAAAGCAGGCTTTGCTATGTACTTGGATGTTTCTGCAAGGATCACCCCCGCGTATGCGGGGAAAAGAAAGTCATGCGCGGCGCAAAAGACAAGCGCATGGGATCACCCCCGCATGTGCGGGGAAAAGCTCAAGACCTGACCGACCGTCAACCGGTCTGCTGGATCACCCCCGCATGTGCGGGGAAAAGACGCTGTAAAGCGGCATTCTGCGCGTGGTTTTGGGATCACCCCCGCATGTGCGGGGAAAAGGCTTCGCACTCTGCAACGCTCTTCGGTGTCGGGGGATCACCCCCGCATGTGCGGGGAAAAGTTGGTCGAACGCTCTACCTTGTAGCCGGCGAGAGGATCACCCCCGCGTATGCGGGGAAAAGTTTTTTGCAGCGTACGGCGCAATGCCGCTGTCAGGATCACCCCCGCGTATGCGGGGAAAAGACTAAAAAGATCCCGTAGCACCGTGCCTCATGTTGCTATTGTACCGCTGTTTCCTTCAGTTTGCAATAAACCTGTTGTATCAGACGGCAGTCCGGCAGGGCGCGATGCTCCACTTTTTCTGCCAGCTGAAAATGCTGTGCCAGCGTCACCAGCTTATAATTTGCGATCCTTGTAAGGTTTCGGCGGGCAAGTTGTGCAAGGTCGATCTGGCGGTTGGTCGGTGCCGGAAAGCCATATCGTTTGCAGGTCATGCGCAGAAACTCCAGATCAAAGGCAATATTATGTCCCACCAGTGGGTCTTTGCCAATAAACAACAAAAAGCTATTCAGCGCTTCCCGTGGTTCTGTT
>OOAN01001613.1_pt1 | contig 11761 bp, 9 predicted proteins | sample 1671301 | NCBI WGS metagenome assembly OOAN01 (sample SAMN06348142, study PRJEB24527) | human gut metagenome | biome: human gut; feature: ankylosing spondylitis patient; material: feces | host: Homo sapiens | place: China | collected 2015-10
CACCGAGATCTACACTCTTTCCCTACACGACGCTCTTCCGATCTCCTGATTTTCCGGAGCGCCAAATTTTCATTTTTCCTGCTGCTGCTGTTATCGCTTCCCGTCCTTATCGAGACAAAAGCGCTACTGACACTCTGGCTGAAAATCGTCCCGGACCACACAGTCGTATTCCTGCGGATCATGTTGTGCACGACATGGGTGTATGCCGTCTCCAATCCGTTGATTACAGCCGCTTCCGCCACCGGCAAGATCAAACTATACCAAAGCGTCGTCGGAGGGTTGCTGCTGCTGATCCTACCGATTTCTTATCTTTGTTTGCGGCTAGGGCTCCCTGCATACAGCGTCTTTATCGTACATTTAGTCATTGAAATTACAGCCCAATTCGCCCGGCTGCTGATGCTCAAAAGAATGATTAAACTTTCACTGCGAGAATATTTCAGCAAAGTAGTGTGGTGTATTTTCAAGGTAACGGCAATCGCGCTTGCAACGCCTCTGGCCGTGGCATACTGGCAGCCGGGAGAAGGAATATGGAATCTTCTGACGATCTGCCTGATTTGCGCCATATCGACAAGTATGTCCGTTTACTGGTTCGGACTTACATCCGGAGAGAAAATATATATATCCTCGAGAGTCTCATCTATCGTATCAAAATTCAGAATATGATTTCCATTACTTCAAAGGAAATGTGCTGCGGCTGTGCAGCATGCGAACAGCGGTGTCCCAAGTCCTGTATTGTGATGCGCGAAGATGAGGAAGGGTTTCTTTATCCGCAAACAGACATGTCAAAATGTATAGATTGCGGCTTGTGCGAAAAAGTCTGTCCGGTACTCAATCAGGGCGAAAAGAGAAAGCCGCTCTATGTATATGCCGCAAAAAATAAAAATCCTCAAATTCAGCTATACAGCTCTTCAGGAGGTGTTTTTACCCATATTGCAGAACAGATTATTCAGAATAACGGTGTGGTTTTCGGAGCTCGTTTCGACGAGAATTGGGCTGTTAAACACGACTACACCGAAACACTCGAGGGACTCGCAGCCATGCGAGGCAGTAAATATGTACAAAGCCGAATAGGCAGTACTTACCAGCAGGCAAAAGATTTTTTGGAAGCCGGACGTTTAGTGCTCTTTTCGGGCACTCCCTGTCAAATAAGAGGTTTAAAGCTTTTTTTGGCAAAAGAATATGAAAATCTATTGACTGTAGATTTAGTTTGCCACGGTGTTCCCAGCCCCGAAATCTGGCGACAATATTTACATGAAACAATAGCCAGAAAAGGGTTCAAACATGCAAATTCCGAGTTGCGGGCCACTACCCAAATTACGGGCATCAATTTCAGGGACAAGACGACCGGATGGCAGCATTTCAGTTTGCGGTTCATACTCCGCAGAGAAACCGGGTCCGGTCTTCCGGAGACGGCAGACGTGTCCAGAATACACTATAAAGATCCATTCTTTTACTGCTTCCTGTCGCATGTGACCGAAAGATATTCATGCTACGCCTGTCCGGCAAAAGAACTGAAAAGCGGCAGCGACATCACACTCGGCGATTTTTGGGGATTCCGCGGCACCAAGGACTTTCCGGATGACAACAACGGTATAAGTCTGTTGCTGATCAATACGGATCAAGGCAGCAAATATATTACCGGCACATTACGTTCGGAGCAATCCTATGAAAAAGTCATCAAACAAAATCCGATGATCACCGCCAGTCTTATCAAGGATCCGAGAAGAGATACTTTTTATAAGGCGGTTGCAAAGTCTTCGCTGCACCGGCAGAGCAAAAAACTGAGGCTAATAAACAAAATCAAAAGATATGCGAATCGGCTTGCTGACCTTGCCCTTGGAAACAGGATACGGTAGCATATTGCAGGCATATGCGCTGAAAACGGTACTGACGCGGCAAGGGCACGAAGTCATACTCATTCGCCGTCTCGTTAAAAAAAAGCGGTTCGACGGCTGGAACATCTTGAAACGAAGCGTCAAGAAATACATATTCAGGAAACCGGCCTGTGTTTTCTACGATAAGAAAGTCTACGACGAATACCCCGTAATTACCCAGCACACGCAACCATTCATCGACAAATGGCTGCAACCCTTTTCACCGGTCTATTATAACAGCAGTGCATACAAAAGCATCCGCGACTTAAAATGCGACGCCTACATCGTAGGTTCTGATCAGGTATGGCGCAAAGGGTGTATGGAGGAAATCAAAGATTATTACTTCTCCCCGATCGACGGCCGTACAGCGAAATTAATTGCTTATGCGGCGTCATTCGGTATCGACAAATGGGCATATTCGAAGAAAGAGACCCGATTCTGCACCCGGAAGCTAAAGGAGTTCACCGCAGTCAGCGTACGGGAAGATTCTGGTATGGAATTATGCAAAAGGCATCTCAACCATACCGCTGAACATGTTTTAGATCCGACAATGCTTCTGACACCTGCGGACTATCGAGCACTCATCGGCGAAGGAGGTGCCGAAAAGTACGCAAACAAAATAACGGCATTCATATTAGACCGTTCCGACGACAAACTGGCGGCGCTGAAAAAAGTCTCGAAAGTTTTAGCCATGGACTACAACTTTGCAGCGACGGAAACCGAAGACAGACTGGCCCCTCTCGAAAAAAGAATAGCGCCATCCGTAGCGGACTGGCTGAAGGCGATGTATTATGCCGATTTTATTTTCACGGACTCCTTTCACGGCTGCGTTTTCTCCATTCTGTTCAACAAACCGTTCGTATTATATGTCAACAGAAACAGAGGCGTCGCACGATTCGATTCGCTGTTGAAGCTGTTCAAAATAGAGAACAGAACCCTATCCGATTCAAACGAGTTGGAGAGTTGCCGCATAAGACAATCCATAGACTGGAAGCCTATAAATGCGAAACTGGAAGAAATGCGTTCGAAATCCATGCGTTTCCTCGAAAATGCGCTTACCGCAAAAGACGAACAATAAAATCCGACTGATGAATATAACCTTCCTGCTACGTTTGTGGCCCGTATACGGCGGCGGAGAAACCGTAACGATCTGCCTTGCCAACGAAATGATAAAACGAGGGTGGAATGTATCTGTTCTCTATTTCAAAAATAACACACGCCCCGACTTGCCTTTCATCGATCCCGCCGTAAAGGCCGTTCAAATACCCGATATCCGCTGCGACGAGTTTACGACTCGCTTTCCCGATGCCGACAAAGTAACCAGCTATCTGAAAGAATATATTCAGGAAAACGACATCCATTATCTTATCAATCAATGGTGGCCGGTCGAATATATCCGTGGAATAAGGGGACGGTATAAGACAAAGATCATCACATGTCTCCATCAGGCACTTTATACCCCAATGATCGAGGGAACGGGAATAAACGGATTTCTGAAAAAAAGATGCACTTCGCTGTATAAATTCTGGAAAAAGAGACATAGTTGCAGGCAGGTGACAAAATTCCTACCGCATACGGATAAATATATTTTCCTGTCTCCAGCCTTTCAACGTCAGTACGAGCAATTTGCCAACTATAAAAATACAAATAGCCAGTTGGGTGCCATCCCCAATCCGCTGGTTTACCCGAACGAAATACGGCCGGAAGATTTGCAGTCGAAAGAGAAGACCGTTCTTCTCGTAGGCCGGATGGTGGAAATCCAGAAACGCATAACGCGGGCGATCAAAATATGGAGCGCCATCGAAAACGATCCCCGCTTGGACGAGTGGAATTTCCGAATTGTCGGTGAAGGACCGGATTTGGCCATGTATAAACAACTAACACAGGCATTAGGATTAAAGAGAATTTCGTTCGAAGGCTTCCGAAATCCGCAGCCCTATTACAAGCAGGCCGCCATTTTCATGATGACCTCCGCCTTCGAAGGGTTTCCTATGACATTGGTCGAAGCACAACAATGCGGTGTCGTTCCGGTTGTAATGGATTCCTACCTGTCGCTGCACGACATCGTCGAAACCGGATACAACGGCATCATCGTTTCCAATGAAGACCTTACGGGTTATATAAACAATATAAAAGAGCTGATGACAGACACCTCCCTTCGGGAAAAACTGGCAATGAACGGCCTGCACTCCTGCCGCAGGTTCTGCGTAGAAGAGATTGTCAACAATTGGGAAGAACTGTTCAACGACCTAAGTGCAAACCGCCGATGATTTCGAATGTCAACAAACTTATAATCTGGATATTGCTTTTTTCATGCTGCTGGGGATTACTCACTCCTCAGTTTGTTTTGCTTCCGGTGATTCTGGCGCTGTTCTATATGATGAAAACCATTCTGGAAAGACAATCCGGAATATTTAAGAAACACCTGATCGCGTACTTCATCTTTTTCATAATCAGCGGATTCTCAAGCTTATATTACGAGCAGCAAAGCCTATTCAAAACATTCAGCTCGATTGCCTGCCTGCAATTTTTCACAATTCTGTCTTATTTTGCTTTCCTATCCGGCAAATACTCTATAAAAGACATAGAAAAGGCAATGGTGATCGCCTACGTTATTTTCTTATGTTGTTTTACAATCCAACTGATATCTCCCGATGAAATATTCAATCTGGCAACGGACTATATGGATATCGGACGATTTACCATGTACGGACAACTGATCGCCTATATCTGTCTATTCTATTTTTACGGGAAATATTTATTTTCAGGCAAGACCAAATACCTGCTATACATACTGCCTGCGTTCTTCGTCCTTTTTATAGCAGGATTCAGAACCCAGATAGCTGCCATATTATTGGCATTGGGCCTGTTTACCTACTCGGTAAAGAAAATCGCGAGTATAAAATATATGCTTCTGTTCCTTATTGTCATAGGTGTTCTCTACCAAACTTCGGTCGTTCAGAACTCCATAAACAACATGATGAAGCGGCAGGAAGCTGGTGACACATTTGCCAACGAAGATTATATACGGGTCATCCAATTCAACTATTTTACAAAAGAGCATTTCAAATCCCCCGTCGAATATATATTGGGAAGCGGAATCCCCAACCCCAGAACAAAATACGGTCAGCCGTTCTATACTGTCGATCCTGCATTAGGGCCCTATAATGGCTGGCACGACTGGGGGATCGTCGGACTGAGCTGGATGATCGGGATTCCAGCCGTATTGGCCCTTCTCTTCCCCGTCTTTCGAATCATCAGAAGAAAATGCGACGACAAAATTCTCTTTTTGAAATTCTTCTATATTTTTCTGCTGCTGTCAAGTTTCACTACCGTAGAATTCTATCGAGTAGGTTCCTTCTTTTTCCACGGGTTACTTTTTTATCTTTATGAATTGTATTACAGGCAGTCCGCCAACGCTCAGAAATATCGAAAAATCAGTCCAGAATATCACGGCTGTAAATTACCATACACAGTTAGATGAAGCGAATTTTATTAATAGCGACCGAATTTGCTCCGGGAATGATCCCATACGCGTCTTCAATAATTAACACATTGTCCAACAGTGAAAAATTCGAAGTGTTTGCTATTGTTGTAAATTCGCCAAACAGGTCATTCAGCAAGAGTGTCATAGTAAACCGAAAAATAAGACACATCGAATACCCGAAGACAAAAATTCTCAAATTGATATACAAATTCTATCCGATAAGAATTATTCGAGAAATAAAAAGAACCACTAAATCTCAGAAAATAGATGCTGTACACCTATTAACAGGAGACTTCAGTCTGTTTTTTTATATTCTATGCCAACGCCCTAAAGAGCGGTTGTACTATACGGTTCATGACCTGAATCAGCACGAATCGGATACAATGACTTTTCTAGGCAGGCTCTTGCACAAATACGTCGTATGGTGTACACATACCTACCTGAAAATCATTCCGAATCTAACGACATCATCGCAACATCAGTACGAAACTTTAAAAAAAAGCTACCCGAATAAACACGTTGTATTCAATCATTTCCCCTCGTTAGTAACCCAAGCGATAAAAAATGGAAGAAAACAAATAGAGGAGCTGAAAAACACATCCGGTTACATTCTGTTTTTCGGTACTGTCGATCACTACAAAGGTGTCGATCTGCTGATGGAGGCATACGATCAAAAAGTTTTCCACGACAAACACAAGCTGGTTATAGCAGGAAAAGGCAGGCAGTACGTAACCGACAATAAAAACATTATCAGACTGAACCGGTTCATCGAAGATGCCGAAATCAGAGATCTGTTCACCAAAGCCGCAATCATAGTTTATCCGTATCGTTCGGCCACCATGTCGGGCGTGCTTTCCCTTGCGTTCTATTTCAGGAAGAAAGTCGTGATGTCGGATGTGCCTTTTTTCAAAGAATACGCCAACCGGGACTCGCTGTTCTTCAGAACCGGAGATGTCGAAGATCTGGCCGACAAGCTGCAACAGGCATTGGATTCCGGCAACGCCAGCACAAATGCGAATCTGTATGCGGAATTCTATTCGGAGAATATATTGGAACAGGACTATATAAATTTGTACTCAGCCCCGGCGGACAAACAGATGTGATGCTATGAAGGTATTGATATTGAATCCGATCCTTTTTACGGCGGACAATAATGTAATTCCCAAAGTCAAATCGATAAAAGACACGATGATTTACAACATGTGTCTCGGATTCAAACAACTGGGGCACGATGTAACATTAGCCGCCGCCGAAGAGTATGCTCCTGCGGGAAAAGAAGCGTATGATTTCGAAATTCTTTTTTTCAAATCCAAGTGTAAAAAACTTTTCCAGCCAGCCATGTTGCCCTTTTCTCCTGAGCTATGGCCATATATCAAAGAAAATGAAAAATCATTCGATCTGCTTATATCCAGTGAAACATTTTCATTTCAGTCTTTATTCGCGGCAAGAATCTGTCCCGAAAAAACCGTAATCTGGCAAGAACTGACCGATCACCAAAACAAATTCCATCGACTTCCATCGAAAATATGGCATAATGTCATTGTACGCTTATTCATGCAACGGATTGCAGCAGTAGCGCCCCGCTCAGGGCCAGCTTACAAATTTATTAGCAAATATATGCCGCAAACGGTAAAGCAAATCGTTGATCATGGAATTAATGTCGATAAATTCACCCATTCGGTCAAAAAAGAACGCCAAATAATCAGTTCGTCCCAATTGATTCTCAGAAAAAATATCGACGGAATAATTCGGATTTTCCAGCAATTCCATGAAATGGAAGCATATAAAGACATTAAATTGTTGATAGCCGGGCGAGGTGAAGAAGAAGCAAATTTAAAAAAATTAGTGACGAAACTGAAACTCACTAAAAGTGTCCGTTTTCTCGGATTTTTACCACACCAAACTCTGAATAAATACATCCGAGAATCCCTTTGTTTTCTTATTAACACCCGCAAAGATCTAAATATGGTGTCTATTCCTGAGGCGATTGTTTCCGGCACCCCTATTTTAACAAACACCCAACCGGCTTCAGCCGGCTACATCCAAGCGAATAAGCTGGGGATAGCCAAGAATCAATGGGGAATAGACGAGTTAAAAGAAATCATCGACAACAACTCCTTTTATGTCAAAAACTGCATCGGCTACCGGGACAACCTGACAAACGTCCATTCTGCGCAATTATTGACGGACATCTATAAAAAATCAATTCAAAAACAGTAAAATACCATTTCCGACATATCAGACGCAACGCCTAACTAGAGAGCCTCAGTATGCTGTTCAATTCATTTGTATTTCTACTTGCATTTCCGATAATCTTCGCCGCATATTATCTCTGTCCGATAAAATGGCGCAGCTGGCTTCTATTACTGATAAGTTATGCAGTCTATATGAACTGGGTGCCCGTATACGCATTGATCCTCTTGTGGGTAACTCTGACGACCTATACCGGCGCTCGTTATATATCCCGCAACAGCCCCAAGAACAAGCTAAAAATGACCGTCGCAGGAATTTTGACCTTGCTGCCGCTGCTTTTCTTCAAATACTACAATTTTATAAATAATATCGTATACGATATATTGACGCCCCTCCACCTGCGCATCGAAATAAATACAATGCATTGGGCCGTTCCCATCGGCATATCCTTCTTTTCATTTCAGGCATACGGATATCTGGCGGACGTATATTACAGACGGATCGACTGCGAACGCAACCTCCGGGACTATGCACTGTTCATTTCATTTTTTCCGCAAATAGCTTCGGGTCCTATCAGCAAGGCGAAGGATCTGCTGCCGCAAATCAAAAGTCTCAAAACTTTCGATGCCGACAAAGCGACACAGGGGTTGCAACTGTTGTTATGGGGCTTGTTTCTAAAAGTCGTGTTAGCGGACCGATTAGGTCTGTACGTAGACAGCATTTATGACAATTACACCTACCAGACGGGGTTCTCCCTGTTCGTCGCCAGTTTGTGTTATTCGCTGCAAATATACGGAGACTTTGCAGGTTATTCGTTAATGGCTATCGGAGTCGCCAAAGTCTTGGGATTCGATCTGATCAATAACTTCAACCGCCCCTATTTCGCAACCAGCATAACCGACTTCTGGCACCGATGGCACATTTCGCTGTCCATCTGGCTCCGTGATTACGTATACATTCCGCTGGGCGGCAACCGGGTCTCCAAGGCCAAATGGTTCCGCAACATTTTCATTGTCTGGCTGCTGACGGGCCTGTGGCACGGTGCAGCATGGACCTTCATCCTGTGGGGACTGTTCTTTGCCGTGTTCCTGACGGCGGAAAAGCTCTGGTACGGCGAAGCTCTGGCCCAGACACGATTTCTGAAGCATCTCTATGTTCTGCTGCTGATCGCAGTCAGCTTCGTTATCTTTGATGCCGCCAGTGTGTCGGACGCCTTCCGTACCATCGGTTCCCTGTTCGGTCTGGGTGGGCTGCCCCGCTCCGACGCTCTGGCCCGCTATTATTTTGACAGCTACTCCGGCGTGTTCCTTGTAGCCATCGTGGGCGCTACACCGCTGCCCGCCAAGATCGTCCGGCAGTTCTCCGAGGATGGCCCAGGCAAAAAGATCATGTCCGTTGTGGAGCCTGTAGTGCTGCTGGCCCTGCTGGCGGTGGTCACCGCCTATCTGGTGGACGGGTCCTTCAACCCATTCCTGTATTTCCGCTTTTAAAGGAGGTCCCGCCATGTTTGAAAAATGGAAAAGCATTCTCACGGTGGGGCTCCTGTCCGCGTTTGTTCTGGGTTTTGGCATCTGGGCGGCGGTCAAGCCCGCCGATGCGCTCTCCACCAGTGAACGCCGCCCGCTGGCCCAAATGCCGGAATTGTCCGCAAGCAGCTATCTCTCCGGCAAATTCATGTCCGGCTACGAGGATTATGCCACGGACCAGTTCCCTCTGCGGGAGCAGTTCCGCACCCTGAAAGCCCTGATGGGGCTGTATGTGTTCGGCCAGAAGGACAACAACGGCGTCTATCTGGCAGACGGCTCCGCCGCCAAGCTGGAATATCCCCTGAATGAAGGCTCCGTCACCCACGCTGCCGACCGGTTCCGCTATCTCTACGAGACCCTCATGGCCGGGACCGACACCAAGGTCTACCTCTCCGCGATCCCCGACAAGAATTATTTTCTGGCGGAGGCCAACGGCTATCCCGCTCTGGACTATCAGGCCCTGACGGACGCTCTCCGGAAGCAGACGGAGTTCGCCGCGTATATCGACCTGTTCGGCACGCTGACCGCAGATGACTACTACCGCACCGATTCCCACTGGCGGCAGGAAAATCTGCTGACCACAGCGGATACGCTGGCCGCCGCCATGGGCGTCGCGCTGCCGGGCAACCGCTATACAAAATGGACACTGGACCGGCCATATTACGGTGTGTATTACGGCTACGCCGCCCTGCCTATGGAGCCAGACCAGCTGACTTACCTCACCAGCGACCTTCTGGACGCCTGCACGGTGTACAATTACGAGACTGGTAAGACCGGGCCTATTTATGATCTGGCAAAAGGTGCCGGCAAGGACCCCTACGAGCTGTTCCTCTCCGGGTCCGTGTCGCTGCTGACCATTGAAAATCCCAATGCGGATACAGACCGGGAACTGGTGATCTTCCGGGACTCCTTCGGCAGCTCTCTGGCCCCTCTGCTGGTCCCCGGCTATGCCAAGGTGACGCTGGTGGACATCCGCTATATCTCCCCGAATCTGCTCGGCAGATTCGTCGACTTCGGCGGAAAAGATGTGCTGTTCCTTTACAGCGCCCCGGTGCTGAACAACAGTGAAACTCTGAAATAAGCCGCAAAGCGTCTGCCGGAAATGGCAGGCGCTTTGGACTTTTCTACGGAAATAAGGCAGTTTCCTTTTTTATCTTGTACTTTTGAAAGAAATCATATATAATAATAGCCTGATAATTATGCTCCGGAAGTGCGCTCTGCGTCGGAGCAGCGGAAAGGAAGGTTATCCTATGCTGAAATTTCATTCGGAACAGGGCGAGATCTCCGTCTCCAGCGCTGTTTTTTCCAACATTACCGGCATGGCTGCCACCAACTGCTTCGGTGTGAAGGGCATGGCCTACCGCTCCATGACGGACGGTCTGGTCCATCTGCTGCGGCGGGAGGCCATGAGCAAGGGCGTCAACGTGATCTATAACGAGGACGAATCCATTTCCATTGAGCTCCACATCATCGTGGAAAACGGCGTCAACATTCCCGCAGTGTGCCGCTCCATCATGAACGAGGTACGCTACGTGGTGAATAAGAACACCGGTGCGGAGGTCCGCGCTGTGGATGTGTTCGTAGATTCCATGATCCTGTGAGGAGGACAGCAGAAGAATGAGTAAAGAAATCACCGGTGCGCTTTTCAAGCAGATGATCCTGCACGGGGCCGCCGCTATCACGGCCCAGAAGCAGGCCATCAACGATCTTAATGTATTCCCCGTGCCGGACGGTGACACGGGCACCAATATGTCCATGACCATCGCCACCGCTGCCGAGGCGCTGCGCAAGGCTGCTCCCGCCTCCGTGGGGCAGGCATCCTCCGTCACCGCCTCCTCTCTGCTTCAGGGCGCCCGGGGCAACTCCGGCGTCATCCTCTCCCTGCTGTTCCGGGGCCTTTCCAAGGCTCTGAAGGGCATGGAGACCGCTGATGCCGCCGCCTTCGCCGCCGCCATGCAGGAAGGTGTGGCCGCCGCTTATAAGGCCGTTATGAAGCCCGCCGAGGGCACGGTGCTGACGGTTTCCCGTCTCGCTGCCAAGCGGGCTGTGGACACTGCCGCTGAGGGCGCCGACGTGGAGACCACCTTAGCCGCTGCCATCGAGGAGGGCTATGACGCGCTGGCCCAGACCACGGACATGAACCCGGTACTGAAAAAGGCCGGCGTGGTAGACGCAGGCGGCAAGGGCTACCTGCTGATCCTGGAGGGTATGCTGGCGGAGCTCCGCGGCGAGCCCATCCCCGAAAATGTGGAGGAGCCTGAGACGCACAAGGAAAAGGCCGACTTCAACGCCATGGCGCAGGAGGAGATCACCTTCACCTTCGACACCGTGTATGTGGTGCGCAAGGCCCGGGAGGACATCGACCTCATGCCCCTGCGTGCCTACCTCAGTAGCATCGGCGACAGTCTGGTCATCGGTGAGGACGACGAGACCTTCAAGGTCCACGTCCATACCGACATTCCCGGCGCAGCCCTGACGGAATCCCAGAAATACGGCACGCTGGAGCTGGCGAAGATCGAGAATATGCGCTCTCAGGCCGACGCGCTGGCCGCTGGCCAGACCGCCCAGAGCACCGATGATCTGGACGCCATTGAGGAAGAACTGGAAAACGGAGAAAGCGGTCACAAGGTAGCCGCCCCCGAAAAGGCCGTGGGCTTTTTGGCCATCTGCGCCGGCGACGG
>OOAN01001620.1_pt1 | contig 11726 bp, 5 predicted proteins | sample 1671301 | NCBI WGS metagenome assembly OOAN01 (sample SAMN06348142, study PRJEB24527) | human gut metagenome | biome: human gut; feature: ankylosing spondylitis patient; material: feces | host: Homo sapiens | place: China | collected 2015-10
ATTCATATTCAAAATAAAAAAGTATAAACGGATAAAACTATTCTGCCGTTAATTTTTACAAAAATAGTAAAATCCATATATTCCTCCGTGATTTATTCAGATCATTTCTAATTACAGAAATTTTTCTTTAAAACTCTCGGGATTTTCATTTATTAATTTTAATTTCGTTGCGCAAATAATGAATTCATAAATCAATCCAGATAAGTATGGCAGAATTTAAGTATCAGGAACCGTTTCCTATTGAAAATGATACCACAGTGTATCGCCTTTTGACAAAAGATTATGTAAAAACGATCGAATGTGAAGGACGTAAGATTTTAAAAATAGAGCGTGAAGGGTTAGAGTTATTGGCTCGCGAAGCTTATGCAGACGTCTCTTTTTACCTGCGCGCCGCTCATTTGCAAAAATTAGCCGACATCCTGAAAGATCCGGAGGCCAGTGACAACGATAAATTCGTTGCCCACACCATGTTGATGAACCAAGTGGTTTCGGCAGAAGGGGAACTACCGACCTGTCAGGATACCGGTACGGCCATTTGTATCGGTAAAAAGGGAGAAAACGTATGGACCGGGATCAATGATGCCGAAGCGATCAGCAAAGGGGTATTCGAAACTTACCGGGACCGCAATCTGCGTTATTCCCAGGTAGTGCCTTTTACCATGACAGAAGAAAAAAACACCGGGACCAATCTGCCGGCACAGATCGACCTTTATGCCACACAGGGCAATAAATACGAATTTTTGTTCATCACCAAGGGAGGGGGCTCTGCCAATAAGACTTTCCTTTACCAGCAGACAAAAGCTTTATTGAACGAAGAAACCCTGACTAAATTTATCCAGCAAAAAGTATTGGATCTGGGTACTTCGGCCTGTCCTCCCTACCATTTAGCGGTAGTCATCGGCGGCACTTCGGCCGAAGCTTGTCTGACCACAGTCAAGAAAGCCTCGGCAGGCTACTACGATCATCTCCCCACTTCGGGTAATGAAGGTGGCCGTGCTTTCCGGGATCTGGAATGGGAAGAAAAGATCTTGAAGATTTGCCGGGACAAAGGTATCGGAGCCCAGTTCGGAGGTAAATATTGGGTACACGATGTACGTGTGATCCGTCTTCCGCGTCATGCAGCTTCTTGTCCTGTCGGCATCGGAGGCAGCTGTAGTGCCGACCGGAATATCAAAGGTAAAATCACGGAAGAAGGGATTTTCCTCGAACAACTCGAGAAGAATCCGGCACGTTTTCTGCCGGCAGAAAGTCCTGCTTTAACTCCGGCGGTCAATATCGACCTCGATCAACCGATGGAAAACGTATTGAAAGAACTGAGCAAATATCCGGTGAAAACCCGTTTGAACCTATCAGGGACCCTGATCGTTGCCCGGGACATCGCCCATGCCCGGATCAAACAAATGATCGACGAAGGCAAACCGATGCCCGAATATTTCAAAAAACATCCGGTCTATTATGCCGGTCCTGCCAAAACTCCGAAAGGCATGGCATCAGGTAGTTTCGGACCGACGACAGCCGGGCGTATGGACCCTTATGTCGATCTGTTCCAGTCTTTAGGTGGTTCTATGATCATGGTAGCCAAAGGCAACCGTTCGATCGACGTCACTAATGCCTGCAAAAAGCATGGCGGATTCTATCTGGGATCGATCGGTGGACCGGCAGCCATTCTGGCTAAGAACAGCATAAAATCGGTCGAAGTGGTCGATTTCGAAGAACTCGGTATGGAAGCTGTCCGCAAAATCCGCGTAGAAAACTTCCCGGCCTTCATCATCGTCGATGACAAAGGCAACGATTTTTTCGCTGAGTGGGCTCATTGATAACAAGAAACTATCCAACGGTTTGTTGTAGTTAACCTCCTTTTGAGGGTCATTCTGCCGATTGGCGGAGCTTCGTTTCTGATCGATAACAGGGATCAGGAAATGAAGTTCCGCCAATCTTTCTTTTTTCAAAAGACAGCTCAAGTTTGAAAAGTCGCTTATCGATATTCCAGGGCATAGAAACCATCCATTTATTTTTCACACTTATTTCCGGTTTGTGAAATAAAGACAAAAATTTTTGCACACCTTGACGTCATTTGTGTAAATATCTCATTTATTGATAAATAAGCTATGTTGTTTCATTTTATTGTCGTTATTTTGTGGTCGCACACAAAACACGACAATAAATTAATAGCTATGCAAGCAACATTATCCTATGCCTGCGGAATATCAGATATTCCGTTGAAAGGAGAGACAATCGGTCAGAATCTGCGACAAATAGCAGCAAAATTTCCGGAACGGACTGCTTTGATTTCCGAGTATCAACAATACCGGGCCAATTACAGTGAATTTCTGGAACAAGTCGAACAGGTAGCCAAGGCCTTGATGGCCCACGGGATTCGCCGGGGCGACCGGGTAGGCATCTGGTCACCGAACCGCTACGAATGGGTATTGGTACAATATGCCACAGCCTTGATGGGGGCTATTATGGTAAACATCAATCCGGGATACAAACTTTCGGGTTTGCGTTATGCCCTGGAACAAAGCCGGATCGATCTTTTGATCGCTTCCTCCCACTTCCGGAAAACCGATTATATCAAAATGCTGGACGAGCTCCGTCCGGATTGTCTTTATCCCAAACAAACCGTCATCATCGACCGCGACTGGGCAACTTTTTTATCGAGCGCTTCTCAGGTGAGCGATGCCCGACTGGCCGAACGGGAAGCCTCCCTGCAATTCGACGATCCTGTCAATATCCAGTATACTTCGGGTACAACCGGTTATCCCAAAGGAGCGACTCTCTCCCATCACAATATCCTGAATAACGGATTTTTCATCGGGGAACGCTTGAAATACACGGAAAAAGATATCGTATGTCTGCCGGTTCCTTTTTACCATTGTTTCGGTATGGTATTGGGCAATATGGCTATCGTCACTCACGGGGCCTGTATCGTTATTCCCGGAGAATTTTTCGATCCGGAACAGGTGTTACAGACTGTCGAAAATGAAAGGTGTACCTCCTTATACGGTGTCCCGACCATGTTTATTGCAGAACTGGATCTGCCCGATTTCGCCAAATACAATTTAAAATCTCTCCGAACAGGTATCATGGCAGGTGCACCTTGTCCGATCGATACCATGCGCAAGGTACAATCCCTGATGAATATGACAGAAATTTGTGTTTGTTACGGCATGACAGAGACCTCTCCGGTTTCTACCGAAAGCTGTACGGACGATCCGCTGGAACTGAGGGTAACGACGGTAGGTACCGTCCACCCCCACGTAGAGATTAAAATCATAGATCCGGAAAGCGGCGCAATCGTCCCCCGGGGTACAGCCGGGGAACTCTGCACCCGGGGATATTCGGTGATGTTAGGCTACTGGGATAATCCCGAAGACACCAAAGCCATCATCGACGAAACCCGCTGGCTTCATTCCGGTGATATCGCCGTCATGGATGAAAACGGCTATGTGAGTATAGTCGGACGTATCAAAGACCTGATCATCCGGGGTGGAGAAAATATCTCTCCCAAAGAGATCGAAGATTTTCTGATCGTCCACGAAGGGGTCTCCGACGTACAGGTCATCGGTGTATACAGTGAAAAATACGGAGAAGAAGTGATGGCCTGGATCAAACCCCGTCCGGGCTACAACGTATCGGCCGAATCGCTTCATACGTATTGTAAAGGCCGAATCGCAACCTTCAAAATCCCCAGATACTGGAAATTTGTCGATGCTTTCCCGATGACGGTTACCGGAAAAATCAGGAAAATAGAAATGCGGGAAATATCCGAAAAAGAACTGGGCCTGGATCTTCTCCGTCCCAAACGTTAAACTCTGTTCACGCTGTTCCTTTTCTATGTATCTCTGTATACCTGGAAAAGGAACGGCCCCTATCAGTACTTATCCGACTCACAGCAACCGTCAGAGGCAGCACACCGGCCACGGTATACCAACACTACCGAACAAAGCTCTGGCCAAAGCTTAAACTATCTTTACATTTCTACGTACAACAGACATTCGAACTGCTTTAGAAAACAAGATCTATGAAAGGTGTACTTCTCGCATTATCCACTGTTATCGTCTGGGCCATTCTAAATGTAGTCAACCGGTTTTGTGTTTTGCAATACGATGTCAATATTATGGTATTCACCTCTTTTATGATTTTCGCCACCGGTGTCACTTTAATGATCATCCGCAAACAGGTCATGCCCCAAAACTGGAAAAGCGGAGTAAAATACTCCTGGCTGTACACCATTATGCAGATCATCCGCAGTTTCACGATGATCTCTACCTTCCTTTATATCACTTCGACAGAGACCAGTCTTCTGTTCAACATAGAGATTATAATCACTTACATTCTGGCCTATGCCATTTTTCGAAGAATACCTTATAAAGGGGATTTCCTGGGCATTCTCATTATATTGCTCGGATTTATATTATTTATTTTTTCCCTTCCAGTACACATGCGTGTGATTGTCTCCATCCTGGTGCTGCTGTCGGCGACAGCCAGTTGCATCCGCTCGATCGTCGTGGAGGAAACCACCATCTGGAATCCGGATACCAGCGTCCGGCAAAAATGCGGTATTTCAGGATATACGATGTTTTACGGAGGCCTGTCCCTGATCGTCTTTTTCTTTGCCATAGCTCTCCTGAAATTTTTTCTCGGGGATCGGCTCCCTCCTTTTTTGAGTTTTCTAACGCTCCTCCCCGATCTGCCCGAAATGATCCATCCGGAAACAATTATCAGCGCCTGTCTGGCCGGTTTATTCATCAATGCATCCACTACTTACCTCTATTATGCAACTTTAAAATTTTCCACCTCAGAAACCTTTATGGCTGTACGTGCTTTTCAACCTGTGCTCACTTATTTACTGGAAGTGATCGCAGCCCTCTATTATGCCGCCATGCGTCCACAGCTGGATACCCAGGATTATATTTACGGAGGAATCATCATCTTAGGTTCCTTACTGATTCTGATCATTCCTTCCAAAGGCAGTTACACCCATCAATCCAAAGACTTTATTACCGATTAAGCTTATCCCTCACCGGTTTCTTTCCATACGACATCAATACCGGCATAAGGAATACCAGGGCGATGACAGAAAACAGTAAACCGCCGATCGTACCGATTGCAAATGAAAACCAGAACTCTTCGGCTTTCGGTCCATCCAGCAAAAACGGCACCAGTCCGAGCACAGTCGACAATATAGTTAATAAAACTGCGGTAATCTTATGATTATAGGCTTTTATATAAAGCCGGACCAAATCGGTTCGATTCAAGCGTTCCCGCTCCCTGTTTACGAAACCATTGTATTCGTTTATCACATAGATAGCGGCATTGACCACCAAACCGCTCAACAAAACCAGTGAGGCAAAGCCTCCGGTTCCGAAATTGACCCCCGAAAAATAAAAAGTCAGAAAAGTACCGATAAACGAAATCGGAATCAAAGAAATAATCACCAGCGGTTGCCGCAAAGACTCGAACAGGATCGAACAGGTAAAAAAGATAATCACCACAATCAGCAGAATCAACCAATATTGGGTTCCCTGATCGTCATACCATCCGAAACTCTGATTAACCGTCCGGAAACCGACCGGTAAAGTCGCATTGAACTCTTCAGTCGTCTGTTTGATAAACTGATCGGATAAATTATACGATCCCATAAAATTAAAAGCCACCTGAAGCGAATACTCCTGATTGCTTTTCGTTATCCGGGTAGCAGCCGACCGCTTACCGATTTCTCCGATGTGGGCATAACACACCTGCCTGTCCCCTACGGGCAGATAACTGTTCATCAGATGCCACATGTCGAACTGATCGCGCTGCGACGAATGATAGTCGATAGCAATCCGTTGATTTTTGTTACGATAGGTGCCGACATCTCCTTTATCCATCAATGCAGCCAAAGTCGCATAACATTGCCTCAAATTCAAATTATGCAAAGCAACTTTTTCCATATCGTATTTGATATACAGTTCCGAAGCAGCCTCGTCCTGCATTTGCCAATAATCGGAATTTCCCAATTCGATACCGACATCTGTAACCCGCCGGTTGGTTTGTACCTTCTCCGCCAGTATTTCAGCATATTTATACAAACGGTCGAAATTATATCCGCTCAATCCGATCCGGTGAGATTTATGTCCTAACCCCAACGAATTGGAAAATCCCCGTTCGCTGACTCCCGTCGTACTCCAATCTACTCCCCCGATCGACAATGCCTCACGAATCACCTGGGATTCCAGGTAATGGGGAAAAGCTCCATCCCTGTATTCATCGGCAAACTCCACCTCGATAGAACCGCTTTTACCGTCCACCCGGGTCACAAAACGTTTCACCTCTTTAAATTTAGCCAGAAACCGATCCATTTGCCACATCTTCTGATTCAGCACGACAGCATCATCTCCTTCTGTCAGCCGGGCAGAAATATAAAGTTTCACCTCACGGTCCCGTTGAGAAAAGGTACGGGAAGAATGGACAGACGAAAAAAGCCGCAACGTCCCCCCGACCATCTTTTCAAGCGGTTCACGCAAAGTACTTTGATAAAAATGGCTGCCGATGGTTTTATTATAAACCTCTTCATACCATTTGGTCTCTGCATTCCCGGAGGTACGGTAATAATCGCTCTTCCCCAGCCTGGCAGGCAACAGATGAACAGGAATACCGAATGCAAGTATGAAGAGGGTGATATATATCCATTTCCGTTTTTGGGTAAAAACGATATAACGGGAATAAAACCGACTCCATTTCACCGTCCGCTTCAAACGACCGTACCTCGTTTTTGTCTGACGGCGGTACAGCCCGACCCGGTCGATGAGAGCCGGTACGAAAAAGAGAGCAACAAATAACGCTACAGTCAGGTTGATGATAATGATGGCCGAAAAATAATTCAACGCACCTTTCACATAATCCGGCATAAAAAAAACAATCACCAGGGAACCGATCGTGGTAAGCAGCGCCGCCAAAATAGCGAGAAAAGCTTTCCGGTCGTGATAATAGCTATAATGGTCCACCATCACGATCACCGTATCGATCATAATACCGAACGAGACGGCCACTCCCGCCAAAGAAATCAAATTCAGTTCTACATCGAACAGATAATAGAAAATAACGGATATCAACACATTGGCAAACAATGAAACGGCTATAACCGAAAGATAGCGCCTGCTCCGGCTGACTATCCAAACAAACAGGAAGAGGATCGCCAAAGATAAAAAAGTACGCTTAACCAACTTCACCAGTTCCTCTCTCACCTCTTTGGCAGCATCGTTGGTCAAAGTCACATAAAATCCATCCGTCAGATTCGCCTGTATCTTCTCCATTCGTTCCCGAAGTTCGGCAGAAGCTTTGATGATATTCGTCTCCGTATCCGCAAAGATATTCAGGTAAATGGTATTGAGACCGTTGATCCGGTAGAAACTGGTCTCCTGTCGTTTTTTGTAATTAAATTCAGCGACATCACTCAAATAAACAATCTTCCCCTCTATCGTCGTCAGCGGAGTTTTACCGATATCCGCACCGAGTCGTTCGGTCTCCAGCAACAAGGTTATCCGTTCTTTATTCCCGTCCCGGTCGATGCGCTCGACATCCCCGACAATAGAACATTGTCCCAGAAAGTTTTGAAGTCCCGATACAATGACATTGGACTCCAGACCATATCTCTGCAATGCCGTCGGGTCGTAGCTGATATCCAGATAAAGCGGCATCGCCCCACCGACAGACACCTCCCGCACATAGTCGATTTGTGTGAGATAAGGTTTGATATTACGCTCTACATAGTCTTTTATATTCGCAGGATCCATATCCGCATTGATGATATAGGACAATACCTGTTGTGTATTCTGTCTGAGCCCTCCACCGGCATCCCCTCCCTGCAAGTAAAGATTACCCGCTCCCTGCGGTAACTTTCCGGCTATTTGTTTCAATAAAGAGGATATTTCAAAACGCACAGCCGACACATTTGCTTTTTCCTTCAGTACCACCGTCACACTTCCGTTTCCTGACGAAGACACAGAAGAAGTTTTCTCCACCCCCACCACAGACGATACCAGGCCCTCCACTTTAGAGGTAATTTCCTGCTCGACGACCCGCTGGGAAGCTCCCGGCCAGCTATAACTGATAGTCAGCCTCTTCCCCTGTTCGGGAGAAGGATGATAGGTGATTCGCAGCATCGGTATTAAAGCGGCACCGCCTACCATCAGCACCACCATAATCAGAATAAGTGAAAAGGAGGGGATACGTTCTAAAAAGCCCTTTTTATTGATATCATGACTCATAAAAATCAGCGTTTACGGTAAATCACATAATAGAGCAGCGGAATAAAGAACAAACTGACCACAGTCCCGAAACTCATTCCGATGATAATAGAAAGCGATAACGGATATTGCAGATCGGATCCCATATCCACCCGGTTCAGGAAAGGAGCGATAGCCAGTATCGTTGTCAGCGAAGTCATGATAATCGGTTTCAAACGGCTATGCCCTGCAATAAAAACGGCTCTGAGCAGTGACATCCCGCTTTTACGCAGGCGGTTGATCGTATCTACCTTAAGAATAGAATCATTAATAATAATACCGCTCATCACCACCAGACCGATCATCGACATGATGTTCAGACTTTCACCGAACAACCAGAGCCCGAACAAAACGAAAAAAATATCCACCACAATCTCCGACAGGATAATCAGCGGCTGGATCACACTTTCAAATTGTGCGGCCAGGATAAAATAAAGCAACGATATAGCGACCAACAGGATAACGATCAACTCCCGGATGGTTTCACGGCTGGAAAAATACTCTCCGGTGAAAGTAACAAAAAAATTCTGATCTTCCCTGACCACCTCTTCCACCGTCTTCATGACCTGTCCCACCTCCCGATCGTCCACATCGAACACAACCGGGTAATAATCCCCTCCGTTACCGGAATAGAGTTTTTTAAAATCCTCGCCTTTCGTTTCGCGGATAATCATCGAAAGAGGAATTTCAATTCCATGCCGGTTGCGCACTTTGCCCGATAAAATGTCCGAAGTCTCGGCTTGTGTATCCCCTGTTGTCACAGGCACCGAATAGCCTCCCTGGTTAATACGGAACAATGTATTCTGGCTGATGATGTTTTTCATTTTTCCATAAACATCGTTAAACGTCACTTCATGGATAGCCATGGCCTCTACATCAGCTATATAACGGATATTTTGTTCCATTACCGCCGGCGGGATCCCTACTCCGGGCAAAGCTTTCTTTATCTTGTCCACGACACGCGTCACCTGTTCAACTGTCGGAGCCTGCCCCTCTTTACTATGCAATTGTGCCACCAGCGTACTCCCTTTCTCTGCAAATATCATGTTGAATATATTACCTGAAACCTGAAATGAAGCCCGTGCTTTCGGATAATTCGAGGCCAGGTAATCTGAAATGATCCGTTCCACCTGCACCAACTTTCCGGCATCTTTGGCTTTCATATAAATCACACTCTCCGAAGGGGTGATCTCCCCGGTATGCGACATCAGAAACTGTTGTACGCCGACCATCGACGTGGATTGCAATATCAGGCTATCTACCTGTGCTAACAATCTATATACCCGCAGATCGTTTTCTTCCAAAGAAATACCGCTATTCCAGTCAATCGTCAGGATCGTATCGTCATGGGATATTTCGGGAAGCCGGCTTTTCTCCACCATCCGGTAAACAAAATAAGTCAGCGGGACAAGCAATATAAAACAAATCATCATTAACCGCCCGTGCCGCAATACCCATTTCAGTCCGAGCTCATACGGACGATAATAATTGAACGTAAATAATTTTGACATAAACCGATTTTCCGTATCGGGCGAAAGTTTACGATACATCAGATAAAAATAAACCGGTAAAACCAGTACCGCTGCCAGAAGAGAAGCGAACAGGGCCACTGTCACGGCCATGGCCTGATCGTAAAAAAGTGCCCCTGCCGTACCGCTTAAAAAGATCAGTGGCAAAAAGACCGAACAGGTCGTCAACACACTGCTCAGCATCGGGGTAAAGACCTCGCCGACTGCCTTGGAAATCGAATCCTCTAACGTCAATCCCGTCCGCCATTTCTGAAATATATTATCGATCACGATAATCGAATTGTCCACAATCATACCCGTCCCGAGAATCAGTCCCGAAAGCGATATGATATTCAGCGACATACCCAGCACATGAAAAACGAGCAATGTAATCACCAGCGATAAAGGAATCGTAATCACGATCAATACCGGCGAGCGCAGGTCTTTCATAAACAGAAAGATAATCAACGCAGCCAGAACGGCTCCAACCAACAGATTACTGTTCAGGTTATGGATGGAATACGACAACAATTGCGTCTGGTCGCGGGTCAGTTCAAAACGGATATCGGGATGCTCTTTCTCCAAATCGGTGATCAGCGCTGCTATACTTTCCTGCAAATCCGCCATCCTGGCGTCGCTCTGTTTGATGATAGCCAGCGTGACAGCCGGATCGGCCCCACTCCGTACCAACCCGTTCCGTTTTGCCGGACGCTCCACGATTTCGCACAACTCTTTGAATCGGTAAATCCGTCCGTCATGGTTGATATAGATATTTTCAATATCTTCCTTCGAGATAATCCGGGAATCGAAATGGATGCTATACCGGTACTGACCGTCCTTGATACTCAAAGCTCCCAGGGAGACATTATTATCGGCAATCGCATTTTCGAGCAGCCCGATCCCTACCCCCATGGAAGTCAGTTTCGTATAATCGGGAATACAAAGCAATTCCGGGGTAACGACACCGCTGATATCGACCATAGCCGTTTGCGGCAACTGTTCGATCCGTTTCGCAATGACATCCCGGGCAAATTGTCCCAACTCACTGAAATCGATACCTGCCTCCCGGGGTTTACCGGGTTCCCGGGGAGCCCCGCTTTTCAAGGACAGGTTGAGATAGAAAGCCGGGATATCGGTCACACTGGCCTTAATGACTTTCGGACGTTCCACATCCTTAGGCAAGGCCGTGACAGCCCGGTCCAACTTCTCGTTCACTTCGATAAAAATGAGATCGATATTACCGTTCGGTTCGAAATCCATATAAATCGCCCCCGCATCCGCCCGGGCTTCAGCCGTTATATTTTTCAGCCCTGCCACCTGCGACAACTGATTTTTCAAAGGTTTCAGCAGGGTATTATCCACCTCACGCACCGATAAACCGGGAGCAGAAACCTGAATCGTAATCTGTGGGATATCGATATCGGGCATCAGCGATACCGGCAAATATCCCATAGCCACGATACTCAACACCACGATCGCGATGACACTCATGGTTACCCCTATAGGCCGCTTTAACAATTCCTTGATCATAATTACCGGTTATTATGAGGTGTTACATCCGTCCCGTCGGCCAGGTTCAGGTTGTTCGAGGTAATCACAATATCATTTTCGGAAATCGTAGTCTGCTTTTTTTCACATCCCGTAATCACATGCGAATCGATATTCGACATCACAACATCGACATACGTCCACACCGCTTTCCCCTCCCGATAGCAAAAAATCACCTGAAAACCGTCCCGCAGCACCACTGCGTCCTTGGGAACGACAAAACAATTTTTAATTTCCCGTTCCAGCATAATCTTCACATTCATTCCTTCTACCAGATACCTGTCGGTATTACTTACCCGCGCACGAATCTTAACCTGTCCGCGTTCATCGATCAGGGGATTGATCTCCGTCACATTCCCGTAAAATACTTTTTCATCATTGATAAACGGAATAATCT
>OOAN01001635.1_pt1 | contig 11595 bp, 8 predicted proteins | sample 1671301 | NCBI WGS metagenome assembly OOAN01 (sample SAMN06348142, study PRJEB24527) | human gut metagenome | biome: human gut; feature: ankylosing spondylitis patient; material: feces | host: Homo sapiens | place: China | collected 2015-10
GGGCCAGCACGCCCACCTTGTAGCCCTCGGCTTCCAGCAGGCGGCTGATGATGGCGGTGCCAAAGCTGGGGTGGTCCACATAGGCGTCGCCGCCCACCACCACGAAGTCCAGCTGGTCCCACCCCCGGGCCTCCATGTCAGCCCGGCTGATGGGGAGAAATTCGGTGTAATGTTCCATTGTACCCTCTATTTTGTTACCTTCTCGGTCCTAAAAATTTATCGCCATTCAAATGAATCATATGGTCCGGCATTTCTGCAAGCCAAACTTCTGTTTCCCATGCAAGAGAAGCTGAAAATCTTTTATAAGTCTTAAAATCCGGAAATGCTGTCACATAGATTTTGCCCGAAGCAACGCCCTTCGTCATTTCCTCAATTTCTTTTATTCTTCTCGGCTCCATCGGTCCCACCGACGTAACAGCTTCCACAAAATAAATCCAATCTTTTTCTTCTGTATAAAGAACCACATCTGGCATTTTATCATGTACAGAAATATCAAAGCCTAATTTTTGAAGCTTTTCCGTCTGTATTATCAAATCCTTCTTCGTTGTATCGCCCAAATACAGACACTCCGAATTGGGTGCAAAACGCGGTGCGAACTCCTCAATGATTGCTTTTTGAAGTTGATTATGCTTTCCGGGTGAAAGTGTAAAAATCATCTCGTTGATTTTCACCGGCATCTTTTGCATCGTCTTCTTAGCTGCATACAACGAAATCAATGTTTCGTGGTTTTGAGAAAACTGTTTTAATCCCTGTTCCCACGTATCACTACCATAGCTTCGAACCAGTTCCACCATTTCGTTTGTTAATCGATAGCAATATTTCGGGCTATTGGTAGGCATTCCATTATCTTCAATGAATGCCGCATTACGAAAATGATGCATTGCGTCTTTTCGAATCGTTTCTCTGCTATTTTCAGCATATGCCACATCGTAATGCTCTTTTAGAAACACATTCACATCGTGAATGCGAATCCACTCATTTGTCGCTGAATCCCATGCACCATCTTCATCTAATCCTGCCAATGCAAGCAGCGTATAACAGCACATATCCTTTTTCTGTGCTTTGGGCACCTGTAACGCTGTCAGGATTTTTCGAGCGTCCTCTAATTTACTCATAAATAACTCTCCAAAATTTTGTCACATTCAGTTTCTGACATATCGTGTACTTTCAACAACTTCCTTCCCATCGCTTCGATTGTATCGAGCGAAGGGACTGGCATCGAATTCACCTCTGTCGAATTCACTTGTGTTGAACCGTTTAACATACGATAGTACATATCGTAAAATGTGGAATTAAAAAGCACATACAAACCATAAACTGTACATTCCGAAAGTTCACGAATTCCTTCGATAAAATTTATCTTGTTCTGTGTGCTAATTTTATTATATTTCGGATTTTTTCTGGCCAAATATACTCCGCATTGCAGCCTGCGATGCTCTTCTTTCGCTGTAAAGCGTTTTACGAACAAATAGTTTGTATTTTTCTGAAGCAGCCCCATCTGATTTGTTACCAGATATTCGTTTTCTTTTCCTATTGGAAAAACAACATTTCCGTTCTGAATATGCTGCGCATAAAAAAGCGGAACTGCACCATTTTGTGCCGAGTCACACAGAGCTTCTTTATTACGAAAATCTACTGTCAGTCCCGTTTTCATTTTCAATCCGATTTGTGGCAGCGTTTTCTTCCATCCATTCATTTTTTGAAGCACATTCGCTTCTTTTTCATTCGTCACCAAATACACATAATCTTCTGTCCCACTGACCACTGTCTCATATGGTGCTTGAAATACTGTTCTACCCTCAAAATCCGAATTGTTCTTTGTGGTTGTCATCAATATTTGGGAAGGTTTCTGCTGAGTTTTCTTTGCTTTGAAAATCATCGTCTCTTGAAGAACGCTTTCAATTTCAAAGACCTTATCACGGCTTTCGAACAGATGTATATGTTCCAAGGCCATTTCTTCAAAAAATTTGTTTCGAAATTTTTTGAAGTACGCTCCTGACGTCCATGAGCGGGGAACTATATAGACCATTTCTCCATTTTCTTTCAAATTAAAAGCACTCATTCGAGCAAATAGAAAATAGAGATTTGGCGCTCCATAGCAGACATCCTGCATTGACATTGCTTCTGGTGCAGTCTTCGGCAACTTAATATATGGAGGATTTGAAATCACAATATCATATTTCTGAGGATTCAATTCCGCGCTGAATGTACTATTATAGTTTTCCGACTGACTTAAAATATAGTTTTCCTGCCGCAATTCATAGGATATTTCCTTTTCAGAATGTTTCTTCATCCATTCCAAATTGGATTTCAAAAGCTCCGCCACATCAGGATTGTTCTCATAGCATACTATATAAATCGTTCGAATACTCTCTATTTCTTCCAATCTATCTACCGCAGCTGCTGCAAGTATTCCAGAACCAGCTCCCGGGTCCAAAATTGAAATCGAATCTATCTCAGAGGGAATTTCAAATAGCTCTGCCATGAAGCGTGCTGTTCCTGCACTTGTGAAAAATTGGCCCATTTTTTTTCGCTGAGCCTTCGGCATCTGTTCAACATATTCTTTTGTAGTTTTCACAACAAAATCAGTTGCTTTCATAGACTAGCTTCTCCATTCAATAAAAATGCGGATCATTCATCCGGCTGATTCATCTGCATTTCCAGCCACTGCTGGCGGCTGATGAGGACAGCGCGGGGCTTTGCGCCCTCGTAGGGGCCGATGATGCCCTTTTCTTCCATCTCGTCCATGATGCGGGCGGCGCGGGCATAACCCAGCTTGCAGCGGCGCTGCAGCAGGCTGGTGGACGCCTGGCCGGCGTCGATGACCACCTCCACGGCCTGCTTGAGCATCGGGTCACTGCCGCCCTCCTCGTCGGAGTCGGCAGAACTGCTGCCCTTCTTGCCGTCCTGGATGGCGTGTTTTTCCATCGCCTCGATCATGGCCTCGTCGTACTGGACGGTGGCGCTCTTCTTGATGAAGTCCAGCACACGGCTGATCTCCTCATCCCGCACAAAGGTACCCTGGATACGGGTGGGCTTGGGTGCGCCCACGGGCATGAAGAGCATATCGCCCATGCCCAGCAGCTTTTCGGCACCGGCACCGTCGAGGATGGTGCGGCTGTCCACCTGACTGGACACGGCGAAGGCGATGCGGCTGGGGATGTTGGCCTTGATGAGGCCGGTGATGACGTCCACGCTGGGGCGCTGGGTCGCCACGATGAGGTGCATACCGGCGGCGCGGGCCTTCTGGGCGATGCGGCAGATGGAGTCTTCGACATCCTTGCCGACGACCATCATCAAATCGGCCAGCTCGTCGATGATGATGGCGATATAGGGCATCTTCTCGAGGTTCGGGTCCGTTGCCGCCAGCTTATTGAAGGACTTGATGTCGCGGACATTGTTCTCCGCGAAGAGGTGGTAGCGGCGCTCCATCTCCTGCACTGCGCCGCCCAGTGCGCCAGCCGCCTTGCGGGGCTCGGTGACGACGGGCATCAGCAGGTGGGGGATGCCGTTGTACTCAGCCAGCTCGACGACCTTGGGGTCGATGAGCAGGAGCTTGACGTCCTCGGGGCTGGAGCGGAACAGCAGGCTCATGATGATGCTGTTGACGCAGACCGATTTGCCGCTGCCGGTGCTGCCCGCGATGAGCAGATGGGGCATCTTGCACAGGTCGGCCACCTGGGCCACACCGGCGATGTCCTTGCCCAGCGCAATGCCCATCGGCGAGGTCATCCGCAAAAAGCTCTGGCTCTCGAAGACGCTGCGGATGTAGACCGGCGTTTTCTTATGGTTCGGCACCTCGATGCCCACGGCAGGCTTGCCGGGGATGGGTGCCTCCATGCGGACATCGGCCACCGCCAGGTTCAGGGCGATGTCGTCCGCCAGCGAAGTGATGCGGCTTATCTTGACGCCCGCCATGGGCTGGACTTCATACCGGGTGACCGACGGGCCGCGGGAAATATCCAGCACACGGGTGCGGACACCGAAGCTTTCCAGCGTGTCCACCAGCTTCTGGGCGTTGGCTTTCAGCTCGTCTTCCGCACCGGCGTCGCTTTCCTCCGGGGCGCGCTCGAACAGCTCGATGGACGGGTACTGGTACTGGAAGCTCTCCTCCGTCTCGGCCTCTTCGGCGGGGGCGTTCGCAGCCTGCTCCTCGGAAACAGCGGGCTTTTCCATGGCGGCTGCCACCAGCGTATTGAGGTCTTTTTCCTCCACCGGGTCACTGGTGATGCTGATCCAGCCGTCCTCATCCGGCTCAGAGCGGAACGCCACCGCATTCTCGGCGCCGACCGGCTGCGGGGCCGGTTCCGGAGTCGGGGTCAGATCATAGAGCGGGATGCCGAAGGAGAGCGGCGGCTCAGGCGCGGGCTGCTGTTCCGGCTCTTCTGCCGGGGCGGCGGGCGTCACGGTGGGCGTCACCGTCGGCTCGGGCTGGGCCGTGAAGAAGTCCTCGGCGGCGGTATCCACAGCGTCCGGGACGATGGGCGTCACGGTGGCGCGGATGGGCGCACGGCGGAGCGGGTCCATGCCGAAGGTGCCGCCGGGGCCGAGGATGATGGGCTCGATGGGCTCACTGCCGCCCTCGGTGACAGTGGTATGGTCAGGGCCTAAATCAATATCAAAGGGCGCACGGGGCCGGGGCTTTTCCACCTGTACGGGAGCAGGCTCGGGCTGAGGCGGGGTCTGCGCTTCCGGTGCGGGCGCAGGGGCAGGCTCTGCCTGTTCGCCGCCCTGCATCACCTGATGGCCCCAGTGGAAGACGCCAGCCAGCCAGCCGGGAGGCTGGATATGGAAGGCGGGCGCGGCAGGCTCTTCGCCGCCGCAGCAGTCCCCGCCTTCGCCCGCTTCGTCTTCCGGCAGGTCGTCGTCATAGTCCTCGTATTCCTCTGCCGCGGCCTCCTCGGCGGCGCGTTCTGCCAGACGCTCGGCCCGGCGGGCGGCATTCTGCTCGTGGACGGCAAGGCCCTTTTCGTGGACGCTGCCGCCCACGTTGCAGAGCCACTGCCAGCACTCGGCGGGCGTAACATCAAAAATGTACAGGCTGGCGCAGGCCGCCAGCGCCGCCATGACCAGATTGGCGGCGGGTCTGCCGCAGAGCAGCAGGAGCGTCCCGCCCAGCACAGCGCCCAGCGCACCGCCCGAGAGCCATGCGCTCATCCCATTATGATAACAGGCAGCGGTCATCTGCGCGGCGGTCTGGTCGGTGGGGATGTCAGAAAAAACGATGACCGTGCCGCTGGCGAAGATGAGCCCCAGCGCAAGCTTTGCGATATGGGGCAGCAGATCTTCGCCCCGGGTGTAGAGGATGGCCAGATAGCACAGCGCTGCGCCCAGCACGAAGCTTCCGCAGCCGAACGCGCCGAACAGGACATCGTGCATCGTGCGCCAGGCCGAACTGCCCGGCACGAAAGCCAGCGCCATGAGCACCAGCCCCGCAAACAGGGTGATGAGCCCCGCGGGCATCCGGTCCTGTGTCCGGTTCTTGCGGCGCGAGGCTGTGCTGCGCCCGGAGGTCTTACGTTTTCTCTTTGCCATGTTTCCTAAAACCCGTTCCTTATTTTATATCATGAAGCAGGGCGCGCTCAGGGCGGCTCTGTCGGTGACGATGGAAGAATTTCGATACTACTCGATTCTTTCATTGTACCACGGGAAAAGTCAAATGGCAATTTATTTCCCCTCGATTTCTCGGTAGAGCCATGCCAGCGCATCCGACAGCCCGCCCAGCTCGTCGATGAGCTTTTCCCGCACGGCTTTTCGGCCATCCAGCACGGTACCCACGTCCATGACCAGCTCGCCCGTGCGCATCATCAGCTCAGTATAACGCTTCTCCGAGATGCCGCTGTGGGACGCCACGAAGCCGGTGATGCGCTCCTGCATCTGCTCGAACCAGCGCATGGTCTGCGGCACGCCCAGGATCATGCCGGAATGGCGGACGGGGTGGACCGTCATGGTGGCAGTAGGCACGATGAAGCTCCGCTGGGCGCTGACGGCCAGCGGGATGCCGATGGAGTGGCCGCCGCCCAGCACCACCGCCGCACTAGGCTTGGAGATGCTGGCGATGAGCTCCGCCAGCGCAAGCCCCGCCTCCACATCCCCGCCCACGGTGTTGAGCAGGACCAGCAGGCCCTCGATGGCGGGGTCTTCCTGCACGGCCACCAGCTGGGGGATGACGTGCTCATATTTTGTGGTCTTCTGGCCCTGAGGCGCTTCCACATGGCCCTCCACCTGCCCGATGACAGTCAGGCAGTGGATGGCGTGAGCTCCCCGGGTGCGGTAAACGCTGCCCATATCTTCGATCTGCTCTTTTTCCAGCCGCTGCTGCTCCACGGGGATGTTCTTCTCTTCCTGTGACATTCTGCGCATCCTCCTTTTTGCTTCATTTCAGCTTGTCCGGCATTCCTGCCGGTTATACTTCGGTAAAGATTTCTTTTCTTTCTCAAAAAAATGTGCCAAATGGTTTGACATTCTCTCTTCGCGCTGTATACTTTATACTAGAGATAAGATTGTCAAATATGTATCATTATTGTACAAGAAAGTACAAATCTTTTGCCGGAGCACCCTGCCGCTGCGCACTTCTCCCCGGCAATGCTGCGGATAAAAAGAAAGGAGACCCCCTATGAACACTCCCGGCAAAGCTTCTCTGCCCGTCATCAAGCGCCTGCCCAAATACTATCGCTACCTGCGCACCCTGAAGAACGACGGCATCACCAGCATCTCGTCCCGTGAGCTGGCCGCCCAGATGGGTACCACTGCCTCTCAGGTTCGGCAGGACTTCAACTGCATCGGCGACGTGAATGGCCGTCAGGGCATCGGCTACTCGGTGGAGAACCTGCTGAGCATCCTTGAGCATCTGCTCTTTGGCAACGGCGACCTCCTGCCCACCATCCTCATCGGCTGCGGCCGTCTGGGCAAGGCTGTGAGCCGCTTCATCACCACCGACACCAACGGCTACAAGCTCATTGCCGCCTTCGACAATGCCCCCGACGAGGTGGGCAAAGAGATCAACGGCATCCAGATCTTACACAGCGACGAGCTGGAAGCTTTCTGCGCCGAGCACCACCCCGAGGTGGCTGTGCTCTGTCTGCCCCGCAGCGGCGCAGAGGAGATCAGCGGCCGTCTGGTGGCTCTGGGCATCCAGGGCTTCTGGAACTTCTCCCACTACGATCTGTCTGTCTCCTACCCCGACGTGGTGGTGGAGAATGTCCACCTCGGCGACAGCCTGATGAGCCTGGGCTACCGGCTGCGCAATCAGGACTGAGCAGATACGATCGATAATACAGGCCCTCTCCGTCAGGCTTTGGCTGAGAGAGTCCTTTTATGAGGAGACTTTTTCGACATGGCAAAGCTTTATTTCCGTTACGGCGCAATGAACAGCGGCAAGAGCACCGCGCTGATGCAGGTGGCCCACAACTACGAGGAGCAGGGGATGCGGGTGCTCATCCTCAAGCCGAAGGTGGACACCAAGGGCAGCGGCGACCTCGTGAGCCGTCTGGGCGTCCGCCGCCCTGCCGACCTGCTGGTGCCGCCGGACATGGACCTGGTGGAGGCCGTCCGGGCCGCCAGCAGCGAGGGTCGGCCTCTGGCCTGTGTGCTCTGTGACGAGAGCCAGTTCCTCACCGCCGAGCAGGCCGAACAGCTGTTCATGGTGACGGTAGAGCTGAACATCCCCGTCATCTGCTACGGCCTGCGCTCCGACTTCTCCCTCAAGGGCTTTCCCGGCTCCACCCGGCTTCTGGAGCTGGCCCACACCATCGAGGAGATGAAGACCATCTGCACCTGCGGCCGCAAGGCCACCTGCAACTGCCGCAAGGTCAACGGCCGCTTCGTCTTTGAGGGCGAACAGGTAGCCATCGACCTTGAGAACGACGTCCAGTACGTCAGCATGTGTCCCCAGTGCTATTTCCGGGAGCGCAGCGCCTTCTACGCCGCCCGCCGGTGACTCTTTTTCCTGATTTTATGCCGTCCGCACGCCGGGCGGCATTTTTGTATCTTTTCTGCATCCGTGATATATCAGTCGCGGCCTGATTCGCGCGTTTTTTGCGCTATTGATATATCAGCTCGGGGCCGGAACTTTCTGTTATCGTCGCTTTTGATGTATACAACGCTCTTTCAACAAATTTTGCCTCGGCTACAAAATTCTTGCAATTCAGGCCAATCTTCTCCTGTTGCATCCCAGTTTTCTATGCAAATCGTTGAAGTATACAAGTTGCACAGTTTTTCGGTCCAAGTTTATTCATTATGGCAATGACGTCAAAACCGGGCAAAAAATAAGCGCAATATTTGTACGTTTTCTGCCGCTATCACTACAATTTGCATCTTTCTTTTTTTTCTTGCCTTTGGTATTATATTTGTATACAACGGATGCTTTGCAGAGGCGTCCGTGCAAGAAGATGTTTTCTACATAGGAGGAGAACGAAAATGAGCAAGGCAATTTCTCGTCGTGACTTTCTGAAGGTCTCTGGCGCTGTGGGTGCTGCCGGCCTGCTGGCCGCCTGCGGCGGCTCCAGCAACGCTGGTTCTACCGCCACTTCCACTGCCGCTTCTTCCGCAGCAGCTTCCGTGGCCGGCCTGTCTTCTGACCCCGTCACCCTGACCATGAGCTGGTGGGGCGGCGAGTCCCGTCACAACGCTTACCAGGAGGCCATCAAGGCTTTCTCTGCTGAGCACAGCACCATCACCGTCAACCCCACCTTCGCTGCATGGTCCGGCTGGGAGGACACCATGTCCACCAAGTTCGCCGGCGGCGTCGCTGAGGATGTCTGCCAGATCAACTGGAACTGGCTGTACAACTACTCCAAGAACGGCCAGACCTTCATCGACCTGAACAGCGTCTCCGAGTACCTGGACCTGACTCAGTGGGATGAGGCCAAGCTGGCTGCCTGCAATGTAGCAAACGCTCAGCAGTGCGTACCCGTCTCCATGACCGGCCGTATCTTCTACTGGAACAAGACCACCTTCGACAAGGCCGGCATCTCCTTCCCCACCACTCTGGACGAGCTGATGGCTGCCGGCAAGACCTTCCAGGAGAAGCTGGGCGATGACTACTATCCCCTGCACCTGGGCGCATACGACCGTATGATCCTGATGGTGTTCTACCTCGAGAGCAAGTACGGCAAGGACTGGGCCGACCCCTCCACCTCCACCCTGAACTACGATGCCGACCAGATCGCTGAGGGCATCGACTTCATCAAGAGCCTGGTCGAGGGCCACGTCATCATGAGCCTGCCCACCTACTACGGCTCCAACGGCGACAACGCCGCTCACCAGTCCACCGAGTGGATCACCGGCAAGCTGGCCGGCTGCTTCGAGTGGGACTCCTCTGCTACCAAGTACGCTGACGCTCTGGACGAGGAGAACAAGGCCGGCTTCACCGTGGGCGAGGAGATCAAGTTCGGCGATTACAACGGCGGCTTCTCCAAGGTCTCCATGGGTCTGGCCATCACCAAGACCTGCGAGCATCCCGCAGAGGCAGCTACCCTCATCAACTTCCTGCTGAACGAGACCGCAGGTGCCGAGATCATGGGCTCCGAGTGCGGCATCCCCGCCTCCAAGGCTGGTCTGGCTGCTGCTCAGAGCGCCGGCAAGATCAAGGAGCTGGTGGCTGAGGCAAACGGCAAGGTCATGGCCTTCGTTTCCAACCAGCTCGACCCCCTGTTCGAGTCCAACGACCTGAAGGCTACCGGCACCGGCGTCTATCAGGAAGTGTTCGACACTCTGGATTACGACAATGTTTCCGGCGCTGACCTGGTCGATACCCTGCTGGACGGCATGGAGTCTGTCGGCTACACTGTCTAATTTCCGCCTCACGGACTTTTTGCGGCCCGCACACGCGCGGTGTTGACACGGGCCGCCCCGCATAAAAGAGTCTTGCAAGGGGCATCCTTTCCACCTACGGACGGATGCCCCTTTTTTGCAAGACGGTGATGACATTTTTTTGACAAAAATGTGTCCAAACGATTGTGCGGCGTACGAGATATATCCTTATAAAAGGAGGATTCCCGGATGAAAGAAAGCAAAGCGCCCTCTCTCGGGCGTACCCCGGCCCAGAAGTTTTTTGACAAATGGCAGGGCCTGTTCTACCTGATCCCCTGGATCATCGGCTTCGTCGTCTTCAAGGCCATTCCGTTCGGCCAGTCTCTGTACTACAGCTTTACGGATATGGACTTCTTCAACGGCATCCATCAGTATGGCATCATGAACTATGTGGACGCCTTCTCCACTCCCAAGATCACCAAGGCGCTCATCACCACCTTCAAGTACAGCTTCATCACTGTGCCTCTGAAGCTGGTCTTCGCACTGTTCATCGCCTACATCCTGAACTTCAAGATCGCCTGCGTGAACGTGTTCCGCACCGTCTACTACATCCCCTCCATCCTCGGCGGCTCTGTTGCGATCGCCGTGCTGTGGAAGGCCGTGTTCCGTGATGACGGTCTGGTCAACACCCTCATCCGTATGCTGACCTTCGGCCACTTCCAGGGTCCTTCCTGGCTGAGCGACCCCAGCTACGCACTGTGGATCATCTGCTTCCTGCGTATCTGGCAGTTCGGCTCCGCCATGGTGCTGTTCCTGGCCGCTCTGAAGGGCGTGCCCGCAGACCTGTACGAGGCTGCCACCATCGACGGTGCCGGCAAGTGGCGTCAGTTCTTCTCCATCACCGTCCCGATGATCACCCCCATCATCTTCTACAACCTGGTCACTCAGATCTGCCAGGCTTTCCAGGAGTTCAATGGCCCGTTCATCATCACCAACGGCGGTCCCCGCGGTTCCACCACCCTCATCTCCATTCTGGTCTACAACTACGCATTCAAGTCCAACCAGATGGGCATGGCTTCCGCACTGGCATGGATCATGTTCGTCATCGTCTGCATCCTGACGATCATCGCCTTCACCAGCCAGAAGAAGTGGGTCTACTACTCGGATGAAAGGTAAGGTGTGACAGTATGGGAATGAAAGCTTCTAACGCCATCGCGACGTTTTTCAAGTACTTCGTCCTGATCCTGGTGGGCCTCATCATGATCTATCCCCTGCTGTGGATGATCAGCGCCACCTTTAAGGACAACAGCGAGATCTTTGCAGGCATCGGCCTGTGGATCAAGAACCCCACTCTGGAGGGCTACAAGAACGCGCTGAACAACTTCGGCGGTTCCATCAACATCCTGCAGGCCATGCTGAACACTTACAGCTACGTCCTGCCCAAGGTCATCTGCACCGTGGTCTCCTCCTGCATTGCAGCTTACGGCTTTGGCCGCTTCGACTTCCCGGGCCGGAAGATCCTGTTCAGCATCATGCTGGCCACCCTGTTCCTGCCTCAGGTCGTCCTGAACGTGCCTCAGTTCCTGCTGTACACCAAGTTCGGCTGGGTCAACAGCCCGTTCTATCTGGCCATCTGGGTCCACTGCGCATTCGCAACTGAGACCTACTTCGTCTACCAGCTGGTGCAGTTCATGCGCAACGTCCCCCGCGACCTGGACGAGGCTGCCGCCATCGACGGCTGCTCCTCCTTCCAGACCCTGTACAAGGTCATCGTCCCGATGCTGATGCCCGCTCTGGTGTCCTGCGCACTGTTCCAGTTCATGTGGAGCTGCAACGACTTCA
>OOAN01001640.1_pt1 | contig 11584 bp, 10 predicted proteins | sample 1671301 | NCBI WGS metagenome assembly OOAN01 (sample SAMN06348142, study PRJEB24527) | human gut metagenome | biome: human gut; feature: ankylosing spondylitis patient; material: feces | host: Homo sapiens | place: China | collected 2015-10
TTGTCAAAATAAATTTAACAACGACAAATACCAGTTCCTTTCACTTCTTGATGAAACCATTAACCTTGATGAAATTGTTCCTGTTTCTTTTGTTTCTCATTTTCACGCTTCAACCGGAAGACCTCGCAAGCACCAGCTTTATCCAATGCTCAAAGCACTTCTGCTCCAGCGTATTTTCTCAATCCCGACTGACACACTTCTGATTGTGTTCTTGAAATACTCTCAGGAACTGCGTGACTTCTGTGGCTTTGATGTTGTACCGGATGCCTCAAAATTTACCCGTTTTAAACAGGATTTCCTGATGGACTTACAATCTATGTTCGATCACATGGTTGATATGACCGAACCGATCTGACAAAAACTTGACCCTCATCTGGCAACTATGACTATCTTCGATACCTCTGGCATTGAAGCCTGGGTAACTGAAAATAATCCAAAATACGCAAACCGTATTATCAAACAGTTAAAAGCTTTTGCAAAGGCAAACAACCTTGATAAAAGCTATGATCCTTATAAGGCTGCTTATGGTTCCATGCCTACGCATGCTACTTCGAATCAGGAAATCCAACAGATGTATATCAATGGACATTTCTGCTATGCCTATAAGTTCGGCATTGTAACCAATGGGCTTGGCATTGTCCGTGATATCACTTTCTATAACAAAGAGTTCCTAAAGGCTCATCCGGATATCGTTGTGGAAAAGAAATCTGACTCTCCTGATGAGGATAAATCTCTTGCCGATTCAAAGGCCCTGCTTCCTGTTCTGATTGATTTCTTTCAGAAACATCCGCTTATCGCCCCTAAGACTTTTCTTGGTGATGCTGCTTTTGACACGATTGAAATCTACAAAGCCCTTTTCGGTGAAATTGGATTTGAAAAAGCATTTATTCCTCTCCGCGTAAAACTTTCTATGGAAGATAATGGTTATACCATTAACGAAAATGTTGTTCCCTGTTGTCCGCATGATCCTTCGCTTCCTATGAAAAGAGAAGGTAGTAAATCACACTTAAAAAGCAAAATTCCTACAATGAAATTTGTCTGCCCGAAAATGAAATGGGAAGACAATAAAGCAGATAAAACCAAACGCCGTGTATGCCATTGTGATAATCCCTGCACAACATCTTCCTGTGGAAGAATGATTTACATTTATCCAGAAAAGAATCTTCGTGCCTATCCCGGAGTGGAACGAGGTTCAGCAGAATGGGAAGAAACATATAAAATCCGTGTAAACGTTGAAAAATCTATCAACCACTTTAAAGACAGCTTTTGCGTAGCTAATCGTAAAACCCAGAACGAAAAAACGCTTCATGCCGATTTACTTTTGGCTGGCATAGCTCAACTTGTTACAGTAATTGTTGCTGATAAAATTCATCAACATCAATACATTCGAAGTCTTAAGCCTTTGATTGCTTAAAATTGAGATTTTATAAATTTTTCTGCTTCATACTAACTATGAAGCCTTTTTGTCATGCCCTAAATGAATGACTGCCACCTTCCATTCCAAGAATCCTGCATTGCAGGATTCTATCCTTGTTTTCAATCAAGATTGCGAACTTGTTTCGCAATTACCTACTATTACACTAATTTCTATGGCCAGATTCCGATGATATTTCCCTGCGAATCTAATCGATATGTAACTACATTCCCATCCGCATCTACTTTACTTAGCACCCTTTCTACCTGCCCCTTTTTCAATGCCTCCATAATTTTATATGCTAATTCCTCATCTCCGTCTACAGCGTCTAAAATCCTATTGTTTCCAGTAACACTTCCTAGCAGCCAATCATCTGACATCTGTTTCCCATCATCTGTCTTTCCTAGTTGCGCCTTACCAAACTTCGCCTCATCAATGATATACTCAACATTTGAATTCTGATTTAAATTTTCATACAATCCATCAATACCCTTTACTATTTTGTCATCTGGACATGAAGGTGCATTTCTCCCTACAGATTTCAAATCATATCCTGCATCTTTAAGCCCCTGATTATTAACCAAATTATCATCCGCCTTAAATTCGCCAAAATTTCCTTTTTGCTTTGAACTAGCATTTATAACATCAAATCCCTCAAATCCATTGCTATGCCGTAAATCGGAACCGGAAATCTCAGTTCTTACGCCATTCGGTAAATTACCATTTTGCTTAAATGTGTCACTGCCTTTTGCCGACTTTGAACTGATACCCTGGGCATCAAGATTATTGAGTTCACTCCCTCCTCTATTCTTCCATCCACCCGGCAGTTTTTTCGCAATCCCGTCAACCGCCTCGCCTATGAAAACACCTGTCACAAAATCCACAGCCATCTGCCCCGGATCAAAGATATACGCAAGCTTTTCTTCCAGCGTCATGTCCCCGTCCAGTGCCGCATATGCGGCGCGCTCCACAGTTGCCACTGTAGTATCCACACCGCCTTCCACCAGACGGTTCATCCCCGGAAATTTCACCCCGATGGCTCCCGTGATTGCACCGCTGATGGCTGCAATCGCCACATCTCTTATGGCTTCCTCTGCACTCCGCACATTCCCGCTGCTGTAATCGCCAACCGCTCCTGTCACACTTGCGGAAACTGCACCGATCCCTGCTCCCATCAGCGCTCCCGCTGCTATGGTTCCGATTCCCGGAAGCAGAAGGCTCATTGCGATGCACGCCGCACCGACTGCAAGTCCCATGACAAGGTTTCTCGTAAAACCTCCCCAGTCAAATTTCCCCTCCTCCGGGGCGTCTGCATACGGCGCATAGTTTCTGTATGTACTGCCTCCCAGTCCCGTAAGAGCGCCCATCATGTCCACACTGCCGTTCACACAGAGGCTCGATGTTCCTGCCCCGCAGAGTGCCATGATGTCCGACACTCCATGCACGGCGATTCCCGTCATGCTCTCCAGGCGGATTCCCTCTTTTGCCAGCAGGAGCAGACTCCCGCTGCTTCCCAGAAGCGTTCCGCTCCCGTCCTCCATCGTAAGCTTTCCTGCTTCCCCGCCGTCCATTCCCATGCTCTGGGGATACAGGCTCATTCCCTTGCCGTGCTCCGAGCAGAAGCCTTTCTTTTCCGGGCTGCCTGTTCCCTCGCACGAAGCGCCGTTCGTCCGGATGCAGCCTGACACCACGCCCTGCGCCTCGTTCCCGCTTCCCAGATACAGCGCCGCCTTTGTCCCCACCTGCGGCATGCAGTACATCAGGTTTCCCGTTGCAGGGGCAAAGCCGTAGCTGTTTCCCCCTGCCGATGCCCTGTCCATGTCAAATGCCAGCTCCACGCGTTCCCCGCATGCTGCCGTCACTTCCCCCACGAACGACATCCCCGTGTAATCCGGGTTCTCTTCCGGTGCAACCCGTGTGTAGCTCTCTCCCGCAAGGCGGTAGGTAAACAGAACCTCCCCTCGTACCAGTTCTGTTTTTTTCCGGGAAACCGTCAGCTCCCTGCCTTCGTATGTGACCCTGTCACCTAACGACAGCCTTGTCCCCGTGACCACATCATAGCAGATGAAATCCTTTCTATCAACGGTACATCTCCCGCTGACCGCATAATAACGCCCGTCAAAGCAGATCCCGCAGGAGAGAACCTCCCCGAGCTCCTTTTTCTCCCCCTCCGGCAGCCCCATGTAAAACCGCGGGTAATAATACCCCGTGTCCGGCACCAGGGGCAGTCCCATCCGGGACGCCATTCTCTTGAGGAATTTCCAGTCTGTCTCCCCGTACTGGATGAGTGTTCCGCCCGTCTCCCGGTCGTCCCCGGCGAGAATGCAGGCGCTGTGCCCCGTTTCCGCCGTGACCGCACCCGCAATTCCGAGGTAGGTCTGCCTCCTGTCCTGGAATACGCGGCTTCGCTTTTCCATATCCAGAAGCACTGTCCCTGACACTGCCTCGATTTCCGCAATCCGCCAGCCGTGCTCTGTCATGGTCTCTGTCCTCTGCGGGTATCCGCAGAACAGGGCTTCTGCCCGGTTTCCCTCCTCCCGCAGCTGCACGGGAACATTCCTTTCACAGACAACCGGCGCTTCTTCTGACAGGAGCACACGGAATTTTCCCCTGGCATGCTCCCCGGGGGCTTCCCGTATCTCAAATCCCAGAAGCTTTTTTACTGCAGACACCCCCAGAAACTGTAATCCGGCGTATTCTGTTTTCTTCTGTACCCCCTGTGCCATAACCATTCCTCCCTGTCATTCCTCCTGACCGGATGTCACCGGCTCGATCAGTCCGCCATAGGCACAGACCAGGAAGGATCTCTGTGTCAGCGCACACAGCCGGTCTCCCTCGTCTGTTCCGTCCGTATGATTCCGGACAATTTTTTCCGTCTCATATGCATCCTTCCATGTTCCCACAATGCAGGGCGTGCAGGGATAGCCTTTCACGTTCTGTCCGTCCTCCGTCTTTAGGATGATCTTTTCCGCATCATCCGTGTCCTCCTCTCCGGTAAAAAAATCCTTGATCTTGTCCCCTGCTTTGGCAAACCATGATTTGTTCACCGGATTCTCTTCGCTTTGGCAAATTCCAAAAGATGGAATATTTTTGTCATCCCCAACCTCACAATCTTCTTCGTGCATCATAGGCTTCCCGTTTGTATACACCCCATGGCATATTGGCAAATTTAATCTTCTTTTATGCGTCCCGCAATTACAGTAAAGCTCCGCTCCCCGAACCAAATACGGGAACTGCACCTCTTCGCCCTCCTCCAATTCCAATTGGTCAAATAATGCTTGCAGCTCCATCTCATGCTGTTCCTGTGCACTTTCTGATATACCATTTAACTCTTCTGACGATTTTTTCGCATTTCCTACCCGTGTCACCAATGCGCCATTCGCAAAATTATCTCCTTTTGACATTCAGCTCCTCCTATTCCACCTTAAGCTCTGCTAGTTTGATTCCTTTTGCACCTCTTCGCAAAATACTTTCTATAAAATCCAACCGACAGATGAGATAGTCTTTTTCTACTTCTGCCACTTCAAAAACCGGAGGTACATATTTTATCTTCTCTTTATCCAATATCAATTCCTGAATCACAGAATAATCATTATTAAAAACGGTTTCTTCTGAAAGACAATGATATCGGGGATACACTGGCATATAGTAAATTTCTGCAAAGCCATTCGCACCATCAAGCAAAACCATTTCTTTTCCTCTGACCGGCACTTCATACATTTTTGATACATCCCAAAACATTTTTGACACCAGCAAAAACGGTTTTTCTATCACATCAGGAAACAGTGTATCCTGATTTTCTTCCAAAAAAAGAATGGTTCGCTCCGGTAACTTCGCCAATTCTCTTTTTTGAACTGCCTGATAATCCAGTCTCTCCATCCAATTTCGAATCCTCGGCACCGGATTCCCTGTTTCCTCCCAATTCAGCAGATAATACCTCATTCTTCTCTTTCTCCCACAACAACAATCCCTTTACCCATATATTCCCCAAAAGTCACGCTCATGTTCTCCTCAGCCACTTCCTGAAACAAAGTTTTTGTCTTATCCAAAACCTGTGGCAATATTTGTTGAAAAAACTGCGCCAGTAAATACATATAATTTAACAGATAGCCGTCTATAAACTGCTGCAGCTCATATGTCTTTATCTGTGGTATCTTAAAACGGATTTCTTTTTTAAAGTACTCCACGTCCTGTAACAGGTACCCTGTAACAAATTCCGGTTTCCAGTATGTACAGCATTCTGCACTGTCCAAATAAAACTCTTTATCGTATAAATCAATTCGCAGCTCATAATTTTCTGTCAATACACTGCTTTGCAGATAGCTGATCCCCATTGTGCAAATCTTTCCTTTTCTATCAGCTTTTTGCATTTGCTGTGCTTTTTGAAACACTACCTGCAGCTTTTCTTCCAAGCCTGTCAATATTTCTGTTTCCCCATCCTTATAATTCTTCATCAATTCCGGAAGCTGTCCCATAAATATGGGTTCCATCATCCCTTTCCCGATTTCCATGATCTGCTGCTGTCTCTCCGTCATATCCTTTTCCCCTTAACGTCCTCATACAAAGTTTTGCTATTTTTACCCAAACCTCATGCTTTCCATAAGGACAATTCATACTTCCTGTCAGTGTCCGCTCGGTTGCTGCATAAAACAGGAAATTATATAGCTTTCCTCCTGCCGCATGATTGGAATATTCCATCCAATGAACCCTGATGCCGTTAATGTCCTCCTCCCCTTCCTCATAAAAAATGATTTCCGGTAAGATTCTTCTCCATGCCCGCTTGCAGCCCTGACAAATTTCTCCAAGCTGTCCCGGTTCCACTGATACATCAAGCAGCGAAAACGTAAAATCAACGTTTCCCTTTTGTGTACTTTTAATAATCTGTGGTTTTGGCTCAAATTCATATTTTTGTTCCGCCAATTTCTCCGGTAAATCATTCATAAAAGCAGGAATCTTTATACTGGTCGCTTTATCTGACATTACTACCGTTTGAAGATATTGCTCCGGCAAATCTCTTTCCAAATCAATCTGCTCATCGAGAACTTTCTCTTTCCTCTTTTTACGTTCACTCAATATCAGCTCATCAAGAAATTTTTCCATTATCGTTCCTCTGTATTATTGCATGTTTACACGTCCGCCCTGCACATTGATATCATCCGCAAGCTCCAACATGGTGCTCCCCTGTTGAAATGCAATCTTTTCAGGCGCAGACATTTCCACTCCCTGCTCCATGCTGATAATTCCTATATTTTCTTTTGCCTTTATCGTAATACTCTTATCACTTTCTATCAGAATTCCCTCATCATCTACAATTTCGATAGACATTCCCTTATTATTCGTAAATACCAACCGATCCGGCTTAAACAAAACTTCTTTTCCCTGCTTATTCTTTATAGACTTTTCATCTGGATTACTGCGTGCCGAACTGTTTGATGACTGTTCATTCACAGAACTATTCACATATGCCTCAGCTTCATTCTCATTCGGAAAATATAAACGGACACTATCGCCTTTTTCTGGCATACAATACCAGCCTGTCCCATCCGGTGAAGAATAAATTGTAGAATAAGCAAACCACTTCTGCCCTGCCCATCCTCCTGTTTCATCCTCCATCAATACAACTTTTACTGTATCCTTCTTTACAGATGTCACGTTTCCCTTCAAGGATGCACCAATAATCTTCTTGTTGCCATACGGCATCTGCCGTAATTCTCCCTTGGTTTCCAGCAGATAGTAGTTATATATTTCGTTTCCTTCCCATTTCCGCTCCACTTCTCCAACAACATAATTTTTTCCAAGGAAGCATACGGCATCTCCCAGATAAAATATTTCCCGAGTCTTTACTTTATACGCCACAGCATCACTTTCCGTCATGCCGCAATTCTTCTTTATCTGATATTCCCCAATCAGATTTACGATGGAATACGATTCATAGGATAACAATTCACGCCCCGCTTCTTCTATAATTCCAAAAGTATATTTCACACCGGTGCTCTTCTCATTTGCCATTAATACAGTATTTTTTTGAGCTGCCAGACGCTTTGCAAATTCCCAGTCTGTCTCCTTATACTGGACAACCATCTTTCCTATGTTTCCTGCTTCCGTTCCCATAAGGAGCTTTCCATCTGTGTATCCCTGTACTATGGTTTCAAGTATTTTCTGGTAGGAGGTGGATGCATTTTGATACACTCCAATACGCTCTCCCATATCCATCTTACCTGTCCCCGTTTTTAAAAGTGCCGTCAACAAAAATGTGTCCGCCTCCGCATGGATTCTCAAATCCTCGATATACCCGCAAAATAAAATATTTTTCCCTTCGGTTTCATCATAAAACCAGATATGCGCCCATGTTTCTTCCGATATCATAGCCATTATCCGATTTTTTTCTTCCGCAGATATATAACCGGATATCTTAGCGCAGCCATGCTGATTCTTTTTTAATATGCTTTCAAATTCCACCAATGCCAGCACCTGAAATGGAGATGTTTCAATACGAACCGCTTTCATTGCTGCTCCTCCTCTACCTTCTTAATCGTCCTGATACAGTACATTGCAATTTTTTCCCACTCATCCTGCATTCCCAAAATACAGTTAAATGAACCATACAGCAGTTTTCCTTCCAATGACGTAATAAACATAATATTAAAAATATCTGCATCAATCGCCATAGTTTCATATACAAGCCACGCTATTTTCCCGCCATCATTCCGTTCACCATATTGTAATTCCTGAAATTTTGCATTTACATACACCTGCTTCATACTTTTCACAAATCCCTCTGCCGCCTTTTTTAACTGTCCCTCTGCAAGCGCCATATCCATGAGATGAAATGTAAAATTAACCATATTATTCTTATCCATCAATATGACCGGTGGTCTGTGCTTTGATGGATATTTCTTTTTGGCAACATAATCCGGCATATCCTTAAATCCTTCCGGAATTAAAATTTCCATCTGTTTTCTAAACAGTTTTACCTTCTCATATACCATTTCCATCGTCTCCACCTCACTCTACATAAATCATCTTTCTATCATAGCCCTTTCCATGTCCAGTACCTCTGTGCCTTAATATTCGTTCCATCTCTGCATAAATCATATTGTTATCCCATTCAGATAAAATTTTTTCGCTTTCCTTCCTGCCTTTATCCTGCAAATACCTTATAATAGACTGACGCTCTATCTTTCCCTTGCTACTTGCAATCATATAAGAAAAAGCAAAATCAGAAGTCTCCTTCTCTTTCGCATTCCAAATTTCTTCCCCAAACTGCCTAACCACCACCGGATGCAGTGTTTTCTCCTCAACACCTGCCACCGTAGCATAAATCAGATTTACCGTATCGTACTCCGTTGACATATCCGCAAAATTCTTATAACTATCCCGCAGCACCGAACCCTCCCGCAGATAAAACCGACACATTTCTATCTGGTTCTCCCCCAGTTCCATCTCTTCGTCCAAAAAGAATCTAACCCGGTATGCCTTATAGTCCAGATTTGTCTCATCCTCTGAAAATTCTGCTTTCAACACCTGCCACCTGTTCTTCGGCTGATAATCCACTCTCTCCTCTTCCATCATCAGATAAATAAAATCGTGAAATTTCAACATTCCCTTCCCAATGACAAGCTGACCATCTTCCGCCCGTATATCACAGCCTTTTAACAGACCGTCTGTATACTCCGAATAATACAACTGCCATCCTGCATAGGTGTAATCCCTGATATCCCACAAACTTTCTTTTTTCAAAATACGCCTGCCCGCAAACACCGGAACCCTGATTTCCATGAAACTTCACACTCCTATTTCTTCCCGTCAAAAAAACTGTTCACCCAGTTATCACTCTCGAAACTGAAAAATTCTGCTTTCCCCAGATAAAGCACATCCATTTCACAGTAAACCGGAACAACCTGAAATCCCCATTCCTCCTGTTCTGCCCATACGAAGAACTTCACATCTCCATTCTCAATACTGTCCGTCTCTTTCTGTAGAATATGGGAACCATAAACCGCCTCAATCTCCTCATAGCTTTTCTGTGAAAAATCTTCTTGCCTGCATACATACTGAAAACGGCAATGTTCCTCCCCGTCCGCATTTTTCAAGTACAGCGGAAGAATCAAATCCTCCATATTCCTCGAAATAGTTCCCGCCGTATCCCAGTCTTTAAAACCATCCACCAGTACCACTTCTTTTCCATTATGGGTATAAGCGGTAATCCGATAGGGGAGCACAGCTTTACCATTGTTCAGGTGAATATCTGCCAGCCCATATTTCCGGTCACGCAGATATTTCAGCGCCCCGTCCACACAAGTCATCTTTAATTCAAAATCTGCCGCATCAATATTCGCCCTTTTCCGAAACTGTATCATTCTCCCCGGAACGAACTCTTTTAACGCATCCTTGAACAAATCAATCTTGCAGGACTGCCCCGTCAGCTTAATAAAGGAAAAATCCTGTATTCTTCCGCTGTGGTATAATTCCTCCATAAATTTCTGTACAATGCCGTATATCTCGCCGGATAACAGCAGCTCTATCTCAAAATAGTTCATCATCACTTCCGGTATCATCTTTTCCACTGTAAGGCTGTTCCCTTTCCAGAAAGACAGTTTCCATTTATCCAATAAAACAGTATTTTCCCGCTGTCCTTTTTGTTCCGAAGTAACTGTGACCTCCAATGCTCCGATTTTTCCGTAAAATAATTTTTTTATCTGCTCTGCTGTATTGAACAAGGTATAAAAATTATTTTTCACCTTGTAATACTCGCTGCGGTTATATCTTTCAAAATCGGCAAAACGCGTGGGAAGTGTCTCTTCCGCTTTCTGATATTCCTGCTCTAAATACTGATAAAACGCCTTTACTCCATGCGAATCAATAAAACGGTAAATATCCGTATCCATGTATTCCAGGATTTCTTTCACACTGCTTACATTCTGATTTCCAGTTGCCCGCACCAGTGCGATTTTCAATATCTGCATGATGCGGTATGTCAGGTTATTTCCACCAAAGTCCGTATCGCCATTCTCATAGGCAGTTTCCATATTAATTTTGTAAGCAGCTCTGCGATCCTGAATACGGAAACGGTACGAACACAAATCCGTTGTTCCTCCTCCACAGTCAATGATAAGCGCTTCGTATTCTTCATTTTCTTCCAGAGTCTCCTGCTCTAACATATTGGAAATGGTGTTATATAATACAGCCATTCCCTCATCGAGCATCGTTTCCTGACCCGTCATATATTCCGGCAGTATCTCCCGGAACATTCTGCGGAAATAATGCTTCTGCTTCACTGGACTTGAGATATGTACCTGAGAAATGCGGCATTTAAAACGGTTCTCCGTTTTTCTTATGATATACAGGAAAAATCGACGTAAAATCTCCGCCCGCTTTACCAGCCTCCGCCGTCCCTGTCTGTCAACAATTTCTTCCTCTTTCTCGTATTCCCCAATCCAGCGTTTCACATCATAAAAGACACAAAAACCCTCATCCACATAACTTGCATTTGCCAGCCTTATCGCATCATAACCGAACAGCAGCTTGTAATCCTCTTCTTCCACTGCCAATACTCCAATCACGCTAGGCAATAGCATACTTTCTCCGTTACCATCCTCAAAAGCTGTATAATTTATCTCATTTTCCCTGCAATTTTTTACCGCAGCCTGCTCTCCGACATTTTCAAAATAAGCAGAATCCAGATACACCCCGGCAGTGGTATTTACAGAACCAAAATCAATCGCCATAGGCAGCATCAGTGTGACAGGTTTTCTCACCACAAAATCAATCAGTGGTATACTGTAAACCTCGATATGCTCCGGCAGTATCGTCTGCTCTCCATAGTACAGGTGATACATACACTCTGAGTTCTGACGTCCCATGCAGAAAATTCTGTAATCTTTTCTCTGCGTCTCCCGTGTCTCTAACTCCGCCGCCTTAGTAAGATACAATTTTTCCTGTTTTCCCCCATGCTCTTTGAGATTTAAAATCGCACAGAGCGTCTTATCGCTTCCTATTAAAAAAGCATTTGTTCCTGCCAACTCTTTCTTATAAGGAATGGTATAGTCGTCATAATACTCGATGGACAGTCCCTCATAAGCTAAAATCTGGGACTGGCAGTATAATTCTTCACTGGGCTTTATTACAATCCTGGTATTTTTTAAAAATTCCTCTACCCGCTAGATCGGA
>OOAN01001641.1_pt1 | contig 11583 bp, 11 predicted proteins | sample 1671301 | NCBI WGS metagenome assembly OOAN01 (sample SAMN06348142, study PRJEB24527) | human gut metagenome | biome: human gut; feature: ankylosing spondylitis patient; material: feces | host: Homo sapiens | place: China | collected 2015-10
GGGCTTTGTCCTCGTAGTGTAGGTTGACGCTCATGTGCGCTCGCCCTCCGGCGGGAATTCGAGCGTAAAGCGGCCGAGCTTGCCGCCGCGGAACTCGTCGAGCAGGATACGGCTCATGCGCTCGGTGTCGACCTCGCCGCCGGAGATCAGAAAGCCGCGCTTGCGCCCCGCCTTTTCGAGCAGTGCATAGCCGTCGTCCTCTTCCGAAACGGTGAGCTTGTAGCGCTCCTCGATGGCCTTGGGATAATTTTTGCCGAGGTAATCCATCAGGCGCATGGCGAGCTCTTCGATGTCGATGACCTCGTCGCGGATGGCGCCGGTGAAGGCTAAACGCACGCCGACGCTGCTGTCCTCAAATTTCGGCCACAGGATGCCTGGCGTATCAAGGAGCTCGAGCGTCTTGTCGACCGGCACCCACTGCTTCGTGCGCGTGACGCCGGGGCGGTCCTCCGCCTTGGCGCTCTTGCGGCCGGAGACCTTGTTGATAAACGTCGACTTGCCAACGTTCGGGATGCCGAGTACCATCACGCGCAGCACGCGGCCGATCTGGCCCTTGGCCTCGTAAGAGGCGATCTTATCGTGCAGCAGCGTGCGCACGGCGGAAGAAAACACCAAGCTGCTTGCCATCATGAAGGTGGTGCTTGCATGAGCCGGGCAAAGTGTATCATGGTACAGGGCACGATGAGCGGCGCAGGCAAAAGCCTGCTCTGCACGGCGCTCTGCCGGATTCTGGCGCAGGACGGCTACAAAACGGCACCGTTCAAAAGCCAGAATATGGCGCTGAACAGCTTTGTGACCCGTGACGGTCTCGAGATGGGCCGTGCGCAGGTCGTGCAGGCGCAGGCAGCGGGCATTGAACCCGATGTGCGGATGAACCCGATCCTGCTCAAGCCCAGCAGCGATGTCGGCAGTCAGGTCATCGTCAACGGTGAGGTGCGCGGGAATATGCCCGCTGCGGAATACTTCCGCCATAAGCGCGCGCTGATCCCCGATATACTGCGTGCCTACAACAGCCTTGCCGAGGAATATGACATTCTTGTCATCGAGGGCGCCGGCAGCCCGGCCGAGATCAACCTGAAAGCGGATGACATTGTCAATATGGGCTTGGCAGAGCTGGTCGATGCGCCGGTGCTGCTGGCGGGGGATATTGACCGCGGCGGGGTGTTTGCCCAGCTGTACGGAACGGTTGCGCTGCTTGAGGAGCGGGAGCGAAGCCGCATCAAGGGGCTTATCATCAATAAATTCCGTGGTGATGTTGAGATCCTGCGCCCCGGACTTGCCATGCTGGAGGACAAAACCGGGCTGCCGGTGCTGGGCGTTGTGCCGTATCTGGATGCGGACATTGAGGATGAGGACTCCCTCTCCGAACGGCTTTGCCGCAAAAAGACCGTAAAACCGCTGGATGTGGCAATCGTGCGGCTGCCGCATGTCTCTAATTTTACCGATTTTATCCCGCTGGAGCAGCACCCGCTGCTGGGTGTGCGCTATCTGCGCACCGTGCGTGAGCTGGGCGCGCCCGATCTGGTGCTTTTGCCCGGCACCAAAAATACAGTAGGGGATCTGCTCTGGCTGCGCCAGTCCGGCCTGGAGGCTGCCCTGCAGAAGCTGGCGGCCGGCGGCACGCCAGTGCTGGGGGTCTGCGGCGGGTATCAGATGCTGGGCCATACACTGTCGGATCCAGAGGGCTGCGAAGGCGGTACACCCCGCACCTTGCGCGGGCTGGGTCTGCTGCCGACAGAGACGGTATTCACCGCCGAAAAGCGCCGTGCGCAGGTGACGGCCCGCGCTGCCGCACCCTTTGCGGGGGCTGCGCTGACCGGGTATGAGATCCACACCGGGCGCACTGCGGTGAACGGCGCGCCCTTCTGCACCATGGCGGACGGCACGCCCGAGGGCTGCGTGGAGGGCAATGTGTTTGGAACCTATCTCCACGGCTTGTTTGACTCGGGTGAACTGACCGAGCAACTGGCGGCCTATCTTTGCCGCCGCCGGGGCATTGCGCCGGAGCAGGCGGCGCCGCTGTCGATGGAAACCTACCGCGAGCAGCAGTTTGACCGGCTCGCGGACGGTGTGCGCCGTGCGCTGGATATGGATGCGGTATATGCCGCAATGGGACTGAAAAATCCGAAAGGAGCAAGCCTATGACGCCGCAGCATCACCTGCCCGCGGATATTGAGCGGACGAGCATGGCCATTATTACCGAAGAACTGCAGGCGCGGGGTGCGGATATTCCGCCGGAGAACGCTGCCGTTGTCAAGCGGGTCATCCATACCACGGCAGATTTCGACTATGCGGAGAATCTGCAGTTCACGCCGGGAGCCGCCGCAGCCGGTGTGGCGGCAATGCATGCAGGTGCTACGATCATTACTGACACGAATATGGCGCTGGCTGGCATTACCAAGCCGGGTCTTGCCAGACTGGGTGGGAGGGCCCTCTGTTTTATGGCGGAGCCCGCCGTGGCTGAGGCAGCCAGAGCGGCCGGAACTACCCGGGCGGTGGCTGCCATGCACCTTGCTGCACAGCAGTATCCCGGCGCGGTGCTGGCGGTCGGCAACGCTCCCACGGCGCTGCTTGCCATCGCAGAGGAGATCGAGACGGGTTTGCGCCCGGCGCTTGTCATCGGTGTGCCGGTCGGCTTTGTGAATGTAGTTGAAAGCAAAGAGCGACTGTTGGCTGTCTGCGAGCGGTATGGTGTGCCGGCCATCATTGCGATGGGACGCAAGGGTGGCAGCACCGTAGCAGCTGCTATCTGCAATGCGCTGCTCTATTCCGCTGCCGAGATGCTGGACCCCACCGCCCGCGGCTGGGAATAGTACGATATACAAAGAAAACTGCCGGGAGCCATATAGCTCCCGGCAGAATATTTTATTCAGGGTAATACCGCATAATTCTAAGTGCCGATACGGCGAGCGAGGCACGGCAGCTGCTAAGCCAAAAGCGCAGATAATACTGGATGTCTTATCGAGCATTTTGGCAACGCAGATGCCATGCCGCACACCGAGCCGCAGCGAGGCGTTTCGGAGCGCAACCGCCGCTTGCGGCGGCTCTTGGCGCGGAGATTCGCCGGAGCGGTGCTTAAGCCGTAAGGCGGGAATTGTGCGGTATTGCCCTAAGCATTTACTGTAAGGAGAAACAGCATGGATGGATTCAACACTTTTGAAAAGCAGGATAAGGTCCTGCTGGGTCTGAACAGCGGCCGCGATGCCGCCGCTGCGCTGCGTATTTTGCAGCAGCAGGGCTTTGCCGTGCAGACCTTTACCGCAGAAAATGCAGTCACCCCCGCCGAGCTGCTGCGCCTGCTGGCAGACAAGGCTGCCGAGCTGGACTGTGCGTTCATCGCCACCGGCCACTATGCGCGGATTGAGGTGGACGGCGAGGGGCTGTCCCATGTGCTGGCTGCTGAGGATGCAGAGGCCGACCAGAGCGCGATACTGGCCGACCTGCCGCAGGATATACTGGCCATGCTCGTCCTGCCGCTGGGGGATTTCACCAAAGCGGATGTGGAGGAGATGCTGGCAAAAGCAGCGGAATAATTAAAAAGCGCCTGTGCGGATTTTGAAGCCGCACAGGCGCTTTGCTTTTTGCGTTCGCTTTTTCCGCAGGGCCTTGTGTATGTCTGCGGGTCACAGCTTTCTGATGGGGTGGCGTATCACGGTTTTCAGCTTATCCGGGGCTGTTTTGCGCACATCGGAGAGGTAGATCTCATGGTGGCGGCGTGTCTGTGTCAAGTCATTGGTGTAACCGTTGGCTGCCAAAAAAGCATCCATGGCCGCAACCGTCTCCGGCTCCTTGTCGTAGGGGCCGATGTGCATGCACTGCACGCACAGTCCCTCCTCAACGGTCAGAAATTCCACGGCAGAGAAATCCTGCTTCTTTTTCGCTGCAGCCTCCTGCACTGCCCACGCGAAATCTGCCTTTGTCACAAAGTCCGGCAGACGGATAACGGATACCCACACAAAGCGCTCCTTATGCGCGTAATCTATGGCGTCCGTCCCCTCCTGCTGCCAGAAGCCCTCAAGCGGCGGGACAACATAATCAAAGTATCCCTCGATACGGTGATCGCCCTTTTTGCTCATCTTGATGGTATAGGCAACGCCGTACAACAGGCCAATGGCCTGCTGATACGCGCCGTTTTCCTCATTCGGGTCACCCTTGCCGCGCACGGCAAGGTAGTTCATCGGCGGCACCGTAACAAGCGCCGGTTTTGTTTTGGGCAGGTAAAACTCTTTGTATTCCTTCTTGAAATCAAAGGCCATATGCAGCCTCCTTATTTCTTCTTTTTATGCTTCGGCCAGGGCCACCATTTACCCTCTTTTTCGTGCATCCAGTGGGCCAGCGGGTAGAACAGCAGCGCCAGACCGCCGAGCAGGATCAGGATAAAGAGCCAGTTTGCAAAGGTGAAAATGACATCCAGCGCAGCCAGTGCCGCCAGAAAAAAGCCGGCGTACATCATGAACTGCCCGTTGTGTACAACATAGCCGTTCCAGTTTTCGGGGCGTATCTCCTCACGGCCCTGATCCCCCCATACACGGGGATTCTTCATCGTGGAATAGCCGTAAAAAGCCAACACCATGCCGATGACAAACAAAAACTCAAACAAGGGTACTGCCTCCCGATATTATTTTTTGAAGAAAGGGCTGAAATCGAAGGTTGCGAAGTAATCCGCCGGTGTTTCGGCACGGCGGATAAGCTGGTGGGAGCCGTCCTCCTTCAGCAGAACCTCGGCGCTGCGCAGTTTTCCGTTGTAATTGTAGCCCATCGAGAAGCCGTGAGCACCGGTGTCGTGGATATAAACGACATCCCCGATCTCGATCTCGGGCAGCATGCGGTCGATGGCAAACTTATCATTGTTCTCGCACAGACCGCCGGTCACATCGTACTTATGGTCGCAGGGGGCATCCTCCTTGCCCAGCACGGTAATGTGGTGGTAGGCGCCGTACATGGCCGGGCGCATCAGATTGGCGGCGCAGGCATCCACGCCGATGTACTCCTTATAGATATGCTTCTGATGCAGCACGGTCGTGACAAGCGCACCGTAGGGTGCCAGCATAAAGCGGCCCATCTCGGTGAAAATTGCCACATCGCCCATACCGGCGGGAACCAGAATTTCCTCAAACTTTTTGCGGACACCTTCGCCGATGGCTGCAATGTCGTTGCTGCGCTGGTCGGGGCGGTAGGCGATGCCCACACCGCCCGACAGGTTGATGAACTTGATTCTGGCGCCGGTGCGCTTATGCAGGCGGACAGCCAGCTCAAACAGGACACCGGCCAGCTTGGGGTAATAGTCATCGGTGACGGTGTTGCTGGCCAGGAAGGAATGGATACCGAACGCCTCGGCACCGGCAGCCATCAGTTTGGTGTATGCCTCGGCCATCTGGTCCTCGCTCATGCCGTACTTGGCATCGCCGGGGTTGTCCATGATACCGTTGCCCAACTCAAACACACCACCCGGATTGTAGCGGCAGCATACGGTCTTGGGCACACCTGCAACCTTCTCGAGAAATTCGACATGGGTCAGATCATCCAGATTGATGTACGCGCCGAGGTCGTAAGCTTTTTTCATATCCTGCGCCGGGGTGTCGTTGGAGGAAAACATAATGTCACTGCCCCGGAAGCCGCAGGCCTCGCTCATCAGCAGCTCCGTATAGCTGGAGCAGTCAACGCCGCAGCCTTCCTCCTGCAGGATCTTGAGCAGGTAAGGGTTCGGCGTGGCCTTTACGGCGAAATATTCTTTAAAGCCCTTGTTCCAACTGAACGCAGCATTGACCCTGCGGGCATTTTCCCGGATACCTTTCTCGTCATAGAGGTGGAACGGGGTGGGAATATCGGCGGCGATCTCTTTCGCCTGTGCAAGCGTGATAAACGGCACTTTCTTCGTCATGGTACACTTTCCTTTCCCTCAGTATACTTTCAAAGATGCTTCTATTATATACGCTTTGCCGACCGACAGCAATAGGCAATGCAAAAACAGACACACTGTAAAATACAAAAAGGGCCGTCCCTTAACGGGACAGCCCCAAATATTATAAAATCGGCTCCGCGTGGTCACCCTGTATATGCAGCTTGGCAGCCAGCAGACGGTTGTCCAGCTGGCGGCAGGTCCATATATACGCGGGATAGAGGAATACGCAGGCAGCGATCCACGCGGCCGGGTTGGACAGCTCGGCACCGAAGTAGCCCAGCACCGGCACCAGCGCAATAGCCACCACCGTGCGGGCCACCATCTCAGCCACACCGGCCATCATGGCAAGCGTTGAGAAGCCGAGACCCTGAATGGTGTAGCGCCAGACGATCAATGCCCCCAGCGGCACGAAGAATACGCTGTTCCAGAACAGATATTCGCGCCCCATGGCTACAATGTCAACTTCCTTGGCAGTGTCCAGAAACAGCCCCATGATCTGCACATCAACAAAGTGCAGGACGAAAGCCGACGCCACACCGTAAATCAAAATAATGAGGATTGCGCTGTTGACGCCCTTCCGCACACGATCCATCCGGGATGCACCGAGGTTTTGCCCGGCGTAGGTTGCCATGGCCGTGCCGACGCTCTCCATCGGAACGGTCAGCAGGCCCTGAGTCTTGCCTGCTGCGGTGACGGCGGCAACGGCGGTGCTGCCCAGCACATTGACCGCCCACTGCATGATGACGCTGCCAATGGCCGTGATGCTGCACTGCAGACCCATGGGTATACCGATGCCCAGCAGACGGGCGCAGGCCTTTTTGCTGTAGGCAAAGTCAGATTTCTGCATCTTCAGCACATCAAATTTACGGCTCAGATAGATAAAGCTCAGCACACCGGAAATGACCTGCGAGATGTCAGTGGCCAGCGCCGCCCCCAGAACACCCATCTGAAACGGGATGATGAACAAAAGGTCGAGCCCGATGTTGAGCGCGCTGGTCAGGATCAGAAAGTACAGCGGCGTTTTGCTGTCGCCCAGTGCGCGCATGATGGCCGCCACCATGTTGTACAAAAAGATGAACGGAATTCCCGCAAAGATCCAGCCGATATAGATGACAGCACCGTCAAGGATGTCCTCGGGCGTCTGCATCAGCTGCATCATGGGGCGCGTCAGCGCCACGGTCGTCACGGTCAGCACCACGCTGCCCGCAATGCAAAGCCACGCGGCGTTCGCCACATGGCGGCGCAGATCACTGTAATCCCGCGCGCCGAACAGCTGCGCGATGGGGATCGCAAAGCCGTTGCAGACGCCAATGACAAAGCCGAGGATCAGATAGTTGACCGACCCGGTCGCGCCGACCGAGGCCAGCGCACTGACACCGCAGAAGCGGCCGACAATGATGGTGTCTGCCAGCGCATAAAACTGCTGGAACAGGTTGCCCAGCACCAGCGGCAGCGTAAACATCAGAATAACTTTGAGCGGACTGCCGCTCGTGAGGTCTTTCGTCATAATTTTCCCTTACCCTATTATATACATGCAAAATTTCGTGCGGATTGTATTATAGCACGCACGCCTGTAAATGCAAGAGGATAAATCATGCAAATTTTGCGATTTTTGGGGCAAATAAGCCTAAAGCCTTCCCCTTCGGGGGAAGGTGGCCCCGCAGGGCCGGATGAGGGGCAAGTCCGCGCAATCGCTCATAAGCGGGTGTCATAAGCAAGTACCGCCCTCATCAGTCAGCGGGCGGGGCCGCTGACAGCTTCCCCCTCGGGGGAAGCCTCTCTGCCCCAGAACCGTTCCAACTCCGCTGCCAGCGCCTGCGCCGAGTCCACGGTTTTCAGATGCTCCCAGTGCGGCGGCATCAGCCGGCGGGTATCGGGCGCGGCAAAGCGGTCGTCAATGAGCAGGACAACGCCCCGGTCCTGCGGTGTGCGGATGACCCGCCCGGCAGCCTGCAGGACCTTGTTCATGCCGGGATAGCGGTAGGCGTAGTCAAAGCCGGTGCCGCGGGTCTTTTCAAAATAGTCCCGCAGCTGCTCCTGCCGTGGGCCGATCTGCGGCAGACCGGGGCTGACGATAGCCGCTCCGATCAGACTCTCCCCTGTCAGGTCCACGCCCTCACCGAATACGCCGCCCAGCACGGCAAAGCCCAGCAGCGCCTCCTCGCCCTGCTCTCTAAAGCGTTCCAGAAATGCGGCACGCTGTGCTTCGTCCATGGCGCTCTCCTGACTGAGGATCGGCATATCGGGATAGCGGGCTGTGAAATCCTCCCGCACCTGCTGCAGATAGCTGTAGCTGGGGAAAAACGCCAGATAATGCCCGCGCCGCGCACCCGCCATGACCGCCAGCAGATCGGACACCCCGGCAATGCTGTCCTCCCGGTCCTTGTAGCGGGTGCTGACATGACGCGCACACCACAGCCCCAGATTGCCGGGGTCAAACGGGCTGCGCAGTGCCACTGCCCGGGCATCCGGCAGGCCGCAGAGATCCTTATAGTAGCCAGCCGGGGCCAGCGTGGCACTGAACAGCACCGCAGCGCGCCCCTTGGCAAAATCCGCCGCCAGAAAATCACTCGGGTCAAGACAAAGCATAGCGGCACGGACCTCACTGCCGTGTGCGGACACCTGCAGCACAAAGTGGTCGTCAAAGGTGTCTGCCACACGCAGCCATGCCCGGATGTCAAAGTAGAGCTGCAGCAGCGCCTCATGCGTTTCATCCGGGTCACGATGCTCATCGAGCCAGATCTCCAGCGGCTCACAGAGCTTCGTGAGAGCGCGATCCAGTGCTTCTGCCCGGTTTTCTTCAAAAAAGGTTCTGCCAAAGCGGCTGTCGCCGGGCGTTTCCTCACAGCGGTGCCGCCACTCGATAAAGAGATTGTTGACCTTGGTCAGGGCGTTTTTCAGGCTGCTTTTCCCCTTGCCGAGCCGCTTTTTGGCATCGTAGAAGGCACTTTTTGTCAGCGCCGCGCTGTGCATATCGCGGGCGCGGCCGGGCAGGTTGTGCGCCTCATCCAACAGGAAGATATAATCGCCCGCCGTATCAAAAAAGCGGACGAGATGCACGACCGGGTCAAACAGGTAGTTGTAATCGCCCACGACCACATCACACCAGAGACTCAGGTCCAGCCCCAGCTCAAACGGGCATACCTTGTGGCGGCGGGCCAGCGCCTGCAGAGCCTCGGCAGTCAGGGCGTGGGTGTCCAGACCATCCCACAATGCCTGTTTTACTCGGTCATAGTAGCCGTTGGCATAGGGGCACGCCTCCGGCGTACACTCACGATGCTCCTGCAGGCAGATCTTGTCCTTGGCGGTCAGAGTGACGCTGCGCAGCTTGAGTGCCGGGTCGGCTGCGCGCAGCAGTGTGAGGGCGTTTTCTGCCGCTGCCCGGGTCGTGCCGCGCGCAGTCAGGTAGAACACAGGCCCGCCCTGTCCCACCGCCTTCAGCGCCGGGAAAAGCACACTCATCGTCTTGCCGATGCCGGTGGGGGCCTGACAGAGCAGGTGCCCGCCCTCGGTACAGGTCTTGTACACCGCACCGATCATAGCCCGCTGCCCGGGCCGGTAGCTGTCAAAAGGAAAGCGGAGCGCAGCCAGCGAGGCCCGGCTCAGCTGCTGCCACTCGGCGGCACGCTTGGCCCAGGGGGCATACCGGGTCAGCAGGTCGGTTACGATGGCGTTCAGGGCGTCCGCTGTATAATCATGGCTAAAGCGAAATTCCAGCTCCTCATCCACCTGATAGTAGGTCAGCCGCACCCGCATGGCGGATAGTCCCTGCTGCGCGGCATAGAGGGCTGCATAGATCTGTGCCTGTGCCCAATGCTCCGGGCTTTGCTCGCCGGTAATAAGCTCCGGCGGCAGCGTTGTGGTCTTGATCTCGTCAATCGCTGTCATGCCGTCCGTGTCGGTAAAGATGCCGTCGGCACGCCCCTCAAGCGTGTAGCAAACACCGGCACAGCTGCGCTGCTGCCTGAGGGACACCTCCGCCTGATAGTCAGGGAATTCCTTGACAGCGGCCCGCTGCAGCTTGCGGTGCAGGCGCGCGCCCTCAAGGGCACGGTCAAAGCCGGTAAAGCGGCTGTCGATGCTGCCAGTGCGCAATAAAAATTCCACCAGACGCCGTATGGGCAGCGTCAGTGCCAGTGTCTCAGGCTCCATGCTGCTTTCCTCCTTGCATCGGGTGGTATACTGGTTTTAATAGGTGTGCTGACAGACCTGCGTGATCTTTTCCCGCAGGCTGACAAAATCGCCGAACACTGCAGGCTTGTTAACCGGATAGCGCAGCAGCGCCGCAGGGTGGTAGGTTGCCATAAATAGGGTTCCCTGCTTTTCGTAAAATCTGCCGTGATCGCGGGAGATTGAAAAGGCCGGGTCCATCATCTGCTGTGCAGCCACGCGGCCCAGACACACAACGATCTTGGGGCGTATCAGCTGGAACTGCTGGCGCAGCCACGGCATACAGGCGGCAGATTCCTCCGGCAGCGGGTCACGGTTCTGCGGCGGGCGGCATTTTATAATGTTGGCGATATAGACATTTTTCTCCCGGCTCAGGTCAACTGCTTCCAGATAATGGTCGAGCAGCTGGCCGCTGCGCCCTACAAAGGGCTGCCCCTGCTCGTCCTCACTGGCGCCGGGGCCTTCCCCCACAAACATGACCTCTGCGGTGGGAACGCCCTGCCCGAACACGACATGGGTGCGGGTGTCGCACAATGCGCAGCGGCGGCAGTTCAGACATTCATTCTGCAATGCTTGCAAATCCATCTATAGCACCTCACGGTTAAACGGCGCAGTGTGCGCCTATACTGTATACAAACGAAAAGGGGGCTTGGCAGTGAGCTGGGGACATGGGGTATTTTTGCGGTCGCTCTGCCTTGCGGCGGGGTATCTGTTCGGCTGTTTTCTTACAGCAGAGGTGGTGGCCCGCTGCACAGCCGGGGAAAGCGCACGCCAGATCGGCAGCGGAAATCCGGGCATGGCCAACATCATGACCCATTTGGGTAAGCGCGCCGGTTTGCTGGTGCTGGCCGGCGATGTGCTGAAAACCGCCGCTGCCTGCTGGTTCTGCTGGCAGCTTGCACCGGAACTGCACCTCACGGCCCTGCTGTACGGCGGGTTCGGTGCGGTGCTGGGGCACAACTGGCCCTTCTGGAACCATGGCCACGGCGGCAAGGGCGTGGCCGTGACCTGTGCATGGCTGATGCTGTATCTGCCCGTCACAGGGGTGCTGTGCTGCCTTGCGGGCGGCATTGCGGTACTGCTGACCGGTTACCTGCCGCTTGGCGCCGTATTGATTGCCGCGCTGGCCGTGCCGGTAGGCTGGCTGCAGTACGGCGGCGAAGCCGGCGCGCTCCTGCTGCTCAGCGCTGCTATCATGCTGGCCCGGCATTGGTCGGGCCTTGTGCGGGTGTACCGAGGCGAGGAGCCGCAGTTTTTCCGCCCAAAGCACTGATACTATCATACCACCCCCTGTGCCGAATTGCAACGCCGGAGAAAAAACAGCGAAGAAAAGCATCTTTTGCATGCATTGTGAAACAAGCGGAAATAAATGCAAAAACTTTCAAAAAAAGTGTTGACATTTGTTCCGCAAGCCGCTATAATAGACAGCGTTGCAGCTGCCACGGCAGCGCACAAAGCTGGGTATGGCCCGGTAGTTCAGTTGGTTAGAACGCTAGCCTGTCACGCTAGAG
>OOAN01001642.1_pt1 | contig 11568 bp, 9 predicted proteins | sample 1671301 | NCBI WGS metagenome assembly OOAN01 (sample SAMN06348142, study PRJEB24527) | human gut metagenome | biome: human gut; feature: ankylosing spondylitis patient; material: feces | host: Homo sapiens | place: China | collected 2015-10
TTGTCAATGACGGACAACTGACTATTTTCTAATTTTATTTCGAACTCACGTTAACTACTATCTTTGGACAAATTATGAAAAAAAGACTTTACCCTATCCCAATGGTGCTTTCCATCCTTGCATCATCACCCATGACAATTTCGGCTCTTCCGGTAACAACAGCCATCATAACGACTACCGAAGAAGCAACGAACCCCATCCAGAACGCCAAGACCTTTTATGGAGACGGCACGGATATAGTAGAAACCACCAATGAAGGCGAATACCGGTGGTACAAGTATAAAGCCGATAAAAAAGGTGCTTACCAGTTAAGTTTTGGTTACAATTCAAACGTAAAAGTCAAGGTTACCAAAGACATTAACGCAGATGCTAACGCTTTGTCCGACATTGATTTGGAAAAAAATGCTGAATCATGGAGCAAATTAAGCCCGTCTTACGAACTCGCAGCTAATGAATATCTTTATTTCGGAGTAAACACACCGAGCAACACATCTGTAAAAATAATCTTCAGCGAACTTGTATCCACTTATACTTTCGGTGAAGCATCTGTTTCTCCAACCGAAGAAGCCGAAATCGAAAGTATCTCTAACATTGTCATCTCTTACCCCGATGCACAAACCAACAATACGGACGCAAAGATTACCCTTACAAATTCAACCGACCAAGTCGAATCGATGATTCCCGCACAAATTTATGAGGGAAAGTTGGAGTTCACCCATGGAGCCAATGTCATCAACACGGCATCCATCAAGTTGTCATATGCAGAAAACGGCACTCCAAGACTCACACTGTTTAGCAAACAACCTGTTGTCCCGGGCACATGGTACACCATCCAACTGCCCGAAAACATATTGTCTTTCAGCACCGAGATGTTCTTCCCCGGTTCTGGTGCTTGGGCACCCATACCCGAAGCCCCAACCACCAAAGGTTTCCTTTTGCATTACCGAGGTAAGACAGCCCCCAAACTCTCCCTGACCGGCATAGGCATCGTTGCTGACGATACCCTGAAACACTTGGGCATGGTGCCTTTCTGGTTCGACAAGGAAGTCAAAGCCGAAACCGGAGCTGCCATGGAACTGCATGTAGACGACCAGATTGTAAAGACAGCACCGTTAAGCATCCTGAATGAAAACGGAAAGAGCATCGTATTCGGAAACTTCAACGATGGAAACTTTGCCCCTTACGCACTCCAAGACAGCATCTCATACAGCCTTGTCTTGCCAGCCAACAGCGTCAGTACAACAGACGGCACATTACGAAATGAAACGGCAAGCGTGGCATTCAGCGGACCGATATACAAAACCGATACAGTGGAAGTGAAAGTCCCCACACCGGTAGAACCCGAAATGCTGACCTTTACGTACGTCATGGGCGACTACATCAAGTCCGTGAGTTCCACCCCGAAAGAAAAAGCTCTCACTTTAGATATCACACCGGAAGAAGGATGGAAAGTGGAAAGCCTGACGTTGAACGACTTCAACGTATTACCCGACCTCCACGGAACGAGTTACACCTCACCGGTATTATATTCGAACGCAACCCTGACTGCCACTTTGGCCTACGACGGCATCGTGTTTGAGGAGAACGGGGATGGCGTAGCCCAAGTAGAAGGCATGAAACTGAAAGCCTACAGCCAAGGAGGCAAAATCATTGTAGAAAGCGTAAGCTCAGATGACGTAATACAGGTTTACACCATAGGCGGCAGCCTCATCGGCACATTCACGGCCAACAAGCCGCAAGTGGAAATCAGCGTCCCTGTAAACCGGGTTTATATTGTAAAAATCGGCAACCATGCCTTGAAGTTGTCCAACAAATAGGCTTTCATAGGAAATACATATCCGAAAGGACTTGCACCCGTTTGAAATGCAAGTCCTTTTTTTATACTGAAAAGGAAAGCCGAACTGTAACAAATCCGTAACATGCATGAAACGTACATTTCATATCAAATGCCTACCTTTGCCCCCAAATCAACACATTATGAAGAAAATCGCCATTTTAGCCTTGGGCTTGTTGCCCGCCCTCCCTGCCACAGCCGACGAAGGGAAAGAAGAAAAAGCCAAAACGGATTACCGCCCGGTTGTCCACGGCACACTGCGCGGAAAATACGAATACCAACCGGAAGAAAAGGCCGGACGCTTCCAAGTGCGTACCGCCCGGGTCAGCATCGAAGGTAAAGTAGCCCCCGTAGTGGCTTACAAAGCCGAAATCGACTTGTCCGACGAAGGCAAAATCAAAATGCTAGAAGCCTACACCCGGCTCAGCCCGCTGAAAGGTTTCGATTTCACCATCGGGCAGATGCGCGTCCCGTTCACTATCGACGCCCATCGCTCGCCCCACCAACAATACTTCGCCAACCGTTCGTTCATAGCCAAGCAAGTGGGCAACGTGCGAGACGTGGGAGCCACGTTGGGCTATAAAATAGACGGCTCGCTGCCCCTCACCCTGCAGGCCGGAGTATTCAACGGCTCAGGACTGACCGACCAGAAGGATTTCTGGACCAACAACATCAACTATTCCGCCAAGGCACAATGGCAACTGCCCAAAGGCTTTTCAGTCACGCTGAGCGCACAGAAAATCAGGCCGGAACATATCTCGGTCAACATGTACGACGGCGGCATCACTTACAAGTCCGGAAGATGGACGGCAGAGGCGGAATACTTGTATAAACACTATACCAAAGATGCCTTCCGGGACGTGAACGCTTTCGACGGGTTCATTTGCTATGACCTGCCACTGAAAAAAATATTCAGCAAAATCTCATTCCTCGGACGCTTCGATTACATGGGCGACCACAGCGACGGAACGGCCGACGAAAACGGGCACCTCACACTGACCGACGCCGAACGCAAGCGCATCACCGGCGGCATCACGCTAAGCATCGCCAAACCGTTCATCTCGGACATCCGTATCAATTATGAGAAATATTTCTACAATGACGGAGTCACCCCCAAAGTGTCCGAACAAGACAAGATAGTCATTGAATTCATGACTCGTTTCTAACTTATTATCAACATATTACAAAACCGAAATCGTTTGGCGCAGAATGAATTTTCATTCTGCGCCAAACGATTTTTCAATCTCCTGAGATTGATTTTCCGTTCTCAGCACATCTTTTTCCGAAGCTCCTTACCTCTTGAAACGCACCTCATAAAGGTCGCGCCGGCGGTCTTTCAAATTCCTTACACCGCCATAAGTATGCAGCTCGCTCAGAAGGTCCAAATCGACATCGGACACAAGAATCATTTCCGTGTTCGGCGTGGCCTCCGCCCGGCGCCCGTCAGTGGGGAAAGCAAAATCGCACGGAGTGAACACGCCGGATTGCGCATACTGTATGTCCATGTTGTGCACGCGCGGCAGGTTGCCCACGCTACCGGCTATCACCACAAAGCATTCGTTCTCGATGGCACGGGCCTGCGCACATACCCTCACACGGGAATAAGCGTTCTGCGTGTCCGTCAGGTAAGGCACGAAGAGGATTTGCATTCCTTGGTCGGCCATGATGCGCGACAGTTCGGGGAACTCCACATCGTAACAAATCAGCACGCCAATCTTGGCACAATCCGTGTCGAAGGTCTTCAGCATGCTGCCCCCGGACAGTCCCCAACTCTTGGTCTCGTCGGGCGTGACGTGTATCTTCTCGTACATCTCGTAACTGCCGTCACGGCGGCACAGGAAGCCCACGTTATAGAGGTTGCCGTCGCGCTGCAAGGGCATGCTGCCGGTGATGATGTTGATGTTGTAGCTGATGGCCAACTGCAAGAAACGGTCGCGTATCTCGTCGGTGTAACCGGCCAGTCCCCGGATGGCCTGCGACTCGCTCAGGTTGTTGAATTCCGCCATCAACGGGGCGTTGAAATACTCCGGAAAAAGGATGAAATCGCTTTTGTACCCCGACACGGCATCCACGAAAAACTCTATCTGCTCGAACAGGTCGTCTATCGTCCGGTAACCGCGCATCTGCCATTGCACCAACCCCACCCTGACCGTCGTCTTGGCAGGCAACGGCTCAGCCGTCTCCGGTTGGTAATAGATATTGTCCCACTGGAGGAGGCAAGCGTAATGCTTGGACTCCTCGTCGTTGGGCAAATAGTTGGTCATGACCTTACGGACGTGGAAGTCGTTGGAAAGCTGGAAGGTCAGCACGGGGTCGTAAATCTCCCGTTTGCGCACCTGCTCGATATACTCCTTCGGACGCATCCTGTCGGCGTATTTATGGTAGTTCGGGATACGGCCGCCGAACATGATGGCTTTCAGGTTCAGCTTCTCGCACAGTTCCTTGCGGTACTCGTACATACGGCGTGCCAGGCGCAAGCCGCGGTAGTCGGGATGGATGAACACCTCGATGCCGTAAAGGATATTCCCTTTGGGATTATGCGTGCAGAACGTCTCGTTTCCCGTCACTTTGGCATACGTATGGTCTCCTTTCACCAAATCATAATCCACGATGATGGAAAGGGCGCATCCCACAATCTTGTCATCAGCCACGGTGACCACTTGCCCTTCGGGAAAGATGCGTAACAAAGTCTCTATCTGCTTGTGCGTCCAAAACACGTCGCTGCCGTCCGAATATACCCGCCGGAACGACTGGGCCAACTGCCCGTAGTCCTCTATCTGGAGCGGGCGCACCTGGATTTTACCGATATTCTGATTTTCCATTCCTATTATATAATAAAGATACTTCGAGAGTGCAAAGTTACGGCTAATTTGGATGCGCTGTCATTCCGGAAGGGTTAAATCCGCCCGAAAGGATGCAAAATCGGGTATAGGGAAGGACATACGGTTTCATTTCTCCGGAAAAAAGGCGAACTTTGCACCATGTTTACCGTCATTTTGATTTTATGGGGCAGCGCGGCGATAGGCTACGTGCTGCGCCGCCATCCGTTCAGAGCCGTAGGACGGCTTACCACTTGGTCCGTATGGTTGCTGTTGTTCCTGATGGGATGCGAAGTCGGGGCCAATCCGGACCTGATTTCCCAATTGGGCACCTTGGGCATGGAAGCCCTCATCCTCACTGCGGCTTCCTTCGCGGGTTGCATGGGATTGTCATGGGCTTTTTGGAGCTATCTGCAAAAACATCCGAAAAACAAAAACACGGGTCTCTCAAATTCCCTGTCAGAAGCAAGTTCCTCTCCCATTTCCCCGAAGCCCTCCATCCGGCAACAGACGGGCGAAAGCATGGTCATCGTAGGGTTCTTTGCCTTTGGAGTTTCGGGCACCCGCTTAGGTTGGATTCCCGTCCTGCCACCGGAAGCGGGATTCTACGCCCTCTGCCTGCTGTTGGGGTGCGTAGGATTCAGCATCGGGCAGAACGACGAGATGCGCCACGGCCTGCGGAAAATAGACAAGCGGCAAGCCTTATTGCCGGTCGTAACAGCCATCGGGACCTGGTTGGGGGCGATTTCCACTGCCCTGCTCATCCAACGGCACACCCCGGCTGACTGGTTGGCAGCGGGGTCGGGATTCGGCTATTATTCACTTTCGAGCATCCTTATCACGGAAATGAGGGGAGCCGAACTGGGCACGATAGCCCTTATGTACAATATCTTCAGGGAACTGGCCGCACTCATCGGCGCCCCCCTGCTATATCGCATGTTCGGGCCATTGGCTCCCATCAGCCAAGGCGGTGCCACCACGGGCGACACGACGCTCCCCATCATCGCCGGATGTTGCGGCAACCAGTTTGTCCCGCTTTCCATTTTCCACGGTTTTGCCCTCGATTTCACCGTCCCGTTTTTAGTCCCCTTTTTCTGTTCGCTGTCTTAATCCTCCAAACACAAAGGCGGGACATACTCGGATGGTATGCCCCGCCTTCATGAGGATAAGCCCGAAACCGGGCCGTAATTACTTCTTCAAAACTTTCACGACCTGCGTGCCTTCGTTTCCTGCAAATTGGAACATATAAATTCCTTTCTGCCATGAAGCTGCCGCAATATGGGCAGAACCGCCGGCAGACAAAGCGTAAGTACCCACGAGCTGTCCAGAAGTGGCATATACGTCCATACGGTTGTACGAAGACGGATAAATCACGTCGAAACCTTCTCCCGCCGCCGTTACGTCCACCCGGCCGGAGGCATTGACTGCCTCTACGGACAAAGCGTCGTCGGCAGCACTGCGATCTCCTTGGTAAATCGTCAGGTCACGCGAAAAGCCCTTATTATCCGTCAGCGTCAGTGTGGCACGGCGGCCTTTCACATTGAACGGCTTGGCCTGTGCCGTCAGGGTAATGGCAAAAAGGTTGCTCTTCCCTTCGGCCGCCACCGGCTGAGTCACCGAGAACCAATCGCCATGCGAAGAGTTCGACACCGTAGCCGTGATGGATACGCCGTTGGAGCTTCCCCCCAACCAATCCGAAATCAACAGGTTACGCACCTCACCGGTAGCGTTGAAGTCATAGTTCGTATCTTCAATCACATCCGTACCGTTCTTGCTCATAATCATGTAAGGCGTAGCCACGAACTGATGGATATCCAACGAACTGGCATAGTTGAACGCTTTTCCGGTCTGATCTTGCAACACATACTGGCGGACCTGCCCGGCATATTCACCGACGGTCGGGACAAAATAGGCCGTGTTGCGTTCCGGATCGGGATAGTCTATACGGTCGAGCTGTGCCATCAAAGCCCATTTCGTACCGTCCTGAGGTCCTACAATCATCACATAGAAACTGTTTTTCACCAAGACTTCGGGCATGTCGGTGTTGACGGTCACATCCCATACACGGAAAGCGTCGTTAGACAAATCACGTACCAAACGGGGCCTGATTTCCGTAAACTCCTTCACCATCTTCCACTCATCTGTTTCCGGGACGTGCTCGGACCAAGACACGGCAAAACGCTTCTTGCCCAAATCCACACTGGTCGGTGTCATCACATAAAAATGGGTGCCCCACAACATGATGCCCCCTTTTTTGGGCGCATCAAAGATTTCCATATAAGCAGGCTTATCTGTAGTGTCCCAACCGAAAAGCATATTGCCTGCCCCCCAAGGATCATTGGGACTCAAAGAGTTATAATACGTATTGGCAAACGGGTAGCCGTCCACGTCCACATTATAAACATAGCCCATGCCGGAAAGAGCCACCATGCCGGGCACAAACTTCCCGTCCTCATAGCCACCGCCCATACAATATACCGAGTCCACGCCGTCCTTGGTGGCGGTCAGTTTCGGGGTTTCCAAATATACGCCGTTCGGAGCAAAGAAAGGATGCATGCGGATGGTATCTTCCGTAAACTTGTCATCCCCGCCGAAATCCCATTCAAAAGCGGAATAAGTGCCTTCCTTAGTGGCATGGATGAAATGAAGGTCGCGGTCGGGATAGGCCATGATACCGTTGCGGGCAAACACCACGGAGTCTTCGCTCACCGTGGCCAACCCCAATCCCGGCACCAAGTTGTAATAACCGGTCTCCACGGTATAGAACGTGCCCGGTTTCTCTCCCCCACGCGCAGCCGCGTCATTCAAATCCACGGTACGCGCCGCTGCTTTCCCGGCCACATCCAAATGTCCTGCCACGGCAGGCTTACCGGCCTTCAAGGCCGCCACGGACTTTGCCGGAAGCTGTGCTTCCTGTACAGACAGCACCGGCATCTGGGCCGACACGGACATGGCACAAGCCATCAAAGCCACAGAAAACAAGCCCTTGAAAATTTTGTTATTCATATCTTTTCTCATTTATTTTATTTCTTCAATACGACCTTTCCACTCACCTTGCCGTCCGCACCTTCGATGCAATACAGCCACAACCCTTTGGACAAGGAAGCCAAAGAAACGCGGCCTTGCGCGGAAGCCAGATTTTCCTGCATCACTTTCTCCCCGCTCAGCCCGTAAACAGAAAGCGTACGGGCGGAAGACGTGGCAAAGTCGTACACCAAATCTTGGCCGATGAGCTTCACGGCACGTTCATTATGCGCCTGGATGCCCTCCACTGAAAGGAGATTGTCGTCGTTGGTCATCACCAAGTTAAAGCTTACTTTATCGTCTTCCTTGCCTTTCACCCATGCCGAGACTTTGACTCTAATAGCCACCGTTGTACCTTCCTTTATTTCTCTTGCATTATATTCTACAGCCAAATCAACAGGCTCATTATCAGTAATTTTTCCTTCTTTTATTACTTTGTAGCCATTACCTTCACCTGTTGGTTCACAGGCGCCAAAGCAACACATCTGAACCCCAGAAACCTTATCTGCAGACGCATCCACTTCTACAACCACCTCTACCGACTCATCACATCCTAAAAATACATGAGGATAAAAATAATGCCATTTATATAATTCCCAATAAACCTGATTGATATCCCCATTATAAAAAGTTGCTCCATCAGCTATAGGAGCCTCCCCCTTATGGGAAAAAGTCAACGTTTGGGCATTCAATCCAACACATACCCAAAATACCGCACTTAAAAGAGTAAAAAGTTTCTTCATTTCATTACTTCTTTAATCATTAATACTTATTTTACCTTACATTCTTCTACTTGCAAAACCCCATCTGCAATAGTGTAGATAAAACCTACCACTGAAAGGTTTTCAGGTTTCCAATTCGGTTTCATCCGAACGCCACGCTCCAAATCTGAAGGAATATTCTGTTGCAAAACCACATCCTCACCTCCAACTCCATTCACCGCCCCACGATATACGTGACTATGCACATATTGAGGATTCACATGATCTGGAAAAGACTGGATAGATTCAATACCGTTCTCCGTAACCCACAATTGTAATTTAGCATTTCGTGTAGCACCAGATGCCAAGTGTACCCGAATAACGATACTATCTTCCCCAACCATAGAGACGGCCTCCAATTTCAACTCTACATCCGAATCTTCTGCCAAAGCACTCCGCACCCCAGAAGACCATTTGGAATAATCACATAATCCCCCTTTGCGGTTCAACACCCCGGTAGGCAGAGATACGTTACCTGGGTCTGCCCATTGTGATAAATAAACATCCCCCTCCGGTAACATCAATCCCATAGGCGACGTGCTTTCTGGAATTCCAAATACAGAAGTAGCATGAATACTCACAGCTACCACCGTATCGCCATACTGTGCTTTCAGATTATTGATGACCTCATGCGCTTTCGGGCAATTGGAACACAACTGCCCCGTAAAGTCCTCCAACAGGACTTTACGCTTCACTTCCACTTTTCCCATGGAAATAAAGCGGTCTTGCTCGTCCACTTCGTCACAACCGGCCAAAGTCGCCAAGGCTACGAATGCCCCCATTATATAGTTTTTTACCTTCATGCGTTAAAAATTAAAGTTGTAAGACATCTGGAAACCGCGCGTGGCCGGTACATAACGGCAAACACCGCCGGAACAGTTGTAGCCCGCACGCGTGCGGCCATAACCGGCCATCAGGCGGTGCGCCTTGTAATTGAAGGTCACGGAACCCATATAATAATGCACGTTGCTCTCCCCGTTGTTCCACATGTCGCTCACGGTAAACATGAAATACGGCAAAACGGAAAGTTCCAACAGCCCGTAGGTCCAATCGCCTTCATCCTGCTTCGTGGCCAGATACTGGGCCTCGGCACGCAAGGTCAGTTTATTGTTGAACTGGTATTTACCTTCTGCCACCGCAATATGCGATTTAATCATGCCGTTATCTTCCTGGCGGATGACCGCATCATTGAAACGTTGGTTCATGTACATCAAATTCAACTTGAAGGCTTTGGTCAGCTTCTTTTCCATCTGCACGTTGATGTCTTGATAATAGGTTTCTCCCCCCACCTTGAAGAACTTGGACTTGTAGCCCTTCGTCCCGTAAAGGGAAGTACCCACGGCGGCATCCACATCTTCTTTATCCAATGAACGCACATGGCTGAAATTCACTTTCAGCTTCGTGCCATACTTACCGCCCAACGGGGTACGGCGTGCAAAGTTATAGCCCACTTCTCCCTGAAACGCCCATTCGCCTCCCGCTGCCTGCGTGGCATAGGGATAAAGGGCTGCCAAAGCATAAGTATGTTGGTAGGCAAAAGCAGGCATATTGTTGATAAACAGCGAATTGCCTTTCATCGAACGTTGGCTGCGATAGGCCATGTCCTCGCTACGCTTCACCTGCAACAAGGCACTCATGCCGCGCCGGGAATAAGACCCCGACAACATGAGGGCATTGCCGCGATGATAGATATAGCCGTTGTCGAAAGACGGGTCCTGGCTTTTCCAGGCATATTCGGCCAACAAACTGTAATCGCCCTTCTGGAAACGCGAACGCACATCAAAGGCACTCACCATCTCCGGCAGGTTCAGACGGTAGTTCGTACCCGGCACGACGATGTCCTCGTCCTTTTCATGTTTCAGCACGTAAGAACCGCCCACCATCCAAGTGATGTTCTTGTCGCGCATCCGCGCCGAATATTGCTCCAAGTTCAATTCCAAATCGGCACCGCCGACCCATGAATCCTTGCTCCAATCCCAATAACGGCGTTGCAGACCGCCCAACACTTTGAACGATACCCCCTTCAAACCGGTCACATTGACCCGCGCACCACGCAGGGAATTGTCGATGCCCAAGCTACGTTCCTCATAGGTACGGAACACAAAACCGCTACCGAACTGGTCATAAAAATCTCCGGCAGTGAGTTCCACTCCCTTCAACTTGCCTTTCACATAGATGTGGGGCACTCCCCATCCTTTGAAATCCGGCTCAAAACCGGGAAGAGGAAATTCCGTAAATTCCAACCGGGCACCCGCATCGACATACTTGCTCATCAGGTTCAAGTCGGCATAAGTGTTAGTCAAGCCCCAGTCACTGTAAGTTCCGGTCCCGATTTTTTCATCTTCTTCCGGAATCAACACGTCGCTCTGCACACTCCCGTGCAAAACGACCTTGCGGCCTCCCTCCTGCGCATGAGCCACAAAGGCCAATAGCCCTGCTCCGCACAAGACTACCGGCTTCAAAAATACCTTCATTACACCTTATTATATAACAAGATTACTATTACTTCCCGGCCACCAATTCACGTATCTTTTCTATCAGATGGCTCTCGGCACCTTCGGTATAGCCGCTGCGCGACTCGGCAATCTTTCCCTTGCCATCGATGATGAACACGTGGGGAATCATCTGTACCCCCATGGCACGGCGGAACTCGCTGTTGGGGTCGAGCAACACTTCATACTCCCATCCCTCGCCGTCCACCAAAGGCTTCACCTTATTGATGTTCTGAGCCTGGTCGATAGAGACGGCAATGACTTTCATGCCGGTCTCATCCTGCCAGTCGGCATACTGCTCGCTAATGGCTTTCAGCTCCCGATTACAAGGCTTACACCATGTAGCAAAAAAACTAATCACAAAAGGTTTGCCGTCATTACTTAACTTGGAAGTATCCACGGTCTTGCCTTCCAAATCTTTTAACTGGACAGAAGGCAACTGTGCGCGCACCGCTGCCGCAACAAGCAGTAGGGCGCACAAGCTAAAGAATCTTACTAAAATCTTCATCTAAACATGTTTTGATTGCAAAAATACTATTTTCTCTCAAAAAAGGCATTCTTTTAGCAAAAAAACTTCCATAATTTTAAGAGCCTGTTTAAATTTTATTCAATAACATCCTAATGGATGCCAGTTTTAC
>OOAN01001659.1_pt1 | contig 11499 bp, 10 predicted proteins | sample 1671301 | NCBI WGS metagenome assembly OOAN01 (sample SAMN06348142, study PRJEB24527) | human gut metagenome | biome: human gut; feature: ankylosing spondylitis patient; material: feces | host: Homo sapiens | place: China | collected 2015-10
GTGAGCTGAACGAGGCCCTCACCTCCCGCTTCGTGGTCATCCAGATGCCCACCATTACGCAGGACGATCTGGAAAAGCTGCTGCGGACGCAGTTCCCCGATCTTGCTTCCAAGTATGTGCGCCAGTTTGCACTGTTGTTCCTTGACCTGCAGAAAAAGTGCGACAGTGCGGAAATTTCCACCAAGGCGCTGGATCTGCGCGGTATGCTGGATGCCCTGCGGCTGATCCGGCGCGGCATCCCGGCAGGCGCGGCACTGGATATGGGCATCACCAACAAGGCCTTTGACTCCTACGAGCAGGGCCTGATCCGTGATGTGATCGCAGCGCGCATTCCGGCCAAGCTGGATGCCGCCAAGCTCTTTGGCTGATGGACGCCCAGAGCTACACCGCTCAGGAGCGGCGTGCGGCCAATCAGGTCTGGGCTGCTGCAGGAGCCTATGGCTTTGAGCCGCTGTTTCTGGCCCGCTATACCGACGGCACCACCGATTTTTACATGAACACGGTCGTGGGCCTCATCCACAAATATTACGGTGACGCGCTGATCCGCAGCGTCTTTGACGCATGGGACGGTGATCTGCGGCAGACGATGCTGGACGACATGACATGGCTGTATCTGGAAAATGCAGCCTATCGGCTGGAGCTGCCCCGCCGCCCGGTGCTGGAAGCACTGCGCCATGCCCATGCAGATTATTTCTTTGCCATCCAGTACAAGCTTTCGCGGCAGGAGTGGATGGCAAAGAATCAGCTGGTGTACACCATGCAGGCTGCACGCTGGCGGCGTGTGCTGGGCCGTGCCGACCCGGTGATGACCCCTTATGAGTCCGGCCTTGCTGCGGCTCTTTCCCCGGAAAAAGCGCCGGCAGCGGAACAGCTGAAAGCCGAAATTTTATCGATCTACGCAAAATTCAACCTGTTCGACGGCACTGTGCACCAGAGAGCAGCTTTGCATCTGCATCTGGACGGCCTGCTGGCAAAGCTTGCCACCAAAGCCATGCCCACCCAGATGATCAAAACGGACCGTGTGACCGTAGAGCACTCAAGCTCCGTGGATGCTGTGGGCGGTGGACTGGCGGTGGACAAGCGCCGGGCCCACATCACCCTGAAGCAGGATGCCGCGCAGGACAGAGCCTACATTGAAAGCTGCTTCGGCCGCTCTCTCTACCCACCGGAACGGCTGCGCAAGGCTGAGCAGGAGCTTTGCGTGGGCGACCACCTGGGATGCCATTTGTGGTTCAGTGCCGGTGTGCCCAGCCCGGAGCAGGCTCCCACACCGGAAGCAAAGCATCTGGCTGAACAGGCTGAGCTGCAGGCCGACCGCAACCGCGCTTATTACGCCAAAAATCGGGAACTGCACCGCAGTGTGGTGCTGCGGCTCACCGAGCAGATCCGCAACTGCATCCTTGTGCACCAGCAGCCCAACGCCCGTGTTGCCCGCAGTGGCAACCTGAACGCTGGGCGCATCTGGCGCGCACCACTTTTGAACGATGACCGGGTGTTTTTGTGTGCCGAGGAAGAGAACCAGCCCTCTTTTACGGTAGACCTTTTATTGGACGCATCCGCTTCCCGCCTGCACTGTCAGGAAGTGATCGTGGCTCAAGGATCCATTTTGGCCCAGAGCCTTGCGGCCTGCGGGATCCCGGTGCGGGTGTCCAGCTTCAGCAGCCTGCGGGGCTACACCGTACTGCGTGTGCTCAAAGGCTTTGCAGACAAAAACCTGCAAAACATCAACCGATATTTTGCTTCCGGCTGGAACCGTGACGGCCTTGCCCTGCGGGCAGCAGGCGACCTTTTGCGGTTTGCGCCCGGTCCTGCGCCGCGTCATCTGCTCATCGTGCTGACGGACGCTTCGCCCAACGACAGCCGCCGCATCCCGCCCAGTGCAGAAAACCCGCTGGGCTGCGGTTACGAGGACGCTGCCGGTGTGGCTGACACTGCCGCGCAGGTGCGTGCGCTGCAGCGCATGGGCATCCGGGTGTCGGCTGTGTTCATGGGTGAGGACAGCTCTGCCGGTGCCGCTGCACAGATCTACGGCAAAAACATGGCCCGTATCCGCGGCATGGACCAACTGGCCCGCGCGGCCGGGCGGCTGATTCAGAACGAGATCCGTGAACTGGGCGATTGAACCATATTTTACCAGAACAGCCCACAGATGGGAGGCTTTGGCCTTGCCGTCTGTGGGCTGTTTTTGATACAGAACACAACTGATTCGCTCTTGCAACAACCATGTTTCGGGTCACTGTTGCAGGATGCGCGGAAATATTTTGTTTTTCTGCAAACTTATAGTTGTTTTTTATTGTGAAGTATGCTATACTATGTTCAGTCAATAAAACATTCCTGCGTAAGCTGCCTGCTGTGCACCGGGTCGTTTGGCGCAGTGCCCATCCGTTATACAACGAACTGCTGTGTTATAGTTTCAGGAGGGAACCGATCATGGATGCCAACCGTTATTTTGATGCCATGCACAACGCTATGTCAGCTCAGCACCCCGGTGCGCAGCTGCTGTTAACGGTAAAGCTGCAGGACACCTGCGGCAACGATGCCTGCCTGGAGCTGAAGCAGCTGCCCGGTGAGAGCACCTCCATTCTGTGCTACTCCACCATGGGTCGCCGCTGCCTGAACTTCCAGCTGTTCCGCAAGGGCTGGCAGCTGTGCCACAACGCCGATGGCCAGCTGGTGGGCCGCTTCCCTTCCAGCGCCGACGGCCTGATCGACGAGACCGATTTCCGCGCCTACTGCCGTGAGGACAGGCTGGATCTGGCCCGCACCCAGCGCATCACTGCCGAGCTTCGCCAGTGCGCCGGTATCGATTATCAGGGCAGCATCCCGCAGAACGCCCGCACCGGTGCCGTTATTACCGTGGAGAGTTTTGTAGGGGCCGGTGCTCGCTGGACCTACTGGAGTCAGGATGTTCTGCCCAGCCTGCCGCTGGGTGCCATCCTCTACTGGCTGGCGGATCATCTGGCCGGTGCCGAGCGCCGCACCCTGCAGGCCGACCCGCAGGCAGCCCGCCTTGCCGCCCAGTGGCTGGCCGGTGATACAGCCGTATTCTTCCATCCGTCGGTGCCGATGACCGCCATGAATACGGTCTCTTCCGGCTCTGCACCCGCACGCCGCCGCACCACTGTGCCCGCTGCCCGCAACAAGAGCTGGCAAAGCATCATGGCCGTGATGGCAGGCATGTGAACGAAAAAGCAAGGAAAGACCGATCGTCTCTCCTTGCTTTTTCAGTATTATTCGAGGTACGGGTCCAGCAGGGCATCCACCGTTTTGTTCCGCTTGGGGTTCGGCTTTTTGATCACATGGCCGCGGCAGACCACCAGTTCCAGATGCTGCAGCGCACGCAGGTCTTCCAGTGGGTTGTGCTTTGTCACAATAAAATCTGCGCTCTTGCCCGGCTCAATGGAACCGGTCACGTCTCCTACTCCGGCCAGCTGAGCATTGCGCAGGGTGGCCGTGTACAGGGCGAACTGGTTGCTTACACCGCAGTATTTGTGGAAGTAGCACAGCTCCCGCCAGAAATCGTACTGGGTGATGTACGGGCAGCCTACATCGTTGCCCAAGGCCACCGGGATGCCGTTGGCAAGGGCGGTCTTTGCGCTTTCCACCACGCCGTCAAACACGATCTTGCCGTTATACTGGTCCTTTTCCGAAGCGCCGGAAACCGCCGTATCAAACAGTGCGTAGGGCAGCGCCGGGGAGATGGTGGTGCACACAAAGGCTCCCCGCTCCTTGTAAAGCCGGATGGTCTCATCGTCCATCTTTGCACCGTGCTCGATGGAATCCACCCCATTTTCCAGCGCCACCTTTACGCCCTCCGGCGATTCGGTGTGTGCCGCCACGGTATAGCCCAGCCTGTGGGCTTCGTCGCAGACGGCTTTGATCATCTCCGGCTTCATTTTCAGCTCTCCGGGCGTTCCCTTTTCGGTGGCATCCAGCACACCGCCGGTGATCATCAGCTTGACAAGATCCACCTTCTGTCCGCTGGCCTTTTTGAGCTGAGCAAGTGCTTCGGCATTGTTATGGGCCGCAACTGCCACCGAGCCTGCCATATGTCCGCCCGGCACCGAAATGCCTTCGTTGGCAGCAAGGATGCGCGGTGCCAGCAGCTTGCCAGCTGCAGCATCATCACGGCAGCGGGTGTCAAAATCTGCAATGCCGCCCACGGTGCGGATGGTAGTCACGCCACCCAGCAATTCCAGCTTCGCGTAGCTGCATACCAGCCTGTAGGCCACCGCACGGGTCAGGCCATTGCTCAGAATTTTGCGCACCAGCGCAGCATTATCCCGCGGCTTTGCGCTGGGCTTGCCGTTGCCTGCCAGATGCACATGCAGGTTGATCAGGCCCGGGCACAGATAGCCTCCGTGCAGATCGATCACCTCATAACCGTCCAGATCCACGCCCTCATCGACAATGGCAATGATCTTATCATCCTCGGTCAGCAGGATCTTGTGCGCTTCCGGCTGCATCTGCTCGGTGCCATCCAGCAGGATCCCGTTCGTATAGGCACGTTTCATTGGGAACATCCTCTCTTTTTCAGGTTTTTTCGGACAGGAGTTGTTTTGTTCCAGTATAGCACGATCCGGCAGATGGTGCAATGCAAAAACGGGCAGGAAAGGTTCAGCCCTCTCCTGCCCGCTCGGTGTTTTTATTTACTGTGCGGCTGCGCTGGAAGCTACTTCGGAAGCAGCAGCCTCAGAAGATGCGGCTTCCGAAGAAGCATCTTCGCTGGATGCGGCATCTGCGCCGCCGGTCACGCCGCCCTCAACGACCAGCTCATCCTCATAGTCAAGGCCGTAGGTATCCACCAGAGTCTCCTCATAGTCCTTGTGGAAGAAGTTCTCCTCGCCCAGAGCCTTGATCTCCTCGTTCAGCCAATCCAGAACGGTGGTGTTGCCCTGGCTCACAGCGGGAGCAATGGTGTCCTGACTGCCCAGAGAGGGAATGCCGACCGTGTAGCCGGTGTTCTGCTTTGCAAATGCAATGACCTCGGTGTTATCGTTGGCCCATGCCACGCCGTTGCCGTTCTCCAGTGCATTCTTGGCCGTTGCATAGGAATCGTACTTCTGCAGCGGAATGTCGGGGTACTCCTTGGTCAGGTAGGTCTCGGCGGTGGTGCCGGAAATGACGATCATCTGGTCGTCAGCGTTCCAGTTGTCCAGAGTGGTGATAACGTTGCTGTCCGGAGAAATGACACCCAGAGCCACGTTCATGTACGGCAGAGCAAAGTCCACTTCCTCTGCGCGCTCCGGGGTCACGGTGAAGTTTGCCAGGATCACATCCGCCTTGCCGGTCTGCAGGTACTCGATGCGGTTTGCAGCCTCGGTAGAAACAAAGTTGATCTCTACGCCCAGATCCTCGCCCAGACGGCGTGCAAAGTAGACATCATAGCCCTGATATTCGCCGTTCTCGTCCACATAGCCGAACGGGTTCTTATCGGAGAACACGCCGATGTTGATGGTGCCGGACTCCTTGATCTGATCCAGAGTGCGGTAGACCACGCTGCTGCCGGATGCTGCAGTTGCAGTAGAAGCAGAAGAAGAGCCGCCGCATGCGGTCAGAACAGCGGCAGCGGAAACTGCACCCAGACCCAGCAGGAAGGAATGACGAGAGATCTTAGACTGTTTCATAATGATTACTCCTTTACAAAATCTTTCCCATTTGGCTGCGGAACACCCGCAGCCTTTATCTTGATCTGTGACTCATTTCACAGCATCAAACGTGAAGGTGCGCAGGAAGCGTTGCGCGCGCTCGGTCTTGGGCTGGTCAAAGAACTCGGCCGGTGCAGCTTCTTCCACGATCTTGCCGCCATCCAGAAAGATGACGCGGTTGGCAATGGCGCGGGCAAACTGCATTTCGTGGGTGACGATGATCATGGTCTTGCCCTGCTTGGCAAGATCCAGCATAACGTCCAGCACCTCGCGCACCATTTCCGGATCAAGGGCAGCGGTCACTTCGTCAAACAGAAGGATCTCCGGGTGCATACACAGTGCGCGTACGATGGCAACGCGCTGCTTCTGGCCGCCGGAAAGCTCCCGCGGGTAGCTGTTTTTCTTGGCAAGCAGGCCCACACGGTCCAGCAGAGCTTCGGCCTCCTGCTGCACTTCCGCTTTGGGGCGCTTCTGCACCTTAGTGGGTGCCAGAAGCACATTGTCCAGCACCGTCATGTGCGGGAACAGCTCGTAGCTCTGGAACACCATGCCGATGCGCTGGCGCAGCTGAGTCAGATTTTTACCGCCGTAGGCAACGGTCTCATTGCCCAGCCGCACCCGGCCGCTCTGGGTGGGCTCCAGACCATTCAGACAGCGCAGCAGGGTGCTTTTGCCGCAGCCCGAAGGGCCGACCACCACGATGACCTCGCCGGGCTTGACAGCAAAGCTGATATCATCCAGCACGGGGGTCTCGCCATAGGCCTTGATCAGATGTTCAACAGTCAAAATAGGTTCTGCCATGTACGGTCACTTCCATTTCTTTTCGAGATAGGATGCCAGCAGACTGATGGGCCAGCATACGAAGAAATATAACACGAAAACCGTGAGATAAATGCCAAACGCTGCGTTGGGGCTGGCGGTGCGGTTGGCCTCGATGATCTGCTGTGCCACCTTGATCACTTCCACCACACCGATCATCAGCACAAGGCTGGTGGTCTTGATCATGCGGGTAATCAGGTTGATGGACAGCGGGATCAGGCGGCGCACCGTCTGCGGAATGATGATGTACCAGTAGGTCTGCGCACGGCTCATGCCAAGGGCCTCGGCGCTCTCATACTGGTGCTTCGGAATGGCGATCAGCGCACCGCGCACAAGGTCGCTCATTTCTGCGGTGCCCCACAGCACAAACACGATGATGGATGCCGTCTCGCCGGAAAGGTTCCACCCAAAGGCACGGGTGGTGCCGAAGTAAACGAGGAACAGCAGCACCATCTGCGGCATGATGCGGACGAACTCCAGATACAGCCGCAGGATCGCCTTGATAACGGGGTTGCGGGAGGTCATGAGCACGCCCAGCAGGATGCCCAGCGGCAGGCTGATGATCACCGAGACGGCGCTGATCTTGAGTGCAACGCCAAGGCCGCCCAGCAGGCGGGCCATGTTTTTGCCCTTGAACAGGACATCAAGACCCAAATCCAGCATAGCGCAGCCTCCTTTCGATCAGGCTGCCCACAATGGACACCGGCAGCAGAATGATAAGGTAGAACACCACCAGCAGGAACAGACATTCGATGGTTTTGGAGTACATGCCGATCAGGTCCTTTGCCGTGAACATCAGGTCCATCAGGCTGATGGCGCTGAACACGCTGGTCTCCTTGAGCAGGAAGATCACATTTGCCATGAAAGCCGGCATACTGGTGGACATGGCCTGCGGCAGAATGATGTAGCGCATGGTCTGCCAGCGGTTCATGCCAAGGCTGTAGGCACTCTCGGTCTGGATGGGCTCAATGGCTTCCAGACCGCTGCGGAACGCTTCGGCCATGTAGCTGCCGCCCAGAAACGCCAGACCGGCAATGCCGCAGATCTCGGCATTGGTGCGGATGCCCACCTTGGGCAGGCCATAATAAATGAAGAACAGCTGCACCAGCAGCGGTGTGTTGCGGGACAGCTGGATGTAAACACCCACGATCTGCCGCAGAACGGGCACCTTATCATACTGGATCACTGCGCAGGCAAGGCCAATGATGATGGCAAAAATGATGCCTGCAACGCCCAGCCGCACGGTAAGTACAGCGGCCTTCTGGTAGAGCGGCAAATATTGCTGGATCGCATTCCAGTCCATTGCCGGATTCCTCCCTTGTATCCTGATTTGCGGGGCAAAACAAAACGCCCGGAAGCTCCCTCTTCAAGTAAGCTCCCAGGCGGTCAGCGACAGATTCTTCTGCGTGTTCCCACACAGAATATGCGGATATGCTCACACGGCATACCATACTGCAGGGCGGCCGGTCCGGGAAGCGTTTGCGGTACAACAACACATTGCGCAACAACACATCATAGCCGTTTCCTCCCTGAATGATCTCAATTTTCGGATTTGCTCGACCCGATGCACGTAGTTTACACCCTATTACCCATTATGTCAATATGATTATGGGACTTCTTTCGATTCTTTGCTCATTCAGCCTAAAATCATATCATTCTATGTGTAAATTTTATTCATTTTTCAACTTGACCGTATGCGTCGTGCGGACAGCAAAAAGCCCTCCCGTCGGGGGAGGGCCGGGCCGGATAAAGATTTTTTAGGAAAGTTTAAGAAACAGCCGGTTTTGCTTTCTGCTGCCATATGCTCCCCTCCTGCCTTTTCTTTTATAAATAAGTATCATGATCTCCCGGGAAAAGTGCAATCAAAAGGCACCGGCTTGTGCAAAAAAGTCGGTGCCTTGGGGCAGGAATATTTTACAGGTTCAGCAGCACATTGGCCCGGAAAACGTTGCCGCCCGTTTCCACCGTCAGATTGCCGTGATACCTGTGCACGGCAGTTTCGACGGAAACAAGGCCGATGCCCTGTCCGTCATGCTTGGTAGAGTGCAGAACGCCGCCCTGCTTTTTCAGCACGCCATCGTAGCGGTTCTCCACCATCAGGCCCATCATGGCCGGGCTGAGCATCCGGGCCAGCACCTTGACCTGCCGTTCTTCCGGCGGCAGCTTCTGGCTGGCATGGAGCGCATTTTCCAGCAGGTTGCCAAGAATGGTGCACAGGTCGGCCTCCGGCAGGGGCAGGAGCTTGGGCAGTTCCAGCTTCCATTCGATCTGGATGCCCTGTTTCCGGGCCTCGTAGTCGTAGTGGCCGGCAAGCGCATCCACCGCAGCGTTGACGCACAGGGTGGGTCTGGCATCGCTGAGTTCGCTCTCGTACTGGCTCAGGTAGCTTTTCAGTTCATCCAGCCGCCCGGCCTCGGTCAGGCCGGAGATCACATGCAGGTGCTGGCGGAAATCGTGCCGCAGGTGGCGGGTCTGTTCCAGATAGCTGCGCAGCTCCATATAGCGGCGGGACTCCACGGCCAACAGCTGGTTTTCGCGGTCCAGCTGGGAGCTGCGGGCATACTCCTTTGCCACGCGGTACATCTCGTACAGCAGCAGAAAGATGCCCAGCAGCGAGATGCTCACTGCCAGCACCGCGATGATGCGGATGCGGTTCATCAGGATGACGCCGATCTCCTTCGGCATACAGAACACCAGAAACGCCGCGTACAGTGCCGGCAGCGGCCATGCCGACTCCCAGAAGGCTTCGCCGTGGTACTCCTGCAGCAGCCACCGGCTCCAGCGCACTGCCGTAAAACGGAAGATGGCGCTGAGTATCACCGAGAGGGTCAGGCAGATGACCGAGGTGCTGGGCAGAAACACCGGCTGTGCATTGTCCAGCTCAGCTTCCGCGTTCAGCACAATGGCAAGCAGGGTGCACACAGACATCATCACTGCCGACACCGAGAACAGAAACATGGTCTGGCTGATCGATACTTCCCGGTCGGTGCGCCAGCGCAGCAGCCAGAAGCTGATGATGAGCAGCGGGATGAGCAGGAAGTTCGTTTCCATGTCCAGCATGCAGCACACCGCTGCGCCAGCCAGACCCATCAGTGTGATCGCCGACGCACCGATGGCATAAGTTTTACGCGGTGCACGCAAGTGCTCCTGCAGCGAGGCAAGGCAGAGGTATTCTGCCGGATACATCATTGCAAATTCCAGAAAAAAACGTCCAAACAATGCAAAATTCACAAGCGCTCTCCTTTCCGGGTCAGAATTCCCGCTGCATACCACGGAACTGGTACTGCGTAAATTGGGCAAGCAGGCTGTTTTTGTCCTTCTGCCGCACCGGCAGATGGGTCCCATCCAGCATTTCAATGCAGTCGCCCTCAAACCGCAGCACCTTGGACATGTTGATGATCACGCCGCGGTTGCACACCAGAAATTCCGGCTGGGTCTGAAGCTGTTCCTGCACCTGTGCAAAATTTGCCGTGGCCCGGCACTCGCCGTCATCCGTGACCACACGCACATAATGGTTCTGTGCCGTAGCATAGTAGATCTTGGTCAGCGGCAGCCGCACGATCTGCCGGGCAATGCGCACCTCCAGCTCCGGCTGCTGGCGGCACAGCACCCGCCGCAGCTCCCCTGCCAGCTGCTCAAACTTTTCTTCCTTATAAGGCTTGAGCAGATAATCGAATGGATGTACCGGAAAGGCATCCCACACGTACTCTGGCGAGGATGTCACAAACACGATCAGCAGGTCCGGGTCGGCCGCACGCAGCCGCTGCGCCGTCTCAATGCCATTGGTGCCCTCCATGCAGATGTCCAGAAACACCACCTGATACCCTTCGCGCCCGCCGGCCCGCAAAAATTCATCTCCGCTGGCAAAACAGCTGCAGGATATGTTCTCATTTTCAAATGCCTTTTTCAGCAGCTGTTTCAACCGTTCGGCATCCGGCTTGCTGTCTTCTACGATCGCCGTCCGCAGGTTCATAGCTGCACCCCCTGTTCCTTCTGCTTCCCTGTTTTTTTATATTATAGCACAAGTTCTGCCTTCCGTGGTCTGCCATTCGCGCACAAAACAGCCCGTTTCGCGCAGGTTGCGGCAGTGGGCAGAAATTTTTTTGTGTTTTCCTGCTGCAATGCAAAACAAAAAAGGCACCACACAATGTGTGATGCCTTTCTGATCTGGTGGAGAATACCGGGATCGAACCGGAGAACAAAGTGACAGCTGTTCGCATTGACTTCATTGCACAATATGGATATAATATAATCAGAATTTTACTATTATAGATCGTTCAGGAGCAGGAGGTGCTTTTATGAATATCCGTCCATCTGCAGCGATTCGTCAGAACTACAACGAGATCGCCGATCTGTGCAGAGAAACCGCTGAGCCGATTTTTCTCACCAAAAACGGCGAGGGCGACTTGGTCGTCATGGACATCGAAACCTACAACCGCCGGGAAAAAATGCTGAAGCTCCGTGAAGAGCTGCTTTCCGTGGAAGAGGACCGGATGCGTGGAAGCGAGGGCTATTCGATCGACGAGGTCACTTCCATGATGCGCAGTGCGATCAAGGAGGCCGCCGGACATGGAGCAGCAAAATAAATACCGCGTGATCGTGTCAGCACGGGCTGCTCAGATGCTGGTGTCCCACGCCGCATTTCTGGCACAGGTCAGCCCTGCAGCAGCAGAGCGGCTTACAGTGGAATTTGAAAAGGCTGCAAAATCTCTGGACCAGATGCCGCAGCGCTGCCCATGGCTCAAAGGCGAATACATTCCTAAAAATGCTTACCGATTTATCTTGTTTGAAAAACGCTATCTGCTTATCTTCCAGATCGTAGATCATACGGTTTATGCGGATCATGTGGTAGATTGCAGACAGGATTACGGCTGGCTCATCCGATGATCAACAAAGGCGGTGGCTTTCCCTTTTGTGGGAAGCTCCCGCCTTTTTCTGCGTCTGTATAAAAAGAAAAGCACCACACGTTTCTGTGTAGTGCTTTTCCTTCTGGTGGAGAATACCGGGATCGAACCGGTGACCTCTTGCATGC
>OOAN01001662.1_pt1 | contig 11441 bp, 10 predicted proteins | sample 1671301 | NCBI WGS metagenome assembly OOAN01 (sample SAMN06348142, study PRJEB24527) | human gut metagenome | biome: human gut; feature: ankylosing spondylitis patient; material: feces | host: Homo sapiens | place: China | collected 2015-10
GAACCCCCCTTTCAAGAATGAAAATCTTGCGTCCTAACCGATAGACGAAGGGGCCATCCTTGGCATCGATGATTTCTCTCTCGATTGCGAGTGCAAAGGTAGTGACTTTTTTTGAATTACCAAATATTTCCCAAACTTTTTTTCTAACTTTTTGTTCATACTCCATTGAATTGACTATTTACCTAAACTCATTTTTTATGAAAACAATCTTAAAATCAATGACTTGTATTGCTATTGGTGCAATGATGACTGAACCGGCTGCTGCGCAACAAAAAGACAACTATCCTGAACTTGAAGGGCCCGGTCCGGTAATTATTATCTCGAAGGATAAAAGTGGAAAGCAAGAATTAATCGATGTATTTAACGAAACACAACGTCCGCATTTTCATGACCCTCGTGCTCCGCGTTTCTTGCTCACTGACCGGCAGGGTAAATTTGCTCTCGGTATTGGCGGTTATTTGAAGACTACCATGGAGTATGATTTTGATGGAACGGTGGATGATATCGATTTTATTCCTGCTCTAATTCCGCAACCGGGGAGTACCCAAGTGCGCAATCAGTTCCAGATGGACGCCGGCACGTCTACCATCTTCCTTAAATTGGTGGGGCGCACCAAGCATTTGGGCAATTTCATTGTCTATACGGCGGGTAACTTCCGGGGCAGTGGCAAGACCTTCGAGCTTCAGAACGCTTATCTTTCTTTCCTCGGCTTCACGATGGGCTATGACACGGGGCTGTTCATGGACCTTGCGGCTTGTCCTCCGACCATCGACTTCCAGGGACCGGATGGCATGACTTTCTATCGTGCCACCCAGTTGCGTTACGAGGCCAATCTGATGAAGGGGCTGAAAGTGGGCGTGGGTGTGGAAATGCCTTCCGTAGACGGTACGCCTGCCAAGGATGTAAGAATCAATAAACAGCGCATGCTGGATATTCCTGCTTATGTGCAATATTCTTGGACAAAGGGCAGCCATGTGCGTGTGGGCGGAATTTTGCGTAGCATGACTTACGAAGACGAGGTCAGCAACAAGGCGAAATCCATTACCGGATGGGGCATTCAGGCATCGGCAACGGCCGGGCTGGGTAATTTCCGTGCATACGGACAGTTTACATACGGTAAGGGTATTGCCCAATATCTGAATGACATGAGTAACTTGAACGTGGACATTGTGCCGGTGGCTGATGAGGCCGGACGAATGCAGGTGCTTCCCATGCGTGGATGGTTTGCGGGGTTGCAATATAACTTCTCGAAGCGTGTTTTTGCTTCCACCTCTTATAGCCAGTCACGTTTGTTTACCAAGGATTGCTATGCTCACTTCAACGAGACCCAGTATAAAAAAGGACAATATCTGGTGGCAAACGTATTTTGGAATGTGACTCACAATTTTCAAGTGGGGGTGGAGTATTTGCATGGATGGCGTGAGGATTTCAATGACCTGAGCCGCGAAGCGAACCGAATCAACCTGAGTGCACAATATAATTTCTAGGGCTTTACCTGTTTTCGAGCGGACACATGGGATCGCCCGAAAACAGGTAAAACGATAATAATTACATATTCTTTATCTCGTCCAGATTCTTTTGGATATCTTCGTCTTTCAATTCGTAATTCATCAGATTACCTGCCAGATATTGGTCGTATGAAGCCATATCAATCAGACCGTGACCTGAAAGATTGAACAGAATGACTTTTTCCTCGCCTGTTTCTTTGCATTTTTCGGCTTCGCGCACTGCGGCGGCAATCGCGTGGCAAGACTCCGGTGCCGGAATAATACCTTCGGCTTGTGCGAATAAACAGCCTGCTCGGAAGGACTCCAATTGCTGGATATCTACGGCTTCCATTAAGTTATCTTTTAATAACTGCGATACAATGACACCTGCACCGTGATAACGAAGACCACCGGCATGAATGTTGGCCGGAGCAAAGTTATGACCCAGTGTAAACATCGGCAACAAAGGAGTATATCCGGCTTCATCACCATAATCATATTGGAATTTACCGCGGGTCAGCTTCGGACATGAAGCCGGTTCTGCAGCAATGTATCGGGTTTTCTTTCCTTCGAGGATGGTGTGGCGCATGAATGGGAAACAGATACCGCCAAAATTGGAACCGCCGCCAAAACATCCGATAATCATATCGGGATATTCGCCTGCCATTTCCATTTGCTTTTCAGCTTCCAGACCGATGACGGTTTGATGCAGCGTCACGTGGCTCAGCACGGAGCCGAGTGTATATTTACAGTTGGGAGTGGTCATGGCCAGCTCGATGGCTTCGGAAATGGCTGTGCCCAGTGAACCCTGATAGTTGGGGTTGCGGGTAATGATATCTTTACCGGCGCGGGTAGACATAGAAGGTGAAGCGGTGACCGTGGCACCGAATGTTTGCATGATGCTGCGGCGGTATGGCTTTTGATTATAGCTGATTTTTACCTGATAGACAGCAGCTTCCAATCCGAATACTTTGGCGGCATAAGAGAGGGCGGCTCCCCATTGGCCTGCACCGGTTTCGGTGGTGACATTGGTGATACCCTCTTCCTTGCAATAATAGGCTTGTGCAAGTGCCGAGTTCAGTTTGTGCGAACCGATGGGACTCACACTTTCATTCTTGAAATAGATATGTGCGGGCGTACCCAATGCCTGTTCCAATCCGTAAGCACGTACCAAGGGTGTACTGCGATAATATTTATACATTTCGCGTACAGCTTCGGGAATTTCAATCCATGCATCGGTCTGGTTCAGTTCCTGTCGGCAAAGTTCTTTGGCAAAGATAGGAAAGAGGTCTTCGGGTTTCAGGGCTTCTTTGGTTTTGGGATTCAGAGGTGGCATGGGCTTAGTCTTCATGTCAGCCTGTATGTTGTACCAGTATTTAGGAATTTCGTCCTCCGGCAAGATAAAACGTTTCTGTTTTGTACTCATAGCATTTCAAATTAATAGTTTTGGGGTCAAAATTACGTAAAAAAAGAATTGCCTACTAATAAAACGGCTTCTTTTTTTTATTTGTAGCCAAAAGAAAAACAAGAAGTTATTTGTTGTTATAGTTAAAAGAGATATTGAATTTTTGATTAAGTTTGCTTTCGAGATTAAAACGGGAGTGAATTATTTGTAGATACAAAATAAATCGACATGGAGCGTTTACATAAACTTTTCATTTATCGTAAGAAACTGGTAAGGCCATATATCGAACAATTATTGAAATGGATGGATATCATTACTTATGTGATGTCTGCTCTTCTTATCATGACATTGGTATATGAACACGGTTTTCTTATTTCGTTTCAGGAGATAGGAGTAATCAATCGCTTGTATCATATTGTATGGGTTGTTTTTCTGGTAGATACCACTTTGCATTTGTTGTTGAATTACTCCGACACTCGGCGTAAATATCGGGGGCTGGCGTGGCTGTTGAGTGTTATGCTTTACCTCACTCTTATCCCGGTGGTGTTTCATGAACCGGAGATACAGGGTGGTATTCATACTTTTTGGGCTTTTTTCAACAGCAGGCTTTACCATGTGATATTGCTCACTCTGCTCTCTTTGTTGCAGCTCTCCAATGGAATTGTCAGATTGTTGGGCAGGCGCACCAATCCTTCACTTATTTTTGCGTCCAGTTTCCTGATATTTATACTCATAGGAGCGGCTCTACTGATGCTTCCGCGTGCTACTTATCACGGTATATCCTTTATTGATGCATTGTTCACAGCCACAAGTGCCACTTGTGTCACGGGATTGGTTTCGGTAGACGTCTCTTCCACTTTTACTCCCGAAGGGTTGTTTATCATCATCATGCTTATTCAGATAGGTGGATTGGGAGTGATGACACTGACTAGCTTTTTTGCCATGTTTTTTATGGGGAATACATCGCTTTACAATCAGTTGGTGGTGCGCGACATGGTTAGTTCGCAATCCCTCAGCTCCCTGCTCTCCACCTTATTATATATATTAGGTTTTACGTTGGCGATAGAAGCTGCCGGGATGGGTATTATTTTTCTTGGTATACATGGTACGATGGATATGACTGTCAGAGAGGAACTGGCTTTTTCTGCTTTTCATTCTATTTCCGCTTTTTGCAATGCGGGGTTCTCTACGTTACCGGGTAATTTAGGCAATGAAATGGTAATGCATGGGCACAATACGATTTATATAACTATTTCGTTTCTCATCATTCTTGGCGGCATCGGCTTTCCTATATTAGTGAACTTGTATGAAACAGTTACATACGAAGTGAAGCGCATTTGGCACCATTACATCAAAGGGAACAAACGCATGCGACGCAAGATACATCTTTATAATCTGAATACTCGTATCGTGCTTATCATGACTGCAATTTTGCTGATAGTGGGGACGGTGGTCATCGTTGTGCTCGAATGGAACAATGCTTTTGCAGGCATGTCGCCCACGGATAAGTGGGTACAGGCATTTTTCAATGCCACATGCCCCCGCACCGCGGGCTTTTCGAGTGTAGGGATGACCACATTCAGCATGCAGACCTTGTTGCTGATGGTGATACTGATGATGATTGGCGGTGGCACACAGTCTACGGCAGGTGGTGTGAAAGTAAATGTTTTTGCCGTGGTAATGCTCAATTTGCGTGCCATCCTGATAGGGGCGGACAAAGTTACGATATTCAATCGCGAGTTGTCTCACGATTCTATCCGTCGTTCCAATGCTACGCTCATTCTCTATCTGCTCGTTGTTTTTGCGGGTATATTCAGTCTGAGTCTGTTGGAACCGCAAGCTTCTATCATGGCATTGGTGTTTGAATGTACATCGGCATTGAGTACGGTTGGTTCGAGCCTCGATCTGACTCCCACATTGGGAAGTGACAGTAAATTGATAATCATTATTCTGATGTTTGTGGGGCGAGTGGGTGTGCTCACCTTGATGTCGAGCATCATCAAACAGAAGAAAATAACCAAATATAGATATCCGAGTGATAACATTATAATCAACTAACGACATGAAATACATTATCATAGGTTTAGGAAATTACGGCAGCGTATTGGCAGAAGAACTTTCTGCATTGGGACATGAAGTGATAGGCGTGGATACAAACGAGCGCCGGGTGGATGTTTTGAAAGATAAGATAGCCACTTCTTTCATTATTGATGCCACGGACGAACAGTCACTTTCGGTATTACCGCTGAAAGATGTGGATGTGGTGATTGTCGCCATTGGCGAGAACTTTGGCGCTTCCATTCGTGTGGTGGCATTATTGAAAAAAAACGGAGTGAAACATATTTATGCGCGTGCGGTGGATGAGGTGCACAAAACGGTACTGGAAGCTTTTAATCTTGATAGTATTCTTACGCCCGAAGAGGAAGCAGCGCGCAGTTTGGTGCAATTATTAGATTTGCATGTTAATGTGGAATCTTTTGAGATAGATGAAGAACATTATGTGATGAAGTTTAAATTGCCCGGTTCTTTTGTGGGATATAAGGTGAGTGATTTGTCATTGGAGAAAGAATTTAATATCAAGATTATCGCACTGGTAAAAGGAAAACAGGTATTCAACAGTTTGGGCATTTCTATTATGGAGCACGCAGTGGAAAATAAATTTGAAGAAGATTATCTGCTGGAAGAAGAAGACCGGCTGGTATGTTACGGAAAATATAAAGACTTTATGGATTTCTGGAAAGCATTGTAATGCAAGGATTTTTTTTGATTTTTTATTCTCTTCATTAAACCTTTTCCTTTTTCCGAAGTCTTATCAATATAATAATTTAGTTTAGTTTTTAGTTTTCTCTGAAAGCCGGCCAATGTGACATTGCCCGGTTTTCGCTTTTTATGGGTGTTTATTTGTTTGTGTCCGTTCCTTTTTGTTACTTTGTCATCATAAAAGTGAGAGTTAAATGAAACAGCTATATTTCATATTTGTTGTTATGCTATGCATGGCAACCGGTTGTGGAAGCAAGAAAGATGCTTCGGGCGATTCAGACCAACATATTTTTCAAATAGACAGCGTAGACCGTGTGACAGGTGTGCAGCGCATGCAGGTTTCGCGCATCAATCAGGATATTGTTTGCAATGGGAAGAAATATCGGCTGTTTATTGACCGTTCGCCCAGTGATTCTCTGAAAAAGGTGAAGAGTGATGCCGGTATTTTTACCGACAATCGCATTGTGCTCAAGATTGCCCGCGAGAATGGGACAACTCTTTTTTTAAAGACTTTTACCAAACAAAATTTTGCTTCCCTTATTCCTGACCGTTATCTGACACATTCCATCCTCGAAGGAATGGTATTTGATGATGAAAAAACTTCAAATTCCAAGAATATCATTTTGGCTGCCAGTGTCAGTATTCCAATGACCGATTTATATATTCCTTTCTCTATCATTATTACTCCCGATGGAAAAATGACTATGGAGAGAGATGAAGACATGGGAGATTTGCCGCCATTGCAAGGTAACGGCATTAATTAATTCTAAAATAAGAAAATAAAAAGAAGGCATTTAATCTTTTCATGCATTAGGTTGTTGTGTGAGTTACATTACAAACTAAAAATAAGTAAGATTATGAAAAAGATTTTTGCCTTATTTGCCCTGCTGTTATGTTTTGTGCAGTTCAGTCAGGCCGGTGACAAAGTGACCCGTGACGTGAATAAACTTCCCGTTGCTGCCCGTGAGATGATTAACAAGCATTTTCCGCAAGCTAAAGTGGAGTATATCAAGATTGAGAAAGATTTATTTCTTTCCACTTCTTATGATGTAAAGATGTCCGACGGTATTGAGCTGGAGTTCAACTCAAAGGGAGAGTGGGTTGAAATAGATTGTAAGAACAAGGCTGTACCTGCCATATTCATTCCTAATACGATAGTCAAATATATGCAGAAAAATTATGGCGGTCATAAGATTATCAAGATAGAACGTGACCGTAAAGGCTACGAGCTCACTTTGGAGAATGGACTGGAAGTGGACTTCGATCAGTTTGGAGGATTTTTGAAGTTAAGTGACTGATTATTTTTGTCTTGTTATTCGTAAAGTATAATATGCCATATTAACGTGTGCGTAATTCCGATTAGATATAGTAAATTCTATCTTTTAATAATAAAGAAACTATGAATAAAATGGGAATTTTCATAAGAGAACAAGCCGGAAAAGTACGTTTGGTGAGACAGCATTATGCACTGACTTTTTGTGTAGCCCGTCATTCATGGATTACAATAGTTAAAAAGGAGAACTGAGTATATTGTATATCAATCACATTTATTCCAAGCGATTATTGATGTGGTTAGGAAATTTTATATAACTTTGCTTCGATTATAACAGATAAATAAAATGAGATTATGATATGGCTATATATAATATTGTTTCTTATCCTGATAGGAGGATGTATTGCGTGGGCGGTATGGAAAGCGCCAAGTGATGTAGACTTGTGGGGAGAAGAACAGGAATAATACTAATAATGGGCGGATAAATTATCCGCCCATTATTAGTATTATTCCATCTGTTGATAGTCTTTTGCCAAACCGCCTTCGCTGGTTTCTTTGTAAAGAGAAGGAAGGTCGTGTCCTGTTTGTTTCATCACTTCTACCACTTTATCGAATGAGACACGGTGGTTACCATCGGTAAACGCCGAATAAATATTGGCATCCAATGCACGTGCGGCAGCATAAGCATTGCGTTCGATACACGGAATCTGTACCAATCCGCATACGGGGTCACAAGTCATGCCAAGGTGATGCTCCAATCCCATCTCGGCAGCATATTCTATTTGTGCAGGACTTCCGCCAAACAATTGGCTGGCAGCAGCAGATGCCATGGAGCATGCAACTCCTACTTCTGCCTGACAACCTGCTTCGGCTCCTGAAATAGATGCGTTGTGCTTTACGATATTTCCTATTAATCCTGCTGTGGCAAGTGCTCTCAGAATGCGGGTATCGCTAAAGTCACGGCTTTTCTGTAAGTGATAAAGTACTGCCGGAACCACTCCGCAGGAACCACAAGTGGGAGCGGTTACAATCTTTCCGCCCGAAGCGTTTTCTTCGCTCACAGCCAGTGCATAAGAAAAAACCAGTCCGCGTGAGCGCAAATTATCTTTGTAGCCTTTGGCTTTAATATAATAGGTAGAAGCCTTTCTGCGTAAGTTCAGCGGACCGGGTAATACTCCTTCCTGGTCCAAGCCGCGTTCGATGGATTCTTTCATGGTTTTCCATACTTCAGCCAGATAGTCCCAAATATCTTCGTCTTCACATTGCTGAACATATTCCCAGTAATTGCGACCGGTACGTTCGCACCAATACAGAATTTCACTCATTCTGCTCATGTTGTATATGTCGGGGGTAGCACCTTTGTCATGTCCTTCTTCTGCCAGTGCACCGCCTCCCACACTGAACACAGTCCATTCGTCTGTGACTTTTCCATTTTCATTTAATGACTTGAATGTCATTCCATTGGGATGAAAGGGAAAGAAGATATGTGCTTTCCATATTAATTCGACGGGGGCATGCGGTTGCAGTGTATCGAGGATGGCTACATCGGTCATGTGACCTTTGCCGGTGGCTGCAAGACTTCCATATAATGTTACTTGAAAGGCTTTTGCTTCAGGATGTTTTTCCAGAAATATTTCAGCAGCCTTGCGCGGTCCCATTGTGTGACTACTGGAAGGACCGGTACCTATGCGATAGAGTTCTCGGATTGATTTCATTTTGTTTTATAAAGGTTAATATTTTCGGAAACAAAGATATAAAATTAAAGGAGAAAAAAGGTAAGAAGAAGATAAAAACAATCGAAACGGTTAATGGAAGTTGTTTCGATTGTTTGTGAAATATATTCTTACCGGTATAATGATGGCCGTAAAATATTACTCTAAATCGACAACTGTAATACCTGCTCCGCCAAACTGGACATGTTCATCCTGATAGTGGGCTATGCCCGAAACTGTTGACAAATAGTTACGAATCAAGGTACGAAGAATACCGGTTCCTGTTCCATGTAATATGCGCACACGACTCATTCCTAATAGGATAGCATCGTCTATGAAATAAGTAACTGCCTGAATTGCTTCATCTCCGCGCATGCCTCGTACATCGATATCTTGTTTAAAGTTTAGTTTCTTTTCATATACGCGGTCTTGTGTCTCACTACTTACAAAAGTGCTTTTGGCAGTCGATTTTTGTGCAGCGGATGGAGAGATATTGCTTCGTTCCAACCTGTCAATTTTGACTGTTGTTTTTATCATGCCAAACATGACTGTTGCATTTTTGCCGTTTATCTCCAATACTTCACCGATACTCGATTGTCCTTTCAGTTTAACTGACGTACCTACCTCTATCGGTTGTACTTTGGGCATGTTCGGCTGGGTGGTAGTTGCAGCTTGAGAGTATTCTTTGTTTTTCTTGTCTTTCTTTCTTTCCTGTTTTTCACGCAGTTTCTCCATTTTACGGGCTATTTTGTCTTCTTTGTCTGCTTTTTCGATATCTTCTATTGTTTCTTTAAAGTCAGACAATTCTTGTCGTGCCAGTCGTGTTTTTTCTTTTTCAGCCTGAGCCTCTTTGATAGTACGAATTGTATTTTCTATACGTGCATTCGACTCTTGAAGCAGGCGCTCGGCGTCTTCTTTGGCTTTTCTCAAGATTTCTTTCCTGCTTTTTTCCAGTTCTTGAATTTCTGTCTCATATTTACTGATAGTTTCCTCCATTTGTTTTTCGCGTTTGCGAATGTTCTGGCGTTTAGTTTCCCAGTAGCGCTTGTCGCGTACGATATCTTGCAAATATTTGTCTGCATTAATATATTCACTGCCTACTATTTCTGATGCTTCCTCTATCACCTCTTCGGGCAATCCGATTTTACGTGCAATTTCTACAGCAAATGAACTTCCCGGATTTCCTATTTGCAGTTGGAAGAGTGCTTGCATCAGATGTCGGTCATAAAGCATGGCCCCATTCACTACTCCTTCATGATCTTCGGCAAAATGTTTCAGGTTTTGATAGTGAGTGGTAATAACGCCAAATGTACCTTTCTCGTTGAAACGCTTCAATACAGCTTCGGCTATGGCACCACCAATCTGAGGCTCTGTTCCGCCACCGAATTCATCGATAAGGATAAGGCTTCGTTCGTTGCAGCTTTTCATCATTATCTTCATATTGGTGAGATGAGAAGAGTAAGTACTCAGATCGTCTTCAATGGATTGCTCGTCACCTATGTCTATAAAGATATTGCTGAAGATTCCGATGTGACTGCGTTCATGCATGGGAACCGGCATTCCGCATTGCACCATATATTGTAGCAAGCCCACCGTTTTCAGACAGACAGATTTGCCCCCTGCATTAGGTCCGGAGATAATAAGAATTCGCTGTTTATAGTTCAGTTCAATATCGAGCGGTACTACTTTCTTGTTATGTTTTGCCAGTGAGAGTTGAAGCAAAGGATGTATGGCTGTTCTCCAATCTAAAACCTGCTTGTTTTCCAATGAAGGTTTTATGGCGTTGGTCTGTATGGCAAATTGTGCCTTGGCACGAATAAAGTCGATTTCGGCTAAAAACTCGTATGACTGTAAAATGGCAGGAACTTGAGGGCGTACTGTAATTGAAAAATCTGTCAGGATGCGGATAATCTCGCGGCGTTCTTCACCTTCCAGCTCGCGGATGCGGTTATTGGCTTCCACCACTTCTGCCGGTTCGATAAATACGGTTTTTCCGGTAGACGATTCATCATGTACAATACCTTTTATTTTTCTTTTCAGACCGGGAGCAACAGGAATAACCAATCGGCCGTCACGCATGGTGGGTGTAACGTCTTTATCTACATATCCTTCAGATTGGGCATTTCGTAAAATGGCATTCAGGCTGCGTGAGATGCTTCCTGTGGTAGATGTCAGTTCGCGGCGAATGCGCAACAATTCACTGGAGGCATTGTCTTTTATCTTTCCGAATTTATCAAGAATATTATTGATGCGTGTGATAAGTTGTGGAAACACGATAATGTCTCCTGCCAATCTTTTTAAAGCGGGATAGGGGGATGTACTTTCTTCCATCTCTTCATCCTCAGTAGTCCGGGTCAAAAAACGTACGATATCTCGTATTGTTTCCAATGAACGGCGCAAATCGAATAATTCCTGTTCATCCAGATACATACCCTCTATACGGATACGTTTCAGAGACGGACGTACATCAAAGAAATATTGGTCAGGAAATTCATCTTCTTCTTGAATAATGCGAATAAATTCCATTACCTGTTCCAGTCGTTCGTTTATCTCTTCATATTTTTCAGAGAAAGCCATTTCGTCCACGCGTTCTTCTCCCAAGGTGCTGAGGCATTTTCCTTTTAATAAATGGCGGATAGAATCGAATCCTATTTTTTGCTCAAAGTTCTGAGGATATATCATGTTTAAGTTCCTTCTTGCTTACGTTAGTTATTTGAATGCAAAAATACGATTTGAAATTTTTCTGGCAAAAAAAGTAAGATCGGAAGAGCGTCGTGTAGGGAAAGAGTGTAGATCTCGGTGGT
>OOAN01001664.1_pt1 | contig 11423 bp, 8 predicted proteins | sample 1671301 | NCBI WGS metagenome assembly OOAN01 (sample SAMN06348142, study PRJEB24527) | human gut metagenome | biome: human gut; feature: ankylosing spondylitis patient; material: feces | host: Homo sapiens | place: China | collected 2015-10
CTTTTCATCATAGAACCAGCCCGTCTAAAAGGCAATTCAGTTAAATAAACACGTCATTCTTGTTAGGAATTTCCAAAGGTGAAAGCTTGTATTCCATTCTCGAATATGTGTATATAGCAAAATCGAATATAATTTAAATGAAGAAGGTAAAGATTTTAAAACAAATCTCATTTTTTTACTATTTGCTATCGTGTTTTAATTTGCACAGAAGGGCGGATTGAATTTATGAATCTTAATCAATTGAAATACTTTCTGGCCATTGTCAAAACAGGTAGCTTTTCAAATGCTGCCGATGATATGTATATCTCCCAATCGTCAATGTCCAAACAGATAAAAGCCCTGGAAACAGAACTGGGTGTCGATCTCTTCAAACGCGAACATTCCAAGGTCTATCTGACTGAAATAGGTGCGGAATTTGCCAAATATGCTGAAATGACCATCAAACAACACAACGATATGCTGCTTTATTTAGATGAATTTGCTACCAAGAAGTCCAATACTATTCGTTTTGGGTCAATACCTGTAGTATCCTCCTATGGTATCAGCGCTCAGATAGCCCAATTTACAACCAACTATAAACCCGATGTTAACGTCGTTATCGATATGCACGAGACCAACCAGCAGGAAGTTATGAAAGAGCTGTTTGACGGAGCCATCGACATTGCGCTGATACGTACTGATTATCTTGATGAAGTAGATGTCTTTGACTGTATTCCATATAAGAAAGATATTTTTGTTCTGGTCTGCAATCAAAATCATCCTTTAAGTACAAAAGAAGCTGTTTCCCTGAATGACCTGATAAAATACCCACTTTCACTTTTAGATACCTCATCGGTCATTTATACGATCGTTATGAAAGCATTTGAACGCCACGGCATCGAGAAAAAAACAAAATGTCTGACAACAAGGCACAAGATCCTTATGGAGATCCTGCAGACAGCGCCAAATATTTCGCTACTGCCGCTCAGTCTCGTTGACCTGACACTTTTCCCTCATCTCTGTACCGTTCCTCTAGTTGAAGAACTCACAAGCGATGTGGCGCTGATAAAACTCAAAAAACGCCGCCTCAATAAAATTACCAAGGATTTTTGGATCTATTGGCAAAAATATTTTCAAATGCAATAAATAAAAAACCACTGCTCAGCAGTGGTTTTTTATTGCTGATATTCCTGATATTTACCGCAAAGGAACTTCCAAAATTTTTCTGTCGTCGCATTCAAAGTTTTTTCCTTACGTTTAACGATGTAAACATTACTGTAGATTGGCATCGTCAGAGGGACATATTTCAGCCCTTCAATGCTGTGTCCTTCCTCCAGCATCCGTTTTGTAAAAAAGGTAATACCAACATTATTGGCCACCATCGAAAACACATTCCTATGCCGTGTCATCGTTGCCGCCACATTACATTCCTTGTTCACTTTCCGCAGCTTTTCCATTAAAATCCGGTAAATTTCCGATTTAGGAGAAATCAGAATGATTTTTTCATCCCGCAGCATCGAAAAATCAAATTCCTGCAGCTGTGCCAGCTCACTTTCCTGCGAACAAATCAGGCCGATCTCGTCTGTCATAAACAGCCGATGCTCATATTCGGGCAGCTGATCAAAACCGTCGCGCACAAAAGCAAAATCCACCTTATCGTTTTTTAAAAGCATCAGTACGTCTTTCTGTTCTTCTTCCAGAATATTATAATTAACGACCTGCCTGCGATTTTTATTGACTTTCTGAAACTCAGAAAGTAGCGTTGATATCTTATAGGAACTGACGATTGGAATCGAAGCGAATTTCACTTCTTCGATCGGCGTATCTTCAAAAGCCATCAGCTCCTGGTGCATTTCGTTTTTTGTCTCCAGCAGCTGCAGCGCATAATCATAAAAACACTGGCCTGCTTCCGTCAGAGTGATCTTATTACCGGTCCTGTTAAACAACACTACCCCAAGCTCGGTTTCCAAAGCTTTGATCTGCTTGGACAGCGAAGACTGAGAAATGTATTCTTCCAGTGCTGCCGACCAAAAACTGCCATGCTTGACAATAGCGACAAAATATCTCAACTGATTAAAATTCATTTCTCTCACCTGCTTTCACTCTGCCCAGCCTGAAGCTGCTTATCTACTACGATTATACGGTAAAAGCAGGCTTTTTCGTATTCCAATAGAGCATAACGTCTTGCCTTTATAGAATTAAAAGTTTATTAATGCAAACTATTGGTTATATCTTTCCAATATGTCAAAACAACTTTGCTATTTAGAATAGCCTTCAAACTCCCACTCGTATTATGATGTTCCTAAGAGGAAATGCTGCTTGAACACCGGTGTCAGTTGGTGCAGCTCTGAAACCGGTCAGCTGAAAACTGTTAGATATTGCAAAAAACAGTCTCCGCAAAAATGATTCTACTTTCTTGCAGGCAGCAGCTTCCCATTCACAGTACAGTATATTTAAGGAGGCTTTATTATGACTACTAAAATCAATGATTTACGTTCCGCACTCAACTATCTGCGTACCATCCCCGGACAGTTGGTGGAAACCAACGTCGAGGCCGATCCACGTGCCGAGATCTCCGGTATTTACCGCTATGTTGGTGCCAAAGGCACCGTTAAACGCCCGACTCGCTTAGGACCTGCCATGATCTTCAATAATGTTAAAGGCCATCCCGGCGCTAAAGTCGCTATCGGCGTACTTTCAAGCCGTGCCCGTGTCGGGCACCTGCTGGGATGTGAACCCGAAAAGCTGGGCTTTCTTTTAAAAGACTCCGTATCCACCCCGATCGCTCCGGTAGTTGTAAGTGCTGACCAGGCACCCTGTCAGGAAGTAGTGCATCTGGCAACAGAAGAGGGCTTTGATATCCGCAAGCTGATCCCAGCCCCTACCAATACTGAAGAAGACGCCGGCCCATATGTAACCATGGGGCTTTGCTACGGCACCGATCCTGAAACCGGCGATACCGATATTACTATCCACCGCCTCTGCCTGCAGGGCAAAGACGAAATATCCATGTATTTCGTTCCAGGCCGTCACTTAGACGTATTCCGTCAGAAATACGAAAAAGCCGGTAAACCGATGCCGATCTCCATCAGTATCGGCGTTGACCCGGCCATCGAGATCGCCGCCTGCTTCGAACCACCTACAACTCCACTCGGCTTCAATGAATTGAGCATAGCCGGCAGTATACGGGGCGAAGGCGTGCAAATGGTACAGTGCAAAATTATCAACGAAAAGGCTATCGCCCGTGCAGAATATGTTATCGAAGGCGAACTGCTGCCTGATGTCCGCGTCCGCGAAGACCAAAACAGCAATACCGGTAAAGCAATGCCGGAATTTCCGGGCTATACCGGCGCTATGAAACCAGCAATCCCGCTGATCAAAGTCAAAGCAGTTACCCACCGCCGCGACCCGATCATGCAATCCTGCATCGGTCCTTCCGAAGAACACGTCAATATGGCAGGTATACCGACTGAAGCATCTATCCTCGGCATGACGGAAAAAGCACTGCCAGGCAATGTCAAAAACGTATATGCCCACTGCTCCGGCGGCGGCAAATATATGGCCGTTATCCAATTCGTCAAAAAAGCTCCGCCTGATGAAGGCCGTCAAAGACAGGCTGCTCTGCTAGCCTTCTCTGCTTTCTCGGAACTGAAACACGTTATCCTGGTCGACGACGATGTTGATCTGTTTGATACCGACGACGTACTGTGGGCTTTGAATACCCGTTTCCAGGGCGATGTCGACGTTATCACTATCCCAGGCGTTCGCTGCCATCCGCTCGATCCTTCCCAATCCCCCGAATTTTCACCTTCGATCCGCGATGTTGGTATATCCTGCAAAACTATTTTTGACTGCACCGTACCTTTCGGGCTTAAAGAGCACTTCCAGCGCAGCAAATTTAAAGAAGTCGATCCAGCCAAATGGGTTCCTGAATTATTCAAAAAATAATAGTAAAAGAAAAATACCTGAAGCATTTATGCTTCAGGTATTTTTCTTTTGTATACCTAATGCCAGCAGCTTCACTGCCTGCCACTGTTTGTGTCTCTCCGGACTTACTTCCCTGTCCCAAAATTCATACTTCAACTGGAAGAAATACTCCTCATAAAAACAGCTGACAGCCGATTGCCGCGAATAGTCTATTTTTAACGCTGCTAAAACGTCCAACAAACCGGCGCCAAAATATGGCAGCAACTCTTTTACTTTCCGTTTATACGTCCTGGTCTCCTCCTGAAAGCGAGCATAACACAAAGCAAACAGCGCCAGCTCCAGCAGCTCCTTAAAAGTAATATCGTCGTCACTTACGGCAGCCGTCAGTACTGTTTCATAAATCAAACTCCGTACCGCTGCACTGGCGTGAAAAAACAAAAGAAATTCGTTCAGCGCTGTGCTGGCCTGCGGCGGTACATATCCCTCAGCAAGTTCACCACCACGCACATATGGTGCTAAAGCTGTGAAATTACCGCTGCTCACAAAAGTCTGCCCCATTTCCAGCAAAATTTCCTCCGGCGTCAGCTGTAACCCATTCAGCAATCCACACGCCTCACCGTCCTGCAGATGTCGATAGATTTTCAACCCCTGCCGCTCCTCGCAGCCTGTAACCAGGCCATGCGGGCACTTCAACAAACCTTCCATATCAGTATGCCGCCCCCTTTTCGATAATCCTGCGGGCAAGAAACCTGTGCAGATTTATGATTGTCGTATGCTCATAGCCATATTTATCCTCTTCGTCAAAAGTTATCTTCACCATCTCAATCTGATTCCTGCGGCAATAATCGTTCAACTCCCTTTCGGCCTGCTCACGGTCGTTGATCTCTCCATCCGATAATAGAAACAACAATCTCCGCTTCCCCTTCAGCACCTGTTCCTGCAGCAACCGCACCGCCGGCAGCAGATTAGTCCCCCCTCCAGACAACGGTACGATCGAAGTCTGCTCGGCTTTATCAATAAAACTTTTACGTACTTTGGCCCCGCCCTCAAAATCTATTACCAGTGTTCTGATACCGTCAAAATTATTAACTGCCGCTAAAATCTCGATCAGCGCTTCTGCATATTCACGTTCAAATCGGTACGTACTGCCCGAAACATCGCGTATGATCATAATATCTACCGATACCTTACGCCGCAAGTAATACTGATAAACCCTGCTTTCCTCCGCTGTTTTAGAGGCCAGATACGCTTCCTGCTGCTTTTTTAGGTTAACGTCGCCGTCATAAGCACCAATGATCTTCATCGACGTAAAGCTCTGCTTAAAAATATATTCCAGCTCGCCGATCTCGCGCCTGTATTTCCGTACTGTATCCAAAAAGAACTGTGAAGTGTCGCCCGACCTGCTTACCATACGCCCTACGCCTGCCAGCTTACCTGTCTGTGATGCGGCATTCTGCATTTTTGCTTTCAGTTCACGGATATGCTCTTTCCGTACAATCTCGCATAATTCTTCTTCGCTGAGCACCTTCAGCATCGACATAGAACCGGCAGTTCCTGCCGCAGCAGCTTTCTGCTCCCACACAGGTGTGATTTCTGACGTCATCCGCAATCCCTGCAGCCATTCTGTCAGCAAATCTGTCACCACGATCAAATTCTGCAGCTCCGTCCGTACCGCAGTCAAGGCCAGAGGTACCATAAAATCATAAAAACTACTGTCCCCCTGCGGCTCGATGATACCGTACTTCAAAAACACCTGTAAAGCTTCCAGCTGACCACGCTGCGGCAAATACTTCACAAGCTGCTCCAACTCCACATCCTGTGTCGTCATATTCAGCAGTGTCAGCAGCTTGCCAAACTCAGGCAGCTCACGCGCCAGCTTATACTCACAGAACGTCCTAAACAGACTTCTATAGATGCATCGGTATAAAATATCCTTCTTAAGTCGCTCCAAGTGCCTGTACCCCTCCACCCCCGTAAACAACGCCGTCTTTTCATAACGCAAAACACTCAGTTCACTTACAACAAACGCATCAGTAAAACTCTCTGACGACAGTAGCCCATGCAAAGCTGAATGCTGCCATGCCTCCAGCAAACATTCGCAGTTGACAGCCAGCACATACCCGTCCTCACGACTTCCAGTACAGCAGCACAGCTGTCCGCATTCTGTGCCAACAGAGTCTTGATATGCAGCTGCATCAGCATAATATTCTATTTTAAAAGCCAGTTCCGGGCATAATACCGCAAAATTTTCCATAACAGCCACCTTAAATAATTGAAGACTCAAGCTTCTCCTTCACCATCTGCAAATCATAAAAACCCAGGTCTACATCCAGATAATACATAAAGCTCTGCAAAATGATCTCTTTAAAAGTTAAGATTCCAATCGCGCTCAAGGCCTGCTCCAGCTCCATGATCCGCCTGTCTGTCAAATCAGTAACGCTTGCCGCCTCACAGCCCAACACCCTTTTTGCCAGATACCTCTTGATGCTTTCAACATTCCGATTATCATAAAAATAAGAATCTATAATCGTCTGCCGCCACTCTGGGCGCCGCAAAAGCTCCAAATTGCACAGAACTACGGCAATAGCCGCATTGCGTACCGACAGTGGATAAGTATTGCTGCGTACCTCGCGCATCAACTCAATAATATAACGCTTTAGGCTTACCGGTACAACATCGTTGGCACGGCACTCCTCCGCTACTATCTGTTCAACTATCAAAAGCTCATCTTCCGCCGTCGGATAATCGAAATAAAATGAAACCAGACGCTGAGCAAAGCTCTGCGGCAGCTTAACGTTGCCGGAATATCTGCTGTCATTCGAGCAGAACACGATCCGAAAATCCTCGTGTGCATAAATCATCTTATCGCCGATCGCCGTTACCGAAGTCCGGTCCAGTATACTGTTGAACATCAGCAAAATCTCCTGTACCGAATGTGTCGCCTCATCGACGATGATAATGCCGCCACGCTCCATACAATCTGCCACAACTCCGTTCTTAACTGCCAGACTGCCGTTTTCCAGCCTCAGTCCCAAAATCAGGCTTGTTTTCGTCTGTTCTGGACTCAGCTGCACATAATAGGCTGGCACATTTTTAGCCAGCGCATACTGCCTGGCCAGGTTCATCGCGATAATACTTTTGCCGCTGCCCGAAGGTCCCACGATATAAAGCGGCCACCTGGTATGCTCAAGCACCGCGTAGCAGCGTGCCAAAAGCTGCGTCCCATCCTCGCCTACTATTTTTGGTATCTGCTGCAGATCAAGCTGTGTTTTCAGCTCTGCCATAATTTTTCACCCCGCAATTATATAAAAAAAGCGGGGGAGCTAACTCCCCCGCCAATCAAGGACTTGTCCAAGCCCCAAGCAGCCATTTATTTCTTTAAAGGTGGAACCGGCGGAATTTGCTGTAAATTAGGAATATCTTCCGGTTTTAGTTTAAATACATCATGTACATGGATTTCTTCGGTAGAACGCCAGGAATAACTGCAGGTATCGCAGACATAAACTTCCCAAACATCGCCAACCGGGGATTTAGTCATAACTCTTACTGTATCAGCATCACAACGCGGACATTTCATAAAAATCTGCCTCCTTTATACCTCAAATTATCATTGATTTTTTTGTGCAGCCATAAAGTCTCTGAAAATAGCTTCCCATTTCGGGGTAGCCGGAGACGGTTTCAACAATTCAACAGAACGCGGATTCGGTTCCGGAGCGACCGGAGTAGTTGCATCGATGATCAGCTTGTCATGCATACCTGCCGGTACCGAAGACGGATCAAGCGGCATACCTGCACAATTCGGGATGATCGCAACATCCTTACTGGGTTTGACGCGGGTAGTAAGCGCCCACATAACCTGCTCCAGATTAAACGGATCGACAAACTCATCGACAACGATAATGACCTTGGAATAAGGCATACCATGTGGAGTAGACAGCAGACGGAAAGCAACACCCTTACCGAAGCCGCCGTAACGGACCTTCGTAGAAATGATAACGCCGATACCATGAGTATACATAGCATTGACTGCCTGCACTTCAGGCATAGTAGCTTTCAGCTGTTTGTACAGAGGAACACTGGTATTAAGAGCCATCAGGTAATCGATCTCAGTCCAGGGCATACCAAGATACAGGTTTTCAAATATCGGATTGGTACGATGTGTGATATGAGTTATCTTGATCTCGCACTGATTCCTGGCGCCGGAATAAGAGCCAGGGAACTCGCCGAACGGGCCTTCGCAGGTACGAACGCGCGGCATAATGTAGCCTTCCAGAATAACTTCAGCATGAGCAGGAACATACAAATGCTCAGCAGTATCAGCTTTAGTAATTTCAGTAGGAACACCATCCTGCAAGGCGCCGACGAATTCATATTCATTCTGGTCGTAATTAACAGGAGTGCTTGCCATAAAGCTTACAAGCGGAGTATTGCCCAGAGCGATAGCTACCGGTAAAGGCTCGTTGACTTCTTCTGCCTTAGCAAGCTGGATGGCGATATCATGAAAAGGCAAAGCCTGGATGCCGATACGGTCGATATCTTTGACCTGGATACGGTAAATACCGACATTCTGCTTATCCAGATTATCAGGTTCAGCCGGATCACCGGTAACAACGGCTGCTTTAGACAGGAAGAAACCACCGTCCTGATCATTGATTCTGTAAAGAGGCAAAACATCAAATAAATTGATATTTTCGCTGATGGTATTTTCCTTACACATTGCTTTTTCACGTGGAAGAATTACTGGCGGTACCGGGAATTTGTCCCAGCGGCGGTTCAATTCATGGAATTGTTCCTTTACAGGAGTGTCTTTAGGCATTCCCATCATCAAAGCATGATTAGCCCAGGAACCGTGAACGTTGGTTACAACAGAATATTTATAACCTTTCACCTTCTCAAACAAAACAGCCGGTTTTTTATCCATATTAGCGCAGGCACGTCCGGCAGCGCCAATATCAGGTTCCGGATCGACCTCATCTTTAACGCGGATCAGCTGCCCCTCTTCTTCTAATGTTTTTAAAAACTCTCTCAAATCTTTGTAAACTTTTGCCATGTTTTTGACCTCCTTTGTCATCGTTTCACTTGGTAAGGTTTACCCCTTGTCTATATACTAGAACTGACTGCTCCTAATAGCAATTCAGTTACTTCGCAAGGATATGCGTTTTCGGAATTTCCAAAAAACTATCGCTGCCATTCAGTTTGGGAATAGGCAATAACCAGCTATTCATGCCGCTTTTCACTTGCTGACGGACGTCTGCTTTTTACCCGTGACTGCCCTGCTTTCATGCCGCATTTTCCGTCACTCACCAGTGGGCATTGCAGTGCCATCAGCCCCCCCAATTTGCTGTCAACAGAAAAAACAATGGCGATACGGAAATAATATCCATACCGCCATTGTTTTTATGTATTCTGTCGAAGTTTTAACAACTATTATCAGCACATTTTTACAGCCGTTTTAAATTATAAAAATTGAAAGACACAAATGCATTCCCTAATCAAAACTTCCAGATAAAATTGATATTACCGCTGAAGCCCTGCTTTTTGCCGCTCCAGCCCTGAAAGCCAATGTCGACAGCAGGCGCGTTCACATCTTTATTTTGGATGATATAACCCAGCTCCAACATACCGCTGCTGCCTTTGATACTGGGTGCCGGCGTGCTCAGACCTTTGACCGTTGCTTTTGCTTCGCCGTCAAATTCGTATTCATACGCCAAACCTGCATAATAAGTACCACGCTCACCGTTTTCTTTGCTCAGACGAGCTCCCAATCTGGCACGAGTGCTGTTGACTGCGTCAAAGTCATAAACTTCTCCGTTACCAGCACCGCCTAAAATCACACTGTCACCGCTTTGGTGCGTATACAAGAGCTTGGCATAAATATCTGCTTTTACAGTATCGTTCAGTTTACTGACCCTGCCAATACCAACATGAGCCGTAGTAACTGCTGCTGCTGTCATAGTCAGCATAAACCTTACTGCCGCCGGCGCCGATCATATCGCCGCTGGCGTAATCAGCATCCATACGGCCGTAGCGCACACTGCCTTCATAATATAAACCGCTGTTATTATCCTGACGCACTATCATGCCTATGCCATAGTATTTAGTATTACCGTCAGCGCGAATACCACTGTCTAAATGGCTGGTGTAATTGCCCCAGCCGTATTCCAGCAGCGGGCCATAGGTAAGCTTGCCGGCGTTGTTTTGTATGGCTTTGGCAAAACCCAGCGCCAGGTTATAACCCCGCATATCACTGTAAGAACCGCTTTTATAACGCATATTGCCGCCTCCAGAAGCTCCGAACATTTCCGCGCTGCTTCTGCCAGCTGTCTGTACAGCGTTGGCAATACCGCTGCCGGCCACCGTATCTGCACCACTGTTGACAAACGCGGCACTGGCAATCTGCGTCTCTACCGGTGATTTGCTCTGTTCCGTTGTTTTGACAGGAGCTTTATCCACTGTAGCAACGATACTATTACCGCTCAGATCAGTTGTAAATTCGTACTTGATGCTGACGCCCTGCTGCAGCCTGCCATAAGTAACGTTATCAGCTGTTATACCGTTGCTGTTGGTCAGCAGATTTACCATATCACCGACCTGCAAGGTACTGGTCGAACCTGCCATACCTACGTTGACATTGCTGCCGGAAATATCAGTACCTTTATCATCAGTCAAGGTCAGTATCGTATCTCCATTAATGGTATCCTCCTGTAGATAAAAATTTAAATTCTCAAAATTTGCTATATTTTTCATTTCTAACCCTTTAGTTTGGAGGTTCAATGTATTTCCTGTACGTTTATCCTTAGAAGAAGTTGTATTATCGCCACCATAAATTATTGTATCAGCGCTAAAGACAGGCTTTTCTCCGCTGGCGGCGTTTATTGTGATAACATTATTTATCGCAGTTCCATTGCCGCTTCTACCACCTGCAATAACCTCACTGTTTATCTTACCACCACTGATAGTTATTTCATTGCCATCTGCCGGCTCACTTGTACAATATCCGCCATAGATCTTACTGTTTATTTCGCCGCCGCTGATAATAACCTTATTACCATTAGCACTGCCATCTGCCGTCTGTCCACCTTTAACGCCTTTACTTATCGTTCCGCCGCTGATTATAACACAGTTTTCTATCGCATCACCTGACCAACTATAGCCACCGACAACGTTATCAATTTTTCCGTCTGTTACAGTTACCCAGTTCTTTTCGGCTGTATTGGCATCATTGACATAGCCACCATAAACATTTTTCATTTCCGTAGTACTGCCGCCGACTGCAACTCCATTTTCTTTAACTTTACCATATTGGGAATAAGCACCATAAACTTTACTTGTGAACGTACCACAATTGATAATTACCTGATTACCCGTTGCTACATAATCATTAGTGTTTTGTGCACTGTAGCCGCCATAAATTCCATCAGTCATCGTATTTGTATTTGTAAAAGTTCCACCGTTTATTGTAACAATATTATTATTGCTTTTATTTTTTTTACTATTTCCGCCATAAATCTTATTAC
>OOAN01001666.1_pt1 | contig 11399 bp, 15 predicted proteins | sample 1671301 | NCBI WGS metagenome assembly OOAN01 (sample SAMN06348142, study PRJEB24527) | human gut metagenome | biome: human gut; feature: ankylosing spondylitis patient; material: feces | host: Homo sapiens | place: China | collected 2015-10
TCCTGTGAGCAGGGCGAACGCTGTCGCCGCCTGCTGGAAGTGCGGGGGTGGTCGGATACGCTCATGGCCCGGATGGACGGCCTTCAGTGGACTCAGGAACGCAAGATGGCGGGATGCGATCAGGTCATCGCCAATTCCGGGACGGAAGCGGAGTTGCGCGACAAGGCAAGGGCTTTTGTCCGGGAGATGGACCATTGGGAGGCGGAAACCCGCGCCATATTCCTTGGGCAGTGGGAACATCTGGTGAATGAGCCTTGCCCGGAGATGGATAGGTTTGCATAGCCGTTTTTACAGAGGGAAAAATTGAGCGTCTTCATCGGGAGGGCAAATCCCATATGTAGGGAGTGGGCGCATTCCGTTTTTCTCGGGGTCGTGCTGAACGAGGGCAATGTTTTCCTGCGTCGTTATGACGGGGCGTCTCCGAATGTAAAATGTTATGTTTCTTGATGGTAACATTTTGTTTCTTCTTATTCTCTTTTCGTCTTCCCTTGACGTGAGGTGTGACATCTTCTAGAGAACGGTAAGGGAAGCGTGTCTGTTTCCCGTGAAACAATGCCATTCCTTATGAAGGGATTTTCCGGCGCAACCGCCCGGGAACGCTTCTGTATGGCCCTGCGGCGTGCCGTATGCGCGAAAAACGCGGCACAGAGGTCTGCCTGCCGCTTGCAAGGCCGCCATGCGGAACTGTTTGGGAAGAAATGAGGCTCAGGCAGCTTCGGCCTCGTTTCACCCTTCATGTCCTCGCGCTTCTCCTATTGCCAAAGAGGGACGTTCATGGCTCGAATCATCGCCATTGCCAATCAAAAAGGCGGTGTGGGGAAAAGCACCACCTGTGAGAATCTGGGCATTGGGCTGGCGATGGAGGGCAAGAAAGTTCTGTTGGTGGATACCGACCCGCAGGGGTCGCTGACCATCAGCATGGGCTGGCAGCAGCCCGATGAACTGCCCACTACCCTTTCCACCCTGATGCAGAAAGCCATGAACGACCAACCCATTCAGCCCGGTGAGAGCATTCTGCATCATGCGGAGGGCGTTGACCTGATTCCGGCAAACATCGAACTGGCAGGGTTGGAAGTGGCTCTGGTGAACAGCATGAACCGGGAAAAGATGCTGAAACAGGTGCTGGACAGTGCCAAACGGGAGTACGATTTTATTCTGCTGGACTGTATGCCCTCGCTGGGGATGCTGACGATTAACGCATTGGCGGCGGCAGACGCTGCCCTGATTCCAGTGCAGGCGCAATACCTGTCCGCAAAAGGTCTGGAACAGCTTTTGCAGACCGTCCAAAAGGTTCGGCGGCAGATCAATCCGAAACTGAAAATCGAGGGCATTTTGCTTACCATGACCGACAGCCGCACCAACTACGGAAAGCAGATCAGCAATCTAATCCGGCAGGCATACGGAAAACATCTGAAGGTGTTTGAACAGACCATTCCACGGTCCGTCCGTGCAGCAGAAACCAGTGCGGCAGGCAAAAGCATCTTTGCCTATGACCCCAAGGGCAAGGTGGCAGAAGCCTATCAATCTCTTGCAAAGGAGGTGCTGGCGGATGCCGATCGACAGCGGAAACTTAGCTCTGAAAGGGCTAGATGACCTGTTCTCCACCGAGGAAAACCGACAGGAGGAACAGCGGGAGCAGGTACAGCAAATTCCCATTGATGCGCTGCACCCCTTCACAAACCACCCTTTCAAGGTGCTGGACGATGAAGCCATGACCCGGACGGTGGAAAGCATCGCACAGTACGGTGTGCTGGCTCCGCTGATTGCTCGTCCTCGCCCGGACGGTGATGGCTACGAGATCATCTCCGGGCACCGCCGCCAGTATGCGGCTAAACTCGCCGGGTTGGACACCCTACCGGTCATTGTGCGGCAGATGTCGGACGATGCTGCTGTGATATTGATGGTGGATTCCAATTTGCAGCGTGAACACATCCTGCCCAGTGAGCGGGCTTTCGCCTACAAAATGAAGCTGGAAGCTCTAAAAAATCAAGGTGCTAGGTCGGATTTAACTTCGCCGCAAGTTGCGGCGAAGTTCCGCAGCGATGATGCAGTTGCCAAAGACCAAGGCATAAGCGGTGATACAGTTCGACGTTATATCCGCCTGACCAACCTTATCCCGGAACTGCTGGACATGGTAGATGAAAAGAAGATCTCCTTCAATCCCGCTGTGGAGCTGTCCTATCTGGACGAAAGCCAACAGCGGGATTTTTTAGAAGCCATGGATGGTACCCAAAATGCCCCATCTGTATCGCAGGCTCAGCAACTAAAGAAGATGGCGCAGTGTGGTGAGTTCACCTATGAAAAGGCGTTTGATATTTTGGGGCAGGAAAAGAAGAGTGAGCAGGACACCGTAACTATCAAAAACGACATCCTGCGAAAATACTTTCCACGCAGCTATACGCCTCGGCAAATGGAAGAAAAAATCATTCAGCTTTTGGATGCGTGGCAGAAAAAGCAGCAGCGCCACAACGAACGCTGATTCGTAACGCAAGACCCGATTGGGTCTTTTTTGTTTGCAAAAATTTGGAGGTAACGCCTATGAACAGTACGATTCCTTTTCACCCCGCAGCTCACGCTCCGCAGATCACGGTGGACGTGAACATCCTGTCCATGCTGAAACAGGCGGCATCCTGCTTGAGCGAGGCAGCAAGCAAGGATGTGTACCTTGCCGCCATCGGCCCGGACATGGAACTGACCATTATCATGGAGGAGGATGCCCCCTCCGTTCTGCCTTGTTTTGACGAGGACGATGCCCTGATTTCCGTGAAGGGTGCGCCGCTGTTTATTAGCTACAATCCGGCGCAGGTCCTCAAGCTGGCAGGCAAGCGGTACCTGACCGGGCCGGTCATCTTCTACCGTACCGATGGCCACAGCACCATCGTATCCCTGACGGTGGAGGATATTTACCGCTTTCAGACCTATCTGGAAAGCCACAGCGTCACGCTCATGGCAGACAATCACAAGCTGCCCTGCATCTGTATGGATTGAGGCGCGCCTATGCTTAATTTTTTCATCGGTTTCGCATTTTTTGAGTTCGGCGCACTCTGCGGCTTTTTCGTGGCTGCGCTAATGCAGGCGGCAAGGGATGGTGATGAATGTGCAGGAAGAAGTCGAGCAGAAAACATTCAATATTGTGGTGTCCACCACGAAGCTGACCGCCCGGACGGTTCTGAACGCTGGACGGACAGCACTCCAGCAGTATCAGTCAAAATTACTGGCCGATAAATCCAGCGGCAAGCAGAGTGTCCGAATGCTCCTGCGGCAAAATCGCGGCGTGTCCAGCGTAGAAATCAACAAAACGGGTATCCGCGATTTTGAGCGGTACGCCAAAAAGTACGGCATCGACTATGCCATCCGCAAGGACAGTTCCGAAGTGCCGCCCCGGTATCTGGTCTTTTTCAAAGCCCCGGATGTGGAAGCGTTCAATGCCGCTTTCAAAGAATATTCGGCATCCCTGCTGAGCAAAACCATGCGTCCCTCTGTGCTGGAAAAGCTGCACGAACTGGTGCAGGCCGCAGCAGAACTTCCCGGCAAGGTGCGCCGCAAGGAACAGGAGCGTGGACTGTGACCACGAAAAAGCTGACAAAACTGCTTGCGCTGTATCTGCCGTATATCCTGCTGGGACTGGTGGCAACGAACCTTGGTGAAGTATGGCGGCTTGCCGAGGGAAAAGAGTTGGGCGATAAAATCATGGCGATGATGGGAACTTTCCCGGTGGCATTTGCGAACCCTCTGCCCAGTCTGCATCCGCTGGATTTGCTTATTGGCTTTTCCTGCGGCGCAGGACTACGGCTTGCCGTATATTTGCGGAGCAAAAATGCAAAGAAGTACAGGCACGGCATGGAGTACGGCTCTGCCCGATGGGGCAATGCCAAGGACATTGAACCGTTCATGTCTCCCAAGTTTGCCGACAACATCATTTTAACCAAAACAGAACGGTTGATGATGAGCAATTGTCCACCCGACCCCAAGAATGCCCGAAACAAAAACGTGCTGGTGGTCGGCGGCTCCGGCAGCGGTAAGACGCGCTTCTGGCTAAAACCAAACCTTTTACAGTGCCACTCCTCCTATGTCGTAACTGATCCGAAGGGTTACAATAATATAGGACAGAGAAAAAGTCACACGGTAAGACGAAAATCTTCTGCCATGTGGCTTTTTCTGTACCCTATATGAATTTTCCAGAAAGGAGGAAGCCAATGGAAACCAAGAAAATCAAGTACACAGCCCTCTATGAGCGATTGAGCCGTGACGATGAAATGCAGGGCGAATCCAACAGCATTACCAACCAGAAGAAATATCTGGAAGAGTATGCACGGTCACAGGGATTTAAGAATATCCGCCATTTCACGGACGATGGTTATAGTGGTGTTGACTTCAACCGCCCCGGATTTCAGTCTCTGATTGCCGCAGTTGAGGCAGGAGAAGTCGATATTGTCTGCGTAAAGGATATGTCGAGGTTTGGGCGTAACTATCTGAAAGTCGGCTTTTACACGGAAATCATGTTCCCCGAAAAAGGTGTCCGATTTATCGCTATCAACAACGGCGTGGATAGTGCCAATCCAAGCGAAAATGACTTCACTCCGTTTTTGAATATCATGAACGAGTGGTACGCAAAGGACACAAGCAACAAAATCCGTGCCATCTTCCGTTCAAGGATGCAGGACGGAAAACGATGCAGCGGTGCTATCCCTTATGGCTATAAGCGTGACCCGGAGGACAAGAACCATCTGCTGATTGACGAGGAAGCCGCAAAGGTAGTCCGCAGGATATTCCAGATGATTATTGACGGCATGGGGACAAAGGCGATTGCAAACAAGCTGTCCGAGGAAAAGGTGCTGATACCGTCTGCCTATCTGGAACAATCCGAGCATGGGCAGAGCCGAAACCACAGCTACCATGACCCCTACCGTTGGAACTGTACCGCAGTTGCCTACATTCTTGAAAAGCAGGAATACATGGGGCATACCGTGTTGGGCAAGACCATCTGCGAGAACTTCAAGACCAAGAAGCGAAGAAAAGCCACTCCCGATGAACTTATCATCTTCGAGAATACCCATGAAGCCATTGTCGATGAAGAAACATGGCATCTGGCACAGAAGCTCCGCAGGAAAACAAAGCGAACTCTGGCAAATGGGACTTACTCACACCGACTGTCTGGACTGCTTTACTGTTCGGATTGCGGAAAACGCCTGTCCTATGCAAGCCCCCACTCACAGCACAGAGCAGACGGAAAAACCTACGATGCAGACAGCAACTTCCGCTGTCCGACCTACAAATCCATGTACGGCGAGTGTACGATGCACTTTATCAAGGCATCCACTCTGGACAGTCTGGTTGATGAAGCTATCCGCAAGGTTGCCGCCTATGTGCTGAAAGATGAACAGGCGTTTTTACAGCAAGTTAAAGAGCTTACAAGTGCCAGTCAAGCAGTTGTGCAGACCGACAGCAAAAAGGAGCTTGTGACCGCAAAAAAGCGTATTGCAGAACTGGATAACTTCATCAAGAAACTCTATGAGGGCAACGCATCCGGCAAGATACCCGACAGGCAGTTTGAAAAGCTCATGGCTCAGTATGACACCGAGCAACAGGAGCTTGAAGCAAGGGTCGCTGAAATCGAAGCGAAAATCAGCGAACTCCGGCAGGAAGAAGAAAGCGGAGAAATGTTTGTCCGACTGGTAAAGAGATACCGTGACTTTACGGAAATTACACAGACCATGCTCAATGAGTTTATTGACAAAATCGTTATCTTTGAAGCCACAGGCGGCAGAACGGTCAACCGTAGCCAGAGGATTGATATTTACTTTAATTTCATCGGTCAGTTTGTGGTGGAGGATACCGAAGAAGAAAGCCTGTCAAGGCAGGAGGAAGAAAAGCGACTGGCAGAACTCAAAGAGCAGGAACGCAAAGACCGCAGAAATGAGACTGTCCGCAGATACAGACAGCGTAAAAAAGAGAAAAAAGCCGCAGAAGCGGAAGCCGAGAAAACGGCAGAAAGGAATATCGCATGAAAGAATTGAAGCCCCGAATCCATGAAAACGGTATCGACTACATCCTTGTAGGCGATTACTATGTGCCAGACTTGAAGCTGCCGGAGGAACACCGTCCCATCGGTAAATGGGGAAATCTCCACAGGGCATATCTGAAACAGTATCGCCCTGCCGAGTATTCCACCCTTGTTCTCTCCTGCAAGCTGCATACTTACCTTGCTGATCTGAATGAACAGGCAACGGCAAGATGTGACTGCATCATCGAGCAGATGAAGAAAGCGGAGAATGTGACCGAAGCCCTAAAAGCTATCGACCAGATGTTATGGGTGCAAGCCATGAACTCCATCCGCAACCGAGCCGAGGAAATCGTCAAGCACGAAATGATTTACTGCTGAGAAAGGAGCGTGAACCTATGATTTTAGATGCTATCTTTGACGGGCAGATTTATCCGTCAGAAACTGTTGTTCCGAAATGTAAAGCATTTTGGGAAGCCAACGAAGCCGCAACAAACATTATGAGCTACTTTGAACAGAAGTTAAGCAAAGAGGACTATGAGAAGTTGGAAAGGCTCAATGACCGTCTGGCAGACAGCCAGAACATTCAGAACAAAGAGCAATTCAAGTATGGTTTTGCTATGGGCGTTCTGCTGATGAAAGAAGTCTATGAGCATCCAGAGTTTAAGCCGAAAGAATAAGCCGAATTTCATAAGTCCAGACCCAACAATTTCATATCGTAAACAAAGCGACAGGTATTTCCTTGTGAAGTCTCTGTCGCTTTTATTTTTACCAACATTCAAGGAGGAAAACACTATGAAAATGAACCTTAACGAAATGGAAGCCCTGTACGCCTTTGGTTGCCCTAACCGCAAAGCGACTATCGAGCGTTTACGTTTGGTTGCTGCCATTGCTCCCGATCCTGCGGCGAAGAAACTGTTTTATATGCTCTCCGTCAAGCTGAGTGCCGAGGGTGCGGACAGATGGTATCGCTGCTTCTACCACAATCTGCGTGTACGAATGGATGAATACTACCACGACAAGGCAGTTATGGAGCGTGTGTTGAATGACCGCAGGGAGGGCTGCTATGGCGAAGCTGACGAAGTATGAAAAGGAAACCATCGTCCTGTTCAACGAGGGCGAGGACACAGCACACATCCAGACCTACAATGCCGGACTGAGGAACAGACTGGCGGCGTTCTCCAAGAAATACCCCGACCTCTGCCGACTGGAAAAGACCTACGAGCAAGGCGGCGTGTCCTATGTTCTGGACAAGTCCCGACTGTCCATCCGTCTGCAACCGCCGTACAGCGAGGAACGCAGACGAAAAGCAAGCGAGAATGCCAAGCAAAATGGTTTCGCCAGTCAGACGGAATAATGTAGAGTTTAGGGTTGATATGCGGTCAAAATATCGGGTCTGCACTTGATGTTTTGACCGCAAGTACATAAAGCTGTATAAGGTATCGAATATGACGAAAATGTAAATTTTACCTCTATAGATGTGAATTTCTTTCAAACTATATTGACTGAACTTGCAGACCGTAGTATAATTAGTTTTGCTATTTAGGCACGCTAAGTAGCAAAACTAAAGTGAGGTAGAGAGTATGGATAATAAGTATGTGCAACAATTCAAAAAAGGCTCTCTTGAAATGATACTCTTATCCTTAATCGGACGTAAAGAAACCTATGGCTATGAAATTATCACAGAGTTAAATAACAGTGCGTCTGTTTTGGGATATGCGAAAGAGGGGACGATTTACCCTATTCTGTATCGCTTGCAGGAGGCAGAGCTAATTCAATGTCGTTTAGCACCAGCGGCAGCTAATGGTGGCTCTAAGAAATATTACTCCCTTACTCCCAAAGGAAAGGAAGTTTTACAGGAATTGATTATGTTTTGGGCAAGCTACACAGATTGCGTAAATGGCTTTATCGCCAGCTATCAACAAACGGAGGTGTCAGAATGAAAGAACAATATATTAAGCAGGTTGAAAAGGAATTGAATTTATCACGCAAAGCCAAAACTGAGGTTGTGCGTGATCTGAATGAAATCTTTGCTTCTGCTACAGAGCATGGAGAAACTGAACAACAGGTAATCGAAAGGTTGGGGACACCAAAAGAATTTGCTGACAGTACAGCAGAACAGTTTGGAATTGATAATTCTGCTCCCCAGAAACGAAAAGGGATTATTTCAAGCGTTACTTCCCTTGTGGTAGCTGTTGTTGCTTTTGTAATTTATGCTACTGCAAAATCTGATAAAGTGCCAGATGGAGCTATCGGGCAAGCAGACGCAATGACAAACATTCAAGTTGAGGGGACTTTCGGTTTTGATGCATCACAAGTCATTTTAGTAGTCGGCATAATCGCTGTTACATTTGCTGTCATTCAGATTATCCGAACAGTCCGCCACAACAGGAGATAACTATGAAAAAATATATTTCAATACTTGCAGTTTTACTTATGCTGTCATTGACAGCGTGTTCCAACCAGGGAACAACACCAACTGGCACAGGAAACACAAGCAATACACAATCTGAAAGTATTACGATGCTTGATGAGGGTGTATGGCCTGTGAATGAATACACAGAGGGACTTCCTGTTCCGTCCGGTACAGTTGCGTGGGCTATGCTCGATACAGAACACGAGAATTGCAGTATCAGCATTGTAGATATAGACGAAAGTTCTTATAACGAATATATGGAGCTGTTGAAACAAGAAGGCTTCTCCGTGATTGAGGATGTATCAGAAGAAATCAAGGGACAGGACTATGTTTCTATTGGTACGCTTCTATCTAATGACGAAAAAGGATTGAGTATCAGCTACATACCCGATAATTTAACTATTTACATTTCATTTGAATAATGACTAAGCCAAAGGCGATCAACCGTGAAAAGTTGGTCGCTTTTGTTTTATCCATTATTGCGAAAGGAGTTGACCTAATGCCCAATGAAAAATTGGAAAAGCTGAAACACGAACAGTATGTTGCGGAGCGAAAGCTGACCGCAGCTAAGCACAAGGAAAAGCGACTGGAAAGCGAAATCAAGCGACTGACCCGAAGCGAAAGAACCCACCGCCTTTGCACTCGTGCCGGAATGTTGGAGACCTTTTTGAGAGAGCCGACTGTTCTGACGGATGATGATGTAATGGAGCTTCTGACTTTCATCTTCCACAGCGAAGCGGTTCAAAAGAAGCTGAATATGCTGATTGAGAACCGAAAGGAAACGGAGCAACCGAACGGGAGCTAAAAACCCTGTTGGAAAACAGGGCGCAATTATACACCACCTAAAGATGGTGATTGCGTTCTGCCGAAAGCCCCTTGCAGGGAGCTTGATGATTTCCGCAAAAGTCCTTTGCTCCAATCATCCAGAGGAAGCTACACTTCCCCTGCGCTGTCTTGCGACAGCTACCCCTTTGTGGACTTGCCGCCCAGGAACGATTGCAGGAGCAATCATTCTTGGGCAACAAGTTTTGGAATGTTAACATCAGTTGCTTGAATGCAACGAGCATCGGCGATAAAATATTCTCATCTAAAGGAGGGATAATCATGCTAAATGAAAATATTAAAGCACTCCGAAAGGCAAAGGGATTGTCTCAGGAGGAGCTTGCAATCAAATTAAATGTGGTTCGTCAAACTGTTTCAAAATGGGAGAAAGGAGTTTCCCATAGTTAAAGATACCACACCAAATATGATGAACCCACGCTTATACACTACCAGCTATAATAAACCGCAAGGACAGCAATTTGATGATACTGCTGTCCTTTCTTTTATAAAATTGCAGTACACATAAAAAAGCTGTAAAATGATAAATATATTTGTCCTTGTAACAATTCTCGGACATTTGCCTGTTATACTATCTGCAAAAAGAAAAGGAAGTGATAATATGAAGCATATTTTAATTGTCGAAGATGATAATCTTTTGAATAAAACGCTTACTTATAATTTGGAATTGGACGGTTACACAATAACTTCTGTTCTGAATGCAAGGACAGCCGCTGAATCATTAAAAACAAACATTTTTGATTTGGTATTGCTGGATATAAATTTACCAGACGGAAATGGTTATGACCTATGCCGTCTTATCAAGCCAGAGCATCCTGATACAGTAGTTATATTTCTAACTGCCAACGATCAGGAAAGCGATCAGATACGAGGATATGAAGCTGGTGCAGTGGATTATATCACGAAACCTTTTTCGATTAGTGCTTTGCAGCGAAAGATCAAAGCCATGTTCGCTATGTTGGAACATCACAAACCAGCTAAGGATATTTACGAGGATGGTAGCTTGTTTCTGGATTTTTCGGAACAATTTGCAAGTTTGAACGGGAAACCATTAGCACTTTCTGCGATGGAATATAAAATGTTGAACCTATTTCTTAAAAATCCGAAGCAGGTACTTACTCGCCAACAATTTTTAGAAAAACTGTGGGATGTTGATGAAAAATATGTAGATGAACATACCCTTACTACTTCTATCAGCCGTATTCGCAGTAAGATTGAAGCGGATGGCGACACATATATCAAAACGGTTTATGGTATGGGGTATCAATGGACAGGAGGCGAAAAGAAATGAATCTGAATAACCTTTCTGCTAAGAAAATTTGTAGACTGATTAGTGCTGGCATGGTTTTCTCTATGCTGGTAATTACCGGTATTTTCGGCGGTATAATGCAGGATATACGAATTTTTATAGTGGGTGGAACATTGACACTCTGTGCGTTTTTCTGGATTTGGCTATTGGTGCTGTTTTTTGGAAAACGCCTTTCTCATTTTACTTCTAATTTGTGCCGGACGCTGGACAACATGATTGATGGAAACGAGGAATTACAAAAGTCAAATGATAGTGAAACTCTTTTTGCCCGTATCAACCACCGCTTAATCCGGTTGTATGAGATTATGCAGGAAAATCGGCACAAGGTAGACATGGAACGACAGGAGCTTCAAATGCTGATTTCTGATATTTCACATCAAGTTAAAACGCCTGTCAGCAATTTGCAAATGGTAACGGACACACTTTTAACAAAGCCTGTTTCAGAAGAAGAACGGATGGACTTTTTACAAGGCATACGTAGTCAGACTGATAAACTGGATTTTCTGTTCCAAGCACTGGTTAAAACGTCCCGGTTGGAAACCGGAGCAATACGATTAGAAAAGAAAGACAGCAGCTTATTCCATACGCTTGCACAAGCCATGAGCAGTATTGTATATGCCGCAGAGAAAAAAGAAATTGCTGTATCCGTGGATTGCCCGGAAAATTTGATAATCTCCCATGACAGCAAGTGGACAAGCGAAGCCCTTTTCAATCTGCTGGACAATGCAGTAAAATACACTCCGTCAGGTGGAAAGATTTCTGTATCAGTGGTTCAGTGGGAAATGTACGTAGAGGTCAAAGTGACCGACACCGGCAGGGGCATTTCAGAAAGC
>OOAN01001668.1_pt1 | contig 11376 bp, 8 predicted proteins | sample 1671301 | NCBI WGS metagenome assembly OOAN01 (sample SAMN06348142, study PRJEB24527) | human gut metagenome | biome: human gut; feature: ankylosing spondylitis patient; material: feces | host: Homo sapiens | place: China | collected 2015-10
AGCGCAGCTGCCTGCCGGACGGCCCCAAGGTGGGCAGCGTGACCCTTTCGCCCCGGGGCGACTGGCGGATGCCCAGCGATGCCTGTGCCACCCTCTGGCTGGCGGAGCTGGAGCAGCTCAAGCCCGGGGAGCAGTAAGCCATGAAGAACAAAAAGCTTTTGACCAATATCCTGTTTGCAGTGGTAGTGCTGGCCATCGCAGCGGTGCTGCTGGCCGTGCGCAGCCACAACGCCACCGGCGGAAAACTGACTGCCCAGCTGATCTACGGCGACGCGAACGCCGTGCTGGACATTCCGCTGGAAAAGGACGAGACTTACAGTGTGGACACCGGTTATTATACGGTGCATATAGAGGTAAAGAACGGCAGAGCGCGGTTTATTGAATCGCCCTGCCCGGATCACATCTGCGAGGGCTTTGGCTGGCTGTCGGCGGAGGATCAGACCGCCACCTGTCTGCCTGCCCGCGCCGTGCTGACCATCGTTCCGGTGGGCTGAAAAAAGGAGTATTCTCATGTTGGACGAAAATGAGCATTCCCGCAAGGAGGACGGTCGTTCCTTGCATCGTCTTTTGCACAAGGCTGAGCAGCAGGACGCTACTGTAGTGGTGGACAGCGCCGCGTTTTTCTCGGAGCTTCCGCCGGAGCAGGCTGCGCCGCCGCCCCGCCGCCCGCAGCAAAACACCCCCCGCAGCACTGTGCCCGGGGCAAATGGGGCGTACCAGCCCCCGAAACGAGGGAAGATCTTGCTGATCGTACAGGCAATTTTAAGCGTTCTGGCGCTGGTGCAGCTGTGGCGCACCCAGATGCTGCCGGTGCTGTATCTGGTGGTGCTGGCGGCGCTGCTGGTGCTGCTGTGGCTGCTGGTCAAGCGCTGTCAGGAGTACAAAACTGCAGGCACAGTGTCCCGGGTGTTCTCGGTGGTGCTGTGCGCCGCCATGGCGGTGGGCTGCGTGTGGGCGCAGCAGGGCCTCGACGCGCTGGGCAATATGACCAACGGTTTTTTGAGCAACGCCGAGGCCAATAAGATCACCAAAGAGCCTTTTGTGCTGTACCTGAGCGGCGTGGACACCCGCGGCGATCTGACCGAAAAAGCGCGCAGTGATGTGAATATCATTGCCGCAGTGAACCCCGTTACCAAGCAGGTGGTGCTGATCAACACCCCGCGCGATTATTATGTGGACCTTGCCGGAACAAACAGCAAGGATAAGCTGACCCACGCCGGGCTTTACGGTGTGCAGACCAGCATGGACACCCTCGGCAACCTGTACGGTGTGAACGTGGAGCACTATATCCGCATCAATTTTGCAGGGTTTATCGACATTGTTGATGCGCTGGGCGGTGTGGACGTGTATTCCGATCAGGCGTTCACCTCGGTGGGCAGCCCCGGTTACTACGACCCCACCACCTTTGTGGAGGGCTGGAACCATTTGGATGGCAAGGCTGCGCTGGCTTTTGCCCGCGAGCGCCACGCCTTCAAGACCGGCGATGTGCAGCGCGGCATCAACCAGATGAAGGTGATCGACGCCATGCTGAACAAGATCAAGTCCCCGGCGCTGCTGATGGGCTTTACCAAAATTCTGGACGCTGTTGCCGACAGCTTTGTCACCAGCCTTTCTACCAACCAGATCAGCGCGCTGGTGCGCATGCAGCTGAGCGATTTTGCGGAGTGGAATATTGAACGCTACACCGTTACTGGCACCTCCGGCAGCAGCACCAAGTGCTACTCTGCCAAGGGGCAGAAGCTCTATGTTATGAAGCCGGATGAAGCCTCTGTGGCAAAGGCCAAAGAGATGATCGCGGCGGTGATGGGCGGCGAAGGCACGGTAAGTTCCACCACCCAGACCCCGGAGAAGACGGACGTGTACACCCCCACCACCGACCCCGATGCCGCTGTCTCTGTGCCCGAGACGCCCGCCGACAGCGTGATCGTGGAAGTACCGGCGGAAAGCGTGCCGGAGCAGGCTGCAGAGCAGCCCGCTGAGCAGCCGGCAGAGCAGCCCGCGGAAACGCCCGCCGAGCAGCCCGCTGCCACCGAGACGCCCCAGCCGGAAACGACTGCTCCCGCCGAGGGCGGCAGCACCGAGACGCCCGCCGTCAGCCTGCCCACGCAGGAGCAGGTGGAGCAGGCCGCAGGCTCGCTGTACAGCGCCGCTTCCACCGTGCTGGACGCCATCCTGGGCGCAAGCGGGAACTGAGCAACCCCGTTCCGTGAAAAGGCAACCCGGGAAAATCCGCAGATTTTCCCGGGTTGCAAGTTAAAATAATTATTCCGCTGAAAATGCCCAAAGCGCACGCGGCGGGCATTTTCAATAGTCTTGCATGCAACAAAGAGGTCACTGCACAAATCCTGTGCGGTGGCCTCTTTTTACGTTGCTGCAACAAAAAAAGCTGCCTGCACGCAGCAGACAGCGCAAAAACACAAAAGGGAAAACGAGATAGACCGTAAGCCGGGTTCTGTATTAAACGACGATCTGTCTAGGCCTGCCATTGCTGACAGGCTCGTGCCGCCTTCGGGACACGCGAGCAGCGCTGTACGTCCCATATAGGCGTTGCTTCCGGTAGGGTTTACAAAGCCGCATGGTCACCCATGCGCTGGTGAGCTCTTACCTCGCCGTTTCATCCTTACCGCATTGCTGCGGCGGTTTGTTTTCTGTTGCACTTTCCCTGAGGTCACCCTCGGCTGCCGTTAGCAGTTACCGTGCTCTGTGAGGCCCGGACTTTCCTCAGAGCGGTCAAAGCCGCCCCGCCGCCGTATGTTCCACTCGTTTTCCGCTCCTCATGATACCATAAAAAAACAAGATTTGCAAGAGAAAGAGAATTTTGCTATACTTATCCTATATATTGCCCGCGCTGGAGGTGGGAAGATGAAGCTTTATTTCAAAGTCCCGCCCGAGGCGGACGGGATGCTGCTGCGCGGTTTTCTGCGCAGGTGCAGCGTCTCCACCGACCTGTCCCGGGCCGTGAAATTCCGGGGCAGCGGCTTTTTTGCCGACGGCGCCCCCGTCCTGGCCAACCGCCGGGTGGAGGCCGGGCAGGTCATCTCCTTTGAACTGCCGCCGGAGGGGGAGGGCGTTGCGCCGCAGGACGACATCCCGGTGGATGTGGTCTACGAGGACGCTTTCGCCCTCGTGGTGGAAAAGCCGCCCCATCTCGCGGTGCATCCTACCCTGAATTACCCGCTGGATACGCTGGCGAACGGCTATGCGGCCTGGGCGCTGCGTCAGGGCAGAAGCCCCGTCTTCCGCCCGGTGAACCGCATCGACAAGGACACCAGCGGCCTCGTGCTGGCGGCCCAGAATGGTTACGCCGCCCCGCTGCTGGCTCAGCGGGTGGAAAAGCTCTACTACGCCGTTGCAGAAGGAGAACTTCCCCTCGGGCCGGGCGTCATCGACGCCCCCATCGGGCGGCAGGGGGAGAGCATCATCGGGCGGTGCGTCACCCCCGATGGCAAACCCAGCCGGACGGAATATACCATATTGAAAGCCGAAAACGGCCTGAGCCTCGCGGCCTGCGTCCCGGTAACGGGCCGCACCCACCAGATACGGGTACATTTTGCATCCATCGGCCACCCGCTGGCCGGCGATGACCTCTACGGCGGGAGCCGGGCGCGCATCGGGCGGCAGGCGCTCCACTGCGCAAAACAGACGTTCTGGGTGCCGCGCTGGGAGCGGATGCCGGACGGCATTGGCATCGAAGTGCCGGTGGACGAGACGACCCTGAGGCCGGTGACGGTGGAAAGCCCGCTGCCGGAGGATATGACAAAGCTTTTTGTCTAAATTTGTGTATTTCGTGAAAAGTAAGTGAAAGCTAAGCCCAAATTTTGTGTCAATGCTTGTTTCGGCGCTGGCAGGGTGTATAATAAATAGAGTTATTCTTGTCAAAAAAGCTGTCCTGATGCGGCAGCGTGTCGATAACAGAGAAAAGAGACAGATCAGAATCTCCTGAAGATACAGGAAGGAGCATCCTTTTTGCTGGAAGATAAAACAACTGAAACGCGGCAGGGCGAGCCAGCCGCTGCGCCGCGGCACACCGGCTTCCGCGCAAAGCTGCGCTCGCTTTGGGCGCAGCTCCAGTGCGTCCATCTGCTGCGCCGCCACCGGCGGTATCGCCGCCGCAGACACCGGCTGGACAATGCCTCCCGGAAGCTGCGCTCGTCGAAGCTGGTATTGCGCGTTGGCGCAGTGCTCTACGCACTGGGCTTTGGCGCGGAGTATGCTGCCGTGCAGGTGGGACGCGCCGTCAAGTACGCCGCTCTCTGGGTTGCTGGAGGCATCCGCCGCTTTGCAAAGGCTCTGGCGGAGACGGCGTTCCCCGGCGCAGCACAGGTGGCCAAAGACCTGTTTGGCCCCATCGTGCTGTTTGCAAAGGGCACCGTGTCCCTTCTCATCCATGCCCACCGCATCCGCAGGGAGCAGGGCTTCGGTGCAGCATTTGAGGCCAGCGTCCACTACTTCAAAAACGGCGTCCGCCGCAACCTCAGTCTGCTGCCCCGCATGGCGATGTATGCCCTGCCCATCTGCGCACTGGCGCTGGGCGCAGCAGTGTTCCAATATGTCATCCACCAGCCTTATGCACTGGCCGTCCGGGTCAACGGCGAAACCGTGGGCTATGTGGCGAATGAGGATGTCTTCAACACGGCCCGCGAGGACGTGATGGAGCGTATCAGCTACGCCGGCACCGACAAGACCGAGTGGACCATCGAGCCGAGCTACACCCTCGCCATTGCCCACCACATGATGGACGAAAACGAGATGGCAAACGCCATCATCCAGAGCGCCGGCGACCAGATCAGCGAAGGCACGGCTCTTTATCTGGACGGCGAGTTGACGGCGGTGTGCAGCGACGGCAACGCGCTGCGGGATTACCTCGCCGCCATGCTCGACCCCTACGAGGAAGAAGGGGACGACCCCAATGTGAGCGTGGGCTTCAACAAGCAGGTCACGCTGGAAGACGGCCTCTACTTCAAGGAAGGCTTGCAGGATTTTGAGACTGTCCGGCAGGAGCTGGTGGGCGTGAAGCAGGCCCAGAAGGTCTACACCGTCAAGGCGGGCGACACCCTCTGGTCCATCGCACATAACAATGACCTGACCTTCCGTGAGCTGTGCGCCCTCAACCCGGCGTTCAAGGGTGAGCCGCTGAGCGAGACGTCCAGCATCCTTGAGGGCGACCACCTCGTCATCACCAAAGAAGAGGCTGGCCTTGAGGTGCGCATCACCCGCATCGAGACCCGTGAGGAAGAGATCGCATTCTCCACCGAGACGACAAAATCCAACGAATATACGAAGGGAACCACCAAGGTGCTCCAGGAGGGCGAGAACGGTCTGCGCCGTGTGACCCTCCAGAACGTCTACGACACCAAGAATATCCTTGTGGACCAGAGCGTGCTTTCCACCGAGGTCATCAAGGAGCCGGTGAACAAGAAGGTGGTCGAAGGCACCAAGAAGGTGACTTCCAGCACCAAGTACATCACCGGAAGCGGCCAGTTCATCTGGCCTGTGCCGAACTACCGCTACTGCTCGCGCTGGTACGGCGGACGCCACAAGGGCGTGGACATCTGCGCCCCGGCCGGTACGCCCATCTACGCCTCCGCAGGCGGCACCGTCACCAAGGCGGGTTACAACAAGGCCGGTGCAGGTACAGGCTATGGCTACTCGGTCATCATCAGCCACGGCGGCGGATACAGCTCTGTGTATGCACACTGCCTGTCCCTGACCGTCAGTGCGGGCCAGACCGTCAAGCAGGGCCAGCTCATCGGCTATCTGGGCAGCACGGGCCGTTCCACCGGCAACCACTGCCACTTTGAGATACGTCTCAATGGTTCGTACATTCCCCCGCAGAACGTATTCCCGGGGAAGAAATAATTTTATAAAAAGGAGATAATTGTTATGGCTACTCCTCACATCAGCGCCGAAAAGGGCGATTTCGCAAAGACTGTCCTGATGCCGGGCGACCCCCTGCGCGCAAAGTTCATTGCTGACACCTTTCTGAAGGATGTCCGTCAGGTGACGGGCGTCCGCGGGATGCTGGGCTTTACCGGCACCTACGAGGGCCGTCCCATCAGCGTGATGGGCAGCGGCATGGGCATGCCGTCCATCGGCATCTATTCCTATGAGCTGTTCAAGTTCTACGATGTGGACAACATCATCCGCATCGGCTCCGCCGGCAGCTACACCGAAAAGGCCAAGCTGTTCGACGTGGTGCTGTCCACCGGTGCGGTGAGCGAGTCCAACTACGCCCGGGTACAGAGCGGCTTCGAGGGGGACATCACCCTGCCCAGCCAGAGCCTGAACGACAAGCTGCGCGCTTCTGCCGCCAAGCAGGGCATTCCCCTCATTGAGGGCAACATCCACTCTTCGGATGTGTTCTACCGCCAGCCCTCCGACGAAAAGCCCACCTACTGGGAAAAGCTGCGGGATGAGCGCGGCTGCCTGTGCGTGGAGATGGAGAGCTTTGCCCTGTTTGCCAACGCACAGGTGCTGGGCAAGCATGCGGCCTGCCTGCTGACCATTTCCGACAGCTTTGTGGCACCGGAGATCACCACGGCCGAGCAGCGCCAGACGAGCTTTACCAACATGATGAAGGTGGCTCTGGGCGCAGAGTACTGAGAAACCCAACCGAAGATCCAGCGCGGTCTGCCTGCAAAAAGGCCGGCCGCGCTGTTTTCGCCCCCAAAAGGAGGAACATTTTATGACGAACCTGACCCTGGAAGAAAAGCAGGAACTGATCCGCATGGCACTGGCTGCCCGCGAAAAGGCTTATGCACCATATTCCAATTTTATGGTGGGTGCTGCCCTGCGCGCAAAGGACGGACGCATCTACACCGGCTGCAACGTGGAAAATGCGTCCTTTACCCCCACCAGCTGCGCAGAGCGCACGGCCCTGTTCAAGGCCGTGGCCGACGGCGTGACCGAGTTCACGGATATTGCAGTGGTGGGCAGCCGCCGCGGCGAGGTGAACGAACAGATCACCTCGCCCTGCGGTGTGTGCCGTCAGGCACTGTTCGAGTTCGGCGGGCCGGAGCTGAACGTAATCATGGCCAAAACGCCGGAGGATTTCATTGAGCGCAGCATGGACGAACTGCTGCCCTTTGGGTTCGGGCCTTCCAATGTGGCCGGAAATGCCGCTGTGGAAAAATAAATCGCTTCACGGCACAAAACCGGAACGGCAGGAAGTTGTGCAAAGGTAATATTTTTTGGACATATTTACAAAGATTTTGTAAATATTTTGTAATCGAAAAGTGCTTGCATCTCACACATCTTCCCGCTATACTTGAACCAGTAAATGTGCAAGTGCCTGCATTTGCAGGCCGGCACGCGATGGATTGAAAATAAAGGAGACTTTCTTATGAAGATTTCTCGTCGTAACTTCCTGGCTGTGGCTGGTGCTGCTGCCGCCGCCGCTGCTCTGACCGCTTGTGGCGGTTCTTCCGCTTCTTCCACCAGCACCGCTTCTTCCGCTGCTGCTTCCACCGCTTCCTCCGCTGCTGAGGGCGGCGAGAAGATCGTCAAGGTCGCTCTGACCTGCGACACCGGCACGATCGACGATGAGAGCTTCAACCAGGCTTGCTGGACGGCTGTTTCCGGCTACATGGGCGACAACTGCCAGTACTACATCCCCGAGGCTGACGCTTCTGATGAGGATCGTGAGACCATGATCCGTCAGGCTGTCAACGACGGTGCAGACGTGATCGTCTGCGTCGGCTACCTGTACGGTGCTTCCCTGGCATGGGCTGCTGACCAGTACCCCGATGTCAAGTTCATCGCCATCGACGTGACCCAGTTCGATATCGGCACGGATACCATCCCCGCAAACTGCTACTGCATCACCTTCAAGGAAGAGCAGGCAGGTTACCTGGCCGGTTACGCGATCACCAAGGACGGCAAGACCAAGTTGGGCTTCCTGGGCGGCATGGCTGTGCCCGCTGTCATCCGTTACGGCTACGGCTTCGTGCAGGGCGCTGATGCTGCCGCACAGGAGCTGGGCCAGAACGTCGAGATCAACTACTTCTACGGCGGCCAGTTCTACGGCGATGCCAACATCACCTCCCGTATGGAGGGCTGGTATGCCAACGGCACTCAGATCGTCTTTGCCTGCGGCGGCGGCATCTACACTTCCGCTGTCGAGGCTGCTCTGAAGAACAACGGCTACGTTGTTGGCGTTGACGTTGACCAGAACTACATCGGCGCGAACGGCGTGGAAAAGGACGGCTACGCTTACAACCCGTTCATCACCTCTGCCATGAAGGGTCTGTCTGAGTCTGTCAGCACTGCTCTGGGCGACATCGAGGCCGGCGAGTGGAGCAACATCGCTGCTACCAACGGCAACTTCGGTCTGGAGGACGGCGACTATGTCGGTCTGCCCACTGCTGATGACAGCTGGAACTTCAAGACCTTCACCAAGGACGAGTACGAGACTCTGAAGACCAAGATCGCTTCCGGCGAGCTCGTTGTGGACAACAGCTCCGACGACGCTACCAAGCCCACCGTCAGCGAGTTCACCAAGGTCAACTACATCCAGTAATCGCTATCCCGGAATTACTCCCGTAATAGGGGCGGGGTGCTCATGCAGGGGCACCCCGCCCTTTTTGTATGCCTGTGTAAGAGAAACAGGGAGCAAATCGTGCAGACTATACAAAAGTAATACTTTTGCTTGTGCTTTTTGACAAAAAATCAAAAAGCCGTGTGCAAACCGCAAAAAATCAGGTATAATGGTTTGTAGTATAGAAAAGGTGTCGTTACGGCACGAAAGGAGAGTGAGCAGATTGGCAGAGGATTATGTGATCGAGATGCTCCACATTACCAAGGAATTCCCCGGTATCAAGGCAAACGATGATATCACCCTGCAACTGCGCAAGGGCGAGGTACACGCCCTTCTGGGCGAGAACGGTGCGGGCAAAAGTACGCTGATGAGCGTGCTGTTCGGCCTGTATCAGCCGGAACAGGGCAAGATCCTGAAAAACGGCAAGGAGGTTGCCATCCGCAACCCCAACGATGCCAACGCACTGGGCATCGGCATGGTGCACCAGCACTTCAAGCTGGTGGAATGCTTCAGCGTTCTGGACAACATCATTCTGGGCGTGGAGCCCAATAAAATGGGCTTTTTGCAGAAAGCCGAGGCCCGCAAGAAGGTCATGGCCCTGAGCGAAAAGTACGGCCTGCGCGTGGACCCGGATGCCCTTGTCAGCGATATCTCGGTGGGCATGCAGCAGCGCGTGGAGATCCTGAAGATGCTGTACCGCGACAACGAGATCCTGATCTTTGATGAGCCCACCGCTGTGCTGACCCCGCAGGAGATCGACGAGCTGATGGAGATCATGCGCGGGTTCAAGAAGGAGGGCAAGTCCATCCTGTTCATCACCCATAAGCTCAACGAGATCATGGCTGTGGCCGACCGCTGCACCGTGCTGCGCAAGGGCAAATATATGGGCACGGTGGATATCAAGGACACCACCAAGGAAGAGCTTTCCCGCCGCATGGTGGGCCGTGACGTGCAGCTGCAGGTGGAAAAGCAGCCCGCGCACCCCGGCGAGACCGTGCTGGACGTGGAGAATGTTACCATCCACAATGACCAGCGCAAGAAGGATGTGGTGAAGGATGTGTCCTTCAAGGTGCACGCAGGCGAGATCGTCTGTCTGGCGGGCATTGAGGGCAACGGCCAGACCGAGTTCATCTACGGCCTGACCGGCCTGAGCAAGCTGTCTAGCGGCAAGCTTACGCTGGACGGCAAGGATATCACCCACGAGAGCATCCGCCAGCGCTCCAAGGACGGCATGGGTCACATCCCGGAGGACCGCCACAAGCACGGTCTGGTGCTGGATTTCAGTCTGGAAAACAACATCGTGCTGCAGCGCTACTGGCAGCCGGAGTTCCAGAAGGGCGGCTTTATCCGTGCCGATAAGGTGCGCGAGTACTCTGACAGACTGATCGAGCAGTACGATGTGCGCAGCGGTCAGGGCAGTCTGACCACCGTGCGTAGTATGTCCGGCGGCAACCAGCAGAAGGCCATCATTGCCCGCGAGATCGACCGCGACCCCAAGCTGCTGGTGGCAGTGCAACCTACCCGTGGTCTGGACGTGGGTGCCATTGAGTACATCCACCGCCAGATCGTGGCCGAGCGCGACAAGGGCAAGGCCGTGCTGCTGGTCAGCTTGGAGCTGGACGAGGTGATGAACCTTTCTGACCGCATCCTTGTAATGTACGAGGGCGAGATCGTGGGCGAGTTTGACCCCAAGGCCACCACCGTGCAGGAGCTGGGTCTGTATATGGCAGGTGCCCGCAAGCAGGGAAAGGAGGAGCAGTAACACATGAATAAGAAAAAACTTTCCCGCAGCGGCAGCCTGCAAAGCTCTGTTACCAGCGTGCTGGCTGCACTGCTGTGCATCCTGATTGGTTTGCTGGTGGGCTTTCTGGTGCTGGTAGCCATCAACCCCGCACACGCATGGGGCGATGGCTTTGTGCGCATCATCAAGGGCGGTTTCCACGATGCCCCCTACGGCGTGGGCAAGGAGCTTGCCAATGCCGCACCCCTGATTATGACCGGTCTGTCCGTGGCCTTTGCCTTCAAGACCGGCCTGTTCAACATCGGTGCAGCCGGTCAGTATACGCTGGGCGCTTACGGTGCGCTGTACTGCGCCATCATGCTCAAGCTGCCCTGGTTCGTCTGCCTGCTGGTAGCAGCAGTGCTGGGCGGCCTGTGGGGTGCGATCCCCGGCTTTTTCAAGGCCTACTTCAACATCAACGAGGTCATTACCTCCATCATGTTCAACTGGATCGGCCTGTATCTGGTAAATGAACTCATCTACCAGAACGGCACCGGCCCCATGTACGACGTGCGCAACACCCGTACTTTGAACCTGAGCAAAAACGCCGATTTTGCCCAGTCCCTGATCCCGGACTTCGGCCTGAACAAGCTGTTCCAGACCAATAGCACCACCATTGCCATCTTCTTGGCGGCAGCGGTGGCTGTGCTGATCTGGGTGGTGCTGAACAAGACCACCTTCGGCTACGAGCTCAAGGCTGTTGGCCTGAACAAGAACGCCGCCCGTTACGCCGGTATCAACGAGAAGAAGAACATCATCCTCTCCATGGCCATTGCCGGTGCGCTGGCAGGCTTCGGCGCAGGTTTGTTCTATCTGTCCAACGTGTCCCAGTGGAACCCGCTGAACTCCACCAGCCTGCCGGGCATGGGCTTCAACGGTATCTCGGTGGCACTGCTGGCAAGCTCCAACCCCATTGGCACCGTGTTCTCTGCGCTGTTCATCTCCCATATCTCGGTCGGCGGCTCCTTCCTGTCCACCAAGTTTTACCCCACTGAGATCTCGGATCTGATCAGCGGCATCATCATCTATCTGTGCGCATTCTCCATGCTGTTCCGCGGCA
>OOAN01001670.1_pt1 | contig 11361 bp, 10 predicted proteins | sample 1671301 | NCBI WGS metagenome assembly OOAN01 (sample SAMN06348142, study PRJEB24527) | human gut metagenome | biome: human gut; feature: ankylosing spondylitis patient; material: feces | host: Homo sapiens | place: China | collected 2015-10
GGGACAGGCCCAGCAGCAGGCCGCCCACGATGGTGGCACCGGAGCGGGAGGTGCCGGGGATGATGGCCAGGCACTGCCACACGCCGATGAGCAGGGCATCCCGGTAGGTGATCTGCTCCAGACGCATCACATGGGGCGTGGCGCGGCGGTTCTCCACCACCAGGAACAGCACACCGTACAGGATGAGCATGGCGGCCACCGTGATGTAATTGTAGAAGTGCGCCTCCATCCAGTCGTCCAGCGGGCTGATGATCAGCACCGGCAGGGTGGCGGCCACCACCTTGAACCACAGGTTCCAGACACTGGGCTTGGAGATCACACGGCCCTGCCGCAGACCAAAGGGCCACAGCTTGCCCCAGAACAGCACCACCACGGCCAGAATAGCACCCAGCTGGATGACCACCCGGAACATGGACATGAACTCCTCGCTGGCGTTGAACCTGACGATCTGCTCCAGCAGGATCATATGGCCCGTGGACGAGATGGGCAGCCACTCGGTGATGCCCTCCACAATGCCCATTAAAATTGCTTTGATGATTTCCCAGAACGTAAGAAATCCCTCCTTTTTGCACACGCGGGAACGCGCGGCGTTTCTCGCTTTTCCAGTATACCATACTATGGCGCACCGCGCACGCAGAATGCAAAAATTTTACGCAGCTGCCCTCTGCGCTGCGGGGTGTAACTGGGCCGGAAAATGTGCTATACTGAACCCAGAGCCTTACAGAATGGTTTTTGCCCCGGCTGCGGGCATTTTGCAAACACCATCTGTATTTTCGTTTCATCATTCTACAATGAGGTGAATCTTTATGAACATTCTGGTAATCGGCTGCGACCAGGTGGGCGCGTCCCTGATCCGCGACCTGGAGCGCATCGGCCACGACATTTCCCTGATCGAGCGGGACCCCGAACAGCTCAAGCGTCTGGACGCCTTTGATGACTACCGCTTTGGCGGCACCGCTCTGGTGGGCGACCCCACCGACCCCGACGTGCTGCGTCGGGGCGGCGTGGAGAACTGCGACGCCGTGGCCGCCGTGAGCGAGGACGACTCGGTGAACCTGATGGCCGCGCAGATCGCCAAGAGCATCTTCCGGCGCGAGAAGGTCATCTGCCGGGTGTCCGACCCGCACTTACAGGTGCTGTACCACAAGGCCTACGAGCTGGAGACCGTCTGCCCCACGGTGCTCACCGAGCAGGCCGTGTTCCGGGCACTGGCCAAGTAAGCACGCCGTTTTGAGACATTCCGTTTTGGAAAACGAGGTAATGCTATGAAAGTTTGTATTGCAGGCGGCGGCAAGGTGGGCATGTATCTGGCCCAGAGCCTGCTGGCCCACCACCACAAGGTGACCATCATTGAGCCGCAGGAAGCATTGTGCCGCAGCCTGGCCGACTCGTTGGACGTCCCGGTGGTGTGCGGCGATGCCATCAGCTTTGACACCCTGCGCACCGCCGACGTGGCCAGCTGTGACGCCTTTGTGGCCGTGACCGGCAACGACGAGGACAATCTGGTGGCCTGCCAGATCGCCAAGCGGGAGTTCGGTATGGACCGCACCGTGGCCCGCGCCTCCAACCCCAAGAACCGGGAGCTGCTGCACACCCTCGGGGTGGACACCGTGGTCTGCGGCACCGACAACCTGAGCCACATCCTGGAACGCGAGATCGAGACCGACACCATCCGCCAGCTGCTCTCGCTGGGCGGCGGCACTGCCAGCCTGAACGAGATCCTGCTGCCGGAGAACTTTGCTTTTGCGGGCAAGTCCATCAAGGACATCCCCATCCCCGGCAACGCGATCCTGGTCAGCATCACCCGCGACACCGAGTTCATCATCCCCCACGGCAACACGGTGCTGCTGCCCTGGGACCGCATCCTCTGCCTGACCCAGGATGACACCCTGCATCTGCTCACCGACGCCTGGGGCCTGACCGACAAATGACCGAACAGGAACTGCTGCGCACGGCCCTCATCCTGCCGCCGCGGGCGCGGGCGGTGCTCTGCGTCTGGGCTGCTATCCCCGGCCTGTTGTGTGCACCCTTTGTGTTCTGGCAGAGCCTGTTTGCGGGGCTGTGCTTCTGCGCGGTGTGGGGCCTGCTGGTGCTGGCCTTGCGGCTGCGCGCCTGCAGTTTCGTGGCGGCGCTCTCGCCCCGCAGCCTGACCGTGCAGGCAGGCATCGCCTTCCCGGTGCTGCGGCAGATCCCCCGCCGGGCAGTGACCGGGGTGCAGCTGCTGCGCACCCCGCTGCTGTGGCTGGCCGGAGCCAGTGTGCTGCTCGTGCACTGCCCGGGCGGCCTGCTGGTGCTGCCGGGCGTGCCCTCGGTGCAGGCGGACACGCTGGCTTCCATCCTCACGGAGGATGCCGTATGACCGAAAAGCGCTTTCACCCGTTTGCAGTGCTGCACCTGCTGCGTAAGACCATTCTGGTGTACCTGCTCCCGCTGGTGCAGGTGCTATTCGCCCGCAACTGGGCCGCCCTGCGGGCGGCGCTGGCGCAGGATGTGCTGCTGCTTGCCCTGCTCAGCATGGTCTGCTGGGAGGTGCTGCGTGTCAGCGGATGGCAGATGGACGCCCACGGCAACCTGCTGGTGCGCTGGCGGCTGGGCATCCGGCTGGACCGCACCCTGCGGGCGGACATGCTGGCTGCCCTGACCATCGACCGGCCCGTGGTGTACCGGCTGGCCAGGGCCAGCCGCCTGACCCTGTACCCCGCCGGGCAGAAAAAGCCCCTGACCCTTATCGTTGCCCGGGACGATGCCCGGGAGCTGGCCGACCGTCTGCTGCCGCTGGAACAGCCGGTGGTGCACCGCCCCCACGGCGGCGAAAAGATGGTGTTTGCGGTGCTGGGGGCCAACGGCCTTTCCACCCTTGCGCTGCTGGCCCTTGCGCTGCGCCAGAGCCGCCCCTATGCCCCGGACGCCCAGACCCTCGCCTTTGCACACCTGAGTCATCTGGCGGCCTTTGCGGCCCGCTGGCTGCCCATGGGCACGGCCTGGATGCTGGTGGCCACCGGGTGGCTGTTCTGCATCAGTCTGGCCCGCAGTGCGGCGCAGGTGGCCCACTACACGGTCTGGCGTACCGATGCCCAGCTGGGCAGCCGGGGCGGCCTGCTGCACCTGTACGAAATGCGCCTGTGCCGCGCCCACCTGAACTACGCCGACCTGCGGCGTTCGCCGGTGACCCGGGCACTGCACTACTGCCCCGTGTTCGTCACGGCGGGCAGCTGCGCGCCGGAACTGCCGCTGTTCGTCTGGAAGGAGGGCACGCCCCTGCTGCAAGAGCTGCTGCCCGGCATCGCCCTGCCGCCGGACACGGCCCCGGACATCACCCGCCGCAGCAAGATCTATTTCCTGCCCGCGGGGCTTCCGCTGGGGCTGTGCCTGCTGCTGACGGCAGTATCCCGCACCACGCTGCCGGCCCTCACCCTGCCGCTGCTGGTGCCGGATCTGTTCTTTGCCGCTCTGCTGGCGGCGGCTTTTGTGGGCTACCGCCGGGAGGGCGCATGGATGCAGGACGATCACCTGACCCTGCGGCGGCAGAAGGGGTTCCACCTGCACTGCGTCTGTGCCCTGCATCCGGACCTGTGCCTGACGGTACAGCAGTCCCCATGGGCAGTGGCGGCCCATCGTGCCAACCTGACCCTGATTTTTCCGGGCCGACTGAAGCAGAAGGTGCGCAGTGTGGCCCTAACGGAGCTTGCTTTTTTACAGCAGGCAGAACGATAAAAAGGAGATGTTTTTCGTGATAAAAACTGTGTTGTTCGATCTGGACGGTACCCTGCTGAACACCATTGATGACCTGGCCGACGCCGGCAACTGGGTGTGCACCCAGAACGGCTGGCCCACCTTCACCGTGGAACAGTTCAAGCACATGGTGGGCAACGGCATTCCCAAGCTGGTGGAGCGCTTTTCACCGGAGGATGCCCGCTCACAGGAGCAGCTGGCGGCCACACTGGCACAGTTTTCGGCCCGGTACGACGCCCACAAGGAGGACAAGACGGCCCCCTATGCAGGCATCCCGGAGCTGTTGGACACCCTGCGGGCAAACGGCATCCAGTGCGCGGTGTTTTCCAACAAGGCCGACGCTTTTTGTGGAAAGATCATCGACCACTATTTCGGTACTGGGCGCTTTGATGCTGTGCGCGGCAGCCGTCCGGGCGTGCCCACCAAGCCCGACCCTGCCGGGCTGTACGCCCTGATGGAGCAGATCCACGCCGACCCTGCCGCCACCCTGTTCGTGGGCGACAGCGATGTGGACATCCTCACCGGCCACAACGCCCATCTGCCCGCCATGGGAGCCCTGTGGGGCTTCCGCGGCCGCGCAGAGCTGACCGCCGCCGGAGCCGACGCCCTGGCCGCCGTGCCGGAGGACATCTGGGCTTACATTCAGGAAAACAACCGATAAGATGACAAACAGCCCCCGCGGAACCGTGCACCGATGCACACGATTCTGCGGGGGCTGTATTTTAGGCAAAAATGATTTTATATTCCCGTACGGGTCAAAACGGCTTCCACCTCTTTTTGACATTCCTACTGGTTGGGACCCGAACACTAAAAAAGAGCCCACTGGGCTCTTTTTTGCCGCCTGCAGGCGGCCGTGTTCCTTCGATTCCTCGTACGGGTTGCATGATGCAGCAACCACGGTAGACGTTCCTACTGGTTGGGACCCCCGGGCTAACCAAAGCCCCACCGGGGCTTTGGTTACGGTGCTTTGCACCGCCGCCCTGTTCGATTCCCGTACGGGTCAAATTAAAAACGCCCTTGCGCGTATGCGCAAAGGCGTTTTTATGACCCGTACGGGAATCGAACCCATGTTACAGCCGTGAAAGGGCCGTGTCTTAACCGCTTGACCAACGGGCCTTAGAAATACAGAGCTTCGCTAAAACCTCCGACTTTCATCGTCCACTACTGCGGACGACCGTCCCCCTTATCTTAGCGAAACTCTGTAACGTGGTAGCGGTAACTGGATTTGAACCGGTGACACTTCGGGTATGAACCGAATGCTCTAGCCAACTGAGCTATGCCGCCACATATGAAGTTTTGCACTTGAACGGTGCTTTATTATTATATCCACTGTACCGCCTTTTGTCAACACTTATTTTAAAAAAATTCTGATTTTTTCGCACATTCCCTGTCAGCCGCGCAAAAAGCCCCGCACTCTGCCGGAACAGAGCACGGGGCTTTTCAACAGGATTTTGTTTTACGGTGGAAAACCGCAGTCAGGCTCAGGCCTTCTTGTTGGTGGGCACCATGACCTTCAGGCCGCCCATATACGGCTGCAGCACTTCGGGGATGGTCACGCTGCCGTCAGCCTGCAGATGGTTCTCCAGGAAGGCGATCAGCATACGCGGAGGTGCCACGCAGGTGTTGTTCAGGGTGTGGGCCAGGTAGGTCTTGCCGTCCTTGCCCTTGATGCGGATGTGCAGGCGGCGTGCCTGTGCATCGCCCAGGTTGGAGCAGGAGCAGACCTCGAAATACTTCTGCTGGCGGGGGCTCCATGCCTCGATATCGCAGCTCTTGACCTTCAGGTCCGCCAGGTCACCGGAGCAGCAGTTCAGCTGACGCACGGGGATCTCCATGCTGCGGAACAGCTCCACAGACATCTGCCACAGCTTCTCGTACCAATCGGCGCTCTCCTCGGGGCGGCAGACCACGATCATCTCCTGCTTCTCGAACTGGTGGATGCGGTAGATGCCGCGCTCCTCGATGCCGTGGGCACCCTTCTCCTTGCGGAAGCAGGGGCTGTAGGAGGTCAGGGTCAGGGGCATCTTGCTCTCGTCGATGGTCTGGTCGATGAAGCGGCCGATCATGGTGTGCTCGCTGGTGCCGATCAGGTACAGGTCCTCGCCCTCGATCTTGTACATCATGGCGTCCATCTCCGGGAAGGACATAACGCCCTGCACCACGTTGCCATGCATCATGAAGGGCGGGATGACGTAGGTAAAGCCCTTGTTGATCATAAAGTCGCGGGCGTAGGCCAGCACTGCCTCGTGCAGGCGGGCGATGTTGCCCAGCAGGTAGTAGAAGCCGTTGCCGGCCACGCGGCCTGCAGCGTCCATGTCGATGCCGTCAAAGCTCTCCATGATCTCGGTGTGGTACGGGATGGGGAAATCGGGCACGACCGGCTCACCGAAGCGCTGTGCTTCCACGTTGTAGGTGTCGTCCGGGCCGATGGGCACGCTGGGGTCGATCATCTGGGGGATGGTGTACATGATCTCCTGGATGCGGGCAGACAGAGCTTCCTCTTCCTTCTCCAGCTCTGCCATCTTGTCGGCGTCGGCCTTGACGGCGGCGTTGTTGGCGTCGATCTGAGCCTGCAGCTCTGCCTTCTTGGCCTCATCGTCGCACTTCTTCAGCTGGCCGAACAGCGGGCCGTTGGCCTTGCTCAGCTTGTTGCGGGCGGCCTTGAGGGCTTCCACTTCCTTCAGCGCTGCGCGGTACTGGGCATCCTTTTCGATGACCTCATCCACCAGCGGCAACTTTGCGTCCTGGAACTTCTTCTTGATGTTTTCCTTGACGGCGTCCGGATTCTCACGGACAAATTTGATATCAAGCATGATTGACTCTCCTTGCTCTATTTCGTTCGCACCGGGAAATGGGACCTCTCCCGGTGCCGTTCAAAGGCGGGGTGTCCGCCTTGGATCGCGGTTGTTTTATTCTTCGGTCTGGTACTGGCCCAGCAGGTTTGCAAAGGCGCGCAGCTGCTCATCGGAGTAAAAATGCACCGTCAGCTTGCCCTTGCCGCCGTGGTAGGCCACGTTCACCTCGCTGCCCAGCACCTGCTTGAGGCTCTCTTCCACTTCCACCGGCAGGGTGCCGCGGGGTTCGGGTTCTTTTGCCTCCTTCGGGGGCTTTGCCAGCTTCTTGCACAGCGCCTCGGTCTGGCGCACATTCAGCTGATTGTCCGCCACGATCTGTGCCGCCTGCTCCTGCAGCTCCGGCGTGGGCAGGCCCAAAATCACCTTGGCGTGGCCCATGTTCAGGAACCCGCTCTTGAGCAGCTCCAGTACGTTTTCCGGCAGGTTCAGCAGACGCAGGCTGTTGGCCAGCGCGCTGCGGCTCTTGCCCAGCTTGCGGGCTGCCTGCTCCTGGGTCAGGTCACAGCGCAGCATCAACTCCCGGATGCCGGCGGCTTCTTCCACCGGGTCCAGATCCTCACGCTGGAGGTTTTCCACCAACGCCAGCTCCATGGCCTGCTCGTCGGACACATCCTTGACCACCACCGGCACTTCGGTCAGGCCGGCCATGCGGCAGGCACGCCACCGGCGCTCGCCGGCCACGATGCTGTAGCCGCCCAGTCCCTGGGGCCGCACCGCAATGGGCTGCAGCAGACCGTGCTCCGCAATGCTGGCGGCCAGCTCCCCCAGTGCCTCTTCGTCAAAGGTCTTGCGGGGCTGGTCGGGGTCCGGCTCGATCTCACGCAGGGGCAGGGTCTCGATCTTTGCGTCGGACTCAAGGCTCGGGGCGGCGTCCTCAAACAGACTTTCCAGCCCGCGGCCAAGTCCTCCTTTTCCTTTTGCCATTGTTCTTGTTGTTCCCCCTGTGTTTTAGTCTTCCAGAGCGTTTTTGACCGGTGCCGGTTCCGGAGCGCTCTTGCTCCGTGCGCGGGTCTTTTTGGGCTCGTGCGGCCGGTTGTTCTTGACGAACTCAATGGCCAGATCCATGTACGCTTCGCTGCCCTTGCCCTTGGGCTCGTAGAAATTGATGGGCTGCCCGTAACTGGGGGCCTCGGAGATGCGGATCGAACGGGGGATCGTGGTTTTGTACACCTTGGAGCCAAAGTACTTCTGCACCTGCTCCACCACCTGCACCGTGAGGTTGTAGCGCAGGGAGAACATCGTGAACACCACGCCCTCGATGTCCAGATAGGGGTTGTACTTTTTGCGGATGGTCTTGAGGGTGCTGATGAGCTCCGACAGACCTTCCAGCGCATAATACTCGCACTGCACCGGGATCAGCACACTGTCGCAGGCGCTCAGACCGTTCAGGGTGAGCAGGTCCAGGCTGGGTGGGCAGTCGATGAAGATGAAGTCATAGTCCTTCTGCACCCCGGCCAGCGCCTTGCGCAGGCGGCTCTCGCGGCCCGGCAGGTCGATCATTTCCAGGCTGGCACCGGCCAGACGGGTGTTGGAACCGATGACATCGGTGCGGAACTCGGTCTTGCGGATCGCCTGGGCGGCGGTCGCCTTGCCGATGAGCACCTCGTAGGTGCCGCACTCCACGCTCCGCTTGGGGATGCCGTAGCCGGTGGTGGTGTTGCCCTGGGGGTCCAGATCCACGATGAGCACCTTTTTGCCCAAAGCCGACACGCAGGAGGACAGGTTGACGGCGGTTGTGGTCTTGCCGACGCCGCCTTTCTGGTTTGCGATTGCTACAATTTTTGCCACGCGCATTTCTTCCTTCCGGGAAATTTTGGTTGTTCCACATGGAACATTCGCAGTTGTGCCCGCTCGTTTCCCGTCGCGCGGACATCTCAACTAGTAGTATAGCACACTCCCTTGGCTTTTTGAACCGCTTTCAGGCGTTTTTGTGCGTATTTTTCTTCTGTTTTCCGTTTTTGCAAGGCAAAAAGTTCTCTTTCAAGGCGTATTTTGCAGATTTTTTTACACGTTTTTTCTGTTCCACATGGAACAGTTCACTTCTCCGCTGCCGCCGTGGGGATGCGCACCGTGTATTCGATGTAGCCATCCTTCTCTTCCCGGTGGGCCGTGGCCGGTACCCCATTGTCGGTCATCAGCTGGATGGCATGGTCGATGGTGTTCACAAAGATGCGCACATCCCGGACCATGGAGATGCGGTGCCGCCCTTTTGCGGTGCTGTTGAGCAGCTGTTCGATGTACCGATCGGTCCTGACGGGCGTTGAGCCGCCGCTTGGCAATGTTGATGAGCGCCTCGCTGCGGCGGTTCTCCGGCAGGCGCAGCACGGCCCGCGCGTGACGTTCGGTGAGGTTGTTGTCCAGCACGAACTGGCGCTGGTCCCCCGTGAGCTGCAGCAGGCGCAGCTTGTTGGCCAGTGTGGGCTGCGCCATGCCCAGCCGCTTGGCGGCCTCGGCCTGGGTGCAGTCCCACAGCACCAGAATGTCCCGCAGGCCCTGCGCCTGCTCAAAGGGGTTCAGGTCGGTGCGCTGAATATTTTCCAGCAGGCCGAGGGCCGCCGTCTGCTCATCGGCATAGCTGCACAGGATGGCCGGAATGGTGGTCATCTGGGCCAGCTTACAGGCGCGCAGCCGCCGCTCCCCTGCCACCAGCTCGTAACCTTCGGCTGCTTTACGCACCGAGATGGGCTGCAGCAGACCGTTTTCACGGATGCTCTGGGCAAGGCCTGCCAGCTCCTGTTCCTCAAAGGTCCGGCGCGCCTGGAACGGCGACGGATGGATCTGGTCGATGGGCAGGAAATAAATTTTTCCGGCGGACTTCTTCCGTTCAAACATAACACGGCTCCTCCTTTTTGCGGCATGTCCGGGTTTGTTTTCCACGCTTTCCCGGGAAAATGTGGAAAAGTTGGTTCAGAGCCAGTGTACCACACAAACAAAAACCCTGCCAGAAATTTCGTTCGGCAGGGTTTTGCATATTTTGTTCGCTATTCCGTTATTTCAGCGGGCTTTTGGCGATTTTTCCGCCGTTTCTGGGGTAGGCTGTCGGAGTTTGCGAAATCTTTTGGCACAAAATCAGGGTGCGGGTGTCGCCGCCGGGCAGGTGCAGGGTGCGGGTCTCCTTATAGGCACCGCCCAGTTTTTTGATGGCCCCGCGGGCAGCAGCCAGCTCCTCTTCTCCGGAGGCGCCCTTCATGGCCAGAAAGTTTCCGCCCACCTTGACCAGCGGCAGGCAGTATTCCGCCAGCATGGGCAGGGCCGCCACCGCGCGGGCTGAAGCCAGGTCAAACTGCTCCCGCCACACCTTGCGGGCGGCTTCCTCTGCGCGCTCCTTGGCAAACTCCACGCCGGTCAGGCCCAGCTGGGCACAGGCGTACTTCAAGAACTCCACCCGCTTGCCGGTGGGCTCCATGAGGGTGAGTTCCAGTTCCGGCTTGTAGATCTTGGTGACGATGCCCGGAAACCCGGCACCAGCGCCCACATCCACCATGCGGCCGGCTACTTCCGGCTGGCTGGCAAAGAGCAGGCTGTCGAGGAAATGCTTGTCCTCGATGCCCTCGGGGTCGGTGATGGCGGTCAGGTTGACCTTCTGGTTGTAGTCCACAAGGATCTGTGCAAAGGCGTCCAGCTGGTCCAGCTGGGTGCCGGTGAGGGCAATGTTCCATGTGGAACACTTGGCCTCCAGCCGCTGTTTGTCGATCATAGCAATGGTTCCTTTCTGTTGTTCTGGATCAGGTGTGGGCCGCCAGGGCAATGCTCAGCTGGGCAACATCCGACGGCGACACGCCGGGGATGCGGCTGGCCTGGCCCAGATTCTTGGGCCGGATGCGGGCCAGCTTCTCGCGGGCTTCCAGCGTCAGGCCGGTGAGGTCCGCGTATTCAAAATCCTCCGGGATCAGGGTCTTTTCGTGGCGGGCCACCTCCCGGATCATGCGATCCTGCCGGGCAATGTAGCCTGCGTATTTGATCTCGGTCTCCAGCCGTTCCGCCAGCATGGGCGTGATCCCCTCCCCCCAGCCGATGACCCCGGCCACAAGGTCGTAGTGGATCTCCGGGCGGCGCAGCAATTCTTCCGCAATGCCGCCCTCGGCTGCCGGGGCCAGCCCGGCCGCCGTCATGGCGACCTGCAGGTCGGCAGTGCGCAGGTGGGCGTCGTGCAGGCGACGGCGCTCCGCCTCCAGCAGGCTCTGGGTGTGCTGATACTTTGCCCAGCGGTCGTCCTGCACCAGACCATATTCCCGGCCGATGGGGGTCAGGCGGGTGTCGGCATTGTCCTGCCGCAGGGTCAGCCGGTATTCGCTGCGGCTGGTCATCATGCGGTAGGGGTCCATGACGCCCTTGGTCACCAGATCATCCACCAGAGTGCCAAGGTAGCTGGTGTGACGCGGCAGGATCAGCTGCTCCTTGCCCAGTGCATTGCGGGCGGCGTTCAGACCGGCCAGCAGGCCCTGTGCGGCAGCTTCCTCGTAGCCGGAAGTGCCGTTGAACTGCCCTGCCCCATACAGGCCCCGCACCACCTTGCTTTCCAGCGTGGCTTCCAGACTGGTGGGGTCCACACAGTCGTATTCGATGGCATAGGCCGGGCGCAGGATCTCGATGTGCTCAAAGCCCTTGATGCTGCGGTAGAAGGCATTCTGCACGTCCTCCGGCAGACTGCTGGAAGCACCTTGCAGGTACATTTCCTCGGTGTTCTCACCGCAGGGCTCCACAAAGATGGGGTGGCGATCCTTGCCCGCAAAGCGCACCACCTTGTCCTCGATGGAGGGGCAGTAACGCGGGC
>OOAN01001672.1_pt1 | contig 11351 bp, 10 predicted proteins | sample 1671301 | NCBI WGS metagenome assembly OOAN01 (sample SAMN06348142, study PRJEB24527) | human gut metagenome | biome: human gut; feature: ankylosing spondylitis patient; material: feces | host: Homo sapiens | place: China | collected 2015-10
TTGCATAATGAAGGGCAAAAATGCAAAGAAAATTTTAGAAAAATAAGTGTTATGTCTTGCGGGGGGGTACAAGTGTGTTAAAATTATTTAAAACAGAATATGTTCTTTGCATTAAAAATTGTAACGCAAGCAAAATAACGTATTTGTTTATGAAAACAAGCTGAATAATAAGAAAAGAGGTTGATGAGTATGTCGATGTCGGTCAGACAGAAAAAATTGACAAAAAAAGTGCTGCGTTCATTGCTGGCAGCAGGGATGATCAACGTTTGTATATCAGGGGGGGACGTTTGGGCTGCTGAGAGTGAGCCGAATATTGTAAATATTGCAAGTCCCAGTACTGATCATAATGGCGGTGCTGAATATCGCTATGCTGGAGTTTTTGTGGATGGCGAAACCCAAGAATATGGTAAAACGAATGTTGTAGATAAAATTGTCTTTAACAGTGCTAATCCTACAACAAATAGTTCTTCGAGTACTCCTGGTACTGCTTACAACGCTGCAGTTGTTACTGCTGGCGGCACTTTGGATCTTAATGCCAAAGAGATTTATGTTGGTTCAGAAGCACAAGGAGGCGACCGTGGTTTTAGATTGACCGGCGATAATAATACATTAAATATTACTGCTGATAAAATAGTATCTTATACTGGCGATGAGTTTGTTCATGTCCGTAAAGGAGCTGCAAATGTAGCCAATATTACTGTTGGTGATTTTTATGCCAAAACTACTTGGGGCAAAGATGATTATGGTGTTTCAATATTACAGGTAAATGAAGGCGGCACTATAAACTTTAATGCAGATAAAGCTGTTTTTGATGGTTCGACAAATGTTGTTGGCGGCGTTTTTGGCTCTGGCAGCTGGGGCACGCTGAATATAACTGCCAATGAATTGAGTATTGATGGAAATATTTGCGGCACTTATGGAACTTTGACTGGTAGCCAACATGCTGATACTGCTTTTGATTTGCATATTACTGCCGGAAATTTAGTAATGGCTGGCGATATCAATGCGGGCAGTATGGGTGATGGATACAGTAAGCATGACCGTACGACTAATATAGCTGTCAATGTTACGGATACTGCAGAACTGACAGGCGATATCAATGTTTACGAACGCGGCAATATCGCTATCAGCTCAGATACTATGAATTGGGAAGGCAGCGCCACGGTCAATAAAGGTACTTTAGATATTTCCAAAGTAAATAATCTTACGTTGACAGGTGTTATAGTAGATGCTGATGAGGCTGTGCTCAAAGTTACAAACGGCGGTACGCTTGCAGTAAATGAAAACGGCAAACTGGGCATCAACGATTTGAAAACTGCCGGTACTTATAAAATAGTCAGTGTTGACGAAAGCAGCACAGCTAACTTCTGGAAAGACGAAAATCTTGCTTATGACAGGACTTCGATGTTTGCAGAGGTCAAACAAAATAACAGAGATTATGATGTTGTTTATAAGGAATTGCAAGATTTGAGTGCTGATGAAAAAGAAGCTGCCAAAGAACAGATAGTTGCAGCAGCAGGCGGAACGTCGCTGGCAGCAACTTCTGTTATTGGGAGCATCGTAACAGACAGTGGTGCTGTTGCCAAATCTGCTCCGGGTGCAAAAGCATTTGTCGCTGCTGTAACCGGCAGCGCCGATATTACATCAGCGCAGGCTGCTGCTCATATCAATGCCGCAGTACAGATGGGTGAAACTTCAGGTACCAGTGCCAATGCGGTTTCTATTGCCAGCAATGTTACAGGTACTGTTACAGGAAGAATGTCGTTGAACGCTGCTCCGGTTGCAGAGGTTGGCGGTAAAGGCCGCAGTCTGTATGAAGATAAGAGTGGTGCCGGGATTTGGGCACAATATGTACACGGTAAGGATAAAGTGCGCGATATGGCTATGGCTGGTGGTTTTGCTTCTTACGACAGCAAATATAATGGTTTTGTTTTGGGAACCGATTTTGCTAAGATCGGCAAATTCCAAAGCGGTATTGCTTTCACTTATGGCAGTGGTGATACTACCAGTGTCGGCGGTGCAGCTTACAGCCGCAATGATTTTGATTTCTGGGGAGTAAGCTTATATGGCAGCATGAGAAATTCTGATACCAATTTGATTGCTGATATCGGTTATAGCCGCAGTGACAGTGATGTAGAACAAAATAATTTCGGCAGCCTGTTAACGGCAAATCCGAAAACTGATACGATCACTTTGGGAATCAAAGGCGAAAAACTATATCAATATGATAATCTGCAGGTAATGCCTTATGTTGGTTTAAGATATTTAAGCGTCGATACAGGCTCTTACAGTTCGGATATTGGCGGTCTGGCAGCTTTTGATTATGCTCCTGAGCGACAGAATATCTGGCTGCTGCCTGTAGGTGTGTCGCTGACTTATGAAAATATTACGGATAATGGCTGGAAGATTCGCCCGAATGTCGATTTGTCGTATATGTGGGCTATGGGGGATACTGACAGCAGTATGACGGTTGGTTTACCTGGGACTACTGCGGCAGACAGACTTGGTTATACGATAATGGATAAAGGTTCGTTTATTGGTAAAGTGGGCCTGGAAGCAGAAAAGGGCCATATGACTTATGGTGTAAGCTATAGTTATCAAAAAGGCAGCGATGCCAAAAGTAATAAATGGTTCGTTGATTTGAAGTACAGCTTTTAAAAGGAAGGCGTTTATTTCAGAAGCCTGTGCAGGATAAAACAAAACCCCGGCGCATTGCGCCGGGGTTTTTATGTTTGTCCAAATTGTCAAAGGGCAGTAATTATTTTTTGTCTACAAGTTTGAGCGGTACGCCTATTTTAGCTTCAACTTTTTCGCCTTTGGCTACTTTTACAGCAGCGTCCAGACCCTGCTGGCCCATCAGTTCGGGCTGTTGAGCGATAGTTGCGGCCATAGTGCCTGCTTCTACTGATTTCAGGCCGTCTTGGGTGCCGTCAAAGCCAACGATAAAGATTTTTTTGTTAGCACTTTTGGCTGCTTCGATAGCGCCCAGTGCCATTTCGTCATTTTGAGCGAAAATAGCCTGGATATCAGGGTTGGCCTGCAGCATATTTTCAGCGACAGTCAGGCCTTTGCTGCGGTCAAAATCAGCAGATTGTTTGGCAACAACTGTAAGTTTTTGGTCGGCTACTTTATGGAAGCCTTCGCCGCGTTCGCGGGTCGCAGAGGCGCCGGGGATGCCTTCGAGCTCGGCTACTTTTACTTTTTCACCAAGTTTTTGGATGATGTATTCGGCTGCCATTTCGCCGCCTTTGACGTTGTCAGAAGCGATGAAGGAGGCTACTGTGCCTTTATCGGCGCTGCGGTCGAGCGCCAGAACGGGGATGCTGGCTTTGTTGGCAGCTGCCACAGAAGTTGATACTGCTGCGGAGTCGACCGGGTTGATGAGCAGTACGTCTACTTTTTGCTGGATCAGGTCAGAAATATCATTGGCCTGTTTTGCGGGATCGTTTTGCGCATCGACGATTTTAACATTGACTCCGAGTTTTTTTGCTTCTTCTTCAACGCCTTTACGTACGGATACGAAGAAGGGGTTGTTGAGTGTGGAGATGGAGAAGCCGATGGTAGTTGTTTTTTTGCCGTCAGCGGGTTTTGCAGCTTTGTCACTGCTGCCGCAGCCGGAAGTGAGCACTGCCAGTACTGTGATGGCAGCTACTAAAAGAGTCCAGATTTTTTTCATTGGTGAGTGCCTCCTAAGCTTTTTTGCGGTCCATAAGTACCGCCAGTAAAATTACAATACCTTTGACAACTTGTTGATAGAAGCTGGATACGTCGAGAATATTGAGGCCGTTGTTGAGTGTGCCGATGATAAGCACGCCGACCAGTGTACCTGTGATATAACCTTTGCCGCCGGAAAGACTGGTTCCGCCTAAAACTACGGCGGCGATGGCGTCAAGTTCATAACCGGTGCCGGCAGTCGGCTGGGCCGAATTGAGACGTGAGGTGAGGACTGCGCCTGCCAGAGCGCAGAAGAAACCGGTGATTGCATAAACAAAGATTTTGACACGTTCTATTTTGATGCCGGCGATGAAGGAAACTTTTTCGTTGCCGCCGACTGCGTAGATTTTACGGCCCAAAGGAGTTTTCCTAAGGATGAACCAGGAAACGGCAAATGCCAGCAGCATGATGATTGCAGGTACTGGCAATCCCATGAAAAAGCCCTGACCGAAGTCGTGGAACATAGTGTCGTCACTGAGACCGCTGATAGGGTTACCATTGGTATATACCAGTGTCAGACCGCGATAAATGGTCATGGTGGCGAGCGTAGCGATAAAGGGTGCTACTTTGCCGTAAGCAATGACTAAGCCGTTGACAGCGCCAAGGCCCATGCCTATGAAGCAGGCAGCAAGGATCGCCAGCATCGGATTCATGCCGCTGACGATCAGGCTGCCCATCAGGGCGCTTGAAAGTGCCAGCAGGCTGCCGACAGACAGGTCGATGCCGCCTGTCAGGATGACAAAGGTCATACCGAAAGAAATAAGGGCGTTGATGGAAACCTGACGCAGCAGGTTTTTCAGGTTATTGGGATCGACAAAACTGTCGTTTAAGGCGGCTATGACGATAAAGGTTACGACAAGGGCAATAAAGGGGCCCATTTTACGGATACGTTCTTTAATATTCATTATTTACTGTCCTCCTGTGGCAAGGGTGATTATTTTTTCTTGTGTCGCTTCTTCGTGGTCCAGCTCTCCGGCGATCTTACCTTCGTGGATAACGAGGATGCGGTCACTCATGCCGATAACTTCCGGCAGTTCGGAGGAGACCATGATGATGGCGACGCCCTGAGAGGTCAGTTCGTTCATTAGATCGTAGATGTCGCGCTTGGCGCCGACATCGATACCGCGTGTCGGTTCATCCATAATAATGATTGATGGATTCATACCGATCCATTTGGCAATGACGACCTTTTGCTGGTTGCCGCCTGATAGTGCGCCTGCTTCCAGGTCGATCGATGCGGTTTTGACACCCAGTTTTTTAGAAAGCGCTTCGGAGAAGGCTGTTTCGTTTTTGGCGTTGATCACGCTGCGTTTAGCAAAGGTATCGACACTGGGCAGCGCAATATTTCTGGAGATGGAGAAGTCGAGGATCAGGCCCTCACTTTTACGGTTTTCGGTGATGAAGCCGATGCCTGCTTTGATGGCATCTTCCGGTTTTTTGATACAGACTTTTTTCCCATGCAGGTAAACTTCACCGTGCTTGCAGGAATCAACGCCGAACAGGGCCCGCATGATCTCGGTCCTGCCTGCTCCCATCAGCCCTGCTACGCCGAGGATCTCGCCTTTACGCAGTTTGAAGGAGATATTGTTGAACAGTCCGTCTTGACAGAAGTTTTTGACTTCCAGGACTATTTCGCCGGGTTCGTTTGTGCGTCCGGGGTAATATTCGGTAATAGAACGGCCGACCATGTCGCGGACTACCTGTTCCATATTGGTTTCGCGGGTGGGTTTGCTGCTGATAGCGTAGCCGTCGCGCATTACGGTGATGGTATCGCAGTGGGCGAATACTTCTTCCATTCGATGCGAGATGTAGACGATGGCAACGCCTTTGTTTTTAAGCGCGTGCATTACGGCAAACAGTTTTTCTGTTTCACGTTCTGTCAGGGCGGCCGTAGGTTCATCCATGATGACGACTTTGGCATCAAGCATCAGGTTACGCATGATTTCTGTCATTTGCTGCTGACCAACGCTGCATTCGCCTGCTTCTGCGTCAAAAGGCAGTGTAATACCCATTTGACTGCATTTTTCTTCGGCCAGCCTGCGCATTTTTTTGAAGTCAAGCATTCCGAAACTGTTGGTTACGTTCTGCATCAAAAACAGATTTTCGAGAATAGAGAGATTGGGCCAGATATTAAGTTCCTGATGGATGAAAGCGATGCCGCATTTTTCGGCTTCGAGTGCGTTTTTGAAGCTTATTTCCCGTCCGTCTACGCAGATCGTGCCGCTGTCGGCTTTATGGATACCCGTAAGGATGTTCATAAGGGTGGATTTACCGGCGCCGTTTTCACCCATCAGAGCGTGGATCTCTCCTGATTTTAAGGTCAGGTCGACGCCTTTGAGTACTTCGTTGGAGCCGAAGGCTTTTGAAATACCCTTCATGGTGATTTCCATTAGTCGCAAAACTCCTTTGCTGTAAAATCGATTTTAGAAAATAACGCCTGCGTGCAGGATAATGTTGGCGTAGGGGGTGATCTCGCCGGTGCGGATCACTGCTTTAGCAGTTTTGGTAGCGGCTTTGAAGGCTTCGTGGTCGCTAAGGATCTGTTCCTTACCTTCAAAAAGCTCCTGCATTTTCTGCCATGTAGCAGGATTTTTACTTTCCATTTCGGAAGCGATATGTATTTTTTCGACTTCCATATATTTCAGCACTTCTGTAAGGACATCTAAAAAGGAAGGAGTACCTGGTTTCAGAGCCAGATCGATTTTGGGGACACCGGCCGGAACCGGAAGGCCGCAGTCGCCGATAACGATAGTGTCAGTATGGCCTAAGTCAGCCAGGACTTTGGCGATGTCGCTGTTGAGGATTCCTATTTTTTGCATTCTCCAAGCATCCTTTCTACATCTTTAAGATAGGGCATACCGCCTTGTGCGCCCAGCTTCTGAACGGAGAGGGCCGCTGCGGCGTTGGCAAACCGGATACTGTCGTCTAGGCTGCGTCCTTCGCATCTTGCGACGGCAAAAGCACTGTTGAAGGTATCGCCTGCGCCTGTGGTATCCTGGGCATTAACGACGAATGCGGGAACAGTGTGTACTTTGCCGTTTTTAGCATAAGCAACGCCTGCTTTGCCAAGTGTCATAAAAAAGCGTTCTTCCTGCATCAGCAGGATTTCTTCGCTGGTCTTACCGGGATAAAGGGCTTCGGCTTCGTGTTCATTGGGGGTCACATAGGTGACTTTATCCAGCCATTCAGAAGGAACGGGCTGCACGGGAGCCGGATTTAAAAGTACGCTGATTCCTGCCGCTGCACATTTGCCGATGATGTAATCGATGGTGGGCAGCGGTATTTCGTGCTGGAGCATGACCAGGTCTGCGGCGGCAATGACGTTCCAGGCAGTATCGATATGTTTGGGCATGACCAGATCATTGGCGCCTTTGATGACGATAATACTGTTGTCGCCTTCGGCAAGGGTGATATGGGCAGTACCGCTGTTCTGTCCGGGCAGGACGCTGACATAACCGGTATCGACGTTGTTGGTTTTCAGGTTGTTGATGATCATGGTGCCGTAAGCATCGTCGCCTACGCAGCCTATCATGTGTACCTGGGCTCCTAAACGTGCGGCGGCAACGGCCTGATTAGCGCCTTTGCCTCCTGGTGAAACTATGAGCCTGCTGCCGATTATTGTTTCGCCGGCTGCAGGCCGTTTGCCTGCTTCTACTGTGAGGTCGATGGAACAGCTGCCGATAACAGCGATTTTGACCATGGTGATCTCTCCTTACATCTTGGAAACTTGTAATTTTGTTATAATAGTAACATTATAATATTCTACACAGGCGGGTTATATCCTGCCTATTTAATGATGATTTTGGAAAAGCTAATACTTATGTATTTTACCGCAAGCGACTGTTTTGGGCAAGAAAAAACACTATATTAATGTAAAATTTTTTCGACAATTTGCCTTTGGCGATTGACAAATCCACTAATGTTTGTTAACGTAGAAACGGTGTTGCGAACGTTGTGAGTACGTTTGCAAAAATAAAAGAGACCGCACCGATTCAGTTGATGCGTTGGAATAAGAGGGAGTATATATGAGTACTAAAAAATCAGGAACATCTTGGCAGGATACTATCAGCGACTGGCTGGTTTCGATCATTGTAGCCGTAGCGCTGGCTTTTTGTATCCGTACGTTTGTGGTAGAGCCTTATATGGTCGAGGGTACGTCGATGTATCCGACGTTGGAAAGCCACGAGCGCCTGATCGTCAGCAAGTATAAATATTTCTTTACCGAGCCGAAAAAGGGTGAGATCGTCGTTTTCCGTTATCCGAAGGATGAAAGCCGCGATTTTATCAAACGCGTTATCGCGACCGGCGGTGATACTATTGAGATGCGTGACGGTAAGGTTCTGGTCAACGGCAGTGTGATCGAAGAAAATTATATTTACAAGGATGATCCGAAGGGCCCGAATAAGTCTAATTACAGAAAATCTGTTGTGCCTCAGGGGCATATCTTCGTTTTAGGAGATAACCGTAATAATTCTGAAGACAGCCGTTTTGCCGATGTTGATTTCGTGCCGCTGAAGCTTGTAAAAGGCGAAGCAGTTGTTGCTTTCTGGCCTGTTGAAAGATGGCGTATGCTGCCTTGATAGGCGGTCGAGGAGATAATTATGGATTTTAAGATACAATGGTTTCCCGGTCATATGACGAAGGCGAAACGGATGATGGAACAGCAGTTAAAGCTGGTTGATGTTGTGGTTGAAATGCTGGATGCGCGGATCCCACGTTCCAGCAGCAATCCGATGCTGATCCAGATGCTGGGGGATAAACCCAAGGTCGTTGCTTTGAATAAGATCGATATGGCTGATCCGGAAAAGACTGAAAAATGGCTGCAGACTTTTAAAAACAGCGGTTTGCCTGTCTGTAAGGTAGATTGCAGCACCGGTAAGGGCGTAAAACAGATGGTGGCTGCGATCCAGCAGGTGGCCAGGCCTGTCACGGATAAGTGGCTGAAAAAAGGTGTACGCAATCGTTCGATCCGTGTTATGATCGTGGGTGTGCCGAATGTAGGTAAGTCTACTTTGATCAATCGTTTGGTCGGTAAAAATAAAGTTGTGGCAGCGGACAGACCTGGTGTGACTCGAGGTCAGCAATGGGTGACTATCGTCAAAGGTCTGGAGCTTTTGGATACCCCAGGTGTTTTGTGGCCGAAATTTGAAGATCCGGAAGTAGGCTTTTGTCTGGCAGTAACGGGAGCGATCAAAGAGGATGTTTATGACAGGGAAACAGCAGTAGAGCTGTTGCTTGAACGTTTGATGCATATCTATCCGGAGGATCTGCGTGTAAAGTACGCTATTGATTTTTCAGAAGCTGAGCCTGTGCGTGAGGTAATGGCTAAAATAGCCGTTGCGCGCGGCTGCCTGAAGGCCGGCGGTGTGCTTGACATTGATAAGGTTATCCAGCTGGTATTGCGTGATTTTCGTACAGGACGCTTAGGGCGTTTTACTTTAGATGAACCGAGTGAAAATAATTAAGGCCGCTGCAACGCGGCCTTTTTAATTAGGGGTGGGAATAATGAAGATCAGCGAGGTAAAGGAGATTTTGGCGGGAGAGCCTGACCCGGATCAGGTGGCAGAACTTGCTGCCGATGAGCGCAGCGGTGTGCAGAAACTGGTTGCCGCTTATCATAAAAGGCAGGAAAAGCTGCGTTTAGAGCAGCAGCGTTTTACGGAGATGCTGGCCTATGAACGTAAATATTACGCTCAGGGGGCACAGTATATTGCCGGGATCGACGAAGCAGGACGGGGACCTTTGGCAGGGCCGTTGGTGATAGCGGCTGTTATTTTACCGCAGGAGGTATTTATCAGCGGACTTAATGATTCCAAGCAGCTTTCGGCAGTAAAGCGCGAGCAGCTTTATGACGAAGTACTTGCCAAAGCACTGTCTGTTTCTGTAAATGTAGTCAGTATCAGCAATATCGACGAGCTGAATATTTATCAGGCTACGAAGCAGGGAATGACTGAGGTTCTGGAACATCTTGCGATTAAGCCGCAGGTGGCGCTGGTAGATGCAATGCCGATCGTATCGGCCGGTATTGAAACAGTTTCCTTGATTCACGGTGACGCGCTGAGTGCTTCGATAGCTGCTGCTTCTATTATTGCCAAGGTCACTCGTGACCGGATGATGATAGAACTGGCTGAACAATATCCTCAGTATGGTTTTGCCGGTAACAAGGGTTATGGCAGCAGGGAGCATATGCAGGCAATTGCTGAGTTTGGAGCGACTAAGTGGCATCGCCGCAGTTATGAGCCCATTAAAAGTATGCATCTGCCTCCTGCTGAACATGAAGGTAACAGGCTGTTTTCGCCGGTGTCAGAGAAGTGACGGAAGCGCGGCAAAGGCTGGGGAAAAAAGGTGAGGACGCTGCCTGCACTTATTTAGAACGTAAAGGTTACGTTATCTGCCGTCGTAATTACCGCTGCCGTTATGGCGAGATCGATATTATTGCCGCTAAAGGCGGCGAGCTTAGTTTTGTAGAAGTAAAAACACGCCGCAACCTGAATTTTGGGCTGCCCCGTCTGGCGGTTACATACGCCAAGCAGCAGAAAATCAGGAGTGCGGCGCTTTTTTATTTGCAGCAGGAAAACAGGCATCAGCAAATGCTCAGTTTTGATGTGATCGAAATTTTAGTTGAGGGCAATGTGGCAAGATTACACCATTTACCGCACTGTTTTTAAAATAAGAGGAGGCGTTTTTATGTACGCTAAAGTTTATGGAGAAACAACCTGCGGTATCAATGGTGAACAGATCATTGTCGAAGTGGATATTTCTAACGGGCTGCCGAGCTTTGATATTGTGGGTTTGCCTGATACGTCAGTCAAAGAATCTCGGGAACGGGTACGGGCTGCACTGAAAAATTCGGGCCTGATCTTTCCGATGACCAGGATTACTGTAAATCTGGCTCCGGCTGATTTGAAAAAGGATGGTTCCGGTCTTGATCTTCCTATTGCTGTTGGTATTTTAGTCAGCAGCGGTGTTTTACAGCAGGAGCAGGTTGATGATACTATTTTTGTGGGCGAACTGGCACTGGATGGGACAATCAGGCAGATTGCAGGCGTATTGCCAATGATTCTGCATGCACGTGACATTGGCAGGAAAAACATTGTGATCCCTGCAGGCAACTGCGCTGAAGGACGGCTTGTTGACGGTATTGATGTGCTGATACCTGCATCGCTGCTTGAATTGGTAGAGCATCTGCGGGGTGAAAAGGTTCTGGATGTACTGGATAAGGAAGCTATCTGCGCGGCAGCAACCAGTGTCTATGATGTGGATTTTGCGGAAGTGCGCGGGCAGCAGGTAGTAAAAAGAGCACTGGAAATTGCAGCGGCAGGTGGACATAATATTTTGATGGTAGGATCTCCCGGCAGCGGTAAAACTATGCTGGCACGTCGGCTGCCAACTATTTTACCGCCGCTGACAGAGGCTGAGGCGCTGGAGGTAACAAAAATCTACAGTATTGCAGGTTTGCTGCAGCGGCAGGAACGGGTGATGCTGGAACGTCCATTTCGCAGTCCGCATCATACGATTTCTTCAAGCGCGCTTATAGGTGGCGGCAGTGTGCCGCGGCCTGGAGAAGTGACATTGAGCCATCATGGTGTTTTATTTTTAGATGAGTTTCCTGAATTTAGATCGGAAGAGCACACGTC
>OOAN01001683.1_pt1 | contig 11306 bp, 10 predicted proteins | sample 1671301 | NCBI WGS metagenome assembly OOAN01 (sample SAMN06348142, study PRJEB24527) | human gut metagenome | biome: human gut; feature: ankylosing spondylitis patient; material: feces | host: Homo sapiens | place: China | collected 2015-10
GGGTTAATACATAGGTCGTGAATAACCTGTATTGGTTACATTATAGCATAAATAGAAGGAAGGAGCTATTTCAATGACAGTAAAAATTAACAGTCTTGAACTTGAAAATATTAAAAGAATTAAAGCAGTAAAATTAGTACCTTCAGCGAATGGCTTGACTATTCTCGGTGGTAAAAATGGTCAGGGTAAAACCAGCGTTCTGGATGCTATTGCATGGGCGCTTGGTGGGGAACGATACAAACCTTCTGAACCACAGCGCCAAGGATCTGTTACTCCACCAATTCTGCATATAGAGTTATCTAATGGGTTTATAGTTGAGCGAAAAGGCGTCAATGGTAGCTTAAAGGTTATCGACCCGCAGGGGAATAAAGGCGGCCAGCAGATTTTAAATGAGTTTGTAGCGCAACTTGCCTTAGACCTACCGAAATTTTTAAATGCAAATAATAAAGAAAAGGCTAATGCTCTTTTGCAGATAATCGGGATCGGTGAAAAACTTTACCAGTTAGATGTTGAAGAACAAAGAATTTATAACAGGCGATATGAAGTTGGACGCATTGCTGACCAAAAGAAAAAGTATGCGGCTGAGCTTGAAATGTATCCGGATGTTCCGAAAGAGCTCGTTTCCGCAGCTGATCTAATTAGGCAGCAGCAGGCGATACTTGCCAGGAACGGCGAAAACCAGCGCAAGCGGCAAATGTGCCGGCAGTATGAAGAGGAATTAACTAAAGCGCAGATTGCTTTTGACGAAGCGAAGAACCGGCTTGAAGAAGCTGAGGCTGCAGTTTCGGTTGCCCGTAAGTCGGCCGCAGATTTGCAGGATGAAAGTACGGCAGAATTGGAAGCGAATATCTCTGACATAGATCGCTTAAATATAAAAATCAGGGCCAATATGGACAGGGAAAAGGCTGAAATCGAAGCTGAAGAATATAGTCAGCAGTATGATGAACTGACAAAATCGATCGAAGATATTAGAGAGCAGCGCTTAAAGTTGTTGGAAAACGCAGACTTGCCGCTACCGGAATTGTCTGTTGAAAGTGGTGAGCTGATTTATCGTGGGAATAAGTGGGATAACATGAGTGGCAGTGAGCAGCTTAAAGTAGCTACTGCTATTGTCCGCAAATTGAATCCTAACTGTGGTTTTGTGCTCATGGATAAGCTGGAGCAGATGGACCAGGATACTTTAAATGAATTTGGTAAATGGTTGGAACAGGAACAGCTGCAGGTGATCGCTACACGTGTCAGCAGTGGTAAAGAGTGTTCGGTCATTATCGAAGATGGTTATGTTAAAGAAGATAACGGCCTTTCGGATGAAGGCGCAAAAACATGGAAGAAAGGTGAGTTTTGATGAAGTTTCAAATTACCAGAGGGCTGATTGTAAAGCCGCAAAAAGTTGTAATTTATGGTCCTGAAGGTATTGGCAAAACTACTTTTGCCGCTGATTTTCCGGATCCGCTGTTTATCGATACCGAAGGCAGTACGAATGTCTATGATGTTGCCAGATTACCGGCGCCGACTTCTTGGACGATGTTGCTGGATGAGGTTAGAGAGGTTATCAAAAATCCAACCTGCTGTAAAACATTGGTTATTGATACGATTGACTGGGCAGAACAGCTTTGCGTTGGTCATGTATGTGCTAAAAATGGAAAAAATGGAATCGAGGATTTTGGTTATGGCAGTGGCTATATTTTTGTAAGGGAAGAATTTGGACGCTTTTTAAATCTGCTTTCTGATGTGATCGAGGTTGGGATCAATGTTGTTTTAACAGCACATATGCAGATGCGTAAGTTTGAATTGCCTAATGAAGGTGGAAGTTTTGATCGGTATGAGCTGAAGCTTGGCAAAAAGACTTCATCGCAGACTGCTCCGCTGGTCAAAGAGTGGGCTGATATGCTGCTGTTTGCCAACTATAAGACTATCGTGATCGCACAGGATAAGGACGGGAAGAAATGCAAGGCCGCCGGTGGTGAGCGGGTAATGTATACGACACATCATCCTAACTGGGATGCGAAGAACAGACAGGATCTACCGGAAGAATTGCCCTTTGATTTTAAAAGTATTCGTGGCTGCCTGGTCTATTCCAATACGGAAGCTTTGCAGCCTGTGTTGCAGCCAGTTGTAATGCAGCCGGAAACGCTTGCGGCACCGGTTGCTAGTGCCACTGCAATTATAGATACACCTTCTGGGCTAATATCTGTAGATCCGGCGCTTATCCCTGTAACAGCATCAGGTGATACAGTGGCTGTACAAACGTCAAAAGTAATTCCAAGTTGTGTGCCGAAAGCATTGGCTGATTTAATGGCGCCGGAAGGGGTAACGCTTGCAGAAATTCAAAAGGTTGTTGCCCAGCGTGGCTATTATCCAGAGGGAACACCTTTTGAAAATTACGCAGAGGATTTTGTACAGGGCTGTTTGATTGGAGCCTGGCCCAATGTCTTTGCTTTGATCAAAGAGAACAGGGAGATACCTTTTTAAGTTTAAGAAACTCAATGTAGTTTAAATAATATTTAACAGATAAAGGAGAATAAAACAATGGCATTTGAACAATTAGGACAAGCAGTACCCGTAGAAGAAAGAGAATTAGGATGGGACGATACTATTGAAAAGGAGAGCGCCGGTTTTATCATTCTGCCGGAAGGTGATTATGAATTTAAGGTATTAGAGTTTCAACGTGCCCGTCATGAAGGCAGCGAAAAGTTACCGCCATGTAATAAAGCTGTAATCACTTTGGTAGTTGAAACACCAGAAGGAGAAGCCCGCATCAGGCATAACTTGTTCTTACATTCTCGGACGGAAGGCATGATTTCGGCTTTCTTTATCGGTATTGGGCTGAAAAAGCATGGTGAACCTTTGAAAATGGATTGGCCGCGGGTAGTTGGTCGAAAGGGCAGGGCCAAGATCGGTATCCGCATGCACGATGGTAAGCAGTATAACGAAATTAAACGCTTTTATGATCCTGAAAATACAGCGGCAACAGCACCTACTGCGGCAGCACCGCAGCAACAAAACTTATATCAAGGACAACCGCAGGCCGCTCCTGCGTTTCGGCCCGGAGCTTTCTAATGCAGCTGCGTCCATATCAGGAAGAAGCTAAACAGGCTATTTTTGACGAGTGGAATAAAGGAATAAACCGCACCCTGTTGGTATTGCCGACCGGGTGCGGTAAAACTATAGTCTTTGCAAAGGTTACAGAGGAACAGGTTAAACAAGGTGACCGAGTACTGATCTTAGCACACCGTTTTGAACTGCTGCAGCAGGCCTGTGACAAAATCGAGCAGGCTACAGGTTTAAAATCGGCTATGGAAAAAGCTGAATATACCTGTATGGGAAGTTGGTATCGTGTGGTAGTAGGTTCTGTCCAGACGCTGATGCGCGAGAAGCGGTTAAACGGATTTGCAAAGGATTTTTTCGATACGATCATCGTCGACGAAGCACATCATGTACTTTCAGATAGCTATCAGAAGGTGCTGGAACATTTTGACAGCGCTAAGGTGCTTGGTGTTACTGCAACGCCTGACAGAGGCGATATGCGTAATTTAGGGCAATGTTTTGAGAGCCTTGCTTATGAATATACGCTGCCTAAAGCTATTAAAGAAGGTTATTTGTCGCCAATCAAGGCTCAGACTATTCCTCTAAAATTAGATTTGACAGGTGTCGCTACTCAGGCCGGTGATTTTAAGAGCAGCGATCTGGGAACGGCTCTCGATCCATATCTGAATCAGATCGCTGAGGAAATGGCTAAAATTTGTATGGATAGAAAGACTGTAGTTTTTTTACCACTTGTCAAGACCAGCCAAAAGTTTAGGGATATTTTGAATGGTATCGGTTTCAGCGCTGCCGAAGTAAATGGTAACAGCGAGGATCGCGCAAAGGTGCTGAGTGATTTTGAAACCGGTAAATATAACGTGCTTTGTAATTCAATGCTTTTGACAGAAGGGTGGGATTGTCCGGCTGTTGATTGCATTGTGGTATTAAGACCAACGAAGGTCAGGAGTTTGTATTGTCAAATGGTGGGTCGTGGTACGAGGCTGGCACCGGGCAAAGAAGAACTTTTGCTGCTTGATTTTCTATGGCATACAGAACGCCATGAACTGTGCCGACCGGCGCATTTGATTGCGACAAATGAAGATGTGGCCAGAGCTATGACTGAAACATTACAGGACGCAGCTTGTCCGTTAGATTTGGAAGCAGTGGAAAAGCAGGCTTCTGAAGATGTTGTTGCCCAGCGGGAAGAAGCTTTGGCGAAACAGTTGGCAGCAATGAAACAGCGTAAGCGTAAACTGGTGGATCCACTGCAGTTTGAAATGAGTATCCAAGCAGAGGATCTGTCAAGCTATGTACCAGCATTCGGTTGGGAAATGAGCCCGGCCAGTGAAAAGCAACTTAAAACATTAGAGAAGTTTGGTATAAATCCGGATGAGATCGACAATGCCGGTAAAGCTGCGAAAATCCTTGATCGTTTGGATAAGCGCAGAAGTGAAGGACTTACAACACCGAAACAGATCCGTTTTTTAGAAGGTCGTGGGTTCCAGCACGTCGGGACCTGGTCTTTTGAACATGCCAAGAAATTAATAGACAGGATTGCTGCCGGTGGCTGGCGTATTCCGGCAGGCATTGATCCACGGATTTACAAGCCTGAATAAAGGAGAACATCATGGAGAATAAATTGGATTTGCTGCCGCTGCTTGATTATATCGATCCGAGCATTCTTGATTATCAGGAATGGGTCAATGTTGGCATGGCGTTGAAAGCAGAAGGGTACAGCGTGAGCGTGTGGGATGATTGGAGCCGGCGGGATGCTGGAAGATACCACGCAAATGAATGCCGAAAAAAATGGGAGACGTTCAGAGGTGATACCAGCGCACCAGTAACGGGTGGTACGATCGTAGCAATGGCTAAGGATAACGGCTGGACGCCACAGCAGCGTGAAGATTATGAACTTTCATGGGATGATATCATCGGACAAAAAGAAGATATGGTTTTGGTCGATAAGAACTGGATCGAAGGCCAGGAAATAGCGGACCCGGAAAACTGGGATCCGGTAAAAGAACTGGTAACTTATCTGGAAACTTTATTCGACAGTACGGAAAATGTTGGCTATGTAACGGAATCATGGCAAAAAGACGGTAAATATCTACCGTCAAAAGGTTGTTCTGATAGAACAGCTGGGCAGCTCATTGAGCTACTTAATAAATGTAAGGGTGATATCGGCGGGGTGCTTGGCGATTACAACCCTGAGTGCGGCGCATGGATACGTTTTAATCCTCTTGATGGTAAAGGCGTGAAAAACGACAATGTGACAGAATTTCGGTATGCTCTGGTCGAATCGGACAAGATGGATATAGCCAAGCAGAATGAAATTATCCGGACACTGGAACTGCCGGTGGCCTGCCTGGTACATTCAGGGAAAAAGTCGCTGCATGCTATTGTTAGGATCGATGCAGCAGACTATGCGGAATATCGTAAACGTGTTGATTATCTTTACGCTGTTTGTAAGAAAAACGGCCTTGAAATCGATACCCAAAACCGTAATCCTTCGCGGCTCAGCAGAATGCCGGGTGTGATGCGTCAGGGACACAAGCAGTTTTTAGTTGATACCAACATCGGCAAAGCCAGCTTTGTAGAATGGCAGGAGTGGATTGAGGCGGTCAACGATGATCTTCCGGAACCGGAAAGCATTAGTGAGATTTGGGATAATTTACCGGAGCTGGCAAAACCGCTGATTGATAATGTATTGCGACAGGGGCATAAAATGCTCATTGCAGGGCCGTCTAAGGCAGGCAAAAGCTATGCTTTGATAGAGTTGTGCTGCGCGATTGCCGAGGGACGTCAGTGGCTTAATTTTAGCTGTACAAAGGGTAAAGTTTTATATGTGAACCTTGAACTTGACAGGGCAAGTTGTTTGCATCGTTTTAAGGATGTTTATACGGCAATGGGGTGGGAGCCGAGCAATTTGTCTAATATCGATGTATGGAATTTGCGTGGCAAGTCGATTCCGATGGATAAGCTGGCGCCGAAGCTGATCAGGCGTGCCGCAAAGAAGAATTATATTGCTATCGTTATCGATCCGATTTATAAAATCATCACCGGTGACGAAAACAGTGCTGACCAGATGGCGCATTTCTGTAATCAGTTCGATAAGGTTTGTACGGAACTGGGCTGCGCTGTGATCTACTGCCACCATCATTCAAAGGGTGGCCAAGGCAGTAAAAAATCTATGGACAGAGCTTCAGGGTCAGGAGTATTTGCCCGTGATCCTGACGCACTGCTTGATTTGATAGAGCTGGAACCAACAGAAGAATTACTGAAGCAGGAAGAAAATAAAGCAATTTGCGCCGAGTGCTTGGCGTATTTAAAACGATATTACCCTGCCTATATACAGGATTTATCGCAGGATGACGAGTGCAGCAGCACTGTACTGTTGGAATACTGCCATAAGATGCTTGGCAATAATACTAATATTGAGCTTGTGAAAACGGCGATTCCGGCGGCCAAACAGCGGGTGCGGCAACGTACAGCGTGGCGCATTGAAGGGACTCTACGTGAGTTTCCGAAGTTCCCGCCGATCAATCTTTGGTTTAATTATCCTGTGCATTACGTTGATGACGTTGGAAGTCTGAAGGATATTGAACCTGACGGGCAGGGACCAGCCTGGCAGCGGAATTTCAAAAAGAAGAAGTCTCCGGATGATTTGAGAAAAGAACGGATAGTAGCATTACAAAAAGCTTTTGAAGCAGAAAGTTTTGGCGGGACTCCGACAGTAAAAGGCCTGGCAAATTATTTAGAAGCATCAGAAAGAACAGTAAAAAGGCATATTCAAGAAAGTAAAATATTTGCAATAAACAATAACGGAGAGGTAATCCGGAAAGCGGACAAAGTCGAATAATTGTACTTGTCCAATTTGGACAAAGTCGAATGTTTGTCCATGCCGCCGTTTTCTGACAATTTGGACAAAGTCGAGTAATTATCGAGGTTGTCAATAAATTTTGCTATATATATACGCGTGCGCGATGTATAAATTTATTGTAATGACTATCAACCTGTAGTCTTATACCCTGTATAACAAAACTTTGTCCGCTTGAGGTTGCGGAAAAGTTTTTTAGGGACAGTATGGGAAAGCGCGCGAAAGAAAAAGGAGCGAATGAAAATGAAAAATGAAAATAAATATTGGGAAAACGAAGAAGGCGAAGTTATAAAGTTTGGTAATAGCTTCATGCGCTATTATGAAAAGGCAGGGAAGTTACAATTTGGCTTCGTGAAGATGAATGGCGATCTTATCGTTAAAAATGCTATTGATCGTTCAGAGTTATCAAAAAGTAAAGAAGGGTTGCCATATTTACGGGAGGTTTTAGAAGAATGGCAAGAGTGGGCAGATGAAAATGATGATTGAGTTTTTTATTCCGATGAAATTGCCAACAGTTACGCATCAGCAGAAAAAGGTCCATGTTGTAAACGGTAAGCCACACTATTATGAACCTGACGCACTTAAAGATGCCAGGCTGAAGTTTAGTGCGCACCTGGCAGCTTATGTACCTGAAAAAAAGCTGACCGGTCCGATAAGGCTTTTGACTAAATGGTGCTATACAGCTATAGGGAAACATAAGAACGGCGAATATAAAATTACAAAGCCGGACACTGATAATATGATCAAGCTGCTTAAGGATGTAATGACTGGGCTCGGCTATTGGACAGACGATGCACAGGTAGCAAGTGAGATTACAGAAAAGTTTTGGTCAGAGCAGCCAGGGCTTTATGTACGAATTGAGCAATTGGAGTAAAGGAGCGTGATTAGAATGGCACATAAGTGTAAGGGCTGCGTGTGGAGCCGTCAAGTAAGCGAGAATAAAGTTTACTGCCGCAGGGTAAATTGTGTAAAAGAAAATCGATTCCGGAGCGTGATCGGTATGTTAGGGCAGGTGCAGCATGGTCATCAGCTGAGTGAAGCTGAAAGTGCTGCGATAGACGTTGCTGCAGATGTTTTACGGACAGAGGGGTGATGCGATGCCTACGACGGATGAAATAAAGCAAAGGTTAAAAAGTGCATGGGTCTGGCAGAAGCAGCTTGAAGCAGATTTGCAGATGCTGCAGGATCTAAAAGATTTGGCAGAACAGATAACTCCAGTCTACAGTTTGGCGCCTGGGGGTGGTGGTAGTAACGACAAATTGGGCGGTACGGTTGCGAAGATGGCTGACGTGGAAGTATCTGTTCAAAGCGATATTAGGATGCTTACAGAGGCGCTAGCGGCGACAAGAGCGCTAATAAAAATGCTTGACGACGAGAAGTTGCAGCTGATATTGTTCAAACGGTACCTAAATTATCAGCGGTGGGAAGTTATTGCCGCGGATTTGGGGTATAGCTATCGTAGAGTTACCCAAATGCATGGCGAGGCTTTGGTCAAAATTGCAAAGATTTCCTAGAATTTCCCTATTGACCTGTGTTATAATGTATGTGTAGAAATTGACAAAAGCCGTTGATCTGGTTAAGGATCAGCGGCTTTTGTGGTATAATAAAACCATCTAAAAATGGACGGTGATATGGTTATGGAATGCAAAAATTGCAATGGTAGGAATTTTAGATTGGATAAATGGGCATGGGTGATTAGTAGAAGTGGGTTACGAATAATAAATGCTAGGCTTGTATGCACCCAATGCGATAGTAGAATACAACGAGAATATGGTAACGAAAGTATGCTAAGTAGGGCTTTCCCTGGCATAGATATAATGCAGTATAAACAAAACTAGTTCTAAAAAGCACTCACACCCGTGGGTGCTTTTTTCATGTGTTGAAACAAACATAAATAACGAGGCGGTGGTATACTAGGTATTAAGGAGGTGCTTAGTATGGCACGAAAAACAGAACGGATAGTAGAAGTTCTTAATCCTGAAGTATTAAGAACAGAAGGGGCTTTGAAGGCATTTGCCAGAATTGCGGTACGATATGCTTTTGAACTACATTTATACGATGACTTATTATTAATTCAAAAAAATAGTGAGAGAAAGGATAAATAACTTTTAAGCACTCACCTTGGTGGGTGCTTTTTCTTTATACATTTGTAGTAGATTTTCATAGGTTCTTCCTGTGGATAACTTTCTTTGCGGGTCTTTCGAGCCCCGAAAAAGGTTTAGATTTAAAAATATTTTTTCCTATTTCCTTCTCTTTGTAGTAGACAGGTGGTGAAAATAGAAGTGGTAAAAATGCTGAAACGTGGCTCTGCAAGAGAGCTTGCCGAATTATTGGGCATCAGCGAACGACGTGTAAATCAGTTGGTAAATGAGGAAGTTTTGCATCGTGAAATAGAAGGAGACTTCGTTTTGACAATGGCAATAGCTTCGTTCTATGAAAATAAATATTCTAGTAAAGATGAAGATGATTATTGGTCTGAAAAAGCATTGCATGAAGCTGCAAAACGTAAATTAGCTGAACTTGAATTGGCAAAGCGACAAAATCTGTCACATGATGCGGCAGATGTCGAAAGAGTTATGACAGACATGTTATCTAAATTGCGGAGTCAACTTTTGGGCATACCAGCTAAGATGGCTGCTAGACTGGAGAATCAGAGCAGAAGTGTTATTATGACGGAACTTTCTAAAGAAATTAAGTCAAGGTTAACTGAGCTTAGCGATTATAATCCGGAGATATTTAGTAATGAAGAAGACAGTTGATCTTTTCAAAAAAATAGTAAAACAGTCATTGATGCCGTTATCAGATCAAACTGTATCCGAATGGGCTGATAGCTATAGGATGATATCTGGCGAAGCTGCTGCAGAGCCTGGGCGGTGGCGAACAGATCGTGCTCCATATCAAAAAGCCATTATGGATGCTTTTACTGAACCAGGCATAACTAGGGTGGTTGCAAAGACCGCATCTCAGGTTGGAAAGTCCGATATCATGAACAATGTTATTGGGCGGTTCGCACATCTGGCGCCCGCACCGATAATGATGATCCAACCAACTATCGAAACATCACAGGACTATAGTAAATCACGTATAGCGCCGATGATCAGAGATACAAAGGTATTGAGAGATATTTTTAAAGACGTAAAAAGTCGTGATGCCGGCAATACTATCCTTTCTAAACAGTTCCCAGGCGGCAGACTTATCATGGCGGGTGCTAACAGTCCTGCCGGTCTTGCCAGTAAGCCGATAAAAATACTGCTGGCAGACGAAGTTGACCGCTTTCCAAAAAGCGCCGGCACAGAAGGCGACCCGGTCAGCTTGGCTGCAAAACGTATGACTACATTTTGGGATAGCGTAATGGGGCTATTCTCAACACCGACCAATGCTGGAGACAGTCGAATCGAAGATGAATATATAACAGGGACTCAGGAAGAGTGGCAGCATCAATGCCCAAAGTGCAAAGAGTGGCATTTAGTCACACATCGGGATATGCATACTGACTACGACTGTTCTGTTGATAAAAAGGGAACAAGGCAGGTTATCGTTAAGTCAGTTATTTGGCGTTGTCCAGATTGCGGGTTTGGGTTTACAGAAACTGAAATGCGGCAGGCCGCACAAAAATATATTGCACAGAACGCTTCGGCTCTCACTAAGGGGGTACGGAGCTTTTTTGTTAACTGTTTTGCATCACCTTGGGTGAACTGGTCAGATGTAATGCAGGAATGGTTGGAAGCACAGGGCGATCCAGAGCGTGAAAAAGTAGTTGTTAATACTCGTTTTGGAGAAGCATATGAGCGCAAAGGAAATTTTGAAAGCCATGAGCAGTTTATGCGCAGGCGTGAAAACTATGGCGCCGAGCTGCCGGAAGGCGTACTGCTTTTAACAGCGGCCGTTGACGTACAAGACAACAGGCTCGAGTATGAGATTTGTGGCTGGGGAATGGCTGAAGAATGTTGGGGAATAAAAAAGGGTACTATTTTGGGCGTGCCGGATACACCTAAAGTGTGGGCTATGCTGGACGAACAGCTGGATAAGGAATATCGCTTTGCGTCAGGTAAGGGTCTTTTGGTAGCCAGGACGTTTATAGATTCCGGCGGTCACTACACGAAAGAAGTTTATGCGTACTGTAAAAAACGATTTATAAGGCAGCGTTTTGCTATAAAAGGTTCATCGACACCAGGAGTGCCGTTATTGCATAAGTACGCTAAGGTTAAAACCGTAAGGGGACATACGATACCGCTGGTAATGCTTGGCACAGATAGCGGCAAACAATATGTTATGGATCGGTTATCGATTGAAGAGCCTGGACCTAAATATTTTCATTTTCCGCTTGATAAGAGTGATAGCGTAACTGTACAGCTAACTCGCGGCTACGATGAATTTTATTTTAAAGGCCTCATATCTGAAACGA
>OOAN01001700.1_pt1 | contig 11185 bp, 9 predicted proteins | sample 1671301 | NCBI WGS metagenome assembly OOAN01 (sample SAMN06348142, study PRJEB24527) | human gut metagenome | biome: human gut; feature: ankylosing spondylitis patient; material: feces | host: Homo sapiens | place: China | collected 2015-10
TGCAGGTGCAGGGAGGATAAGCACTCTGTCTGCTAATGGTTTAATGTTCATAGTTACTTGTTATATTTTAGTTATACATTTAATTGTAGATGTTATCCACCGTCTTTCAGGCGGAACGCTAAAGTTATTGCGAAAAGCGTGCCAAAGTAAATAAATGATTCTTTGTCAGAAATAGACTGACAAAATGACTGACAACTTGCACTGTATGGCAAAAAAGTATATTTGTCACCTACTTTTTAAACAAAACAAAAGGATTATTCCTTATAATGATGTATATTCGTAAACGAACCATCAAATGCACTGTATAAATAATATGAATAGAATAGCATCCGGCCTCATCATTGCCTCTTGCGTCTTCTACTCCTGCACTTCGCGTACAGGGGAGATTTCTCCTGTACATGAACAACAACAGACAGATTCGCTGTCGCAAGATACAATAACTCAACCCGAGGTTAAACCTGTTGAAAAGAAACTCACAGCAGAACAGATACAAATCACCAAAGATTTATTGTATGACCAATATACATTGGAAGACACCTATCCTTATAAAGACACTATCCGGCAATTTCAATGGGACAAAATCAAAGAACGGCTGGCTTTGCTTGAAAATATACAGTTGCAGCCTTCCACTTGGGCAATTCTCCAGAATTACAAAAATAGGAATGGAGAAGCACCGCTTGTGAAGAATTTCAAAAGAAACGCTTACGGACGGGTGGCGGATACTCTCGGCATAGAACGTTACCAATCCGTTCCGCTTTATTTGTTGACCGACACATTAGTGCCCGAACGCTACGGCCAAGATGGAGAACTAACCCGTTTTATCGAAGATGGGGAAAAATTCATAAAAGCAGAGCCAATGTTTACCGGAGATGAATGGATGATTCCTAAAAAGTATGTCAAAGTAATCGGAGATACGATTGTTTTTAACAAAGCTGTTTTCGTAGACCGCCACAATCAGAATATCGCTGCTCTCGAACGTAGCGGAGAAGGGCAATGGATGGTTCGCAGCATGAATCCTTCCACTACGGGACGCCATCTGCCGCCGTATGCACAGGAAACTCCTTTAGGAATGTTTGTATTACAGGAAAAGAAAGCGAAGATGGTATTTCTAAAAGACGGTTCGAAAGAGACAGGAGGTTATGCTCCTTATGCAAGTCGTTTCACGGATGGAGCCTATATTCACGGAGTACCGGTCAATGCTCCCCGCAAGACACAGATAGAATATAGTCCGTCGTTAGGAACGACACCGCGTTCGCACATGTGTGTACGAAATGCAACTTCCCATGCCAAGTTTATCTATGACTGGGCACCCGTAAATGAAACTATTATTTTTGTATTGGAATAAACGTTGAACAAACATACACCACTATTCCCGAATCGCTACTACCTATCGTCCAAAGTATAACTAGAAAAGTTCTTTTCTATAAGGTGAGAACTTACTTTTCTCTTGGGGAAAAGTTACTTTCCCCTTACTCCAATCTATAAACGCAAGTTGCAATTATAAAAACAAAGCTTGCAATTATAAAAACGAAGCCTTCATTTATATAATCAAAAGTTGCAATTATAGTTTGCTCTACAGCCTTAATAAGTTTCCTTCCTATGCAAAAGAAGTTTGCATAGGAGGGGAAAGAACTTTTCTATACGTACTTGAGGGGAAAGATAAAGAGGTCTGAACTTTTCAGTCCAGACCTCCCAATATAGAAAGGGATTTCTCCATCCCGTATTACCTTAATCAATTATGTGTGAAACTCTCTTTTATTTATCTTCAGTCTTACCCAACCCATATCTTGCTCTTGTTATATTCTGAACAAGTTCTCTCTGCACACTTTCCAATGCGTTTATTTCTTTCTGCAACAACTCCAAAGCAGAACCTTTCTGCAATAAATAAGACCGTTCAGCATACTTTATATAAGAAGTCGGAATCTCCTGCTTCTTTTCTTTATAATGGGCAATCACATACCGCAAAGCTTCCGCCCGATATTTGCTGATCGCTTTCCGTTCGGCATAATACAAATCTTTATAAGGATTTTCTTCACTTCTCAATTTCTTCCAGAATGCAGAAAAAGCAGTCGATACAGCATCCTTCTCCTCTTTGGTTACTGCTTCTTTCTGCTTCTTTGTCAGATCCTTATATTCCTTATATGTATTTAGAAACTTATCCAATTCATCTTTACTGGCTTTGTGCGCCAATCGGTAAGTTTCCAAAGAAGCAGGACGTTCATATTCGACAACTGTTTGTAGATAAGGCAAGTCGTTCCAGCTTATATATTTATTGTTTGCTTCACAATAATCTGCATAAGCCGCCGCAAGCTGCCAACTATATTCTTTTGTCTTCTGATTCAAATCCTCATTGATAGCGGACAAGTTCTTTTCCATCTCTTGCAAGTCCTGCGCTGACACCGTTTGCATACTTCCCCATCCGGAGAGAAACAAACAAAGAATACTCCATAATATAGTTTTCATAATTAGATAATTTAAATTTTCTCCAAAGTTATTATTTCTCTACAGAATTCCAAACGATATTACAGATTTGCTATATATTTCCACAATGGAGCAGCATTCAGCGCTTGCATAATTTCGTTCTTATCAAGCAGGCTTCTCACCTCTTCCAACGTAAGCAGATGTACGCTGATATCTTCAGTAGCTTCCAGATGCTGATGGTCTATCAGTTCCACGTCTGTAGCAAGAAAGCAATAAGTCAGATTGGTATGAGTGCTCGGATTAGCGGAAATCACCATATATTCCTGCCAGTTTCCTTTCCCGTAGCCTGTTTCCTCCCACAATTCACGTTGGGCGGACACTAATGGCGAAGCGTCTTCCTTCTCACAGACACCGGCACAAAGTTCATAACAAGTTCGTTCAATTCCCGGACGGTACTGGCGGACAAAAACAAATTTACCATCTTTTGTAATGGCAATCGTATTTACCCAGTTGGGATACTCAAGGATATAATATTCGGGGATATGGTTACCGTTGGGAAGCAACATATCTTCGCAACGCACAGTCAGCCACGGACGACGAAATAGATATTTACTACTCACCGTTTTCCAGGCTCTATTCTTTTCTTCCATAAGGTCTGTTTTTTCTTCCGGCAAAAATACAAATTTCCCCCGGGTTATCCTACCTTTCGGTTGCTTGTTTTTATTCGTCTGTGTCGATACAAGTGATCTCTATCCCTTGTATCTGCTCCAGATATTTTTTGGTAGAGCTTACCAAAGAACTTCCCATGTAGAATAAAAACAGCAGGCTGATAATAACCATCAATGCGCCAATCATGGCAAAACGACTACGTTGCTCGAAAATACTGCTATTCATAACTCTGCCTCCTCTAAGTTTTTTTGTCCACCACAAAGATAACACGCGAGGGCTACAAAAAAGTTACAAGAATGTTTCAAAAAACTTAAATATTGAAATTCTGTTCGTATCTTTGCACCAACTAACTAACAACCTCTTTATTACAATATGGCATTTACGAATAATATTATGATTGTCCGGCATAAATTGCTGGCAGACCTCGTTAAACTCTGGAAAAACGACGAATTAGTGGAAAAGATAGACCGGCTCCCGATTGAGTTGAGTCCACGCAAATCAAAACCCCTAGGACGGTGTTGCGTACATAAAGAACGCGCAGTGTGGAGGTACAAGACTTTTCCTCTGATGGGACTGGATATGACAGACGAACACGACGAAGTTACCCCGCTTTCCGAATATGCACGATTGGCATTGAGCCGCCCCGAACCGGACAAGGAAAATATCATGTGCGTCATCGACGAGGCCTGTTCTTCCTGTGTACAGATCAATTATGAAATAACCAACCTTTGTCGCGGATGCGTGGCTCGTAGCTGTTACATGAATTGCCCCAAAGATGCGATACGTTTCAAGAAAAACGGTCAGGCAATGATTGACCATGACACATGTGTCAGTTGTGGTATTTGTCACAAGAGTTGTCCTTATCACGCTATCGTATATATTCCCGTGCCTTGTGAAGAGGCTTGCCCGGTAAAAGCTATCAGCAAAGATGAACACGGCATAGAACACATTGATGAGAGCAAGTGTATCTACTGCGGAAAATGCATGAATGCATGTCCGTTCGGTGCTATCTTCGAAATCTCGCAAACATTCGATGTATTGCAACGCATCCGTAAAGGAGAAAAGATGGTTGCCATCGTTGCTCCGTCTATTCTGGGACAGTTTAAGACTTCTATCGGACAGGTGTACGGTGCTTTCAAAGAAATAGGATTTACGGATGTGATCGAAGTGGCCGAAGGTGCTATGGCAACCACCAGCAATGAAGCACACGAGTTACTGGAGAAATTGGAAGAGGGACAGAAGTTTATGACTACTTCCTGTTGCCCTTCTTATATCGAACTGGTTGAGAAACATATTCCGGATATGAAACCATACGTTTCTACCACCGGATCACCGATGTACTACGCCGCACGGATTGCCAAAGAGAAGCATCCGGATGCTAAGGTTGTGTTTGTCGGCCCTTGTGTGGCTAAACGCAAAGAAGTACGTCGCGACGAAGCAGTGGATTATATTCTGACGTTTGAAGAAATCGGTTCGATTCTCGACGGACTGGGTATTGAACTGGAACAGGTACAGGAGTTCTCTGTATTACATACGTCTGTTCGCGAAGCACATGGATTTGCACAGGCAGGTGGTGTGATGGGAGCTGTCAAAGCTTATCTGAAAGAGGAAGCGGATAAAATCAATGCAATACAAGTGTCGGACATCAATAAAAAGAATATCGCTCTGTTGCGTGCCTGCGCCAAAACAGGAAAGGCCGCGGGACAGTTTATTGAAGTGATGGCATGCGAAGGTGGATGTATCACCGGACCAAGTACGCATAATGATATTGTTTCGGGACGTCGCCAATTGGCACAAGAGCTGCTCAAACGAAAAGAGAGCTATGAAACAATGGATCGATAAACTACGGCAGGAAAGAACACTTAGCCCGGAAGAGCTCCGGCAACTGTTGACCGGATGTGACGCAGAAACCCTGCGTTACATCAATAAACAGGCGCAGGAAGTTGCTCTCCGCCACTTCGGAAATAAGATTTATATCCGTGGACTGATTGAAGTCAGCAATTGCTGCCGGAACAACTGTTATTACTGTGGTATCCGAAAAGGAAATCCTAATATCGAACGTTACCGATTGAACCTGGAAAGTATACTGGATTGTTGCCGGCAAGGATATAAATTAGGTTTCCGCACTTTCGTGCTGCAAGGAGGAGAAGATCCCGCACTGACAGACGATCGGATAGAAATGACTGTTGCCCGTATCAGGCAGGATTATCCGGATTGTGCCATTACACTGTCGCTCGGAGAAAAGTCGCGTAACGCATACGAACGTTTCTTCCGTGCCGGAGCCAACCGTTATCTGTTACGTCACGAAACATATAATGAGTCGCATTACCGGCAACTGCATCCGGCAGAAATGTCCGGCAAACAGCGCCTGCAATGTTTAGCGGATTTAAAAGACATCGGCTATCAGACAGGAACCGGAATTATGGTCGGCAGCCCAGGGCAAACAGTAGAACATATCATCGAGGATATCTTGTTCATTGAAAAGCTACAGCCGGAAATGATTGGCATCGGTCCTTTCCTACCCCATCATGATACGCCTTTTGCCCAATATCCCAGCGGAACGGTGGAACGGACGATTCTTCTATTATCGATCTTCCGTTTGATGCATCCATCCACATTGATTCCGGCAACAACGGCTCTCGCCACTCTTATTCCTGATGGTAGGGAGCGGGGTATATTGGCAGGCGCAAATGTGGTTATGCCCAACCTGTCTCCCCGGGAGGAACGGAGAAAATATGAATTATACAATGACAAAGCTTCACTCGGAGCGGAATCCGCCGAAGGACTGGCTACCTTACAAAAGCAGTTGAATACCATCGGTTATGAGATATCTACCGAAAGAGGCGACTTTAAGTGCACCACAGATTACACGGATTCACACAGATTTATTTCAAATTAAATTTTAATCTGTGTGAATCCGTGTAATCTGTGGTGAAAAAACAAAGAATATTATGATATACCAAAAAGATTCATCCAAAGCAGAAGAGTTTATCCATCACGAAGAAATTTTGGATACGCTGGAATATGCACAGAACAATAAGGATAATCGTGTCCTGATTGAACAACTGATTGAAAAGGCAGCGTTGTGCAAGGGACTGACACACCGGGAAGCGGCTATTCTGCTGGAGTGTAACCAACCTGACCTGATAGAACGTATCTTTCATCTCGCCAAAGAAATCAAACAGAAGTTTTACGGCAACCGTATCGTCATGTTCGCACCGCTTTATTTATCTAATCATTGCGTAAACGGTTGCGTATATTGTCCGTATCATGCCAAAAACAAAACTATTGCACGCAAGAAACTGACACAGGAAGAAATCCGCCGGGAGGTAATTGCTTTGCAGGATATGGGACATAAGCGACTGGCTCTTGAAGCCGGTGAGCATCCGTCACTGAACCCGATAGAATATATTCTGGAATCTATTCAGACGATTTATAGCATCAAGCATAAAAACGGAGCTATCCGCCGGGTAAACGTAAATATCGCAGCCACTACAGTAGAAAATTATCGCCGATTGAAAGAAGCGGGTATCGGCACGTATATCTTATTCCAAGAGACTTATCACAAAGATAACTACGAAGTTCTCCATCCCACCGGACCTAAAAGCAATTACGCCTATCACACCGAAGCAATGGATCGAGCGATGGAAGGAGGAATCGATGATGTAGGCATTGGCGTCCTTTTCGGTTTGAATACTTATCGGTATGATTTTATCGGATTATTAATGCATGCCGAACATTTGGAAGCCAAATTCGGTGTAGGGCCGCATACAATCAGTGTGCCGCGCATCTGTTCGGCAGATGACATCGATGCGGAAGATTTCCCGAACGCAATTTCGGATGAGATATTCAGCAAGATTGTAGCTGTTATCCGAATTGCCGTTCCTTATACGGGAATGATTATTTCTACACGTGAATCGCAAGAATCACGCAAGAAAGTGCTCGAATTGGGTATTTCACAAATCAGTGGCGGTTCGCGTACCAGTGTAGGCGGATATGCTGAAACGGAATTACCCGATCATAATTCTGCCCAATTTGATGTGAGCGACACCCGGACATTAGACGAAGTGGTCAACTGGTTGCTCGAACTCGGATATATCCCCAGCTTCTGTACAGCCTGTTACCGGGAAGGACGGACGGGAGACCGTTTCATGTCATTAGTGAAATCCGGTCAGATAGCAAACTGTTGCGGACCGAATGCCCTGATGACTCTGAAAGAGTATCTGGAAGATTATGCTTCAGAAGATACGCGACAGAAAGGATTAGAACTGATTCTAAAAGAAACGGAACGAATCCCCAATCCCAAAATCAGGGAAATAGCGATCCGGAATCTCAAAGCAATAGCTACAGGACAAAGAGACTTTAGATTTTAAATAATACGTTTATGAGCTTAACAGATACTCCAAATGCCAACAGACTTCATATCACCCTTTTCGGTAGACGGAATAGCGGTAAATCTTCCCTTATCAATGCATTGACAGGACAGGACACCGCGCTCGTTTCAAATACTCCTGGAACGACTACCGACCTTGTGTCTAAGGCAATGGAGATTCAAGGTATTGGTCCTTGTCTTTTTATAGATACTCCGGGATTCGATGACGAAGGAGCGCTTGGAGAACTGCGTATCAGCCGGACTTTAAAGGCTATTGAGAAAACGGATATTGCATTGTTATTATGTGAAGACACTACCTTGTTTCATGAAAAAGAAATATTGGCGCTATTGAAAGAGAAGAATATCCCTGTCATTCCGGTATTGAATAAAATAGATATACGAGAGAATAGCGATCATTTAGCTACATATATCGAGGAACAATGTAAAATACACCCCTTGCTTATCAGTGCCAAAGAAAAGATAGGAATCGAACTGATCCGGCAAGCCATCCTCGAAAAATTACCTTCGGACTTCGGTCAACAAAGTATCACCAGGGAACTTGTTACAGAGAATGACCTTGTACTTTTAGTAATGCCACAGGATATCCAAGCTCCCAAAGGCAGACTGATCTTACCACAAGTACAAACCATTCGTGAATTGTTAGACAAAAAATGCCTCGTAGTAACTTGCACCACTGATAAGTTTTCTGTAACCCTGCAAGCCCTTGCCCGTCCTCCGAAGTTAATCATCACCGATTCACAAGTTTTCAAAGCAATTTATGAACAGAAACCAAAGGAAAGTGAACTGACTTCTTTTTCTGTACTTTTCGCAGGTTATAAGGGTGATATTCACTATTATGTAGAAAGTGCAGCTGTCATCGAAAGACTGACGGAATCGTCACGTGTACTGATAGCGGAAGCTTGTACGCACGCTCCCCTTTCAGAAGATATAGGAAGAGTAAAACTTCCTCGTTTGTTACGGAAACGGATTGGAGAGAATCTGCAAATTGATATGGTAGCAGGAACCGACTTTCCACAAGATCTGACTCCTTACTCTTTAGTTATCCATTGCGGAGCATGTATGTTTAACCGTAAATACGTACTTAGTCGCATCGAACGTGCGCGGGAGCAGCACATTCCTATGACGAACTATGGAGTAGCAATTGCTTTCCTCAATGGAATACTAGATCAAATAAAATATTAAAAAAAGAAATCTTCTCTTTTTTATTTTGAAGCGAACCCCAAAAGTTCTTTATCTAACTTTTGGGGTTCGCTTCATTTTTATGTTAAGACGACCTCTTTATATTAACTAATTATGATGACATACTTAGTTCTAATATCTCCGCTTATTTCTTCACAATAGCAATCAGTTCGTCTGCTGAAACAAGGTTCTGTTCTCCTGTCTCCATATTCTTCAACATCACTTTGCCTTCGTTCATTTCATTCTCACCGACAATAGCTACAAACGGAATATTCTTCGCATTGGCATAACTCATTTGTTTCTTCATCTTGGCAGCATCCGGGAAGATCTCGGCACGAATACCGGCAGCACGTACCTTAGCCAAAATTCCCATTGAGTATGCAGCTTCCTTTTCACCGAAGTTGATAAACAGAAGTTCTGTTCCGTTTACAGCTTCTTTCGGGTAAAGTTCGAGCTGGTTCAGGACATCAAAGATACGGTCTGCACCAAAAGAGATACCCACTCCGGACACTCCTGCCATACCGAATACTCCGGTCAGATTATCATAACGACCACCACCAGTGATACTGCCAATCTGTACATCCAGTGCTTTCACTTCAAAGATAGCTCCTGTATAATAGTTCAGTCCGCGAGCTAAAGTAAGATCAAGCTCTATTTCATTCTTCAAGCCCATTGTTTCCAATGTATTCAGAATAAATTCACTCTCTTCCACTCCCTTCAGCCCTACTTCACTGGCTGATAACACATTCTTCAATGTTGCCAATTTCTCCGCATTCGTACCACTAAGAAGGATGATCGGCTGCAACTTGGCAATAGCCTCATCACTGATTCCCTTCTCTTTCAGTTCGGCATTTACATTATCCAGACCGATTTTATCCAGTTTGTCAATTGCTACGGTAATATCTACAATCTTATCCGATTCGCCTATAATTTCAGCAATACCGGAAAGAATCTTGCGGTTGTTAATCTTAATACATACACGAATATTGAAACGACTAAAAACGGTATCGACAATCTGCATCAATTCCACTTCGTTCAATAACGAATCGCTTCCTACAACATCGGCATCACATTGATAAAATTCGCGATAACGTCCTTTCTGCGGGCGGTCGGCACGCCATACCGGTTGAATCTGATAGCGTTTGAACGGGAAGACCAGATCCGCCTTGTGCTGCGCAACATAGCGCGCCAGCGGCACGGTGAGGTCAAAGCGCATCGCCAGATCGGCATCGCCCTTGGTGAAGCGGTAAATCTGCTTCTCGGTCTCGCCGCCCGCCTTGGCGAGCAGCACCGAGGCGTATTCCAGCACCGGGGTGTCAAGCGGCAGAAAGCCGAAGCTCTCATACACGCCGCGGATGGTGTCGTACATGCGGTTGAAAAGAATCTGATCGGGGGGAAGCAATTCCATCGTCCCCTGCAGGGTGCGGGGTTCAACTCGTTCTGCCATAACTGTATATCTCCTGTGTTTGAATCTCTTAGGTACGGAACTGGTATTCGTACAGCTCCTTATAGATGCCGTTCTGTGCCATCAGCTCGGCATGCGTGCCGCGCTCGTGGATGCCCTCGTCGGTCATGACGATGATCTCATCCGCGCGCTTGACCGTGGAAAGGCGGTGCGCAACGACAATGGTGGTGCGCCCGACGCAGAGCGCGTCGAGGCTTTCGGTGATCAGCTTTTCGGTGGCGTTGTCGAGGGCGCTGGTCGCTTCGTCGAGGATCAGAATCTTCGGGTTCTTGAGAAAGACGCGCGCGATCGCAATGCGCTGCTTCTGTCCGCCGGACAGCTTGACGCCGCGCTCGCCGACCTGCGTGTCGTAGCCGTCGGGCAGCGTCATGATGTAGTCGTGGATGTTGGCGCGCTTCGCGGCGGTGATCAATTCGTCCTCGCAGACCTCGCCCGCACCGTAGGTGATGTTGTCGCGGACGGTGGAGTCGAACAGGAAGACGTCCTGCGAGACGATGCCGACGCCGCGGCGCAGCGAGTCCAGCGTGAGCGTGCGGATGTCGCGCCCGTCGATGGTGACGCGCCCGCCCTCGATCTCATAGAAGCGCGGGATGATATTGCAGATGGTGGACTTGCCGCCGCCGGACGGACCGACGAGCGCCGTAAAGCTGCCTGCGGGGAGCTTCAGATGGATGCCGTGCAGCACTTCGTCCTTTTCGTTCCCCGTGTAGGAAAAGTGCACGTTTTTCAGCTCCACATCGGTGTTTCCGATGTCGGCGCGCTTTGCCGCCTCGGGGAGTGCGGGCATTTCGAGAAATTCTTCAAGGTTCCCGACGGTGAACTGCACCTGCCGCATGTTTTCGGAGAAGACCTCGAGCTTTGCCAGCGAGCCGACCATGGACATCGAGAGCATCACGGCGAGCGCCGCCTGCGGCGCGGTAATGCTGCCGCCGTTTGCCAGCGCGGCACGCAGTTCGGGATAGTCGTCGATGTCGGGTTGGTCGAAGTCCGGATTGATCGTCACGTCGAGTGTACCCTGTTTGGTCAGCAGGTTGCCCGACACATTGGTGCGGTAGTTG
>OOAN01001711.1_pt1 | contig 11070 bp, 9 predicted proteins | sample 1671301 | NCBI WGS metagenome assembly OOAN01 (sample SAMN06348142, study PRJEB24527) | human gut metagenome | biome: human gut; feature: ankylosing spondylitis patient; material: feces | host: Homo sapiens | place: China | collected 2015-10
CCTTACCGTATTGAAGGCGGTTTCAGGTGGGAGTTTTAACTGTTGTTATACATAAGTCATAAAAATCAGCTGTGAAAAGGAGAGTGTTGAAGATGAAAAAGTTTTTAGTTATGTTAGTGATGCTGGTGGGGGTATTTGCTATGACTGGCTGCGGTAGCAGCAGTCTTGTCGGCAATATCATTAAAGACGAGGGTTCTTTGGTTAAGATCATGGATGAATTTAAAAATCTGGATGGACTAAAAGGTAAAGAGATACTTATTTTTCAAGATGTTAATATGTATACCGGTGAAACAGGAAACAGAGTTGTTATTAATATTTTAAAACCGGGTACTGATGATGAAGTGGATAACTATGAGTATCGCGGCGGGTGGAGTAAGGCAAGGCCCGTACAGCTTTCCGGCAGTGGCAAAGCTATCGACAATTGTATACCTTTAGAGCAGCTTGATTTTGCCAAGATTCCTCAAGTTTATAAAAGCATGGAAGCCCAAATAAAAGATATCGAAGGCGCTAAAATAGATGATTATATGAGTTTCAGATTTTGGCAGGGTAAGTGGGATATTTCTGTATCTGCTAAAAGTCCAAGGGCTAAGTATTTTGCAGATTTTGACTTAGATGGAAATTTGAAAAAATTTAAGAAAAACTGAACCATTTCAATATTAGGATTGCTTTCATGGTGAGAAAAATGCTATATTGACATAGTACTTTTGAAATTAATAAACTAAGGAGATGATTATTGGTGCGTTATGAAATTATGCAGCCGGGCGCTTTTGCCTTTTTAAAGGTACAGCTGGAAGCAGGCGAGAGTATTAAAGCGGAATCTGATGCTATGATGGCGATGTCAGGTAATATCAAAGTTGAAGGTAAAATGGAGGGCGGGATGCTGGGCGGCCTGGCACGTAAATTTTTAAGCGGCGAAAGCTTGTTTTTTCAGCATCTGACAGCACAGGGGCAAGCTGGGGAGGCTGTTTTAGCCCCGCCGATACCGGGAGATGTTTCAGCCTATGAGTTGACAGGCAATACCTTATGTATTACTTCTGGCGGTTTTTTAGCGGCGGAAGAGAGTGTAAAAATAGAGACTAAGATGCAGAATCTGGGTAAAGGTCTTTTTTCCGGCGCCGGGTTATTTGTCGTTAAAGCTTCAGGTACGGGAACCTTATTCTTCAATTCGTTCGGGGCTATCTATCCGTTAGAATTGCAGGTGGGCGAAGAGATGGTTGTTGATACAGGTCATTTGGTAGCCTGGGATGCTGATATGAATTATAAGGTAACGAAAGCAAGTTCCGGGATCATGTCCAGCCTGACTTCAGGTGAGATGTTGGTATGTAAGTTTACCGGGCCGGGAAAAGTTTATACACAAAGCCGTAATCCTGGTAGTTTTGGCTGCTGGGTTGGTGGTATTATTCCATCACAGGGCTAATAAAATTACAATCAAAGCACAGACCATTTTGGTCTGTGCTTTTTACTATGAAAAAACAGAAAACGGCTTGACGATAATTTTCAGAAAACTTATAATAGATATAGAATATATTATTAGATAATGATTATCGAAAAAATGGAGGTTGAGGAGAAATGGCAAAATATAAATGCAGTGTCTGCGGTTATATTTATGACGAAGAAAAAGAGGGGCAGCCACTGCTTGACAGTAAATGCCCGGTCTGTGGAATGACGATGGTATTAATGGAGGAAAACGACAGCGAAGCTGCTGCTTCTACTGCTCTGGAAGCAGATGCAGCTCCGGAGGAGCTGGCTTATGATCCGGCATACGCCCGTTGTGACGCCAGTTGCCGTTATATGGACGATATCCATGAAATGGCTGTAACAGGTAAGTCGATCATCGGTGCTATGGGTACGCCGATGCCGATGCCTGGCTGGGACGATATCCTGCTGCTGGGTAATCAGCTGAATCCGCCGCCGCTCAATGATCATGACGCGGTTGATACGACGACTGTGATTGGTAAAAATGCCAAAAAGCCGTTGATTTTGACTAATCCGATTTTTGTTTCACATATGTCTTTCGGAGCTTTGTCAAAAGAGACTAAAGTGGCTTTAGCCAGGGGCAGCGCTTTGGCAGGTGCGGCGATGTGCAGTGGTGAAGGCGGTATTCTGCCGGAAGAAATGGCAGCGGCGCATAAATATATTTTTGAATATATCCCCAATTTATACAGTGTGACACGGGAAAATCTGCGTAATGCCGATGCGATCGAGATCAAGATCGGCCAGGGTACGAAGCCCGGTATGGGCGGGCATCTTCCCGGCAGCAAAGTGACACCGGAAATCGCGGCGATCAGGAATAAACCTTTGGGTGAAGATGTTATCAGCCCGTCCAAGTTTCCTGATATCAATACGAAAGAGGATTTGAAAGCATTGGTGACGAAGCTGCGCGAGGAATCTGACGGCAGGCCTATAGGTATCAAGATCGCAGCCGGTAAGCTGGAACGTGATTTGGAGTTTTGCGTTTTTGCAGAGCCTGATTTTATTACGATCGACGGACGCGGCGGCGCTACAGGCGCCAGCCCGAAGCTGGTTCGTGATGCGACCAGTGTTCCGACCGTTTATGCTTTGTATCGTGCCCGCAAGTATCTTGATGCTGTGGGAGCTGATGATATTGCGCTGGTGATCACCGGCGGGCTGCGGGTATCGTCTGATTTCGCCAAGGCTTTGGCTATGGGTGCGGATGCTGTGGCAGTAGCATCGGCTGCTTTGATAGCGGCTGCTTGTCAGCAGTACCGTATCTGCGGCACAGGCAAGTGCCCTGTGGGTATTGCCACGCAGGACCCGGATTTGCGCGCAAGACTGAAGATTGAAGCGTCGGCGCAGCGGGTGGCCAACTTTTTGAACTGTTCTCTGGCAGAGCTGAAAACATATGCCCGTATCACTGGTCATAAGAATCTGCATGATTTGAATGCAGGTGATTTGTGTACGATCAATCGTGAGATTTCTGACTATACCAATATTCCTCATGCCTGATATTTAAATATGTTGTGGAAGCTTCCCCCGTATGCATTGGCATGCGGGGTTTCTTTTTGGCATCAATGCTGAAATTTATAATATGAACTTTTTGCAAACTTTAACTGTAAATGCTTGACTTAAAGTTGACTCTAGCCTGTAAAATCGAATTAAAGGCAAAGGCGTTATGGTAAAATACCAAACGCTGCTTTGGGTAAAATAAAAGATGAGGAGGTATAGTATGAAAAAAATTGTTGTGGTGCTGATGTCGATGCTGGCAATGCTGGTGGCGGCTTGCGGCGGCAGTAATGCCGAAGCTATTTCTACTGATAATGGAGGGAAAATTATGCAGAGTGAAAATAAAACTAACAGCAGTAAGGCTTTGGTCGTGTATTATTCGCGGTCAGGTAATACCGAGGCTCTTGCCAGAATGATCGGTAATGAAACAGGTGCGGATATGTTCAGGGTGACTACTGTCACGCCATATCCTGAAGCTTATAGGGAAACTACTGAAGTTGCCAGAGCCGAACGTGATAATAACGCGCGTCCTGCAATTAACGGACGTGTAGAAAATATGGCGGATTACGATGTCGTTTATATCGGCGTGCCTAACTGGTGGAGCACGATGCCGATGCCGATGTTCACTTTTTTAGAGCAGTATGATTTGTCCGGCAAAACTATCGTACCGTTCGTTACTCATGGCGGCGGTGGCGTAGCTAATTGTGTCAGCGATCTAAAGAAAGCTGTTCCCGGAGCTACAGTGCTGGATGCATTGGTAGTCAGCGGCGGCAACGCGCAAAATGCCCAGAGCGATGTCAGTGCCTGGCTGAAACGCTTGGGTTTAGTAAAATAAAATATCATTTCCTGACAGTAAAAACAGAGAGTGCTTTTTGAGCCCTCTCTGTTTTGTTATATCCATATTTAAATATATTCTTTTTTCAGGTATTCTAAAAATTTTTCAGAGGCTTTGGAAAAGGTTTGATATTTTTTCCAGACAATATCAAGCCCGACTTCAAGTGTTGGTTCTAATGGGCGAAAGCAAAGCGGGCTGTCGTCATATGATTTGATGATTCTGTCGATGCTTAATGCATAGCCGACCCCTTCTTCTACCATAAGGGAAGCGTTATATAAAAGATTATAGGTAGCGACGATATTCAGATTGTCGTAATTTCCTCCCATCCAGCCGGCTATCTCATTTTTGACCATGGCCTGGTTGGAAATAATCAGCGGCAGGCCCAGCAAATCATGAGGCTTGATAGTTTTATTTTCAGCTAAAGGGCTGGCTTTGGTCATCCATAAACCCCAGATATCAGTGATCGGTAATTTTATAAAATCGTATTTCTTAAGGTCAGCCGGCTCGATAAACAAGCCAAAATCAAGCAGTCCGCTGTCCAGACGTTCGGAAACGTCTTCGGCTTGGCCGCTGAAGATATGAAAATGTATATGGTCATATTCTTGGCGTATTTTACTGATTATTTTAGCCAGCATCCGCATACCTTCAGTTTCTGCACAGCCAATATAAATATCACCTGTAATGTTTTCAGCAGAGGCGTTGATTTCAGCTTTGGTTTTTTCCATTAGAGCAACGATTTCTTCTGCTCTTTTGCGCAGGATCATACCATCTTCCGTCAGCGTTATTTTGCGGTTCCCGCGGATAAAAAGCTGTTTGCCAAGCTCTGCTTCCAGTTCTTTGAGCTGCCTTGAAAGCGGTGGCTGTGTCATATGTAAAAATTCGGCTGCACCGCTGATACTTTCTTCGCGGGCTACGGCAAGGAAATACTGCAGGGTTCTGATATCCATAAAATTTCACCTCCAATATAAGTATTATAATAGTTTTTTAATATACTTTTCAAGTATGGCAAAGCATTTAATATATGTATTTGATATTCTTGGATTCTGTTTTTATAATTAAGACAAAGGAGCCGGGTAAGCAGAATTATCAGTGAAGCTGAAAGGCTCTGTTTTGAAACTTATTGTAAATGGATCAATGATTTTAAGGAGTTGAGAAGTATGAAAAAGAAAGTTTTGGCTGACCGTTATTTGAAAATGTTTAAGAGTATCGCTTTAGGGGTGATTTTATCGACGGCTGGTACAAGCGCTGTGTTTGCTGCTGACAGGCCTGCTGATGCTGATAATTTTTACAGGAGTGATAAGGTGGAGGTCCAGAAAGTCACTTTTAAAAATCAGTACAAGATGAATATTGCCGGTAATTTGTATCTGCCGAAAGATATGGACAAAAGTAAAAAACATGCTGCTATCATAGTAGGGCATCCAATGGGGGCAGTAAAAGAGCAAAGCGCTGATCTTTACGCTGTTAAGATGGCAGAACGCGGTTTTGTAACTATGTCTGTCGATCTGGCGTTTTGGGGCGGCAGTGACGGCCAGCCACGCAATGCTGTTGCGCCTGAGCTTTATGCTGAAACCTTCAGTGCGGCGGTAGATTACCTGGGTACAGGGCCTTTTGCTGATCGAGAAAAGATTGGCGCGATCGGGATCTGCGGCAGCGGCAGTTTTGCTATCAGCGCCGCTAAAATCGATCCCCGCCTGAAAGCCGTTGCAACTATTAGTATGTATGATATGGGTGCAGCTAACCGCAATGGACTTAATCATTCTCTGACGCTTGCACAAAGAAAACAGATCATTGCTGATGCGGCGGAGCAGCGTTATGTGGAATTCCAGGGTGGCGCAACTAAATACACAAGCGGGACCGTACATGAGATCACGGAAAAGTCCAATCCTATTGAACGCGAATTCTATGATTTTTACCGTACGCCAAGAGGAGAATTTACTCCTGCAGGTTCTTCGCCGCTTTTAACGACACATCCGACGCTTTCCAGTAATACTAAATTTATGAATTTTTATCCCTTCAATGATATTGAAACAATTTCTCCGCGTCCGCTGCTCTTTATTACCGGTGATCAGGCACATTCCAAAGAGTTTAGCGAAGATGCATATAAACGTGCGGCTGAACCGAAAGAACTGTATTATGTTGCCGGTGCAGGCCACGTAGATCTTTATGACAGGGTAGAGCTTATTCCGTTTGATAAGCTCGAAAGCTTCTTCAAGGCTAATTTAAAATAATTTACTGCAGCAAAAGCTGCAGATCTGATTTTCTGAAAGTTTTGTTTTTGTGGATTCTCGGGATGCTGGGGGTCCACATTTTTGTTAACAGGAGAGGTTATGAAAGAAAAAAATAATTTGCTGATCTTTATTTTGACGATAGGTGTTTTTGGTATCATCAATACAGAAATGGGTGTGCTGGGTATTTTGCCGCTTCTGGCAGAAAAATTTAGTATCAGTATCGCACAGGCCGGTTTGCTGGTCAGTTTGTTTGCTTTGGCAGTGGCTGCAGCCGGTCCGGTGATGCCGCTGCTTTTTGCGGGCATCGACAGGAAGCGGGTGATGCTTCTGGTATTGAGCGTATTTGTTTTGGGTAATCTTATTTCTGTCTTTACTGATAATTTCGCAGTTATGCTGCTGGCAAGAGTTGTGCCGGCGATTTTCCATCCGGTTTATTGTTCGCTTGCTTTTTCTGTTGCGGCTGCTTCAGTCAGCCCGGAAGCAGCTCCCCGGGCTGTTGCTAAGGTCATTGTGGGAGTATCGGCCGGGATGGTACTGGGAGTACCGGTCAGCAGCTTTATTGCCGGCAGTTTTTCGTTAACGGCTGCTATGGCGGGTTTTACCGTAGTCAATACAGCGGCGTTGATTGCGACCTGGTTGTATATACCATCGCTGCCTGTGGCAGCAAGGCTTTCGTATGGGCAGCAGCTGCGTGTTTTAAAGAAGCCGGTATTATGGTTTTCTATTGCAGCCGTTGTGTTTATGAATGGAGCTGTCTTTGGAGTTTTTGGATATTTTTCAGGCTATCTGACCAATATCACTGCTTTTTCGTGGAATACGGTAAGCCTGATTTTACTTGTTTATGGTTTGATGAATATCGTCGGGAATTTTATTGCCGGCTGTATGCTTAGTGCAGGCGCGTCTGCCGATAAGCTGGTCATAATATTTCCGGTCACATTGGGGATTGTCTATGCTGCATTCTTCTGGAGCGGTACCTCGGCGCCGGCTATGGCTTTGATCACGCTGCTTTGGGGAGTTTTGGGAGGTATGAATGCGAATATCAACCAGTATTGGATTACTACTGCGGCCCCGGAGGCACCTGATTTTGCCAACGGTCTTTTTTTGACTGCCGCTAATTTGGGGACTGCTTTAGGGTCGGCAGTCTGCGGGATGGTGATTGCACATATGGGAATGCAGTATATGATGTGGGGCGGCATCGTATTTCTTATTTTATGTTTGGCAATGATTATCCCCAGAGTATATAGATCAGATGAGTATGTTTGCCTGGGAGAAAGCAAATAGTTGTGCTGTAAAAATAAAAAGCCGGCATTCTTCGCAGGAAAGTTCAAACTTTTTGTAAATTTATCCATTCAGGGACTAAAATAGCAGCTTTACCACTTGACTTGGAGCGGACTTTAACCTGTATAATAAAGCATAGAAGTTTTCCAGGCTATGAATAATATTTAGTATAAAAACTGAGCTTCGGGAGGAGACTGTTCTTTTGAGTGTAATTCTGTTTATTTCCTTGATCGATTTTGTTTTGAGTTCTTTGGCGTGGGTTTATTACAGTCATGCATTTTCTTTTATGAGGTCGGCGCCGTTTATCGCTTTATATGTGCTGCTGATGCTTAATACTATTGGCAGCCGTGTTTTGCCTGAAAGTTTGCCATTGCCGCTGTTAAAGCTTTCGGCCTGGCTGAGCGGTTATTGGATCGCGTTTTTGTACTATTCGCTGCTGTTGATGGTTGTGCATGGTATCGTATATGCAGTTTTGCGTATTTTTTCATTCAAGCTGCCGTTTATGCAGTTTGCCGCTGCGGGCGCAATAGTTCTGGCAATTTTTGTTGCCTGGGGCAGCTGGCGTGCGTTTAGCCCTGTTGTACGTACGGAAACCGTTGTTACCGATAAGCTGTCGTCTGATAAGCAGTATAAAATAGTGCTTGTCAGCGATATCCATTTGGGACGCGAGCTTGGCTATGATTACAGTAAGGGCTTAGTAGAGCTGGTCAATGCGCAGAAGCCCGATTTAGTACTGATTGCCGGTGACATTATGGATGAGCGGCTGCAATATATCATCGAGGAGGATTCACTGGCCCCGTTAAAGGAGCTTCAGGCACCATTAGGGGTATATGGAGCTTATGGAAACCATGATTATCTTGATCGGCCTGACGAGCTGAGAGCTTTGCTGGCAGGCAATAATATCAGTATACTGACTGATGAGAGTACAGTGGTTGATGATAAATTGAAAATTACCGGTTTGCATGATTATCGTGTTTCAACAAGTATTGTTCCGTTGCAGGCTCTGAGCGTCGATAACGATAAGTATTATAGTATCCTGATCGATCATCAGCCGCGGCGGATGGATGCTGCCGCTGAGGCCGGTTATGATATGTATCTGGCTGGGCATACCCATACAGGGCAGATGTTCCCGAACAGGCTGGTTACGCAGCGGATGTATAAGCTGGATTATGGTTTGGCCCGATTTGGTGACCTGACTGCTGTTGTCAGCAATGGCTACGGATTTTGGGGACCGCCGGTGCGGACGGAGCTGAAACCGGAAATAGTTGTTATAAATTTACAGGGGAAATAAATAAAAAACCTTCGGCACAGCCGAAGGTTTTTTTGTTTGTTTTTAAAGGATTTCTTCACGTACTAATTGATTGATCATTTTTTGCTTGCCTAAGACCCAAAGCAGGTCGCCTTTTTCAAAAACAAGCGAAACATTAGGATTGGTCATAGTGTAACTGCCGCGTTCCAGGCCGATGACAAGGCAGTGCCAGTCATCACGGATATTGGTGTCCTTGAGCGATTTACCAAGGATAGGCGAGTGCTTGTCGATAGTGATAGCGCACGATAAGAATACCGAAACGTTTTCTTTATCGTTGTCTTCACGCAGCATAAATTCGCGCATCGTGATAGGTTCTTCCACCAGAGTCATACACAGACGCTGAGTATTGATGGCGGTGTCGAACAGTTTGAATTGAGAATCAGTACCGATCATCAACAAAGTAGAATCCTTTTGCAGAATGTGATGACCGCCGGGCATATCGATGACTTCTTCAGGAGTTGAAACCTGCAGGATGTTGCAGCCATAAAGCTCACGGAATGCAAGCTGGGTCAGCGTTTGACCTATCATAGGTGAGTCTTCGCAGATTTTATAGCGTGCAAGCTGTAATTCTTCATCGAACCAGCCGTAAAGATGTTCTTCGCCAGCTTCAGCAAGGGCTTCACGATGTTTGAGCATATGGCGCTCGTTCAGATTGACAAGAAAACGTGATTCCATACGCAGATATTCGCCCATCAGCCAGTCGGATGAGGAGATGAAATAAGCAGCGCCTGCTGTTGCCAGCGCGGCCAGCAGTGACTGCAGACCAAGTAGTTTGGCAAAAACAAAGTAGAGGAATGCTGCTGCGATCAGGATTTTTAAAAATAACAGCAGTGTTAAAGGGATGTGATTAGAACGTTTCTTAAACCATAAAGTTGAGAAAAGCTCAGGATGGTTGGTTTTATTGACAAGAACTGCCCGCAGGAACGGCGCCATAACGACCAGAGTCAGCAGCGCTGTCAGCAGATTGCTGTAGGGCGCTGACATTTTTCCTGACAGGTAAGGCTGCAGATAATAATAAGAGCCTAAAGAGACAGCTGAGAGCATAGTCGTAAAAATCAAAATGCGGATAAAATACTCACGCAGAAAATCGCGCCAGTCACTGTCTTTACCGTCGTTATCAGGATTTTCTTCCGTATAGCGGTCAAGCCATTCCAGAGTTCTTTGCGGCAATAGTTTTTTAGTGAACTGATAAGCAGGTTCTGCTGCCATAACGAAAAACGGGGTAGTAAAGGTTGTCATTACAGAAACAGCAACAATTATTGGATATAAAAAGTCGCTGATAACTCCGAGGCTCATGCCCAGAGATGCGATGATAAAGGAAAATTCACCGATCTGAGCAAGGCTGAAACCGCAGTGCATAGAAGTATTGAGGTTTTGGCCTGAAAGCAGTACACCGGCGCCGGAAAGCAGCAGCTTGCCGACTAAGGTAACAATAACGAGTACAATGATAGGTACCGCGTATTCCAGCAGTAAAGCAGGGTCAACAAGCATACCTACTGATACAAAGAAGACAGCTCCAAACAGATCTTTGACCGGTTTGACGAGATGTTCTATTTTTTCGGCACTTGGTGCTTCGGCGATAAGAGAACCCATAATAAAAGCGCCTAAGGCTGCCGAGAAGCCCATGTGGGTAGCAAGTACTACCATACCAAGGCAAAGGCCGATAGAAGCAACCAGCAGAGTTTCATCGTTCATCAGGCGCTCAGCCCGTTTAAAGAAGGACGGGACCAGATACATACCAAGAACGAACCATAAGACCAGGAAGAACAGCAGGCGCATGACGCTTTCGATCAGCTCGAGCGTCGAAATGTCGGCGCTGGCAGCGGCTAAAGTTGAAAGCAATACCATCATAATGATGCCGACGATGTCCTCAACTATCAGAATACCAAAAACCATTTCTGTAAAGCGCTGACCTTTGAGCTTGAGGTCTTCAAAGGCTTTGATGATGATGGTAGTTGACGACATGGCCAGCATACCGCCTAAGAACAGGCTGTCCATATGATCCCAGCCCAGCATATGGCCTGTGAAATAGCCAACGATCAGCATCCCGCCTATTTCAACGAAGGTAGCTATAAAAGCTGTGCTGCCTACGCTTTTCAGCTTATAAAAGCTGAATTCGAGACCCAGTGCAAATAAAAGAAAAATAACGCCTATTTCAGACCAGGCGTTGATATTAGCGGTGTCTGATACAGTGGGGAAAAAGTTGAAATGCGGTCCGGTAATAAAACCGGCAATAATATAACCAAGTACTAAAGGTTGATTGAGTTTTTTGAACAGGATCGTCGTAATACCTGCAACTAAGAGGATCATCGCTAAATCAGCGACTATCGGCGGTAAATGAGCCATAGGCAGTCACCTTCTTTCATAAATTTATTATACGGATACCATTTTATTCAAAGCTTTGCGGACAAATTTAACAAAATGTTGTATAATATTAAAGCTGTTATATTACACAG
>OOAN01001713.1_pt1 | contig 11051 bp, 11 predicted proteins | sample 1671301 | NCBI WGS metagenome assembly OOAN01 (sample SAMN06348142, study PRJEB24527) | human gut metagenome | biome: human gut; feature: ankylosing spondylitis patient; material: feces | host: Homo sapiens | place: China | collected 2015-10
TCGCCAAGGCTGCGGGAGAACCCCCCATCCTCACAGGATGGAGAGCTGTCCCGGATCCTCGTCAGCCCCTGGGCCACCCCAGATCTCTGGGCAGCCCCAGAATGTAGTCGGCGCTGACGTGATAATACCGGCACAGCTTCTCCAGCTTCTCGATGCCCATTTCGCTGGTACCGTCCCGCCAGCGCCGGATCTGCTTGGTGCTGACGCCGATGACCTTCGCCAGATCCTGCACCTTGGTGTCGCTGTCCTCAATAATGGCGTCAATATTTGGATACTGCTTCATGTATGCTCTCCTCGTGGTCTATTGTCTATGCTTCATCGGCGATTTTTGTCGAATTATGTCGAAAATTTTACACGCAAAATGGCACGTTCGTCTTGACTTTGGACATATATGTCATTTATAATATGTAAAGACATATATGTCCCGCATTTGTTTGTTCGTTCTGTCCTCATCACCGTCATTGTTTGACATTCTCCACGCAATATGACTGGAAATTTCAGGACAGTTGCTCTGTTTCGACGTTCTTCATGAGCAAAAGATGCTTTAATAGTCCTGCACCCGCCAAATGCTCCAAGCTATCTCCGGGAGGAACCCCCTATGACCGTAAAAAAACTCTTACAGCTCCTTAGCACCATTCTGGTGGCGCTGGTAGTCCTTCTGGCCGTGGCGCTGGTCGGCGTCCGGCTGGCCGGCATCCGCACCTTCACCGTCCTGTCCGGGTCCATGGAGCCCACTTACCATGTAGGCTCCCTCATCTACGTAAAAAAGGTGGACCCCACCACCATCCGGCCGGGGCAGGTCATCACCTTCATGCTGGATGAGAACACCGTGGCCACCCACCGGGTGGTGGAGGTGGTCCCCGACGAGGACGATCCCTCCACGCTCCGCTTCCGCACCAAGGGCGACGCCAACGACGCCGAGGACGGCAGCCTCGTCCACTATAAAAACGTCATCGGCACCCCGGTGTTTACCATTCCCAAGCTGGGCTACGTGGCCAATTACATCCAGCACCCCCCCGGCCTGTACGTGGCCATCTCCGCCGGGGCCGTCCTGCTGCTGCTGACCTTCCTGCCGGACCTGCTCTCCGGCGGCTCCGACAAGGGGCAGGGCAAGCACATCCGTCAGGACAGTCAAAAGGCATAGATCCGTCGGTCCTGCCGCAAGGCTCACCATATCATTTGTTATCATTTTATGCAGGAGGAAAAACCATGAAAGCAAGGAACCGCATCAAACCCCTGTTGACCCTGTGCTGCGCCCTGCTGCTGGTAGCCGCCGGTGTGTTCGGCACGCTGGCCTACCTCACCGGCACAGACACGGTCAACAACACCTTCACCGTCGGCAACGTGAAGATCACGCTGGACGAGGCCAAGGTGAACACCGACGGAACGCCTGTGGTGGGCGCTGACCGGGTGAAGACCAACGAGTACCATCTGCTCCCCGGCCACACCTACACCAAGGATCCCACCGTCACCGTTGAGGAGGGCAGCGACCTGAGCTACGTCCGCATGAAGGTCACCTTCAACAACGCCAAGGCCATCATCGCCCTGTGTACTGACCCCGAGTTTGCCGAGGACGGCCCCACCGGTGTGGAGAACGCCTATCCCCTGATCCGCATGGTGAACTTCGTGGAAGCCAACGCCGCCAAGTGGGACGGCATCATCCCCGATAACATGATGGACACCGAGGAAATGTTGGCCAATGCCAAGTACTTCGTCTACGACAAGGCCACTGACACTCTGACCTACTATTTCTATTACAACGAGACCGTTGCCGCCCCCGACGGTGATGTGGTCCTGCCTGTCCTGTTTGACAAAGTGACCCTGCCCGAATGGGTCACCAACGACCAGCTGGCCACTCTGGAGAATTTCCAGATCACCGTGGTGGCCGAGGCCATTCAGGCCGACGGCTTCGCCAATGCCGGCGCCGCTTGGGCCGCCTTCAACGGCTGATTTCCCCCCGGTTTCGACGGCACATGGGCTGCGCCCCACGCCGTGGAAATAAATCATAGTTTGTAAGAAAGGAAGAAGCGAGTATGAAAAAGAAAATTCTGGCGCTGGTTCTGGCTCTGACCCTGTTGGTGGCCGGTGTCGTCGGCGGCACGCTGGCTTGGCTGACCGATCGGACCGCCGAGGTGAAGAACACCTTCACCGTGGGCGATATCAACATCGGCCTCACCGAGACCACCGCAGACTACAAGATGGTTCCCGGCAACACCATCGCCAAGGACCCCACCGTCACCGTCAAGGCCAACTCTGAGGCCTGCTGGCTGTTCGTGCAGGTCACGAAGTCCGAGAATCTGGACACTTTCATCACCTATGCCATTGCTGAGGGCTGGACCGCTCTGTCTGACGTGGATGGCGTTTACTACCGTGAGGTTCCCGCCTCCGCCGCCGACCAGACCTTCTCTGTGCTGGCAGGCAATGCCGTCACCGTGAAGAGCGATGTTACCAGGACTATGCTCGAAACCGCCAAGACGGATGCCCCCACCCTGACCTTTCAGGCCTACGCCGTGCAGAAGGACAATGTTGCCTCTGCCTCCGATGCTTGGGCCAAGGTCAACCCCTAACCAAGTGATCCCTTGCACATTCTGATACCCAAAAAATCAAACAAAAAGGAGAGCAATTACATGAAAAAGAAGATCACTGCCCTGTTCCTGTGCGTGGCGCTGGCCGCCATCGCCATCGTCGGTGCCTCTCTGGCCTACTTCACCGACACCGACAACGAGACCAACACATTCACCGTCGGCGGCGTAAAAATCGACCTGATCGAGCAGCAGAGTAATGAGGACCATACCGGCTTTGTTCCTTATACGGGAGATAAGGTTCTCATGCCCATCGTCGGCTCCGCTCAGGGAGAAAAATACCCCAACGGCCAGCCCAAGGCTGCGAACTACATCGACAAGGTCGTAACGATTCAGAATACCGGCAAGTCTGCCGCTTGGATTCGTGCTTACTATGCGGTTCCCTCCGATCTGGATGACGGCTATGAGACCTTCAACGCCGGTGCGAACATCCTGCACGGCAACTTCGGCAACAAGATCGTTGACGGCACTGTCTACACCACCTTCGGTGCGGAGTGGAACTGGATGCATGACGGCAAGTGGAACTACTTCGAGACCACCATGGACGGCGTCAACTACAACGTCTACTTCGCTGACTACTACCAGCCTGTTGCGGCCAATGAGACCACCGAGCAGCTCATTTGCGGCGTGTATCTGGACAAGAACGTGGATATGAAGGACGGCAAGTACATCGATACGCGTTACCCCAACGCCGACCTCTCTATCCTGGAAGGCACGGTCAAGTATCCCGTATTTGCGGTTGCTGTGCAGGCCGAGGGCTTTGACACTGCCGCAGCTGCTATGGATGCCGCCTTCGGCGCCAACTACAATCCTTGGGGCGGTACCGCCACCAACTGGCAGTAATTTCCCCCCAACAGGAAGCAGATCGGCTTCCCTGACTCTACTATCTCCTCCCTATTTTTTTGCGGCACGGGTCCTGTGACCCGACCAACCCCGACACGCCTGTTACCAGCGGGTCGTGTCGGGTGGCAGAAAGCCCCCCTATAGGCTCCCTGCCGCCCCGGTGAACCTGTTACCAGCCGGAACACCGGCGGCCGTGGCCTCTTAGAGGCCCGGCCAAACCAGTGCAGCTGTTACCGCAGCTGCACCGGTTTGACCGCTGCGGTCAACCACCTTCTCTGTCCTCCCTATGGAGGCTGACCATAGACAGGAAAGGAGCAACCACATGAAACGAAAGCTGTTATTACTGTCGGTGCTGGCCATCTGTGTGGCCACGCTGGCAGCCGGAACGCTGGCGTATTTCAGCGCCGACGGAACGGCACGCAATGTCATCACCACCGGCAATGTCTCCATTGCTGTGGAGGAGTGGGCGGATGCGGATAAGACCCAGCCCTTCGAGGATCTGACGGGCATCATGCCCGGCACCACCGTCACCAAAATTGCCGAGGTCCGCAACACCGGCGAGGCCGATGCATGGATCCGTGTCCGCCTCACCGGCGACATCCGCCTCACCGGTGACGGCACGCCGGACCCTTCGCTGGTAAAGCCTGACCTCAACACCACCGACTGGACGCTGGGTCCCGACGGCTACCTCTACTGCAACAAGGCCATCCGCCCCGGCGAGACCACCGCCCCTCTGTTTACCTGCGTCACCTTTGACGCCGGTATGGGCAACGAGTATCAGGATGCCACCGCCACAGTCCATGTGGCCGCCGAGGCTGTCCAGACTGCCAACAACGGCGTCACCGCTCTGGAGGCGCTGGGCTGGCCAACGCAGGGTTAAGGAGGTGCGGTACATGAAAAAAATGCAGCATATGAAGAGAAAAGCCCTTGTGGCGCTGGTGCTGTCCGTCACCATGCTGCTGACCCTGATGCCCGGTCTGGTCTTTGGTGTCTCCGACGATCAGGGTGACCCGGACACCGTCAGCTCCTCCATCGACTACCCCACCGTGAATTTCACCGACGTGGCCCCCTTCCTGCCCCCGGTCAGCGGCACTGCCCCCCGGCGCTCCCCGGCCCGTGACGCCGGTGATGCCGATCCCAGCAGCGATAACGGCAATAACGGCATGGTGGTCAACAAGACCTCCGTTTATAACGAGGAGACCGGCGCCTATGACATCACGCTGGAGGCCTACGCCACCGGCAGCAAGGTCATCAGCACCGTCACCAGCGACGTCCCCACGGACATCGTTCTGGTCCTGGATCAGTCCGGCTCTATGGGGGATAACTTCTCCACCACAACGTCGGACTCCTGGGTCTCCTACGGCAAGCGTACCAACGACGCAAACTATAATAACCGCATGGACAGCAGCAACAAGAGCAAGAACCGCAACCTTTACTACAAGCTGTCCGACGGCGGTTATGCAGAGGTCCGTATGGACCGCTCCGAAGCCGGAACCGTCAAAAAGTACACGGAGTATAGCGGAAACAACTACAGCTGTAATCACAGCAGTGATACCCTCTATACAGAAGTAAACGGTCAGTATGTAAAAGTATCTGTTTCCAGCGAATATGATTACACTTCCGCAGTGTATATCTATACCTACACTTATACCGCCCCCGACAACTCACCGGTCACGGAAACAAGCCGTGGTCCGTTCGGCGATCCCCCCTTCCCCATCTACAAGGAGGAAACCGTCACCGAGTATGCATATACCTATTCCTACACCGTCAACGGGACCCGCACGGACATCGGCACCTCCACCGGAGCGGACACGGTATTTGAAACCGAGCTCTATCAGAAGATTCCCTCCGGCACCAAAATCACCCGTCTGGAAGCCCTGAAAAATGCCGCCGCCACCTTTGCAAATTCCGTGGAGGAGAAGGCCAAGGGCGCTGACGGTGTCCTCGGCACCGAGGACGACATCTCCCACCGCATCGCCGTGGTGGGCTTCGCCAGCAAGTCCGACTACGGCGACAACACGGAGCTGCTGTCCATCGCCGGAAGCAACAGCGGCAGCGTGGGTGTGGCCTATCACAACATCACCGACCAGAACCTCAAGGACGTTCTTCAGAACGTGGACACCTCCGCCGGTCAGGCCATGGTCTCCACCGCCATTGATGCTTTGGCCGCCAGCGGCGCCACCCGGACGGATCTGGGTCTGGACATGGCCCAGCGCATCCTCTCCGCCAACCCCGTGCAGCCTAACGAAAAGCGCAACCGTGTGGTCATCGTCTTTACGGACGGCGCCCCCACCAGCTTCAACGGCTTTGAGAAGGATGTCGCCAACGACGCCATCACCCATGCCGGCGCCATCAAGACCGCCGGAGCCACCGTCTACACCATCGGCATCTTCTCCGGAGCCAACGCCACCAGTGCCGGCACCGAGCCCAAAGGCGACCTTGGTCAGAACAGCAGCTCCCTGAACAGCGCCTGCAACTGGTTCATGCAGCAGGTGTCCTCCAACAACGGCACGCCCCGTACCCCCAGCTACTACCTGTCTGCGGCGGACACTGGTTCCCTCAGCAACATCTTCCAGCAGATCTCCGACAACATCGAGAGCGGCGGCTCCTCCTCCACCCTGACGGAGGAATCCGTGGTCCGGGATATCATCTCCCCCCAGTTCACCCTTCCGGCCGGAGCCACCGCCTCTGATATCACGCTGGAGACCTACGCCTGCACCGGCAAGGACGGCGACACCTACACATGGCGCCAAAACGACACCGCCATGGGCGCCACTGCCACGATAGACGGCAATAACGTCAGCGTCACAGGCTTTAACTTCTCCGATAACTACGTGGGTACCGTTACGAATAACGGCATCGTCACCTACCGGGGCCATAAGCTGGTCATCCGCTTCAGCGTCAAGCCTCAGCCCGGCTTTCTGGGCGGCAACAATGTCCCCACCAACGCCGGGGCCGGCGTCTATGAAAACAAAGACTCCGAGACTCCCGTCCGGGAGTTCCCCCAGCCCACGGTAAACGTCCCCATCCAGCCCGTCACCGTTGCAGCGCAGGACTATAACGTCTATCTGCTGGGCGGTCTCACTGCCAGCCAGCTGCAAAGCGACTCCACTGTGCAGGTGGGCAGCATCTCTCTGGACCTGATCAAGGCCACCGACCCCGATCACCCCTACGGCTTGGAGCCGTGGCAGACCGCCTACGTGGATATCACCGTCTCCATCACAGGCCCGGACGGCAGCCCCGTCACCGACCTGGCCCAGCTGCGGGCGGACACCTCCTACGCCGTCTCCGTCACGGTATCCCCCAAAACGGAGCCGCAGGCGGATTCCAGCGGCACACCGGCCGCCAAACAGAGCGGCAGCGCCACCGGCTACTACGGCGACACCTTCGATAGGGCCACGCTGCCCGGTTACCGCACCTCCACCAGCTGGTTCCACAATGGCACCGACGCTGCCACCGTAACCATGACCGGCATCGCCCCGGCGCTGTCCTACGGCTACACCTACGACACCACCCTTCTGACGGACACCGTGGATACCAAGCAGGATATCCCCGTGAAGGCCACCATCTCCATCGGTGACACCAACATCACCGCCGATACCACCTTCCTGCACACGGACTGCGCCGGAGAGACCTGGAGCCACACCAGCGGCGACCCCGCCTTCCTGCTCCACGTCAGGACCTGCGCCCTGACCGTCACCAAGACCGGCGGCGCTGACGGCGAACCCTATGTGTTTAACGTCTACCGTAACGGCAACCCCTACACCCAAGTCACGGTGGTGGGCAACAGCAGCATCACCATCTATGAGCTTCCGGTGGGCAAATACACCATTGCGGAGGACACCGGCTGGAGCTGGCGCTATGACGCCGCCTACGACCCCGATAAGCCGGACGGCTGCACCCTCACCGCCGGCCACAATAGCGGCAGCATCACCTGCACCAACACCCTGAAGAATGACCGCTGGCTCAACGGCTTCAGTGATGTTATCGCCAATATCTTCGGAATCCGACACTGAGAAAGGAGGAACTGTTTGTGGCACGCAGAAAATATCCTTCGCCCCGGAATCCGGGTGCGCTGCTTCTGACGCTGGTTCTGCTGGCGCTGGCCCTCACCGGCGCCACGCTGGCGTATCTCATCACCCATACGGACCCCGTCCCCAACCGGTTCACTCCCGCCCATGTGTCCTGCAACGTCACGGAGGACTTTGACGGCACGACCAAGAAGAACGTCAACGTCACCAACACCGGTGACATTGACGCCTACCTCCGGGTGAAGCTGGTGACCTACCGGGTCAATGACGACGGCCAACACATCGGCGGCACGGCAGCCATCCCCGCTTTCACCCCCGGCGACGACTGGGTAAAGTATGGCGACTATTACTACTACACCTACCCCGTTGCCCCCAACGAACAGCCCAAAAATCCGCTCATTGACAGCCTGACCCTCACCGGCAGCTACAACGATGCCGACGGCGGCAAGCAGGCGCTGGAGATCATGGCGGAGGCCCTCCAGAGCACCCCGGCAGACGCCTTGGGTGAGGCTTGGGGCGTCACCATCACACCGGGCCACGTGGCCAAGTATCAGTAAGGAGGGAACGGCATGAAACGAAAAACCATCTGTTCTCTGGCACTGACGCTGCTGATGCTCCTGTCATGCCTCTGCGCCGCCTATGCGGACACCGGCTCCGTCACCTATGACGGCAACGCTCAGAGCTTCGTGTTCCTTCCCGGCAGCGACTATTCCCCCTCCGACCTGTTCCCGGACTTTAAGGGCGTCATGCCCGGCGACCGGTTGACCCAGACCCTGCGCCTGCGAAACGACAGCGACCATCGGGTGCGGCTGTACCTGCGCTCTCTGGGATCCGAGTCCGGTTCCGAGGAATTTCTCTCTCAGATGACCCTGACGGTGCAGGCTCCCACCTCCACCCTTTTCGATGCGCCCGCCCACGAGACGGCACAGCTGACGGATTGGACGGAGCTGGGAACCATCGCCCCCAGCGGCGATCTGGAGCTCACCGTGACCCTGAACGTCCCCCTGACCATGGGCAACGACTTCCAGTCCGGTATTGGCTATCTGGACTGGCAGTTCAAGGCCCAGGAGCTGGAGGACCCCACGCCCCCCACCGGCGACGTCTACGCTCCCCCCCTGTGGCCGCTGATGGCCACGCTCTCCGTGGGCGGCATCACCTTCCTCCTGAGCCGCAGAAAGCACCGGGAGGAGCCGTAATTTTCCGCATGAAAAGAGACTGCCGAACCCCTTCGGCAGTCTCTTTTTCTGTCTATCTCCCTGTCAGGGGCATGGGAAAGCCCAGCCACGGGGCCTCCTTGGGCGGCAGTTTGGAAAACCGCATGGCCGCCCCGGTCTGTGGATGGGTAAACTCCAGCCGCCACGACCACAGGGCGATGCTTTCCCCTTCCTCTCCCCCGCCGTATTTCCGGTCCCCCACCAGTGGAAACCCACGGGAGGCAAACTGCACCCGAATTTGATGGGTCCGCCCGGTGTGCAGCCGGATACGCACCAGTGACAGCCCCTCCCGGCTCCCCAGCACCTCATAGGACAGCTCCGCCGGGCGCACATCCTTCCCCGGCTCCGCCGCCACATAGGTACGCCGCCGGACGGGATCCCGCCCCAGCAGGTCCGTCATCACGCCCCCCTCCGGCACGCCGTGGACCACCGCCAGATACTCCTTGCCGAAGGTGCGGCTGCGGATCTGCTCCGACAGCAGGGACGCCGCCTTGGCCGACCGGGCGTAGACCATCAGCCCGCTGACGGCGGCATCCAGCCGGTGTACCGTGCGGATGCAGGGAGTCCCCAGCTCCTGCCGCAGCAGCTGGGGCATCCCGCCGGGCTCGTCGGTGCTCAGCACCCCGGCAGGCTTCACCGCCACCACGATGCGTGGGTCTGCGTAAACGATCTCCATGGGGCATCTCTCCCTTACCATTCATCTTCTATCCCTTATCCTACCACATCCCGTCTCCGCTTGCAAGAAAGCCCTTTCCATCTGCCGTCAGGCGTGCTATAATGGCACCAAACCATCAGAATACAGGAGGGGATTGCCGTGAAAAAGACCGTTTTGAGGAAATATGCCCAGCTCATCGCCGCCTCCGGCGTCAATGTGCAGCCGGGTCAGGAGGTATTCATCGCCGCCGATCTGGATCAGCCGGAGTTTGTGAAGCTGCTGGTGGAGGAATGCTATAAGCGCAAGGCCAAGAAGGTGGTGGTGGACTGGAGCTATCAGCCCCTGCAAAAGCTCCACTACCGCTATCGGACCCTGACCACCCTCTCCAAGCTTGATAACTACGAGGAAGCCCGCTGGCAGCACTATGTGGATACCATCCCCTGCCGCATCTACCTGATCTCCGAGGACCCGGACGGCCTGCGCGGCGTCAATCAGGAAAAGATGGCCAAGGCCGGTCAGGCTAAGTACAAGGTCATCCGCCCGTACCGCGACCAGATCGAGAACAAGTATCAGTGGTGCATCGCAGCCGTCCCCGGTGTTGCGTGGGCCAAGAAGCTCTTCCCGAACCTGTCGAAGGCACAGGCCGTCGAGAAGCTGTGGGAAGCCATCCTCTACACCTCCCGCGCCGACGGTGACGACCCGATTGCCGCATGGGACGCGCACAATGCCGACATCGCCGCGCGCTGCGCATACCTCAATTCGCTCGGCATCGACACCCTGCATTACACCGCGTCGAACGGCACGGACTTCACGGTCGGGCTGATCGACCGCTCCGAATTCTGCGGCGGTGCGGAAGCCATCATCGGCGGCGAGATCTTCAACGCCAACATTCCCTCCGAGGAGGTCTACACCAGCCCGAAGCGCGGTCGTGCCGAAGGCATTGTCTACTCGACCAAGCCCCTCTCCTACAACGGGCAGCTGATCGAGAACTTCTCCATCCGCTTCCACGAGGGCAAGGTGACCGAGGTGCACGCCGAGAAGAACGAGGAGATGCTGAAGACCATCGTCTCGATGGACGAGGGCGCATCCTACCTCGGCGAGGTCGCGCTGGTTCCCTATTCATCTCCCATCAATCAGCTCGGCTATCTGTTCTACAACACGCTGTTTGACGAAAACGCAGTCTGCCACCTGGCGCTCGGCGAGGGGTATACCAACACGCTGCGCGGCTTTGCGGACATGACGCGCGAGGAATGCACCGCCGCCGGCATCAATGACTCGATGATTCACGAGGACTTTATGATCGGCGCGCCCGACCTCTCGATCGTTGCCACGCTCCGCGACGGGACGGAGAAGGAGATCTTCAAAGACGGCACCTGGGCATTTTGATGTTGACCGGCGGATGCGGTCCGCACCGACCGGCGAAAACAAAGAGATTGTGGAGGCAGTCTGCCTCTGCCGATTCAAGATGAAAACCGCTCGGAAACGAGCGGTTTTCTGCATATTGGTTCTATTTTCGCCGGTCTGCCCACGCAAATCACCGTCGCCTTATGGAAATAAGGCTTGACGGTAATTTGCACGGCTTCCGAACTCGCCTGCGCCGGTCAAGGCGACTGAGGCAATACACCTTGCGCGCCTTTTTCGTGGATTCTGCATCCGTCTACATCGGTCAAGGAGCAAAAATGCGGTCCGGAACGCCCGGCGAAAACAGACGGAACGGCGCCATACG
>OOAN01001723.1_pt1 | contig 10995 bp, 6 predicted proteins | sample 1671301 | NCBI WGS metagenome assembly OOAN01 (sample SAMN06348142, study PRJEB24527) | human gut metagenome | biome: human gut; feature: ankylosing spondylitis patient; material: feces | host: Homo sapiens | place: China | collected 2015-10
AAGAGTGAGAACAATTTATTCATGCAAAAAAACTTTTCATCGAAAAAACGATGCACGATTTTTTGCGATAATTTTTTCTCACAACTTGTGTGATGAAAAACTTTTTTTGCCTGTTTTTTTATTCACGCATTTTTGCGCGTTAAAAAAATGTCACTTAAAAAAGTATTCATCTATCCGTAGCCGGAAGGCTTTTCTGTCGGCATTGCGGCGATGCCGCTCAATAAAAAGACGGATACCTGCGTATCCGTCTTTTATTATGAAACAGGCTGTGCTATTTGCCGGTCGCCTGTTCGCGGCTGTTGCCGGGGTAGACTCTCACCAGAACGACGCCGTGAGGCGCAACGGCGGTTTCGAACTTGTCGGTGCACTCCGTGAGGTCCTTCTGCCGCCACAGGTCGCGCACGGTCTGCCTCCCGCGCAGACCCAGCATGCGGAGCGTGAAGTTCATCTTCACGGTCTGCCAGCCCCGGTTGAAAAGCCCGACGGCCATCGAGCCGTCTTCGAGGTGCTTGGCGTAGATCACCTGGTCGCCCTGCTGCCAGACGGGAACGGCCTGCAGGCCCAGCGGGTCCTGGTTGACGTCGATCACTTCGTCGTTGGTCAGCAGGCTCCGTGTGAAGTCGTCCATCTGCGCCATGTCGCAGCCGATCAGCAGCGGCGCGGCCAGCAGCGACCAGAGGCTGATGTGCGTATACTGCTCGTCGGCCGTGAGCTGCGTGTAGTGGAGTTTCGGGCCCCAGCCCACCATGCCTATGACCAGCATGTCGGGGTCGGCCCAGTGACCCGGGCGGTTGAAGGGCAGCCAGCGGTCCTGGCTGAACCCGATGCTGCTGATGCTCTCCCACGTGTCGCGGATGTCGCCCGTCGTGCGCCAGCAGTTGGAGTACCGCATCCACTGCGGGGCGTCGCCGTAGGGTGCGCTGTTCGAGAGGCTGTAAACGACGTCGCGGTCGAGCGTCCGAAGGGCGTCGTGCATCTCCTTGACGTGGTAATAGTCGAGCGGATTCCAGTCGTACTTGAGGTAGTCGATACCCCATTCGCCCCATTGCTTCACGTCGGCCTCCACGAAGGAGTAAGGGCCGAGGTGCCAGACTTCGGTCCGGTCCTTCCAGTAGTTGCCGCCCTCTTTCTGATAACGGTAATGCTCGTTGTGCCGGCCTTTTTTGATCCACTCGTTGACGCCGTCGGGGTTGTCCGAGTAGCTGCCGATATGCGCGGCATAGGTCCCGATCCACGGCGTGGAGTAGATGCCCACCCGCAGGCCCATGTCGTGAATCTCGCGTACAAGGCCCTTCATGTCGGGGAATTTCGTGTTCGGCTGGATCGCGTTGTGTTTGCCGCCGCGTTTGCCCTGCCATCCGTCGTCGATGTTGATGTAGGACCAGCCGTGGTCGGCGAGTCCGCTTTCGACCATCGCGCGTGCCGACGAGAGCACCTGCTCCTGCGTGACGTCGCGCGCCCAGCAGTTCCAGCTGTTCCAGCCCATCGGCGGAGTGAGCGCGATTTCATCGCCCACGACGATCTTCAGGTTGCGCTCGCAGCTGCCCGGCGCATTTGCGGCTTTCAGGTGCACGGTATATTCGCCCGGAGCGGTTACGCGTCCCGTGATCCGTCCGGTTTCGGGGTCGAGTTTCAGCCCTTTGGGAAGCCCCTCGGCCGAGAAAGTCATCGGACGGACGCCCGTCGCGGCGATCGTGTAGAGGAATTCCGAACCCGGGCGGACGCCGAAGACGCGGGCGCCGTTGATGCGCGGGGTGTCGGCGGGTTTCGGGGTCAGGATGTATTTCGACATGTCGGGCGCGCTTTGCGCCGCAGCCTGCCCGGCCGCCGCCCCGCCGCAGAGTGCGGTCAGGGCGAGGGTCGTCAGGTAAAGCAGAATCGGTTTTTTCATCGGTCCGGGAATTTTGGATTTCGGGTTCATTTCGTCTTTTCCGCCAGTACCGGAACGAATTCCGACACGGAGTACAGTTTGTTGCGGTTGCTGGCATTTACGGCCAGTCGTACGTAGCGGCCCGAAACGGTCCACTGCTCGACGGCGTAGGTTCCGGTCGTCGACGTGTTGGTCTTGTCGCCGAAGTCGAAGTCCTGGGCCTTCGTCCAGTTCTTGCCGTCGTCCGAAAGCTCGATGTAGCCGGCGCGGAGGTCGGTCACGTAGGAGTCGCTGCGGCGGACGAGCGTCATGCCGCACCAGTAGTACGTCTTGCCCATATCCCATACGGTCGATGCTTCGTTGGGGTTGATGTCGCCCTCTCCGGTGTTGTTGTAGCGGCTCTCCCAGCGGGTGACCAGATCGCCGTCGATCATCAGCTCGGGGCCGCGGCCGGTGTAGTAGGAGCTGCACGAAACGAGATTCCACTTGCTGCGGCTGTCGTAGATCGGGAGCAGCGAGATGTGGTAAAGCACCGTGTTCTTCTCGCCGATCTTGAATTTCGAATTGCTCTTGAGCCTTACGGCCAGCGTGTAGTAACGGTCTGCCGTCAGATTCGATTTGTCGATGTCGATGGTCGAAACCGCTTTGTTCGAGCCGGCTTTCAGGTCGGCTCCCGTGAAGGTGTAGGCGCTTTCGGGCAGCGGGATGTATTGCGTGCCGTGCTCGGCGTTATAGGCCGCGAGCACTGCATCGCCGTGTTCGTATTCCATCTCGGAATCCCACTTGTTGTTGAACTCGGTGTAGGCCGTGAATTCGAGCGTATTGGCGTCCGTGGCGCTCAAGTCGCTTTCCACGACACCGGCGTTCTCGGCCAGCACCTCGGTCTCCTGCATCCGGGGATTGATCAGGATGGTGTTCAGCTTCTCGTTGACCTCGGTTCCCGTGGCCGTGAGCCGCAGCGGAAGGACGTAGTCGTTCATGTAGGGCAGCGCCATGATCCCCTTGCAGTCGAGGCGGACGGTGAGGGTGGCGCGGCGGCCTTCGGCCGTGATCGAACCGGTGTCCTTGACGATCTGGTAGTACTCCTCGCCGAGCAGCGTGTAGGAGGAGCCGTTCGCGGCGTTGAGAGCCTCGACGGCATCGGGGTCGGGTACGACCTTCACCTCCGACGGCTGTCCGAAGTAGCCGCTGCTGTAAGCGTAAATGTCGAAGTCGATCGTCTCCTCCACGTCGTAATAGATTGCGTTCTGCACGCCGTTGTTGACGATGTAGACGCGCGGGTCGGTCAGGTTGTCGTTGCGGTGGTCTTTTTCGCAGGCGGTCAGCAGCAGCACGCCTGCGAAGGGTATCAATATGTTTTTCAGTTTCATAATTATCCGGATTAGTGGGGTTTACCAGCCGTAGTTCTGCGTGCATTTCACACGGTCGAGTTCTTCCTGGGAAATCGGGAAGAGGTAGCAGCGCTTGGTGAAGGCGCGGTTGCCGTCGCGGCCGCCGTCGTATTTGCAGATGACGCGCTGCCAGAATTCGCCGTTCGCCTTGTGGTCCTTGGCGGCGATGTTCATGCCGTAGACCGGCATGTTGTTGTCCGTCTCGGCCGTCATCCAGGTCCGCGTGTCGAAATAGCGCAGGTTTTCGAAGCACAGCTCGACCTGGCGTTCGCGGCGGATCAGTTCGCGCATCCTGGTCTGGTCGCCGACGGCGTCGGGATAGACCTCCTCGATGTCGGGAACGCCGGCGCGTTTGCGGATCATGTTCAGGTAGAGCGTGATGTCCGCATTCGACGGATCGTACTCGTTGAGCGCCTCGACGTAGTTGAGCAGAATCTCCGCATAGCGGAATACGGGGAAATCCAGGTAGCCCCAGTTGCCGGTGGAGGTGTCGATCGACGGGTTGGTGAACTTATGCGCCAGGTAACCCGTCGGCGGATAGTTGTGCGATTTGCCCGGACCCGAGTTGCCGTTGAAATAGAACTGGACATTGGCTGTTTTCTTGTTGGCGCCGTGCCAGGTCATGCCGCTCCAGAACACGTTGACGTAGAAGCGCGGTTCGCGGTTCTGGTACATTTTGAACGTCTCCAGTTCGTCGCCGTAGATCGGGTGTTTGAACTTCGAGAATCCGCTTTCGCTGTAACCTGCGTCGGGGTCGATGATCGGCCGCGTCTGGTCGCCGTCGGTGTAGCCCGTGATGGGGTAGCGGCCGTTGGCCATGGCGAACGCGTCGACCTGTTTCTGGGTTACGCCGTAGCCGCCGTAGGCCGTTCCGCCGACACTCGGGGGCGTGGTGACCACGCGCCACTGGTAGCCGCTGGCGATGCGCGTGTAGATCTTCTCTGTAGCGCCGCCGGTCCCGGAACCTACCGACGTGAAGAGCGTGTTGAAGCTGGCGTAGGGGTCCGTGCCGTCGGCGCCGACCAGCGAGTAGAGGTTCAGGTTCATAACGTCTTTGGCGGCCTGGGCTGCCAGCTCCCATTTCTTTTCGTCGTACTGGGTCGGGAACAGGTGGTCGCCGTTTTTGTTGACGATACCCTTGTAGAGTTCGTTGCCGTTGAAGAGCTTGCGGGCCGAGTAGAGCAGCAGGCGGGCGCGTGCTGCCAGGGCGGCGCCTTTCGTGGCACGGCCGTAGTAGATGTCGGGCCAGCTGTCGGGCAGCCCCTTGGCGGCTTCCCAAAGCTCGTTCGCGACGTAGTTGACGCACTCGTCCCAGGTGTTGCGCTCGCGCTGGTCGAGTCCGCTCTGCGTGAAGTCCACCGGATCGTCGCCGATGAGGAAGACGGGACCGTAGACGGGCAGCATCATGGCGTAGAAATGCGCGCGCAGGAAGCGGGCCTCGTTGTAGTAGTAGCCTTTGTCGACATCGTTCAGTTCCTCCGGAGGACACTTGTGGACGTTCTGCATGAAGTAGTTGGCTTCGCGGATGCCCTTATAGGGCGTGTTGTAGGTGTCGTCGCGGTAGATGGGCAGCGATGGGTTCCACGAGTTGTAGTTGATCTGGGTGTAGGCCCGGTCCAGATAGGAGAACGAGGTCTCGTCCGAGCAGGCCTCCCAGGGGATGTCGTTGTAGCTCGACACGCAGGCGGGAGCTTCGTAATCCGGCTGGTAGGAGTAGATGTTGGTCAGGTATTGGAGCGTGGTCTTCTGTTTTTTGAAGATGTTGTCCGAAGTCAGCGGCTCGTCGGGCTGGCGGTCGAGGTATGAGTCGCAGGAAGCGAGCATGGCTCCGGCTGTCAGGAACAGGGCGAATGTTTTAATCGTGTTTTTCATGGTTGTTGCCGGTTAGGGGTTAGAAACCGATCGTGAGACCGAGGTTGATGATCCGGTTGTTCGGGTAGTTGGTGGCTCCGGTTTGCAGGTCGGGGTCCCACAGCTTGAAGGGGCTGAAGGTGAATAGGTTCACCCCCGAGAGGTAGACGCGCAGGCTCTGCATGGCGATCTTGTTGGCGATGCGCTTGGGCAGCGTGTAGCCGAGTTCGAGGTTCTTCAGGCGCAGGTAACGTCCGTTGGCCATCCAGAAGGTCGACAGCTGGTTGTTGTTGTCGATGGCGCCGGTCGTCATGCGCGGGTATTTGGCGCCGGGGTTCTCCGGTGTCCAGGTGTTGCCGTAGAGGTCGGCGAATACGCTCGACTCCTTGAGGTTGCGGCCGACGAACGCCTGCGTCTGGTCGGTGAGGGTCGAGAAGCTGACATGCGCCACGCCCTGGAAGAATGCCGACAGGTCGAATGCCTTCCATTGCAGCGAGAAGCCGAATCCGTAAACGATCTCGGGGATGTCCGAGTAGCCGATGGGCTTCGTGTCGTAGTTGTCGACGATGCCGTCGCCGTTGAGGTCGAGGTATTTGATGTCGCCCGGTTTCACCTCGCCGAAACTCTGTTTGGCCCACGAGTCGATGTCTTCCTGATCCTGGAAGAGTCCGGCGGCCACCAGACCGAATTTCTGCCACTGCATCTGGCCGCTGTGGTTCATGTAGGTATAGGCGTAATCAGGCTCGTCCTGGTCCATGATCCGGTTGCGTGCGTAGGTGAAATTGCCGCGCACGGTGAGGTGGAGGTCCTTGCCGAGCGGTTGGTGGTATTCGAGCGAGGCGTCGATGCCGCTGTTGCGCATCTTGCCGATGTTCACCCAGGGTTTGGTGCTCAGACCCACGTACATGGGGATGGATTTGCGCTGGAGGAAGATGCCCTCGCGGTTTTCCTTGAAATAATCCACCGATATGTTCAACTGGTTGAAGAACGAGAGGTCGGCGCCGAGATTGAGCTTCTTGGCCTTTTCCCAGCCTACGTTGGGGTTCGGGAATTCGCCGAGGCGGACCGAGGTGTACTGGCTGGGCGTCGTGCCGAAATAGTATTTGCCGCCGCCGATCACGGTTTCGTTGTAGATGAAACGGCGGTCGCCGCCGATCTGGTCGTTGCCCACCAGACCGTAGGAGGCTTTGAGCTTGACCATGCTGACCACGTCGCGGATCGGTGCGAAGAATTTTTCGTTCGAGACGACGTACCCCAAGGCGATCGACGGGAAGAAACCGAAGCGGTGGTTGGGCGAGAAGTTCTCCGAGCCGTTGTAGCCGAAGTTACCCTCGACGAAGTAGCGGTTGTCGTAGTTGTAGGTGATACGGCCCGCAATGCCCTGATGGCGGTAGGGAAGCGCTTTTTCCGAGTTGTTGGCGCTTTCGCCCACGTAGTTCTTCTGCGACTGCTGGAAGAGGAACATGGCCGAGAGGTCGTGCTTGCCGAAGGTGCGTGCCCAGTTGGCCACGGCTTCGAAGTAGACCGAACGGTAGCCCTTGTTGGTCTGCTTGTAGGTGAGGTTCTCCTCGCCGATCTTCGTCTGGTTGAATTCGAGTTCGCCCGCTTCGTTGCGGCCGGTGGCCAGCCATTGGGGCGAGGTTTTCGTGCGGCTCAGGTTGTTCTCGTTCTTGGCGTCGAACGAACCCTTGATCGAAACGGTAAGGCCCTTGGTCACCCAGTCGCCCAGGTCCTGCGTCAGCACGAACAGCGACTGCGCCGTGTTGTAGAAGATTTCGCGGTAACCGGTCTGCGTCAGCAGCGCATAGGGGTTCTCGCCCTGTCCCGACGCCGGGCCGGCCAGGTAGCCGTTCGAATAGACGTCCGGGAAGGCGTTGGCTGCGGTCTTGAGCGCATAGCCCCAGATGCCGTTGGCGCCGGTGGCGCTCGAACCCGGTTCGTTCTTGCGTTCGAACGTGGTGGCCAGATTGACGTTGAGCTTGGTGTATTTGTGGAGCTGGACCTCGACGTTCGACCGGAAGTTGAACCGACGGTAGAAGACCGACGTGTTGTACTCCTTCATGTTGTCGGCCTTGAACAGGCCGTCCTCGTTGTAGAAGCCGCCCGAGATGTAGTATTTGGCCGTCGAGCCGCCGCCCGAGATGTTGACGTTGACGCGCTGGTTGAACGAGTAGTCCTTGTAGAGCCGATCCACCCAGTCGATGTTGGGGTGCAGGTCGGGGTCCGAACCGTCGCGGAACATCTGGATGTCCTTCTTCGAGTAGAAGTCGTATCCGGCCGCCGCATTGTACATCTCGGCGAACTGGACGGCGTCGACCATGTCGGGAATCTTGGTCGGCTGCACCATGCCGGCCTCGAACTTGATGTTGATCTGCGGCTTGCCTACGATGCCTCCGCGGGTGGTGACCAGCACGACGCCGTTGGCGCCGCGTACGCCGTAGACGGCGGTCGCCGCGGCGTCCTTGAGGATCGAGAACTCCTTGATGTCCTCGATGTCCACCAGGTCGAGGTCGCGCTCGATGCCGTCGACCAGCACCAGCGGCGACTTGTTCGAGCCGAAGGTGCTGATGCCGCGGATCCAGAAGGTCGACGAGGCGCCCGGTTCGCCCGAACGCTGTACGGAGATGACGCCCGCGAGCTGTCCGGCCAGGTTGTTCGAAATCTTGCCCGTGGGCATCTTGATGTCGTTGACCGGAACGGAGGCTATCGAGCCGATGATGCTGGCCTTTTTCTGGGCGCCGTAGCCGACGACGACGACCTCTTCGAGGTTATTGTCCGGCGAAAGGGAGATCACTTTCGGAATGCGGCCGATCGGGAACTCCTGCGTCTGGTAACCGACGTAGGAGACGGTCACGAAGCTGAAGTTGCCGGAGAACGAATAGTCGAACGAACCGTCCGATGCGGTGCTCGTGCCGAGCGCCGAATCCTTGATCCAGATCGTGGCGCCGATGATCGGCTGCCGGGTCGCGGCGTCGAGCACCTGGCCCGCGATGTGCTGTTTTCGCGGCGCGGCCGGAGCCGGGGCTGCGGATGCGGGGCTTTGTGCCTCCGCACGGGTCAGGATGATGTTGTTCTGACGGATGATGTAGGTGATGCCGGTTCCGCGCAGGGCTTCGTCGAGCAGCTGGGAAACCGATTTCGTCGATTTGGCGATTTTTACGGGGACGTTGTCCGCCAGGTTGCCCTGGTAGGAGATCCGGTAGGAGGTCTGCGATTCGATCTCCTGAATCAGCCCTTTCAGGCTGGTTACGTTTTCAACGCGGACCGAAGTCTGCTGGGGCGACGGCGCCGCCTGAATTTCCCCCCCCCCACGGAATAAGGAGTGTCAGGCATGCTGCCAGTAGATACCAGGCATGCCGCATACGGAGTAACTTTTGTTTCATAGAGGTTTGGTTAAGATTGGATTATTTGTGAATGGTGATTTTTTCGCCGTTGCGGTTGAAACGGGTGTTCGTCGAAAGCGTCAGCACTTCGAGGATATGGTCGATCGGCATGTTGAAGTCGAGCGTTCCGGTGAACTGAATGTTTTTGAGCGCCTCGCTGCGGAAGGCGACGCCGATGCCGTAGAAATCCTCGATCACCCCGGCGATCTGCGCCAGGTCGACGTGGCGGAACGTGCGCAGCCGCGCGGCCAGCTCCGCCTCCACGTTGACCGTTTGCAGCGTCAGGTCGTTGTCCGTGGGGTTGTAGGAGACTTTCTGCCCCGGGTGCAGGGCCACGACGTGGTCCGCGGCGCGGAAATCGACGGCTCCCTCGACCAGTACGGTTTCGACATCGGAGCTGTCGTCGTAGGCTTTCAGGTTGAATTTGGTCCCGCGGACCACGACTTCGGCGTCGTGGACCGTGGTGACGGTGAACGGCGCGCCGTTGCGCTTGCTGACTTCGAAAAAGGCTTCGCCGGTGAGGTGCACCGTGCGGTTCCCGTCGTCGAACGAGGCCGGATAGTTGAGCTGCGAACTGCGGGTGAGCCGGATGACGGAGCCGTCGGGCAGCGTCACCGAGCAGTCGCTGCGCTCGGCGCTGACCGTGCAGATGCGGTCGTCCGGCCGGTTCTGGTAGAGATACATGCCTGCGACGATCACGCCCGCGACGAGGATGGCGGCGTAGCGCGCCGCGATCTGCCGCCATTGGGGCCTTGTTTTCGTGCGGCGCAGTTCGATGCGCCGCTGCAACGATCTGAAGGCCTGGTCGGTGTTGACCGATGCGGCGGCACGGAGCCGGTCTCCGGCGAAGAGCACGAAGTAGAGCGCTTCGAGCCGGCGGCGGTTCTCCTCCGAGGCGTCGTACCAGTTTTCGATCTCGCGGTTGGCGGGTTCGTCGAGTTTTCCTTCGAGAAATTCGGTCAGCAGGTTGTCGTCGATCTCTTTCATAAGTTCGGTTTCTAACAGTAATACGGTTTTGGGGAAATAGTTACTAAACGAAAACCCGATTTTTTTCGGGCTTTCGTTTTTATTGCATATGGTCGGTTGCAGGGGGGGCAGGGGTTTCAGTTGTTCCCGGGCATTTCGAAAAACAGCGCGATCAGCGGCAGGTAGTCCTTCAGCGCGACGCCGAGGACTTTGAGCGCCTGGCCGATATGGTAGTTGACGGTCTGGGGCGACACCTCCATCTCGGCGGCGATCTGCTGGTGGGTCATGCCCTGGAAGCGGCTCATCTCGAAGATGCGCCGGGTCTGCTCGGGGAGTTGCGCGAGCGCCTCGCGGTAGAGCCGTGCGAGTTCCGTGCCGAGGTAGAAGTCCGGGGAGTCGAACTGGTCGGCGAATCTCTTTTCCAACTGCTGGTGGACGCGTGAATGGACCTTCTGGCTGGAGATGCGGTCCAGCGACTTGTTGCGGACGATCATAAACAGAAGTCCTTTCAGCGAAAGTTCCTCCATCAGGCGGTCCCGGTTTTCCCAAATGTACAGCATCGTGTCCTGTACGATGTCCTCCGCCACGGGGAGGGATACCCAGCGCGAGGCGAAGCTGCACAATCCCTTGTAATAGAATCGGTAGCACGCTTCGAAACACTGCCGGTCCCCGGCGTTGAGCCGTCGGATGACCAGTCGGTTGTCGAGGATGTCGTATTTGGTGTTCAGGGACATAAACCGTCGTATCTCGCGTAATTGAAAGGTTAAAATTACAATTTTTTCCGGAAAACGGACCGGATTCCCGAAAAAAGGGCCACCTTTGCAGTAAAATGGAACCGGGCTGCCGGGAAGTCCGCGCCCCGGGATCGCCGTTTTACATCGCTTATGAATACCGTCTGGATCGTACTGCCTGTATTGATCGCGCTGATGTTTCAGCTCGGCATCGAACTCGACCGGCAGGCCTTCGCCGGTGTGGCCCGCCGTCCTGCGGCCGTTGTCGCGGGGCTGCTGGGCCAATTGGCGCTGCTGCCGCTCATCGCCTTCGGCGTGGGGCTGGAGCGCATCGCCATGATGCGCTACGGCATCGACGATATGCGCCTGCTTTATGAAAACGATGTTCGTTTCCTGAAGCAGTTCAACTGAGAAAGGGGAGAAATACAATGGATCTTTCAAGAAAATGGCTGACCGACTTCGTCGATGTCACCGATATTCCGGATAAGGAATTCTGCGACCGCATGACCGACACCGGCTCCAAGGTCGAGGGCTATACCGTCCTCGGCGCGGACATTGAAAATGTCGTCGTCGGACGCATCCTTTCCATCAAAAAGCATGAGAACTCCGACCACCTGCAGATCTGTGCGGTGGATGTCGGAGAGGGTGAGCCTGTCCAGATCGTGACCGGCGCACAGAATATTTTCGAGGGCGCGGTCATCCCCGTCGCAAAGGCGAATTCCACGCTGCCCGGCGGCGTGCACATCAAGCCCGGCAAGCTGCGCGGCGTGGAGTCCAACGGCATGCTCTGCAGCGGCGAGGAG
>OOAN01001729.1_pt1 | contig 10964 bp, 10 predicted proteins | sample 1671301 | NCBI WGS metagenome assembly OOAN01 (sample SAMN06348142, study PRJEB24527) | human gut metagenome | biome: human gut; feature: ankylosing spondylitis patient; material: feces | host: Homo sapiens | place: China | collected 2015-10
TAAAGTTGACGCCGCCCTGCAGATAGCAGGTGTAGGGCGCGCGCAGCGGACCATCGCAGGAGATCTCGATCGTGCTGCCCTCGGTAAAGCTGCCGCTGGCCATGACGACCTTGTCGGTGTAGCCCGGCTCATCGGCAGGCTCGGGGCTGGCAAAGCTGTCCACCGGGCTGTTGTGCTGGATGCCCGCGCAGAAGCCGGTCAGCGCGGCGGCACTGCCCGAGTCAAAGCAGGTGACAATGTCATTGTGGTCGGCCGTGTAGCGCGGCACGGGGCTGACGCCCGCCAGCTCCAGCAGACACTGGGCGTAGATTGCCGTTTTCAGCGCCTCGCAGACAACGCCCGGGGCGTAGTAGAAGCCGAGGAAGGTATCCCGCAGGCTGTCCTGCGTGCAGCCCAGATCGCCGCCGATGCCGGGCGCGGTGAAGCGGTGGCTGCATTTTTCCACCAAATCGCGGCGGCCTGCAATGTAGCCGCCGGTCGGGGTGATGCCGCCGCCCGGATTTTTGATGAAGCTGCCCGCCATAATGTCTGCGCCGAAGGCGACCGGCTCCGCAGTCTGGGTGAACTCACCATAGCAGTTGTCCACAAAGATGACTGCTTTGGGGTTGGCCTTGCGGGCGATGTCGGCCACCTTTTGAATCGTCGCCAAGTCAAAGGCGTTGCGCTGGGTGTAGCCGCGGCTGCGCTGGATATGCACCACCGTGGCGGTCTTGGCCTTCTCGGCGATCAGATCATAGTCGGGGGTAAAGTCCGGCAGCAGCGGGCACTCGTCATACCTGACGCCGTACTCCCGCAGGGTGCCGCAGCCCTTGCCCGCCTCGCCGATGCCGATCACGCCCTCCAGCGTGTCATAGGGGCGGCCGGTCGCAGCCAGCAGGGTGTCCCCCGTGCGCAGCAGGCCGAAAAGCGCGACCGTCAGGGTGTGGGTGCCGCTCATGAACTGCGGGCGCACCAGCGCTGCCTCCGCCCCCATGCAGCGGGCAAAGACCTCCTCCAGCTTATTGCGGCTGTCGTCCCAGACGCCGTAGCCGCTCGACCCCCAGAAGTGCCGTGCCTCAACGCCGCTGTCGGTAAAGGCGCGCAGCATCTTGAGCTGGTTGTAGTCGCGGATCTCCTCCACATGGGCAAACTGCTCACGGCAGAGGGAAAGGGCCTTGCGGTCAAGCGCCAGCACCTCGGGGCGCAGGTCGTAAAATTGTTCGATCATTATGTATTCCAATCTGTAGTATAATAGTTTATTTCGCCGTTTTGTACAAATCCAAGCCGCTCATAAAAGCCGCACAGCGTCTGCTCACAGGCAAAGCGCACCGTGCGGTCGGCGGCCAGCGCGTTTGCCATCTCAACGATCAGCCGCCGGGCCAGTCCCCTGCCCCGCCAGGCCGGGTCGGTCACGCCCGCCGCCATATAGCTTTCGGTGTCGCTCTGCTCATAGCAGCCGACTGTGCAGACGGGGCGGCCGTCCTGCAGCAGGGCATGACACACCCCCACGCCGTGGGCCAGCGCCGTGCAGGCCGTGGAGTAGAATTCGTCCGCCTCGGCGTCGTTCTCGGCAAAAACCAAGCGGCTGACCGGCAGCATCGAGGGCGCTGTGTCCCGCACCAGCTCCGCCGGGTATGCGGGCGGCAGCGGCAATGCGCAGCCCTGCGGCAGCGCCCACAGGGTCAGCGGTGCGGCGGGCTGCCAGCCTGCCAACGCAAGGGGCTGCTCGGTGCGCAGCCGGTCGGCGCAGAGAAACCGCAGAAAGCCGGCCAGCTCCTCGCGGGCGTCCTCCCCTACACTGCCGCCGGGAAGCGCACCGCAGACCACGGCGCTGCCGCCGCGCAGCTCCAGCACCGCTGTGCCGGGCAGCAGATAGAAGGCCCACCCGCTGGCCGGGTGCTGCCCGAACAGCCGCAGATGCGTGCCGAGGACGGCTTCAAAGTAGGGCTTATTGGCAATGCGGCGGAGATATTCTGTTTTATGTTCCGCAGTGGAGACGGATTGAATCATCGAGGGACCTCTCTTACCTCCCTGCGAGGGGGCCGGGTCAGGCTGTAGTCATCATTTCAGGTTGTTGACGATATTCTTATAATCCCGTCCTCTGACCTCAAAATTCGGGTACAAATCAAAGGATGCAGATGCGGGCGAAAGGCTGACCACATCCCCGGGCCGGGCGGCACCGCGCGCCAGCTCGACCGCGTGCTGCATGCTGTCCGCGTGCAGGATGGTCAGCGCGCTCTCGTCAAAGCCCGCACATCCGCGGACAGCCGCCTCGATGCGGGGGCCGGTGGCACCCATCAGCACCAGCGTCTTGACATGGGCCAGGATCTCGGGGGCGAGCGGCTCATAGGGGATCTTCTTGTCATAGCCGCCTGCGATCAGAATGATTTTCTGGTTGAAGCTGCGCAGACCGGCGATCGTGCGCGTCGGGCTGGACGCGATGGAATCGTTGTAGTAGGTCACGCCGTCCAGCGTGCGGACCGGCTCAATGCGATGCTCCACACCGGTGAAGGTGGAGCCGACCTGACGCATGGCCTCGACCGGCACACGGCCCCAGACGGCAGCGATGGCGGCCAGCAGGTTTTCGACATTGTGCAGGCCGCGCAGCTTGACCTCGGCCCGGGGCAGGATCGGCGTCACGACACCGTTCTCCGCATAGCAAAGGGTGTCATCGCTCTCCCGCAGGAAGGCGCCCTTGTCTGTTTCATGCAGGCGGGTAAACCAGACCTGCTCGCCCTTGCAGTCCTTCTGCATACCGCGCGAGATTTCGTTTTCAAAGCCCAGCACAGCGCGGCATGGCGGCACCTGCCACAGCAGGATGTTCCGCTTGGCGTCAATGTACTCCTGCATATCCTTATGGTGGTCCAGATGGTTGGGGGTCACATTGGTGACAACCGCCACCTTGGGGCTGACGCGCATGCTGATCAGCTGGAAGCTCGACAGCTCGACAACGGCGACCGCCTCGGGGGTCACATCCGCCAGCTGGGGCAGCAGCGCAGCGCCGATGTTGCCGCCAAGAAACACCTTGCGGCCGGCAGCCTCAAACATCTTGGAGATCAGCGTTGTGGTCGTGGTCTTGCCGTCAGAGCCGGTCACGGCCACGATCTCGCAGGGGCAAAGCTCAAAGAAAAGCTCGACCTCGCTGGTGACCTTTGTGCCGCCCTGCAGGGCAGCCTGCAGCTCGGGCTTGTAATATTCGTAGCCCGGTGTGCGCATGATGATATCCTGCCCGGCAAAGCCGTCAGTATAATGCTCGCCCAGACTCAGGCGGACATGCAGGCGGCGCAGCGTGTGTGCATACGCGCCGAAATCCTCAAGGGACTTTTTCTGATCGCAGAGCGTGACCTGCGCGCCCAGCTCCACAAACTGTTCAATGCAGCGCTTGTGGCTGACGCCCGCACCGATAAAGGCAACCTTTTTGCCCTTGATAAGATTCTGCAGCTGTTCGATCGGCAGCATAAATATCTCTCCCCTGCATTTTTTCTGCAGCAATACTGCGGCGCTCCGCCCGCCTGGCGGGGCTTGCATGGTAATGCTCTATGTTATTATATACAAAACGCCGTAGTTCTGCAACAAAATTCGGCCCGCCAAGGCGGACCGAATCGGAATTTATTTTGTGCTTACTGCTGGCCGCCCATGGGGATACCATGCTTGTCAAGCAGCGTGCGGATCTTGGTCATCGGGTCGATGATGGAGGAAACGCTCTTGTCATGGTTGATGGCGGCGATGAAGTAGGCGGTGTACTTGGAGACATCGACATCATAGTACCACTCGCGCTCCAGCAGTTCCGGCTTGCGGTAGGTCAGGTTCGTGCCCAGCACAGCCTTGATGATGCCGTCATTGTAGGCCTTGTCGAACTTGTCAAGGCCGGCGGTGAAGAGCGGGAAGGTGCAGCAGGTAAAGATGTTGCGGGCACCGCGCATCTTCAGCTCATAGCCGATGTCGAGCATCGACTCGCCGGAGGCGATGATGTCGTCAGCGATAAAGACATCCTTGCCCTCAACGCTCTCGCCCAGATACTCATGCGCCACGATGGGGTTGCGGCCGTTGACCACACGGCTGTAGTCGCGGCGCTTGTAGAACATGCCGAGGTTGCAGCCCAGCACGCTGGAGTAGTACATGTTGCGGTTCATGGCGCCCTCATCGGGAGAGACGATCATGAAGTTATCCTTGTGGAAGGAGACATCCGGCACATGATGCAGCAGGCACTTGAGCACCTGATAGGTGGGCATGACATTGTCGAAGCTCATGGTGGGCACGGCGTTCATGACGCGGGGGTCATGGGCGTCAAAGGTGATGATGTTCTTGACGCCGACCGCGCGCAGCTGCTGCAGGGAGAAGGCGCAGTCCAGACTCTCGCGGCTGACACGGCGATGCTGGCGGCCGCCGTACAGGCTGGGCATGATCACGCTGATGCGGTGGGCACGGCCGGAGACAGCCTGAATGATGCGCATCAGGTTCTGGAAGTGGTCGTCCGGGGAGAGGTGGTTCTCATACCCGAAGAGCTTGTAGGTGACGCTGTAGTTGCCCGGATCGACGAAGATGTACAGGTCGTCACCGCGGGTGGACGCCTTGACAAGACCTTTCGCATCGCCGGACTGGAAACGCGGGCAGTCGCAGGGAATGATGAAGGTATCGACCTCATCATTGCCGACCTCACGCGCCCAGCGCACAAGGTGACTGTCTACGAGTTTGCAAAGCTCCTCTGCACCGGGGCAGGCAATCAGACCGAGATCGGCGATCGCATCCTCCTTGGCAAAGAAATCACGCGGGCCAAGATTCTGTTCAGCCATTACAGGTACTCCTTACTTCCATCTGGTATTACTTTTTTCATCAGGGCAGTGTGGCAGACCACAAGAACCCATTTATTCATATTGTAGCACAGCAGACGGATAAAATCAGCCCTGCAAGGCAAGAATTTCAACATTTTCGACATTTTCCGCGCTTTAGACATGCTTCGCGGTGTTACTTGCAAAAAATTCTGGCGGTTTTTACAAAAAGTTTGCAAATAGAAATTTGAAGTTTTTCTTTAGGGGGAAAACTATGGGGCAATGCCTGTAGGGGCGAACATGGTTTGTCCGCGGAGCCTTGCGGCTGATATACCGTTCCCGCGGGCCGATGACGAGCATCGGCCCCTACAGGGTTTCTGCCTATACAATAAAAAAACAGTGCCCGCCGAGGTTTCTTCCCTCGGCGGGCGCTGATTACTTATCCGTATTTACTTTTCGTTCTCGTCCTGGACCTTGCGGGGGATCAGGCGGACCTCCTGCACGCGGCGGTTGGTCGCGCGGGTGACGGTACCATCAAAGTCACCCCAGATGAACTTATCCCCTACCTTGGGCAGACGGCTGAGCTTTTCCTGCACCAGACCGCCGATGGCCACGGCATCAATGTCGCCAGCCTCCTTGATGCCCAGCTCCTCGGCCGTGTCATCTACGCTGGCGCTGCCGGAGATCAGCCAGCTGCCATCGGACTGCTGGCGCACATCCTCGACCACATCGTCATGCTCATCCCAGATCTCGCCGACCAGTTCCTCCAGAATATCTTCCAGCGTGATGATGCCGGCCGTGCCGCCGTATTCATCGACCACAACGGCCATATGATGCTTGCTCTCACGCAGGGTACGCAGCAGCGCGGAAATCTGGGTAACGCTGGTCGTGTACAGCGTCGGGCCGACAAGGTCCTCCAGCTTGACATTTTTGTCGTGCTTCTGCAGGGCCGCAAAGCAGTCCTTTTCATGTACCACGCCAATGATATTGTCGATGGTGTCATGGTAGACCGGCAGGCGGGAGTAGCCGCTCTCGGCGAAGCGCTCAATGACCTCGTTCATCGGGGTATCATCCTCGACAGCCACTACATCCACGCGGGGGGTAAGCACATCCTGCGCCTCCACATCGTCAAATTCAATGGCGCTGCGGATCAGCTCACTTTCACGGTTCGTCAGCTCGCCGTCCTTCTCAGCTTCGCTGACCATGGTCACCAGCTCACCTTCTGTGATGGTGTCCTTCTCTCCGGTGTCAAACCGCTTGGCAAGGAACTTTTTCCACGCACCAAACAGGGCGTTCAGCGGTGTAAAAATCGTGACCAGCGCACTGAGCACGGGGGCAAAGCTCATGGCCAGCGTTTCGGGCATTTCCTTGGCCATGCTCTTGGGGGTGATCTCGCCAAAGGTCAGGACCAGCAGGGTCATGACGATTGTCGAGACGGTAGGGCCGTAAACACCGCCGACAAGGCGGGTAAACAGCACGGTGGCAAGAGAGGACGCACCGATATTCACAATGTTGTTACCGATCAGAATGGTGCTAAGCAGGCTGTCGTAGCGCTCGACCAGCGCGAGCGTATGCGCCGCTCTGGCGTCACCGTCCTCCGCCTTGCTCCGCAGGCGGATCTCATTCAGCGAATTGTACGCTGTCTCTGCCGCCGAGAAAAACGCAGACAAACCGATCAGGATTATCAGTGCGACGATCATAAATATACTGCCATCGTCCATTGGGGAACTATCAACTCTTTCTTTATTAAATTTATGTGCAATAGCACATTTTAGATATTATAGCATAAATATGCGCGCGGCGCAAAGGGTACGCCATCAAATTTGTGTAAAACTGTGTTTTTATATAATTTTGGAATTTCTTCGGTTCCTTCTTTGCAAAGAAGGAACAAAGCATTGACTAAACGGCGCATTTTTCCGCAGGATGCCCCCTATAAAATGCGGCTGCTCCTTCTGTGCCCCACCGCTGCCGGTCATTACTGCATCAATTTTTCAACTGCGCAAAGTAATTCGTAAAACTGCTTTTGCTTTTCCTGCGGGTAACTGTTGATTTTATCATAGCATCGCATCGCAAAGCTGGTCGGCTTTGTCGGTGGCTGAATATTCTCAAACAAATCAGAAAAAGAGATTCCCAGCCCCTCCACAATTTTTTCAAGGCTGGTAATCGTCAGGCTCTTCTCTCCGCGTTCTACCTGCCCGATGTAAGTTGGGTGCAAGCCCGCACGCTCTGCCAATTCTTCCTGTGTCATTTTTTTGTCTATGCGTTCTGTGCGAATCCGTTTTCCCAGTTCTTTCGTCATATTGTTCAAAGTATCACCCCTATTTATAGATATAGTCTATAAATATTCTTTCCGCCTTTGAACAGACTATTGACTTTATTGTCGCGTAAATATATACTTTAGTTGTTGTGAGCGCGTTATTCGCACTTTTAGTATTTATTTGTGGAGGTTATCATGATTTGCAAAAATGTAAAAGCGGCAATTTCCTCGTCACTTGCGGCTCTTTTGCTTGTCGGTCTTGTCGGGTGCAGTGGAACCAAAACGCTGAACGGACACTATACAGCCGATGTATCGACATACAATTTTCCCAAAACGCTGAACTTTGAAAGCGACGGAGATTGCGATTATAACGATGCCCTTGGCATTACATATAAAATTGAGGACGGAAAGCTCCGTTTCTATTTGGGTGCTATCTCGGAAGCCTATGACTTTTCTAAAAACGGAAATAAAATCACATTGTCAAAGGATGGTGAAAGTGTAACGTACACCAAAGACTGACAAAATTTATTATCTTTATTTGGGAGGTTTCTATGAAACAATCAAAAACAAAATCACGTAGATTTCTTTTGACGTTTTCCTCTGCACTGTTGCTCTGTTCCCTTTTTGCGGGTTGTGCCGGACAAGCATCCTCTTCTGATACTGTTTCCGAAGTAGATTCCTCATCTTCTCAAGAAACATCCACGGAAGAATCAGAATACATAGCACAAAACCAGGCTCTGGATTTTGATTCTGCTAAGGCTTTGTATGAATCCTGGCAAGCAAAGGATTTTGGTTATGCAGACTATAACTATTACAAAGCATACGGTGCCTACTATGTAAAAAAGAGTAATGATACCTTTTACTCACTGATGCCCAGCATGAAAAGCGCCTCTACCTCCAGAGTTCTTCTTCTCAAGGACTGGCAGGAAAATGCTTTGCCAACTATTTCCCGTAATTCCGGCGACACACTTATTTTGTTTTCTGACTCCAACAATTTAACCAGTATGCCGATTTGCTCTATAATCGAAACCGGGTATACCATTCCTTTCTCGTTTAGCGAATTTGGCGCAAGCACTCCGTATGCCTATAATCACATTAAGAAAGATTTTGATAGCTGCGCATTCAGTTCCGACCCTTTCACACTTCTTTTTGATGGTGATGCTTTAGATGGACCGTATAACATTCACAATTATACATTAGATGGGTTGTCTTATGATGAAATCTGGAATTTACCAAACGCAATATCAGATGATTCTACTACTTGTATTGTTTCTTTGGATAAGGAAACCTCTTCGCACATTGAATATTATGAAGGCACAGACTACGCTGAAACTGATGTTATAGCCAATTATTTCTATATGGTACTAGATTCAATGTGGCATGAGTTTATGGGACACGGTGAGTATAGTCCCATCCCTACCGACCACACTATCAGCCTGACAAAATCCGGCTATGCTGAAATTGATATAAGCAGTTTAACTCCCGGCTATTATGCTATCCCTCTTCCCAGATGTAATATGAGTCACGAAATAATGTATACTCTTACTCCATACGTTGTATTCGAGGTTGTTGACTGATTTAATAGTTGCCTTCAAAAAATGTCCGATATTACTTTGATGTAATATCGGGCATTTATATTTTGTGTTCTTTGTCGTCCTTAATGTCGCCGGAATTGTATCCGGCGTTGAACCCAAGTACAAAAAGACACCGCCTGCCCTGCGGGCAAGCGGTGTCTTTGTATCAAGTTATCTGACTAATCAGACCAGCTCGATGATAGCCATCTCGGCAGCATCGCCGCGACGGGGTCCGATCTTGTAGATGCGGGTGTAGCCGCTGTTGCGGTCAGCGTACTTGGGGCCGATCTCATCGATGACCTTCTTGGCAATATCTTCCTTGGTGATGTAGGAGAAGACCTGACGCTTTGCGTGCAGATCGTCCTGCTTACCGAGGGTGACCATCTTCTCAGCCATGGAACGAACTTCCTTGGCGCGGGTAACGGTGGTCTCGATTTTGCCGTTCTCAAACAGGTAGGTCACCATAGCGCGCAGCATAGCGTTGCGGCTGTCGGTGGCACGACCGAGTTTACGGGTACCGGGCATTTCGATTCACTCCTTATCAATAGAATCCGCGTGTCGCGGGGGGTTAGTTTTCGTCTTCCTTGGTCAGAGAGAAACCAAGGCTGTCCAGCTTTGCCATGACCTCTTCCAGAGACTTGCGGCCCAGATTGCGGACCTTCATCATCTCATCCTCGCTCTTACCGATGAGGTCACCAACCGTGTTGATGCCGGCACGCTTGAGGCAGTTGAAGGAGCGGACGCTCAGGTCCAGCTCTTCAATCGTCATCTCGAGTGCCTTCTCACGGCCCTGATCTTCGTTATCCACCATGATCTCGGTCTCGCCGGTCTCATCGCAGAGGTTCACAAACAGGTTCAGGTGCTCCGTCAGTACGCGGGCTGCCAGACTCAGGGCCTCCTGCGCATTGCAGGTGCCGTCAGTCCAGACTTCCATAATCAGCTTATCGAAGTCGGTGATCTGGCCTACACGGGTACGATCGACCGTGTAGTTGACCTTGAGGACGGGGGTATAGATGCTGTCCACGGGCAGGGTGCTGATGTCGCTCTTCTCGATCAGGGCCTGCTTGTTGCGCTCAGCGGGAACATAGCCGCGGCCCTTGTCAAAGGTCAGCTCCATGACCAGCTTGGCACCCTCGCCCAAGGTGGCGATGTGCCACTCGGGGTTCAGGATCTCCAGATCATCGCCGCCCTTGATGGTGCCGGCAGTGACCTCGCAGGGGCCAACGGCCTCGACGCGGACGGTCTTGGGGGCTTCGCCGTAGATCTTGGCAGCGACACCCTTGAGGTTCAGGACGATCTCGGTGACATCCTCACGCACGCCCTCGATGGTAGTGAACTCGTGCACCACGCCGTCAATCTTGACGCTGGTGACAGCCACACCGGGCAGAGAGGACAGAAGCACACGACGCAAGCTGTTGCCCAAAGTCGTGCCGAAGCCGCGCTCAAGGGGCTCGACAACGAACTTACCGTAACGGCCATCCGGGGAAAGGGCAGCCGTTTCGATCTTGGGGCGTTCGATCTCCATCATAAAAACCCTCCTTGTTAAGCCAGCGCCCGAGAGCGCTGGTTCGGTTGGAAAAATCGTAGAAAACAGTTAAGAGGATTACTTGGAGTACAACTCGACGATGAGGTGCTCAGCGATGGGCACATCAATGTCCTCACGAACGGGCAGCTTGGTGACGGTGCCCTTCAGGGCGTTCTTGTCGCGCTCCAGCCAAGAAGGCAGCAGAACGACAGGAGCTTCCTCGCCCAGCAGCTTGCTGAACTTGACGGAAGAACGGCTGGACTCGATGACTTCGATCACATCGCCCGGCTTAACCTGATAAGAGGGGATGTTGACACGCTTGCCATTGACAGTGAAGTGATTGTGGGAAACCAGCTGGCGGGCGTCGCGGCGGGTCTTGGCAAAGCCCAGACGGTAGACGACGTTGTCGAGACGGCGCTCGACCAGAACCAGCAGGTTCACGCCGGTCTGACCCGGCATACGGGTGGCCTTCTCGTAGTAGGTATGGAACTGGTTCTCCAGGATACCGTAGACGAACTTGACCTTCTGCTTCTCGTTCAGCTGGGTGGCGTACTCGCTCTTCTTCTTTCTCATCTGGCCGCCGGGGTTACGATTGGTGGTCTTCTTGCCATAACCCATAACAGCAGGAGAAATGCCGAGAGCACGGCAGCGCTTAGCGATAGGTTGGGTATTCTTAGCCATATCTCATGTTCTCCTTTCAATCAAACGCGGCGGCGTTTGGGCGGGCGGCAGCCATTGTGCGGGATGGGGGTCACATCACGGATCATGGTGACCTCCAGGCCGGTTGCCTGCAGGGCGCGGATAGCGCTCTCACGGCCGGAACCGGGGCCCTTAACGTAGACCTCAACGGTCTTCATGCC
>OOAN01001739.1_pt1 | contig 10910 bp, 10 predicted proteins | sample 1671301 | NCBI WGS metagenome assembly OOAN01 (sample SAMN06348142, study PRJEB24527) | human gut metagenome | biome: human gut; feature: ankylosing spondylitis patient; material: feces | host: Homo sapiens | place: China | collected 2015-10
CCCCTACAGTGCAAGCAAATTAAAAAGGGAGCCTGCTGATTCACGGCAGACTCCCTTTTCTTGTTTTATTTGTTTGGAATTTCTTCGGTTCCTTCTTTGCAAAGAAGGAACAAAACCCCCGTAATCACTGCTGGGCGGCCTCGGCGCGCTTCTTGGCGATAGCGGCGATGGCGTCCTTGCGGGACAGGTTGATGCGGCCCTGCTGGTCAATGTCGGTCACCATGACAAAGATGGGATCGCCAACGGCAACGACATCCTCGACATGCTCAACGCGGTGATCGTCCAGCTTGGAAATGTGGACCAGCCCCTCCTTGCCGGGGGCGATCTCAACAAAGGCACCGAAGTTCATCAGGCGGGTCACGCGGCCCTTGTAGATGGCACCGATCTCGGGGTCCTCGACAATGGTCTTGATGGTCGCAATCGCACGCTTGGCATCATCCTGATCGACAGCGGAGATAAAGACATGGCCGTCCTCCTCAATGTCGATTTTGCAGTTGAAGTTCGCGCACATCTCCTGAATGACCTTGCCGCCCTTGCCGATGACATCCTTGATCTTGTCAACCGGGATCATCATGCTGAACATCTTGGGCGCATACTTGGACAGCTCGGCGCGCGGCTCAGCAATGACCGGCTTGATGATCTCATCAAGGATATACAGGCGGCCCTTGCGGCACTTCTCCAGTGCCTCCTCAACAATCTCATAGGTCAGGCCGTCCACCTTGATGTCCATCTGGATGGCGGTGATGCCGCGGCGGGTGCCGCCGACCTTAAAGTCCATATCGCCGTGGAAGTCCTCAACGCCCTGAATGTCGAGCATCGTCATCCAGCGGCCGCCGTGCAGCGGGTCACCATCGGTGATAAGGCCGCAGGAAATACCGGCAACAGGTGCCTTGATGGGCACACCTGCGTCCATCAATGCCAGCGTGGAGCCGCAGATGGAGGCCTGAGAGGTGGAGCCGTTGGAGGACAGAACCTCGGACACGGTGCGGATGGTGTAGGGGAACTCAGCCTGATCGGGCAGCACGGGGATCAGGGCGCGCTCGGCAAGGTTGCCGTGGCCGATCTCGCGGCGGCCGGGGCTGCGGGGTGCGCGGGCCTCGCCGACAGAGTACGGCGGGAAGTTGTAGTGGTGGATATAGCGCTTGTACGGGGTGTCGGACAAATCATCCATCAGCTGGGCATCCTTGGTGGAGCCGAGGGTGCAGATGGTCAGCACCTGCGTCTGGCCGCGGGTGAACATGCCGGAGCCGTGGACGCGGGGCAGCAGGCCGACCTCGGCAGCCAGCGGGCGAATCTCATTGATGCCGCGGCCGTCCACGCGCTTGCCGTCCTCGAGCAGCCAGGTGCGCACGACCTTCTTCTGCAGCTTGTAGCTGATCAGGTCAAGGTCGGCGGCGGTCAGTTCGGGATGCTCGGCAGCGATGGCGTCCATGATGGGCAACATAGCGGCATCACGGACATTCTTGTCATCGGTGTTCATGGCATTCTTGACATCGTCAAGGTGCTTGGCATAGACATCGGCCAGCAGGGCATGATCCAGCTCCACAGGGGTAAAGCTCTTCTTCGGCTTGCCGATCTCGGCCACAATGCCGTTGATGAAGGCGAGCATCTTCTTGATCTCCTCATGACCGGCACGGATGGCGCGCATCATGGTCTCCTCATCGACCTCGTTGGCACCGGCCTCGATCATGACGATCTTTTCCTCGCTGGCGGCAAGGGTCAGGGAGAGGTCGCTGTGCTCGCGCTGCTCCTTGGTGGGGTTCAGCACGATCTCACCGTCCACCAGACCGACAAAGACACCGGCGATGGGGCCGTTCCACGGAATGTCAGACATAGCAATGGCCAGAGAGGCACCGTTCATGCCGGAGATCTCTGCGGAGCAGTCGGGGTCCTGACTCATGACGGTCATCGTCACGCAGACATCGTTGCGCATATCCTTGGGGAACAGCGGGCGGATGGGACGATCGACCACGCGGGAGGAGAGGATGGCATGCTCGCCGGGGCGGCCCTCGCGGCGCATAAAGCTGCCGGGGATGCGGCCTGCGGCGTAGAGCTTCTCCTCAAACTCAACGCTCAGGGGGAAGAAATCAACGCCGTCACGCGGTTTGTCGCTCATCGTGACATTGCACAGTACGCAGGTCTCGCCGTAGCGGATCATCGCGCTGCCGTTGGACAGACCGCACATTTTGCCGGTCTCGACCACAAAGGGGCGGCCCGCAAAGGTCGTCTCGAACTTGCGGTACTTGGGGAAGGTTTCCAGTCTGGATGCGAATTCGTAAGCCATAGGGATTCTCCTTCTGATATGATTTACTTTCAGCGCGCCCAGCCCCGATTCTGTACAATAAAGCCAGCAGCCAAGCCAGTTGCTTGGGTGCTCGATTTACTGCACAAAATGGCGGCGGGGCGGCTGTAAAATACAGGTGCAGTGGTTTTTCAGGTGTGCATTGCCGGAAACGAGCACGGGCGGATATGGAATCCGCCCCTACAAATGGCGGTTACTTGCCTTTTCCGTGTAGGGGTCGATGCAAGCATCCGCCCCTACAGCCGTCCGCGAAATGGGCGGCTGCGCACTTATAAAAAAAGCAGGCAGAGTGCAAATGCACCCTGCCCGTTTTTGCGAAAATTACTTACGCAGACCCAGCTCAGCGATCAGGGCACGGTAACGGTTGATGTCCTTCTTCTGCAGATAGGCCAGCAGATTGCGGCGGCGGCCGACCATCTTGAACAGGCCGCGGCGGCTGTGGTTGTCATGCTTGTTGGTCTTGAGATGCTCGGTCAGGTGATTGATGCGAGCGGTCAGCAGAGCAACCTGAACCTCCGGAGAACCGGTGTCACCCTCATGGATGGCTGCCTTAGCGATGATGGGCTGCTTGTCGATAGCGGATTTCTGGCTCATTGGTAAATACCTCTTTCTAAAAAATATATCGGCCGTTGGCGCAGTAAGGGGTAGTTGGAACCGTTGAGGCATACGCCCCATACCGGGCCGCGGTAACATTGATTAGTATAGCACAGCTCCGGCAGAAATACAAGGGCTGTGCCGCGTATTTTGCAATTATTTTGCCGCATTTTCCTCGGCAAAGTAGGCCTTGCTCTCCTCGGCTGCGCGGTGGATGAGGGCCGCCAGCTCCTCAAGGGAGTTGAACTTGCGCACCGGGCAGTAATACTTGTGAAATTCCAGCACCGGCTGCCGGCCGTAGATGTCCCCCGCATAGTCCGGCACGAATGTCTCGCAGGTCACAGCGGCGTCCGCACTGCTGTCAACCGTGGGGCGCTTGCCGATACCGGTTGCCGCAGGCCGCCACTGCCCGTCCAGAAAGATGCGGGTCAGATAGACGCCCGCACAGGGCTGCAGCGCCGCGGCGGGATAATTCTGGTTCAGCGTCGGCGTACCCAGCAGGCCACCGCCGATGCCCTTGCCGTGGACAACAGGCCAGTCAATCGCATAGGGCTCGCCGAGCATCGCGTTGGCGTCCGCCAGACGGCCCTCCTCCAACGCGGCGCGGATGCGGGTCGAGGATACTGTCTGGCCGTTGTACTGCGCCATCGGTACAATATGGACGCCGATGCCCAACGGTTTGCAGAGCTCCCGCAGCCGTTCGACATTGCCGGCCGCCCGCGCGCCGAAGGTAAAGTTATCGCCGCAGAAAAGTTCTCTCGCCGCAAAACAGTCAACAAGCACCTTCTGCACAAAATCCTCCGGCGACAGGCTGCGGAATGCATCAAAGGGTGCCTCCTGATATTCCTCAATCCCCAGCCCCGCGATGCGGGCATGCTTTTGCGCCAGCGAGAGGATGCGCCCGCCCTTCAGGGTGCTGCTGTCGGGCAGTTCAAAGGTAAAAGCGGCGGCAGTCAGGCCCTTTTCTGCGGCACAGGCCGCAGCCGCGCCCAGCACGGCACGGTGGCCGCAGTGTACGCCGTCAAAGTAGCCAAGCGCCACGGCACTGCCCTGTGGGGCGTGGATGGGCGTCAGGCTCTGGTAAATCTGCATTGGCTGTCAGTCCCTTTCGCAAAATAGTTTTTCGACCTTCAGCACACCTTCCTCGACCCCGGCCAGCCCCAGAAAAACCCCGCTTTCCTCATAGACGCGGTAGCGGCCGTCAGCGGCCTTATAATGGCTTGTAGGGCAGCCGTTGAGCAGGTGTGCCTTCACACCCTCGTTGACATGCAGCGCGGGCAGCGGCGCAAAGACGGTCTCGATGGGCAGCACCCAATCGTTGGCCGCAAGCTCGCCGCGCTCAGCAGCGGCAAGGATCTCGGGCAGCGTGTGGCACTGCTCCAGAGAAAACACACCCGCCTGCGTGCGGCGCAGTGCCGACAGGGTCGCAGGTACACCGAGAGCGGTGCCGATTTCCTCAGCCAGCACACGGATGTAGGTGCCCTTGGAGCAGGCCACCCGGATCGTGTACTCATCCTGTGCGGGGCTGCCGAGGTATTCAATGTCATAGATCGTGATGGGGCGCGGCGTGCGCTCCACAGTCTGGCCCTTGCGGGCAGCCTTGTACAGCGGCTGGCCGTTGATCTTGACCGCACTGTACATCGGCGGCAGCTGCATCCGGTCACCGCGAAACTGCGGCAGCACGGCGCACAGCTCCTGCGCGCCGACCGTGACGGGGGCTGTTTCCAGCGTTTCGCCGGTCACATCCCCGGTGTCGGTGCGCAGTCCCAGACGCAGCGTTGCTTGATAGGTTTTATCATGGTCAAGCTGGCGGTCGGCGGCCGCAGTTGCCTTGCCGATAAACACCGCGAGCACACCGGTGGCCATGGGGTCCAGTGTGCCCGAGTGTCCCAGCTTGCGTGTGCCCAGTGCGCCGCGCAGCTTGGCCAGCACATCAAAGCTGGTCCAGCCAGCGGGCTTATCCACGGGCAAAATGCCGTTTGGCGTTTGCATAGCAGGGTTCCTTTTCTGTTGTTGGTTTAAAAGGCTTCCCCCCTAGGGGGGGAAGCTGTCACCGAAGGTGACTGATGAGGGGCAAGTCTGCCATTCCAGACCGTTTACGGGCTGTTGCGGGCAGGTTCGCCCCTCATCCGGCCTTGCTTCGCGCGGCCACCTTCCCCCAATGGGGGAAGGCTTTATTGCGCTTCTTTCTCCGCGTCGGCGCGGTCCAGTTCCTTTTTAACTTCCTCGAGGATCGCGTGCTTGGCATTGTCCGGGTTGCCGCTGATCTCGCAGCCTGCTGCGCGGGGGTGCCCGCCGCCGCCCAGACGGCGTGCGATGTTGCAGGCGTTGGTGTTATGACCGGTGCGCACGCTGATCTTGAAGCTGCCGTCCTTCTGCTGGCGCAGGGTCAGGCCAACCTCCACCCTTTCAATGGTGCGGGGCAGGCTGGTCAGATCCTCCAGCTCGGCACCGGCCACGCCGGCCGCCTGAATCTGATCCCATGTCAGGCAGATCAGGGCGCAGCGGTCATCGTAGTAGAACTCCAGACTTTCCAGCGCCATGCGCTCCGCGATAACGCGGGCGTGGGAGCGGCTCTCGAACAGTCGTTCATTGAGCATCTCCACATCGGCACCGGCCTCGATCAGGTCGGCCGCCGCGCGGTGGGTCGCCGCCGTTGTGTTGCTGAACCGGAAGCACCCCGTATCGGTCGCCACGCCCGTGTACAGGCAGGAGGCAATCTCCGGCGTGATCTTGGCGCCCATCTCGGGGATGAGCGTTGTCAGCAGTTCCGCCGCAGCCGCTGCGCCATCGTCCACCAGTGTCTCGTAGGCGTAGCCGCTGTTGGAGCCGTGGTGGTCGATGCACAGATCGACATGCTCTGCATATTCCTGAATGTTGTTGCGCTCCCCGAAGAGCTGGATGCCGGCCACATCCACCGCCACCACAAAGGCGGGGCGGAAGCTGCCGTCAAACACCGTGATGGGCATGTAGCTGTACATGGCAGGGATTGGGTCGCTGCACAGCACAGCCGCATTTTTGCCCAGCTGCTGCAGGGCAAGGCAGAGCGCCGTGCCCGAGCCGATGGTATCGCCGTCAGGGTTTTTGTGGCAAAGGATCAGGATGTCATCTGCAGCAAGCAGACGCGAAACCACGGTCCCGCGATCCACATTCTGAGTCATAGGTTCCTCTTTTCTAACCGGGTACAGGTGTTACTCTGGGTCAGAGTCAGAGTCGGACGCAAGGTCCAGCTCTCCCAGCAGTTTGTTGATGTGCGCGGCGTAGGCTGCGCCCTCATCTTTAACGAAAACAAAGCGCGGTGCCTTGCGGATATGCATCCGGCGGCTCACCTCGGTGCGGACATGGCCGGAGGCCTTGTTCAGCGCCTTGACGACCGGCTCCGGGCCGCCCTCACGGCCCATCACGCTGATGTAGACCTTGGCCTGATCGAGGTCAGGGGTCACATCCAGCCGTGTCACGGTCAAAAGGCCGCCCGCCACGCGGGGGTCCTTCATCTCGCCGATGATGGCGATGATTTCACGCTTCATGTCCTGGGCCATACGGCCGTGGTTCTTGGTTGGCATTTACTTTACCTCTGCAATCAATCGCGGTACTCTTCCATCTTGAAGCACTCAAAGACATCGCCTTCCTTGATGTCTTGGAACTTGACCAGCGTGATGCCGCACTCATAGCCTGCGGCAACCTCCTTGGCATCGTCCTTGAAGCGCTTCAGGCTGGCGATGGCATCCTCACAGATGACGATGCCGTCACGCACCAGACGCAGCTGGGCATCGCGGGTGATCTTGCCATCGGTGACACGGCAGCCGGCAACGGTGCCGACACTGGAGATCTTGTAGACCTGACGGACCTGTGCCTCGCCCAGTGCGACCTCACGGACTTTGGGGGCCAGCATGCCCTTCATAGCATCGGAGACATCGTTGATGGCATCGTAGATAACGCGGTACATACGCATCTCAACGCCGGTCTGCTCGGCCTCGGCCTTGGCAACGGCATCGGGACGGACATTGAAGCCGATGATGATGGCGTTGGACGCATCAGCCAGAGAGACATCGGACTTGGAGATAGCGCCGACACCTGCATGGATGACGCGGACGCGGACCTCCTCGTTGGAGATCTTCTCGAGGCTCTGCTTGACGGCCTCGGCGGAGCCCTGCACATCAGCCTTGACGATGATGGGCAGCTCCTTCATGTCGTTGGCGGCCATCTGGTCGAACAGGTTATCCAGCGTGACCTTGGTGTAGGCAGCAAACTGCTTCTCCTTGGCCTCAGTGGTACGCTTGTCGGCCAGCTCGCGGGCCAGACGCTCGTCCTCGACAGCCTCGAACAGCTCGCCGGCCTCGGGGACCTCGGTCAGGCCGGTGATCTCCACGGGGGTGGAGGGGCCGGCCTCTGTGATCTCCTGACCCTTATCATTGCGCATGGTACGCACGCGGCCGACAGCAGTGCCGGCGATCAGGCAGTCGCCCTTATGCAGGGTACCGTTCTGGACCAGCAGCGTTGCGATGGGGCCCTGACCCTTGTCCAGACGGGCCTCGACAACAGCGCCCTTGCCGCGGCGGTTCGGGTTGGCCTTCAGCTCCATGATCTCGGCCTCCAGCGCGATGCGCTCGAGCAGGTCGGAAATACCCATGCCGGTCATAGCGGAAACCGGCAGGCAGGCAACATCGCCGCCCCAATCCTCGGGGACGATCTCGTACTTGGTCAGCTGCTCCTTGACGCGCTCGGGGTTGGCGGTGGGCTTATCCATCTTGTTGATGGCAACAATCAGCTTGACATTGGCAGCCTTGGCATGGTTGATGGACTCGATGGTCTGGGGCATGATGCCGTCATCAGCGGCAACGACCAGCACAGCAATGTCGGTCATGTTCGCGCCGCGGGCACGCATCGAGGTGAACGCCTCATGGCCCGGGGTATCCAGGAAGGTGATGACGCTGTCGCCGCTCTTGACCTGATACGCACCGATGGCCTGCGTGATGCCGCCGGCCTCACCCTTGGTGACATTGGTCTTGCGGATGGCATCCAGAATGGAGGTCTTACCGTGGTCAACATGGCCCATGACAACGACAACGGGGGGACGCTCGACCAGATCGGCGGCGTTGTCCTCCTCCTGCACAAACAGGCGCTCCTCGATGGAGACATGGACCTCATGCTCGACCTTGGCGTGGAATTCCTCCGCGATGAGGGCGGCGGTGTCGAAGTCAACGACATCGGAGATGGCGTGCATCTCACCCATCTGCATGAACTTGGCCACGACCTTGGCAGCGCTCTGCTTCAGGCGGGTAGCCAGCTCACCGACGGTGATCTCATCGGGGATGGAGATCTTGAGCTGGGCATTGCGGGCCTTCTCAAGCTGGATGCGCTGCAGACGCTCGGCCTCGGTCTCGCGGCGGCGGCCGAACTGCTGGCCGCGGCGATTGTTGCGGTTGTTGAACTTTTCCTTCTTGCCGGTGGGCTGGTTCTTGCGCTTGCTGGGCATGTTGCGGCTGTCGGCCAGATCGTCATAGCGGGCGTTGAACTTATCCACATTGACATCCACGGTGCGGGTATCCACAGAGACCTGCGCGCGGTTGACCTGCACCTGCTCCGTCTTGACAGGCTCCTTGATGCCGGTATCGGCGGCCAGCTCCTGCAGGGTGATGCGCTTTTCATTGCGCTTCTCGGCCTGCTTTTCGGGCTTGCGGCTGTCTTTCTTCTGCTCGGGCTTCGGCTCCTGCTTGGCTTCGGGCTTGGCAGCTGCCTTGGGCTGCTCCGCCTTGGCGGCGGGCTTGTCGGCCTTCTTGGGCTCAGGCTTCTTCTGTTCGGGCTTCTTCTGCTCGGGCTTCGGGGCGGGCTTAGCCTCCTCCTTGCCGCTGGCAAGGTAGGCGTCCAGACTTGCCTCGGCATTCTCGCGGGTCAGGGTCTCCAGCAGGACATTCAGCTCTTTTTCCTCAAAAGTGCCGCCGGTCTTATAGGCTTCGCCGGTCACGCCGGTCACGGTCTCGATGACCTTTTTGGCGGGCACGCCGAACTCCTTGGCAACATCAGCGATCTTATATTTAAAGTCCATATAGTGTGGTCCTCCTCTATCAAAGGTATTTTGCGCACAGCTGTGCAAGGTGTTCGTCAGTCACGCCGAACACGGCGGCGGGCTTGGGGGTAAGCATGGCCAGATCTGCGCTGGTCAGGGGCATCTGCTCGCAGGCAACAATGTCCTCACAGGCGTCCTTCATGTGGCTGACGGTACGGTCGCTGGCGTCCGAGGTCAGCAGCACAAGGGCCACCTTACCGCGCAGTGCATTTTCCTGTACGCGGTCATACCCGTGCAGCAGCTTGCCGGCCTTGCGGCACAGCCCCAGCGCACCCAGCAGCGGGTGCTGATCGTTATTCATCGCTCGCCGCCTCCTTTGCACTTTGCTCCGCACAGGCGATCTCCTCCGTCAGGCGCTCATAAATGCCGTCCGGGATGGGGACCTCAAATGTGCGTTCCAGCCGCTTTGCCTTGCGTGCTTTGGCAAGGCATGCGGCCGAGGGGCACAGATACGCACCGCGCCCCGGTGCTTTGCCGCGCAGATCAATGCTGATCTCGCCCTCCGGGCTGCGCACCACGCGCACCAGTTCACGCTTGGGGCGCTGGGCATTACAGCCCACACAACGGCGCACGGGGATTTTTTTCTGCTTTTGCTGCTGCAACTAGCCGACCTCATTTCTAGATAATAGATAAAAGATAAGAAATATGGTGTTCCGCGGCGCTGCGCACCGCTCAAAATTTTGTTTTTGCCCTGCGGGCAAAACCTCCACACTTTTTATTATTTATTATGTTTTATCTCTTATCTCTTTTTATTTATTCTTCATCCTCGCCGTAGTAGCCGGACTCGGGGCGGATATCAATATTGTAGCCGGTCAGGTGGGCGCACAGACGCACATTCTGACCCTTGTTGCCGATGGCAAGGCTCAGCTGCTGGTCGGGAACCGTAACACGGCAGCTTTTGGTCTCGCCGGGCAGCAGCTCGACCTTGACGACCTTGGCCGGGCTCAGGGCGGCGGAAATGAACTCGGCAATGTCCTCGCTCCAGCGGATGACATCGATCTTCTCGCCGTTCAGCTCCTGCACGATCTTCTCCACGCGGACGCCGCGGGCACCGATGCAGGCGCCGACGGGATCGACATCGGGGTTCTTGCTCCAGACAGCCAGCTTGGTGCGGGCACCGGCCTCGCGGGCGATGGCCTTGACCTCAACGGTGCCGTCATAGATCTCGGGGACCTCCAGCTCAAACATACGCTTGACAAGGCCGGGATGGGTGCGGCTGATGGTGACGCGGGGGCCGCGGTCCGTTGCCAGAACATCCACGACATAGACCTGCACGGTCTGACCCTCGGTGAAGGTCTCGCCGGGAACCTGCTCATTGCGGGGCAGCACGGCGGAGCCGCCCTTGCCCAGATCCAGCACAATGTTGCCGCGCTCGGGGTCGATGGAGACAACGGTGGCGGCGATCAGCTCATGTGCGCGGGACTGCATCTCGCTGCACTGCAGGTTGCGCTCACCCTCGCGCAGACCCTGACGGATGACATGCTTTGCCGTCTGGGCGGCAATGCGGCCAAACTCCTTGGTCTTGAGGGGGGTGACCATGCGCTGGCCGACCTTGTAGCTCTTGCGGACCTTCTGGGCATCCTCCAGGCTGACCTGCGTGTGGGGGTTCTCGACCTCCTCCACGATGTCGCGCAGCAGGCTTGCGCGGAAGGCGCCCACCTCGGGGTCAATGTCAACGACAACATTGTCATCCTCGACCTCATAGTCCTTCTTGACGGCGATGACGATGGCTGCCTTGATCTTGTCGATCAGGTAGTCCTCGGGCAGGCCGCGCTCCTTTTCCAGTGCGGAAAGAGCCTCAAAGAATTCGTTGTTCGCAGTAGCCATGTTTCTGGTTTCCTCCCAATTATATTTCAAGTACACACAATACAGTATTATTCTTGCCTTCCCCTGCGGGGCTGCGCCCGCAGGCGCGTGTCGGAGCGCAACCGCCGTAGGCGGCTCTTA
>OOAN01001749.1_pt1 | contig 10876 bp, 7 predicted proteins | sample 1671301 | NCBI WGS metagenome assembly OOAN01 (sample SAMN06348142, study PRJEB24527) | human gut metagenome | biome: human gut; feature: ankylosing spondylitis patient; material: feces | host: Homo sapiens | place: China | collected 2015-10
TTCGACTACCTGAAATACCTTTGTATCATCATTCCCGGCACGATTGCGGGAGACCGTATCTATGAATGGATGACGCACGGCGGCGAAGATGCGCCGGGGGCGTCCCGGCGGCGTGAGGTCTGGACCCTCGTCCTGCTCGTGACGCTGATATGCCTGAATATGTGGGGGCTTTTCGCACGGCAGCTGGTCGTGAATCTCGTGGCGGGCATCCTGCTCTGTCTCCTGCTCCGGCGTCTGCTGCGTGGAGACGGTTCCGCGACCGGAAGACTGCACCGTTCGCTTTTCGGCTGGGGATTTTTCTGGCTGATGCTGGGACTGGCGCTGGAGGCGTTCGAAGGGGGCATCAAGAAGGATTACGCGACGTTCAGCTATTTTTTCGTCACCTCTGGGCTGGCTTCGTTTGTCCTGATCGCCGCCGGAATCGCGATGCGGCGGCTGAATGTGCGTTTCTCGGCGCTGGTCAAATGCGGGCAGAATCCGATGGTGGCCTATACGGCGGCCGGATTCCTCATCATGCCCCTGCTGACGCTGCTGCATCTGGCGCCTTATTTACAGACCTTTGCCGAGCTATGCCCGTGGATGGGCGTGGTGCGGGGCGTGCTGGTCACGGCCGCGGTCATGGCCGTTACGGTCTTTTTTACGAACCGCAGGCTTTTTTGGAGAACCTGATTTGAAATTTAAATAAATGAGTTATGCGAATAAAAGGAACTTTTCTCGACGAAATCAGCCATGATATTCCCCATCAGAATTGGGGCGAAGCCGAATGGGACCGTGATTTCGGCTACATGCGCGAAGCAGGCATCGACACCGTGATCCTGATCCGCTGCGGTTACCGCCGCTGGCAGACTTTTCCCTCGCGGGTGCTCACGGCCGAGGAGGGGTGTTACGAACCTCCCGTCGATCTGGTCGATATGTTCCTGCGCCTGAGCGACAAGTGGGGGATGAACTTCTGGTTCGGACTCTACGATTCGGGCAAGTACTGGGACCGCGGCGAATACGAACAGGAGGTGGCGCTGAACAAGCGTGTGATCGACGAGGCGTGGAGTCGTTACGGGCATTGCAAATCCTTTGCGGGATGGTATATTTCGCAGGAGTGCAGCCGCAATACCGGCAAGATCGTCGATCTGTATGCGAGTCTGGGACGCTATTGCAAGGAGGTTTCCGGCGGTCTTCCGACCATGATTTCCCCTTATATTGATGGCAGCAAGAACGTCAGCCAGTACAATGCGTCGACTTCGAAGGAGAACGTTGTGACGCTCGAAAGCCATGAGCGCGAATGGGACGCCATCTTTGCCGGAATCCAAGGCGCCGTGGATATCGTCGCCTTTCAGGACGGCCATGTGGAGTATGACGAACTGGTCGATTTCCTGAAAGTCAACAAGAAACTGGCCGACCGTTACGGACTGGAGTGCTGGACCAATTCCGAGACCTTCGACCGCGATATGCCGATCAAGTTCCTGCCGATCAAATGGGAGAAGCTGCGGCTCAAGATGGGGCTGGCGGCTCAGGCCGGTTACCGGAACGCCATTACGTTCGAGTTCTCGCACTTTATGAGTCCGCAGTCGGCCTACCTGCAGGCGGGGCACTTGTACGACCGCTATATGGAGTATCTGAAAACCTTGGAATAGAGATCCGATGAACGGACATAACCTTAAACCGGGCGGTTTTGCGGCAGCGCTGGCCGTGCTGATCGCAGTCGTGCTGGCGTCCTGCTCCCCGAAGGGTGCGTCGGGCGGCGACGCGGCTTGCGGCCTGTCGGACGCGGATTTCAGGACCGAAGGCATCCTCGAAGCGATTCCTGTCCGCGCGACGTTTCTCGACGAGGTGAGCTGGGACATTCCCCACCAGAACTGGGGCGTCAGGGAGTGGGACGCCGATTTCCGGGCGATGAAAAACATGGGGATCAATACCGTGGTGCTGATCCGCGCCGGGCTGGGGCGGTGGATCGCCGCGCCGTTCGAGTGTCTGCTCGAAAGCGAGGAGGTGTACTATCCACCGGTCGATCTGGTGGAGATGTTCCTCACGCTGGCCGACAAATACGGCATGGCGTTCTATTTCGGCATGTACGATTCGGGCAAATACTGGCAGGAGGGACTCTTCCAGCGCGAGATAGACCTGAACCTGAAACTGATCGACGAGGTGTGGGCCAGATACGGCCACCACGAGTCGTTTCAGGGGTGGTATCTGTCGCAGGAGATCAGCCGCCGGACCAAAAACATGTCGCGCATCTATGCGGAAGTGGGCCGCCATGCCAAGGCGGTTTCGGGCGGTCTGAAAACGATGATTTCGCCCTACATCCACGGCATCAAGACCGATCAGGTGATGGCGGGCGACAAGGCCCTTTCGGTCGAAGAGCACCGCCGCGAGTGGAACGAGATACTGGGCAATGTCGCCGGAGCGGTGGACATCCTCGCGTTTCAGGACGGGCAGGTCGATTACCGCGAGTTGTACGATTATCTGGTGGTGAATAAGGCGCTGGCCGACAAATACGGCATGGAGTGCTGGACCAACATCGAGTCGTTCGACCGCGACATGCCGATCCGCTTCCTGCCGATCAAATGGGAGAAACTGCTGCTGAAGCTGGACGCCGCACGGCGGGCCGGGATGCAGAATGTCATCACGTTCGAATTCTCGCACTTTATGAGTCCCAATTCGGCCTATCCGCAGGCGGGACATCTTTACGATCGCTACTGCGATTATTTTAAAATCGACAACCCTTACCGGAAACGGTGAATGCTCCATGAAACAGCGCGCTGACATATCGTACATGCTCTTTCTTGCGGTCACGGCTGCCGTGGGCGGACTCCTGTTCGGATACGACACGGCCGTGATTTCGGGCACCGTCGAGCTGGTGACGGCCCGCTTCGGGCTGGACAGCCTGCAGCAGGGGTGGTATGTGGGGTGCGCGCTGGCCGGCTCGATCGCCGGCGTACTCTGTGCGGGCGTGCTGAGCGACCGGCTGGGACGCCGGCGGACGATGCTCGTCTCGGCCGTGCTGTTCACGGTGTCGGCCGTGGGATGTGCCCTTTGCGTCGATTTCACGCAGCTGGTCGTCTACCGGATCGTGGGCGGGCTGGGCATCGGCGTCGTTTCGATCGTCTCGCCGCTTTACATCTCCGAGGTGTCGGCGGCGCGCCGCCGGGGCATGCTGGTCTCGTTTTACCAGCTGGCAGTCACGATGGGATTTCTGGCGGCCTATACGGTCAATTACCTGCTGCTCCGCATGGGACAGACCGTCGGTTTCGAAACGGCGTGGATGCAGCGGATCTTCGTCGATGAAGTGTGGCGGGGCATGTTGGGGGCCGAAACCCTTCCGGCGCTGGTTTTCTTCGTCATCATCTTCTTTATTCCCGAAAGCCCGCGCTGGCTGGTGCTGCGCGGACATACGGACCGCGCCCTGCGTGTGCTCGGCCGCATCAACGGCGACCGGGCGGAAGCCGCCGCGGAACTTGCGGCCATCGAAACGGCCGTCGGCGGCGGGCAGACCCCGCAGTGGCGGCTCCTTCTGTCGAAAGGCATCCGGACGGCGGTGCTTGTCGGCACGGCGATCGCCATTCTCGGACAGTTCATGGGCGTCAATGCCGTACTTTACTACGGGCCGTCGATTTTCGAGCGGGCCGGATGGTCGGGCAGCGACTCGCTGTTCGCCCAGATACTGGTCGGAGCGGTCAATATGCTGACGACGGTGCTGGCACTGGCGATCATCGACCGCGTCGGGCGTAAGAAGTTGGTTTACTGGGGTGTGTCGGGCATGGCGCTGTCGCTGCTGCTTATCGGGACCTGTTTCCTGACCGGTGAGCGGTCGGGGATGCCGGACGGCGTGCTGCTGGCGGCGTTTCTGTGTTATATTTTCTGCTGTGCCATCTCCGTCTGCGCCGTGGTCTGGGTGCTTTTGTCGGAGATGTATCCGATTCGTGTGCGCGGCGTGGCGATGTCGATCGCGGGGTTCTCGCTTTGGACGGGGACCTATCTGGTCGGGCAGCTTACGCCGTGGATGCTCGCGAATCTGACGCCGGCGGGGACTTTTTTCCTCTTCGCCGCGATGTGCGTGCCTTATATGCTGCTGATATGGAAGGCGGTGCCGGAGATGTCGGGCCGCACGCTCGAAGAGATCGAACGATACTGGACAAGGTAACAATATAAATAAGATAAGATTATGGACTTCAAAAGATTAGCGGAACAGTACAAAACCGAATTGCTGGATGGTGTACTGCCTTTTTGGCTCGAAAAATCACAAGATAGGGAATTCGGCGGCTATTTTACGTGTCTCAATCGTGACGGCAGCGTCTACGATACCGACAAATTCATCTGGTTGCAGGGTCGTGAAGTGTGGATGTTCGCCATGCTCTATAACAAGGTGGAGCGTCGTCCCGAATGGCTCGAATGCGCCGTGCAGGGAGCCGAGTTCCTGCGTAAATACGGCCACGACGGCAACTACAACTGGTATTTTGCGCTGACGCGCGAAGGCCGCCCGTTGGTGCAGCCCTATAATATTTTCTCCTATACGTTCGCGGCGATGGCTTTTGCGCAGGTCGCCGTTGCGACGGGCAGCGACGAATACGCCCTGATCGCCAAGCGGACTTTCGACCGGATTCTGGAGAAACGCGCCAATCCCAAGGGCGAGTGGTGCAAGGCCTATCCCGGAACGCGTTCGCTCAAGAGTTTCGCCCTGCCGATGATCCTCTGCAACATGGCGCTGGAGATCGAGCCGATGATCGACAAGCAGTTGCTGGCCGACACGATCGGGGAGTGCCTGCACGAAGTGATGGAGGTGTTTTACCGGGAAGAGCTGGGGCTGATCGTCGAGAATGTCACGGAGGACGGACAGCTTTCCGATACGTTCGAGGGCCGTCAGATGAATCCCGGACATTCGCTCGAAGCGATGTGGTTCATTATGAACCTCGGCGTGCGTCTCGACGACCGTGCGCTGATCGACAAAGCGGTGAGAATCGCGCTCAATACCGCCGAATACGGCTGGGACAAGGAGTACGGCGGCATTTTCTATTTTCTGGACCGCAAGGGCGCGCCCCGCGTGGAGCTGGAATGGGATCAGAAGCTCTGGTGGGTGCATATCGAATCGGCGATCGCGATGATCAAGGGCTATCAGCTGACCGGGTCGAAGGAGTGTCTGGAGTGGTTCGGGAAACTGCACGAATATACGTGGGCGCATTTCAAGGACGCGGAGCATCCCGAATGGTTCGGTTACCTGAACCGCCGCGGCGAGGTGCTGCTGCCGCTCAAGGGCGGAAAATGGAAGGGATGTTTCCATGTGCCGCGCGGGCTGTTCCAGTGCTGGCAGATTCTCGAACAATGCAAGCAGCGTTAAAATACGGAACGATGAAAAGATATTTACTGACAATTCTGTTGTCGCTGTGGTGTGTCTGCGCATGGGCCGCGGGCAGCGTCACAGTCAGGGGGCGCGTCCTTTGCGGCGGCCGGGGCGTGGAAGGCGTCTGGGTCTCCGACGGCGAAGAGTTCGCGCGCACGGACAAAAGAGGAAATTACAGCCTGGAAGCCGGTGCGGACAACCGCTTCGTCTTCGTTTGCGTGCCTGCGGGCTACGACGCTCCGGTGGAAAAGGGCGTGGTGCGCTATTTCCACCCGCTGCCCGCCGACGGCAAATCCTGCGATTTTACGCTGCTCCGCCGTGCGGGCGACGATTCGCGTTACGGGTTCATCGCCATTGCCGATCCGCAGATATGGGCGCCGAAGGAGTTTGCGAAACTCGCGGCGGCGGCCGACGACATCGCCGCCACGGTCCGCAGTTACGGCGGTATGCCTTTCCACGGCATTTGCTGCGGCGACATCGTGTCGCACGACCATTCGCTTTACGGCCGGTACAACGAGGTGATGGAGCGTACGGGAATTACGTTCCGCAACGCGATGGGCAACCACGACATGGAGGTCTACGGACGCTCTTACGAAACCTCCTTCTCGAAGTTCGAGGAGATGTACGGCCCGGTCTACTATTCGTTCGACGTCGGACGCATCCACTACGTGGTGCTCGACGACAACTTCTTCATCGGGCGCGACTATTTTTACATCGGCTATCTCGAAGAGCGGCAGATGCGCTGGCTCGAAAAGGACCTTGCCCGCGTGCAGCCCGGTTCGACGGTGGTCGTCTGCCTGCATATCCCTTCGACCTGTGAGGAGCAGGACCGCAAGCAGTTCCGCTACGACCGCGCCGGATCGACGATGACCAACCACAGGGGGCTTTACGAAATTCTGAAACCCTACCGGGCGCATATCATTTCGGGCCATACCCATACGACCTTCAACCAGTCCATCGCCCCCGGTCTCTACGAGCATGTGACACCCGCCTTGAGCGGCGCATGGTGGCAGGGACCGCTCTGCACCGACGGCACGCCCGCCGGGTACGGCGTCTATGAGGTGAACGGCGACCGGATCGACTGGTATTACAAATCGACGGGTTATCCGGCGGATTACCAGATGAAAATTTACAGCGGCCGCGAATATCCCCAGTTCGAAGGGTACGCCGTGGCCAACGTCTGGGCCAGCGACCCGGCGTGGGAGGTCGAATTTACGATCGACGGCGTGCCGGTCGGTCCCGCCGAGCGGTTTCAGGCTTACGATCCCGCCGCGAAACAGCTCTATTCCGACACCAGTCAGATGGACCATAAATGGATTTACCCTTCGATTTCGGACCACTATTACCGCGTCGCGCTGCCCGAAGGGGCGAAGCGCGTCGAGGTGTCGGCTACGGACCGCTTCGGGCGGATCAGCCGGGCCGCAGTCGATTTGAAATAAACGACCGAATATGAGATTTACCGGACTGAAATATTTGCAGCTGCTGGCGTGCTTGGGGCTGTTTGCATGCGGTTCCGCCGAGCGTTACGACGTGGTGATCGTCGGCGGGGGAGCGAGCGGAACGGCGGCCGGACTGCAAGCGGCCCGCATGGGGGCGCGAACCTTGATCGTCGAGGAGTTCGACTGGCTCGGCGGCATGCTCACCTCGGCGGGCGTGAGCGCCACTGACGGCAATTACCGCCTGCGCGGCGGCATCTGGGACGAGTTCCGGACGGAGCTGGCCCGGCATTACGGCTGCGATTCGGCCCTGATAACGGGGTGGGTCAGCAACGTGCTGTTCGAACCCTCGGTGGGCGACAGCATTTTCAAGCGGCTCGTCGCCAGGGAGCCGAATCTCACCGTGTGGTACCGTTCGGCGGCCGAGACGGCCGAGCGCGAAAAGGATGTATGGCGGCTGGGCGTCCGGCGGGACGGCCTGCTCCGGCAGGTCGAGGCCGACGTGCTCGTCGATGCGACGGAGCTGGGCGACGTCGCCCGGATGGCAGGCGTCCCTTATGATGTCGGCATGGATTCGTCGGCCGTCACGCACGAGGATATTGCCCCGGCCGAAGCCAACGGCATCGTGCAGGACCTGACTTATGTCGCCGTATTGAAGGATTATGGCCGCGACGTCACGATTCCGCGGCCCGACGGGTACGATCCGTCGCTTTTTGCCTGCTGCTGCGTGAACGACCTCTGCATCGCTCCGAAGGAACCGCATCGCATGTGGTCCCGCGAGATGATGATCACTTACGGAAAACTGCCCAACGGTAAATACATGATCAACTGGCCGATCGAGGGCAACGATTACTACGTGGACATGATCGACATGACGCCCGAAGAGCGGGCCGACGCCGTCCGCAGGGCCAAGAGTCATACGCTGTCATTCGTCTATTTCCTTCAGCATGAGCTGGGATTCAATACGTTGGGATTGGCCGACGACGAGTTCCCTACGGACGACCGGCTGCCGTTCATTCCCTATCACCGCGAGTCGCGGCGCATTCACGGTGCCGTGCGTTTTACGCTCAACGACATCACCGACCCCTACGCCGGAACGCTTTACCGTACGGCGGTCGGCGTGGGCGATTATCCGGTCGATCAGCACCATACCCGCTATTCGGGCTGGGACGAACTGCCCGACCTCTATTTCCATCCCATCCCCTCGTACGGTTTTCCGCTGGGCATCGTGATCCCCGCAGGATTTCCGGGGTTGCTCGTAGCCGAAAAATCGGTCTCGGTAACCAACCTCGTCAACGGCTCCACGCGCCTGCAACCTGTCGTGTTGCAGATCGGGCAGGCAACGGGAGCCTTGGCGGCGTTGGCCGCGGCGGCGGGCGTCGATCCGTCCGAAGTTGCGGTGCGCAGGGTGCAGGAGGCGGTGCTCGATGCGGGCGGCTACCTGCTGCCGTACCTCGACCTGCCGGCCGGTGATCCGCGTTTCAAGGCGATGCAGCGGATCGGCGTGACCGGAATCCTCAAGGGGCGCGGAGCCAACGTCGGCTGGGAGAACCAGACTTGGTTCGACGCCGATCGGACGATCGCGGAATCCGAACTGCGCGAAGGACTGCGTGAAGTCTATCCGTCGGTACGCTCCTCCGTTCGGGAAACGCCGGTCGACGGGGCGCTCCTGACGGCGATGCTGGCCGAAGCGCTCGGCAAGCCGGCCGGGGACATTGCGGCGCAGACGGAGCGCGCCGCCGCCGGACTGCTCTCCGGTTACGATCCGGAGCGTCCGCTCACGCGACTCGAATGCGCGCTGCTGATCGACGCGGTGGCCGATCCTTTCCATGCGGCCGAAGTCGATATTTACGGAAACTACAAACGAAAATAGCTTTTAATTGTTCATGAAAAAACTGCTGACTGTATGCCTGCTGGCCTTTGCCGCGGCAGGTGCGACCGGCTGTCGGAGTGCCGCCGAGGGGGTGAAACCCAAACTGATGTGGCTCGACTGTTCGGCCAACTGGGTGCGTTTCAGTTACCCCGATTCGATCCGTTATTATGTGAACAAGTGCCGGGAGGCCGGCATGACGGCGCTGGTGCTCGACGTCAAGGGCACTTCGAGCGAAGTGGTGTATCCCAGCGAATATGCGCCGCAAGTTCGTGAGTGGAAGGGATTTACCCGTCCCGATTTCGACTTTGTGGGAACTTTCGTCGATGCCGCGCACGATGCCGGACTGGAGATTTACGGTTCGTTCAACACCTTTGCCGAAGGCAACGGCGTATTCCGCCGCGGACTGATCTACGACGGTCATCCCGAATGGCAGGCCGTGAACTATGTTCCCGGCAAGGGATTGATGCCCCAGCTGGAGATTCCGGGCAAGAAGGTGCTGTTCGCCAATCCCGCGCTTCCTGCCGTTCAGGATCACGAAATCGCCATTTTCAAGGAGGTGGCGCAGAAGTACGATTTCGACGGCCTGCTGCTCGACCGCGGCCGTTATGACAATATCCAGTCCGACTTTTCGGATTTCTCACGCAGAGAATTCGAGGCCTATATCGGGAAAAAACTGGATCGTTTTCCGGAGGATGTCTATGCGTGGGAGGAGGACGGCGACGGCGGCTGGAGACGTATCGACGGCCCTTATTTCAAACAGTGGATCGAGTGGCGCGCGTCGGTGATCTACAACTTCTTCAAACGCACCAAAGAGGAGCTGAAAGCCGTGAAGCCCGGTCTGAAATTCGGCGCTTATACGGGCGCGTGGTATCCGTCCTATTTCGAAGTGGGCGTCAATTGGGCCAGCAATACGTACGATCCTTCGCAGGACTTCGCATGGGCCACGCCCGAATATAAGAATTACGGATATGCCGAACTACTGGACATTTTCACCAACGGCAATTATTACTGGAACGTGACCGTCGACGAGTACCGCCGCAGCAACGGCCTGCATAAGAACGAGACCGACAGCGAGATGTCGAAAGGCGACCACCTCAGCGTTGAGGGCGGATGTCGCTATTCGCGCCGTCTGCTGGGCGGCAGGCCCTTCTTCGGCGGTATGTATGTCGAAGATTACAAACGCGATACGACCCGGTTCAAGCGGGCCGTGGAGATGAATCTCCGCGAGTCCGACGGGCTGATGGTGTTCGACATCGTACATATCATCAACCGCGACTGGTGGGGACCCTTGCAGCGGGCCGTCAGCGCCTATGAAGCGGAGGCGAAGCAATGAACCGACGGCTGATTTTTGCGGTGCTGGCGCTGTTGTGCGCCGGCGCCGTTTCCGCCCAGAAGCGGACGGAAGCGCCCGCCGCGTCGTCCGAGGTGCGCTATGTCGGACGTACGCAGACAAACGGCGGCGACGTGAGTTTCGACTGGAGCGGAACCTGTTTCGAGTGTCGTTTTACGGGCGGCTCGCTGGCGATGCGCGTTTCGGATACGAAAAAGAATTACTACAATCTGACCGTCGACGGCCGCGACGCCGGTGTTGTTACAACGTTCGGGACGGATTCGGTCGTGGTGCTGGCCGAGAAGCTGGGGCGCGGCGAACATACCGTGCGGATGCAGAAACGCACCGAAGGCGAGCAGGGGCGCACGACGATCCATGCCTTCCTGCTTGACAGGGGACGGCGTCTGCTGCCTGCGGCGCCCGCGCCCGGACGGCATATCGAATTTATCGGCAATTCGCTGACCTGCGGTTACGGGACCGAGGGGCTTTCGAAGGACGAGCCGTTCAAACCTCAAACCGAGAACTGCAACAAGGCGTATGCCTGCATCATCGCCCGTTATTTCGGCGCCGACTATACGCTGATCGCCCATTCGGGACGCGGCGCGGCGCGCAATTACGGCGATAAGAACACCACTTCGCAGAATACGATGGCCGACCGCATCGCCAATACGTTCGATGAGGCGGCGGAACCGGCGTGGGACTTCGCGGCGTCGCCGTACCGTCCCGATCTGGTCGTCATCAATCTGGGGTCGAACGACTTTTCGACCCTGCCGCATCCTTCGCGCGATGAGTTTGCGGCCGCCTATACCCGTATCCTGCAAACCCTGCGCGGCGCTTACGGCGACGAAATGCCGATCCTCTGCGTGGCGCCGCGCGTCAGCGAACCGGCCTTCACCTATATCCGCGAC
>OOAN01001761.1_pt1 | contig 10822 bp, 7 predicted proteins | sample 1671301 | NCBI WGS metagenome assembly OOAN01 (sample SAMN06348142, study PRJEB24527) | human gut metagenome | biome: human gut; feature: ankylosing spondylitis patient; material: feces | host: Homo sapiens | place: China | collected 2015-10
GTTAAAAAATATCTGACAAAGATAGTTTACTTTAAAAAAGTTTAACTGACGGGTGTCCTTTACAGTAAGTAAAAACAACGCCGTAAAATGGCGCTCAATAATTGGTACCCCGATGAATATAAAGCACAAAAGCCTGTAAGGGAGTGATACAGTGAAAATTCCATTGAAATAAACTCAGACCAAAAAATATTCTGAGTTTGGGGTGATCTGCTATGAAAGAAAAAGAAACAATGAACACAATTGAAACAAAAGCTAAAAGCATCGTCGGTTCTCTGGTGATGATCTGCCCGGTTTGCGGCAAAGAATTCGTCTGTAATAAAGCCCATCATGTTTACACGGCTTTGATAAAAAGAAAACGCTACTATTACTGCAGGTACTCCTGCTTTAAGAACAGACCGGGAGCTAAGTAATATTTAGATTGATGATTTGGCTGATTGACATGGAAATGCTTTAGTTAAGATATAATTTCCCCGGCTGTTATACAGTCGGGGGTTTAATATATTGAAGTTTTAAAGAACTAAAGGACAGTAAAACTTGGATAAAGTTTTACTGTCTTTTTTATTTATTCTGAACATATTTTTGCAATAAACTTTACAAATCTTTAACAAAAACAACGTTTAGATTTAATCAAAATTCGTTATCATACATAACAGAGCTCGGAACTAAAAAAGTGGAGGGTAAAAATGATGATGAAAAAGAAACTTGCGGCACTGCTTTTAGCAGCTGCCAGCGCGATGGTCTTTACCGGCTGCGGCAGCAGTGATAATCAGTCTAAAGGCAGCGTTGACAAAAAGGTGCAGATCGAATATTGGCATGTAGCCTCCGAAAGCTTCGGCGGTGCAACTGTTAAAGAACTGGTCGCAGATTTTAATGCCAAGCATCCCAATATCCAGGTTGTCGAAAAATATAACCCCGATATGTATAAAGGCCTGACACAAAATCTGCAGGCTGCTATCGCTTCCGGTAAAAATCCTGACGTTGTACAGATGGGCTGGTCTTATTTGAACTATGCCGCTGAAAATCTTAAGTACACTGACCTGCAGCCGATGATCGAAAAGCAGGCTCCTGAAGACAAAAATTTCTTGAAAGAGAATTATCTGCCCAATGTTTTGGCATTAGCTCAGACTGATGACGGCAAACAGATCGGTATTCCTTATTCTATCAGTGTGCCGGTCCTGTTCTATAATCCTGAAATCTTTACTGTAGCAGGACTTGATCCCAATAATCCGCCTAAAACCTGGAAAGAGGTAGTGAGCGCGGCAAAACAGATCAAAGAAAAGACCGGTAATATGGGTTTTTTTATGCAGGAATATGCTGATAACTGGACTCAGCAGGCCATTATTGAATCTAACGGCGGTTCAATGCTGAAAAATGAAGGCGGCAAAGTCAAAGCCGGTTTCGATACTCCCGAAGCGGCAGAAGCGTATCAGCTGCTGGCTGATATGGTCAAAGACGGCAATGGCCTGCATGCTACTAATGAAGAAGGGTTCCAGGCTTATCTGTCCGGTAAGCTTGGGATGGTCTGCACTACTATCGGCAAACGTGCCAATTTTGAAAAAAGCGCCAAGTTCAAAGTTATGGCAGCTCCTTTCCCGCAGTTTGAAGGCAAAGAGTTGAAAGTGCCGGCAGGTGGTAACTTTCTGATGCTGTTCTCAAAAGATACCGATAAACAAAAAGCAGCCTGGGAATTCATCAAATATATCGAATCACCTGAAGCGCTGGCTAAATGGAGCACCGGTACAGGTTATCTGCCACCTCGTAAAGGCGTAGCAGAAGACCCCAACGGTTTCAAAAAAATGATCGAAGAAAACAAAAATATCCAGGTAGCCTTGTCCACGATGCCTAATCTGGTAAAATGGGCCAGCTTCCCAGGCGCTAACGGCTTACAGGCTGAACAGCTCCTGATTGACGCCCGCGATATTATACTGAGCGGCAAAGAAACTGCTGCTCAGGCGCTGCACGAAACTGCAGAAAAGATCAATAACTTACTGTAATACAAACGCTTGAACCAATCAGGATGCTGCTTGCCGCAGCATCCTGATTTTTACCAAAGGAGAGTTGTCATGAATAAAGCCAAATGGCCTGCTTTTTGGTTCTTACTGCCGGCGGCGCTGCTGTTTATTGTTTTCTTTTACTGGCCGCTGCTGCAGAATCTGTATCTTAGCTTTTTCAGCTGGAATATGATCAGCCCGACGATGAAATATGTGGGACTGAGCAATTACAGTGATATTTTAGGCAGCAGAGAGCTGTACAAAATCATTGGGAATACGATAGTTTTTGTACTTATTATGCTGCTGTTCAACTTTGTCTTGCCCTATCTTTATTCGTTTATCCTCGGGCACCTGCTTCAGCGGGGGAAAATGTTTTATCGCTCTGTTTTATTTCTGCCGGCAACTTTATCCCTGGCGGTGGCAAGCATTCTGTTCCTGTGGATCTATAATCCTTTAGCCGGACCGCTCAGTATAGTGCTTGCGTGGTTTGATATAGAATCGCCGCGCTGGTTTAAGGAAAATCTGCTCGTGATCTTTTCTATCTGTACTATCATTGGCTGGAAGGTGTTTGGCTATAACCTGATCGTGATGCTGGCAGCGATGGTTGCCGTACCAAGGGAAATGATCGAAGCAGCCAAGCTGGAGAACGCTTCGAACTGGACGATCTTTAGACGTATTATCATACCGATGACTTCTTCGACTGCGATTTATGTTTTCACGATCACTGTAGTTTTCGGTCTGCAGTATGTACTGGTACCTGTCAATATGCTGACGCAGGGAGGACCGGATCAGGGCAGTTCCAATTTGGTATATATCGTCTATCAGTATGGTTTTATTTTCTTCCAAACCGGTAAATCAGCGGCTTTCGCTATTATCACCATGTTCTGTTATATGGCGTTCCTGTATCTGAAAAATAAATATCTGGAGAAAAAAGTTTATTATGAGAACTAAAACACATCAAGATCTTTGCTGGCATCTGCCTTTGCTTGTGGCAGTATTTATTCAGCTGTGGCCGATAGTTTTTATGGTTTCCACATCGCTCAAAGATATGGACCAGATTTTTCAGGCAACACTCAATCCATTGCCTCTGCCACCGACATTGAATAACTATCTTACCGTATTAGGCAATTTTCCGCTGTTTACTTATATCTATAATACATTTTTCATTGCTGCGTTCGTAACAGTATTCAAAGTGCTGACCAGTGTTTTGGCAGCTTTTGCCTTTATCTATTATGACTTTAAATATAAAGAAACTGTTTTTAACAGCATGCTGCTGACCTTCTTTATTCCGATAACGGTACTGATCATGCCGAATTATTTGCTGATGAGCAGGCTGGACCTGCTGAATACTCCCTGGGGTGTTATGCTGCCGCAGTTTGTTGATGGTATGGGTGTGTTCCTGATGCGTCAGACGATGCGCGGCATACCCAAACCATTGCTGGAAGCCGCTGTTTTAGATAATGCCGGCCCGCTGCAGGTATTGCACAAGGTTGTGCTGCCGCTGATCAAACCGTCGATAATAGCAGTCGGTATCCTGTTTTTTATCAACTCATGGAACGAATACTTTTGGCCGCTGCTGGTGCTGCAGGACAAAGAAACCTATACCCTGCCGCTGGCACTGCAAATGTTTATCAGCGCTGAAGGCGGCAGTGAGTGGGGGATAGCTATGGCTGTCGCTACTCTGACCAGTCTGCCGCCGCTGGCATTATATCTCGTCTGCCAAAAATTTATACTCAATACCTTTATGCAATCGGGGGTCAAAGGATAATATATGAACAGTATTGTATTTGAAAACGTCTGTAAATCTTACGGCGATGCTAAAATCGTCAAGTCTTTGAATCTGGAAATAAAAGAAGGCGAGCGCCTGATTTTGCTGGGGCCTTCCGGCTGCGGCAAAACTACTACGCTGCGAATGATCGCTGGTTTGGAAGATATTACCAGCGGTCAGCTGAAAATGGGAGGCAGGGTAGTTAATGATATTGCTCCCGGTGAACGTAATATTGCCATGGTTTTTCAAAGCTATGCGCTGTTTCCGCATCTTTCTGTCTGGGATAATATCACCTTTGGTCTGCATATCCAAAAGCTTCCGGAAGCGGAAATCAAAAAAAGAGCCGATGAAGCCTTAGAAATACTTAATTTAAGAGGCTATGAAAACTATAAGCCCAAACAGCTTTCAGGGGGGCAGAAACAGAGAGTGGCCTTATGCCGTGCCCTTGTAAAGCAATCACCCTACTTTTTACTGGATGAACCGCTGTCCAATTTGGACGCTCAGCTGCGGCAGCAGGCCAGGACAGAACTGGTACGTATTCATGAGATCTATAAACCGACAATGATTTATGTAACGCATGATCAGGTAGAGGCAATGACTGTCGCCGATCGTATCGTTGTGTTGAAAGATGGCGAACTGCAGCAGATAGCCGCTCCGGATACGATCTACCGTCACCCGGCTAATACATTTGTTGCCGGTTTTATTGGCGCCCCGTCAATGAATATCCTAAAAGCACGTTTTAACCGTGATTGTATTTGTATCGGCAAGGCCGTACTGCCGGTACCGGAGCTGTGGCGTCAGGTGATCGGACAGCGCAGAGACCTGCTGCTGGGTATCAGGCCTGAGCATTGCCGTTTAAGCGAGGACGCTGCTGTACAGGGAAGTATAACTTATGTAGAAAATACAGGTAATCAGCGTACTGTTGAATTACAGCTTGAGAGTGGTGAGAATATCAGCGTTACAGTAAGTGACCGCAATGCGGATGTACAAAATTCCAGCGGGATCTGTTTCAGTTGGGACGATGTGAGTCTGTTTGATGTGACAAGCGGCAGGAATATTGGCTATATAGAAAAAGGGGAGGTTTTTACTGATGCAATGGGCAGTTAGTGATCTGGCTTTTGGCGGTTTCAATAAAAAATATCTCAGCGGTTTGCCGTTGACCTATAATATCGAATTTTTTTATGAATTCGGGACCGACCATTATTGGGATACGGTATTGCTGCCGCTGGCGCAGAATAATAAGGAAAAAAGAACATTTTCTATCCATGGTCCCTGTGTTGCTGTAAATCTGGCAGACAGCAGTGATGAATATTATTTAAAAGCCTACGCTCAAACCTTTACCTATGCCCAAAAGATCAAAGCAGAATTTGTAGTTGTGCATACCAATGAAATTTACCATGGTGAGTTTGCCGCAGTTAAAGAACTGGTCTATCAGCGCTTGGCTGAAGTGATCAGCCTGGCACAAAGCTACGGCGTTCAAGTTGTTATAGAAAATGTGGGTCTGCGTCCCTGTGGATCACTGCTTTTTGATTTTGAAGAATATCTGGCACTGTTTGAACGTTATCCGCAGGCTCTGGCACTTTTGGATACGGGACATGCCCACGTTAATGGCTGGAATCTTCCTGAAACCGTGAAACGGCTGCAGAAAAAGCTGTTGGCTGTACATGTGCATGATAACGATGGCAGCGGAGACAGCCATCAGCCTGTAGGACTGGGAACGATCGAATGGGAACCTTATTTTGCTTCTATCAGGGATTATGCACCGAATGCACTGCAGATATTGGAATATGCTTATATTGAGCCGGGAGTTCTTACCGAACACCTGCATAAGCTGGAAAGCCGTTATGGTGCACTGCGATTTTAAGTATAAGATGTAAATAGTGATTTTTAGTTTAGTAAAGCATTTGATTTAAATAGTGATAATAAAAAATCAAGCCATTATCGGCTTGATTTTTTATTATGCTTTTTGTTTGTACAATAATACTGCTGAGCTTTATTTTTGCTGCGGCCGCTGCGGCTTTTCAGGCTTGAAGCATTTTGAACCCAAGTTTAGATTGCAGCAGATAGAAGTGACAGGCTGGTGTTAGACCAAACCTTAAATAACGGCCGATACATACTGGTGAAAGTTTATTCAAATAAACTTTGCTGCAGGTCTGCCTGATTGCTTGGAAAAGTGCTCAGATAGGCAAATAACTGCTGATTATCCTGAATGATACCATGCTGACGGCATTTTTGCCGCAGCAGCTGCATCAGCTGTTTACTGTTGGGACTGTCGATAACGTACTGATTTCCGTAGGTGTCGATATAGCGTTTTTTCAGTCCGGGGAAGTGTCTGTCCAGCTGCTGGTAAAAGTATTCGCGGTTGCCGTCGCGCAGCGTCAGCCCCATACCGAAACAAATAATGCCGTAAACGCCGGCTTCGATACAGTAATCTAAAATACCGCGGAGATTAGCTTCGGTATCGTTGATAAAAGGCAGAATGGGAGCAAGCCAGACTACAGTCGGGATACCTGCGTCACGTAATTGCTTTAAAGCTTCGAAACGCTCACGGGTCGTACTTACATACGGCTCTATTTTTTTGCACAATTCTTCGTCATAGGTGGTCAGAGTCATTTGGACTACGCATTTTGCAGACGCGTTTATTTTTTGCAGCAGATCAAGATCCCTCAGGATCCGGTCCGATTTAGTCAGCACTGTAAAACCGCAGCCATATTTATAAACAAGCTCCATAGCCTGCCGCACGCTGCCGAGTTCGGTTTCCAGAGGAATATAAGGATCTGTCATCGACCCGGTGCCGATCATACATTTTTTGCGCTTGCGCCGCAGGGCTTCTTCCAGCAGTACAAGAGCGTTTTGTTTGACTTCGATATCTTCAAAAGCATGCGGCATCTGATAACAGCTGCTGCGTGAATCACAGTAAATGCAGCCGTGTGAGCAGCCGCGATACAGGTTCATACCATTTTTAGCTGAGAGGATGCCTTTTACTTGCACATAATGCATAGCTGTACCTTTCTGTGTCAGGACAGGCGAAGCTGCCTAATAAAAAATAGCATAGTTGTTTAATGGCTTTCATTATACCATATCTGCCAGGACAGTAGTGTGAAAGTGTTGTGCGGACGGGCAGCAGCACTGTTTGCTGGAGGTGATTTTGGCGATTATCAAAACGTAAGAGCAATAACGGAACCGGACGGCGGCGTAAAAAAGTTCTTGTATGTCTTGTGGGGGGGTACAACAGTGCTATAATTATAGAAAATATTGTTTGGTAAATGTTTTACAAGTAATAGCAGATAAAAGGCTGATAATTTTAAAAAATATGATCTGATTACATTAAGATGTGAGGCTGGCAATATGTACGATGAACGCTGTTTGAAAATAATCGGCGCTAATATCAAGCTGCTCAGAACATGCCGCGGTATCAGCCAGGGTGAACTGGCCCGGGCTTTGGTTATCAGTCAAACGCATCTGAGCAATATTGAGTGCTGCAGGGTCGCAGTTAATTTCCGTGTTTTACTGCGTGCCGCTAATGCGCTGGAGTGCACATTAGATGATTTGCTGCAGCTGGAATTTACGGAACCGCCAAGAACAGTAATGGAGGTCAGAGAATATTCATCTGCAGAAGTTAAGGGCTTTCTGCAGAAACTACAAGCCGGTAAAAAGACGTAAGGGGACACCGCAGCAGGTAAAGGCGGCCGGGCTTGAAAAGTAAAAATTTACAGCTAAGCGGGAAGAGGAGCGAGAAAAATTGTTGGATTTGATGGGAAAAGGAATAACTGTAGTTTTAACTTTGGGGATCACCGCATCTGTATGGGCGGCACCTTCATTGCCGGGCAGCAGTGCTGATGTCAGGGCCTTGGAACAGAATCGCGGCGCTAGGCAGCAGCAAACTGATCTGCAGCAGCCAGAGCAGCAGAAGGCAGATGAAGAAACGCTGCCGCAGAAATTACTGCTGCGGCAATTTGTCTTTACAGGCCAGCAGGAAATAGACCCGGCAGCATTGACTGAGGCAACGCAGGGGTATTTGGGACAGGAAGTGACTGTTACGGAACTGGAACAGGCGGCTGCTGCAGTAACTGATTATTGCAGGCAGCAGGGCTATACGGTGGCAACAGCTGTGCTTCCACAGCAAAATATTCAAGACGGGACAGTTGAGATCAGGATTTTTCTGGGGACTTTAGGCAAAGTAATCATCGAAAATGATTCGCGCCTGGCCGATGCTGCGGCCGCTGCTTTGGCTGCTGCACTGGAACGGGATGGTTATATCAGAACTGCGGGGATCGAGTCTGTACTTAATAATTTCAATGATTTGCCGGGTATCAGCTCTGCCGGTATTTTGAGTGCCGGTGAAGCGATCGGCAGTACGGATCTGACAATCGCTCTGCATGACGGAAAAACTGCCGAACATATTGTGTACAGCGATAACTACGGCGGCAAATACAGCGGCCGGTACCGTTATGGTTTTCAGACAACGCTTAATAATCCCGGCCGGATCGGCGATAAAATTTTTGCAGGCGGGATGCTGAGCAATGAAGATCTGCATAATTATAATTTTGGTTATGAAATGCCTCTTGGAAGCCGGGGTACAAGGCTTGGCATCAGTTACAGCCAAATGGATTATACCTTGGGTGATTACTTCGCCCTGCTTGATGCGGTAGGGCGGGCAAAAACGCTGAGCCTGTATGCGTCGACACCGCTGATCAACACCAGCAGCAGGCATCTGAGCGTTATTTATGGTTATGATAACCGGCAGTTGAAAGATGAAATGAGAAGCTTTGGCGAGCTGGGCAGCACCAGAAAACACAGTAATACACTGCACGGCGGCATTGTAGGCAGCAGGCGCGGCAGTGCCAGTGCTACCGGTTACAGTGCTTTGTATTATCTGGGACAGCTAAGCTATGATGACGCCAGCGCGCCTGAGACGGAAGGGCGTTTTTCTAAATTCACTACGGATATCAATCATATCCAGCATCTGGGATCTGTTTTCGACCTGCATCTGAATTTTCACGGTCAGCTGGCCAGCCGCGATCTTGACGGCAGTGAGCAGTTCAGTCTGGGGGGAGCCAACGGAGTACGTGCTTACCCTCAGGGAGAAGCCAGCGGTGACAGCGGTTATCAGGCAACGGCAGAATTAAGGTATCAAACTCCGGCCAAGGGGATGAGTATAGCGTTGTTTGCTGACGTAGGTGAGGTTTTGGCACGAAAGGACGGCGATACCTCCGATCCGCATCGCAGGCTGTCAGGTTGGGGTATTGGCGCAGTTTATAGCTTGGATCGCAGCTTGTACGCAAGACTGGATTATGCACGCAAGATAAAGGGTGAATCTTATCGCAGCGAGGCGGAAGATAAAAACGGCAGGTTATGGTTCAGGTTATACAAATTGTTTTAAGAATATCGTGAGCGGAAAAGAGCGGATTAAGATGAAAAACAGGCAGAGACTATGGAAAACAACGGTCGCTATAGTAGTTAGCACTTTGGCTTTTTCTAATTGCGCATGGGGATTGCCACAGGGTGGGACGGTAGTTACTGGTAACGGCAGTTATACATCCAGCGGTAATCAGATGGATATTACCGGCACTGGCAACGTATCGGTCAAGTGGGATAGTTTTAATGTCGCTGCCGGAGAAACGGTAAATTTTAAGAATATGCATGCTATTTTGAATTATGTTACCGGCAGACAGGGCAGTGAGATTTTTGGCGCTTTGAATGGACAAGGTGTCCATGTTTTTTTGATCAATCCCAATGGGATTTTGTTTGGCAAAACGGCACAGGTAAATGTTGGTTCGCTGACGGCTTCTACTAAGAGCTCATCTGATGTCGATGCAGCCTTACAAAACTTTAAAACCAGCGCCGGCATCAGTGATTTTGGGACAGCGGGAACTGCTGAGCTTATCAATATGGGTAAACTGGAAGCAGACACACTGCGTTTTGAGGGCAGCCGTATAGTTTTAGATACTGATAATATAAAATTGGCTGGAGATGATTTTGACGGCAGCAATGCTGTTATTAACGGAGATTTTGCCAATGATAACATTGTGTTGGGGTATACTGCTTATGATACTGTCAATGGTTATGCAGGTAAGGATAAAAATTTTGATATCAATGGCGGAAGTCAGAGGGTAAAAGGTTATATGTGGGTGACAAATGCTGAGCAGCTGCAGGATCTTAATACTAATCTAAGCGGCAGTTATGCTTTAAAAAATGATATTGATGCTAGCAGCATTAATAGTTTTATACCCATCAGCGCTGACAGTACGTTTAAAGGAACCTTTGACGGTCTGGAGAATGAGATAAAAAATGTAATTGTAAATGGTGGAAATGGAAGCTACAAAGGGTTGTTCGGACAAACTGCAAGTGGCAGTGTAATCAGAAATCTTACTTTATCCAATTGTAATATTAGTGGATACCAGGCTGTTGGAGCAGTTGTAGGTCAGAATAACGGGTTAATTGAAAATGTTGCAGTAAGTGGTATTGTTTCAGGAACAAGTAAATATACCGGAGGTATTGTTGGCATTAATGCAGGAATAATAAAGAATGCTGAAGTTGATATAACAGTAAATAATACTAGCGGCGGTTATTCCGGCGGCATTACAGGGTATAATTATAAGGGTCTTGGGGAGATTGATGGTATAGTTGGCAAGATAAAAGTTATTAATAGTACGGGTGGTTATACAGGGGGCATAGTTGGCTATAATGCTGGAAGTGTTAAAAATGTAGATGCAGAAATTGATTTGACTGGCGGCGGTGTTGGGATAGGTGGTATTGCTGGACAAAATACTTCTACAGGTACTATTGATGGAATTTTACTAAAAGGAAAAATTGATGCTGGAAATAATAGTGCTGTAGGTGGTATTGCCGGAGCTAATACAGGTATTATAAATAGTGTCCATAACTATGCTTCTGTTAGTGGCAATAGTACTGTTGGAGGAATTGTTGGACAGAATAATGGGAATATCTCTGACGGTATCAATGATGGAAGTATTAAGGGAAATGAACTTGTCGGCGGGATTTGTGGACAAAATAAAGTAAATGGTTATGTATATAATATTGAAAATAGAGGTTTTGTAGG
>OOAN01001764.1_pt1 | contig 10785 bp, 10 predicted proteins | sample 1671301 | NCBI WGS metagenome assembly OOAN01 (sample SAMN06348142, study PRJEB24527) | human gut metagenome | biome: human gut; feature: ankylosing spondylitis patient; material: feces | host: Homo sapiens | place: China | collected 2015-10
AGAAGCTGCTGCACCTGACCGTGTTTGACGGCGAGCGCGAGCGCTGCATCCTGTCCGGCATTGCCAAATGGTTTGCGCCCGAGGATCTGCTCGGCAAGAAGATCGGCATCGTCGCCAACCTGGCCCCCCGCCCGATGATGAAGGGCAAGTACGTCAGCGAGGGCATGATTTTTGCCGCGGACACCGATGTAGACGGCGGCTGCTCCATCGCGTTCTTCCCGGACAGCACTCCGGCGGGCGCGCGCATCCACTAAGGTGAAGCATGCAGAAATCTAAACTCGACCAATTTTTCTCCATCCCGGCGGCGGCCGTTTTGATGGCCGTTGTCTGCAATGTGCTGTGGGGGTCGGCGTTCCCCTTCATCAAGCTGGGCTACCGCCTGTTTGCGATTGATTCCGCCGATACGGCATCGATTTTGTGCTTCGCGGGTGTCCGCTTTATGATGGGCGCGGCGCTGGTCTGGCTGGCCGGTCTGGCGCTGAACCGCCGCCCGCTGCCGATGCCGCACGGCAAAACGCTGGCTTCGGCCTGCGGGCTGGGCCTGTGGCAGACCGCTGCACAGTATTTCTTCTACTACTCCGCCGTGGCGCTGCTGACCGGCGCGATGGGCGGCATTTTGAACAGCACCCAGAGCTTTATGGGCGTCATTCTGGCGCACTTTTTGTACGGCAAGGCCGACCGGATGACCCCGCGCAAGGCGCTGGGCTGCGCGCTGGGCTTCGGCGGTGTGCTTGTCGCCACGCTGGGCAACCACGGCAGCGGCAGCGCAAAGGGTATGGCGTTCATGCTGATCGCCTCCGCAATCTTTGCATCGGCCGGGCCGTGGAACAAGGCCGTGACCCAGCATGCGGACAGCTTTTCGGTCTGTGTGCTGAACCTCGGCGTCGGTGGTCTGGCGCTGGCTGTGATGGGCTTTGCCATGGGTGGCGGCCTCCACCCCGAGAGTGCCGCAGGCATCCCGGTGCTGCTGTTTTTGGCGTTTATCTCCGGCGCAGGATATGTGATCTGGGCGCTGCTGATGAAAAACAACCCGGTCTCCCGCATTGCGGTGTTTGGTCTGATCATTCCGGTCATGAATGTGCTGCTGTCGGCGCTGCTGAACGGCGAGCCGCTGTTTGAGTGGAACTACCTCGCCGCGCTGCTGCTGGTCTGCATCGGCATTTATCTCGTCAACCGCGCCCCGCAGGAGAAGCAGGCATGAACCATATTTTTGACACTCACGCGCACTATTCCTCGCGCCAGTTTGACGGTGACCGCGCTGCGCTGCTGAAAGCCTTGCCCGAGGGCGGCGTGGCGGGGGTGCTGGAATGTGCCACCCACTCCGGCGATGCCGCCCGCGTGCTGGAGCTGGCCCACGCCGCGCCCTACATCCACGCGGCGATCGGCATCCACCCGGAAAGCCTGATCGAGGAGGACGCTGCCACGGTGGCCGTCTACCACGGGGACTGGCGTGCCGAGCTGGCCGCTATGCGCCCCCTGTTTGAGGACAAGGCTGTCGTGGCCGTGGGCGAGATCGGGCTTGATCATCACTGGCCGGTGCCGCGCGAGGAGCAGTACGCCCTGTTTGAGGCGCAGCTGCAGCTGGCCAAAGAGCTGGACCTGCCCGTGTCAATCCACGACCGCGAGGCCCACGCCGAAATGTATGAACTGCTGCGCAAATATAAGCCGCGCGGCGCACTGCACTGCTACAGCGGCAGCGCCGAGGACGCGGTTTGGCTGGTTGAGCAGGGGCTGTATCTGGGCTTTGGCGGGGCAGTGACCTATAGGGGGGCCAAGCGCGCCGCCAAGGTGCTGGCCGCCATCCCGCACGACCGCGCCCTGCTGGAAACCGACTGCCCCTACATGGCGCCCGAGCCGGTGCGCGGACATCGCAATGACAGCCGCAATATTGCCCATGTGGCCGCCTACATCGGCACGATCTGGCAGATGGACGCCCAGACCGTGCTGGATGTGACCGCAGAAAACGCGCGCACCTGTTTTGGTGTGTGAACCGTTAGCGTATCTGTAGGGGCGGGCATTGCCCGCCTGCGGGCGACCGATGGCCGCCTCTACAAATATAGAAACAAAATTTTCAGGAGTGACTTACTATGAAAGCACGCATCCCTAAGCATCGTGAATTTATCATTGATTTCCCGCAGGATATGGATCAGGCCAAGGCTGACGAGGGCTGGACCAAGCTGAACGAGATCGTGGAGGAGTACAAAAAGGCCCACAACGGCCAGAGCGTTTACTCTGCGACCTTTATTGAGGACTGCGAGCCTGCTGTGAAGAAGCTGCAGGAGGAGTACGGCTTCAACTACACCATTCAGGAAACCAAGTGAGCAAAACCGGCGGACAACTGCGTCCGCCGGTTTTCTGTTCGTACATTTTGCCAGAGGGGGAAACAGGGATGGCAAAGACAGTTATACGCCCGGCGGCGGAGGAGGACATCCCCGCCATTATTGCGCTGTATCGCCAGCTTGACAGCGCCATGGTCGCGCTGCAGCCGGAATTTTTTTGCGAGGCCCCGCGTGAGGTGGACGAGATCCGCAAGGCAGTCAGGGCCGATGACGCGGATTTTTTGCTGGCGGAGCAGGACGGCACCGCCGTGGGCTTTGCGCTGGTTTACTATGCGGGCTGGACGCCGGCGTTCAGCTGTGTGCTGCCCCACCGGTATGCCTGTCTGGGGGATTTGATCGTGGATGCAGGTGTGCGCGGGCAGGGCATTGGCAGCCAGCTGCTGGCTGCGGCCAAGCGCTGGGCCCGCAACCGGCGGCTGGAATATCTGGAGCTGCAGGTGCTGGCCCAGAACGAGGGCGCGCAGCACCTGTATGAGTCGCAGGATTTTGTCGAGGCAACAAAGGTTATGCGGTGTATGCTGTGAAAGCCGCTCTGTAGGGGGCGGCGGGCATAACCCGTTAGGCTTCTCACTTCCGCAAACGGCCACGGCGGCCAGAGGGCTGGCCGCCCTACAGCCCCACTTGAAAATCCGTGTGTAGGGCGGGGTGCCCTCACCCCGCCGAAGCTTGCCGCCAAATCTCTCCCGGGCCGTGCGCCCATATGGCTGCACAACACAAAAAAGCCGGGGCGAACATTTCGTTCGCCCCGGCGGTCTTACTTCTTCGGAGTCATAGCCTCATAACCCTTTTCGTTATTTTTCGGACTGCTTCCACATCGTCATGGGAATCATTCCTATCGTTTGCGAATTTTGATTGCCCTTTCAGGATCTTACTAACAGTTCATTGGACTTACCCTCGGGTTCGTTATTTGCTGAAAAGCATTTGTGGAACGGAGTAAAGTTTGCTGTTAAGGTTATTAAGATCGTTCCTGGGGTAATGGGTCTGATGCCGAGGACCAAAGCCTCTTAACTCTTGTACATCGGAGTATCTCCTTGTTGATCAGGTGAAGTTCAGGTAAATCCTGTTCGGCGGAGTGGTGACGGTCATCTCTACCAGCCTTCTTTCATCCTAATCTATATCTCATGCGGGGGTCTGTTGTGGCGGCCCCTGAGTCTGCTAAACATTGGTCAAGTAACCGGACATCGCGTTTTTATAAATCTTTTACAGGTGATGACCTGCGGCTTCGGATGCGGTTCTTTTTTGTTAGCAGGCCCAGGCCCGCCGGTGATGAATGGGATCTTTGAAGTTTGCCATTGGACTCGAGCCTCCTTCCTTACGAAATACTGCCGGCGGCCTTTCCGGTTTCTTCTTCTGCCCTCGTGCTGCTGGATCGGAGTCCTTAAAGTTGAGCTTTAAGATGTCGATCTGTTCACGATCGGTCTTTGATGAAGAAACTTCTGGAAAGTGGCATCTCTTGGAACTTCCAGTTCCTTATCTCCGGCTGTTTTCTTTCTGTGACTATACTATATCACAGCCTTAGTATTTCGTCTATTCGCAGACCCTACAATCTTGCTGTGCAATATTTGTGCATATTCAGGATTGAATAACACATGCTGCTTGTGGTATAATAAATATGTTGGGCGCGTGTACGCCGGAATAGATAATAGATAAAAGATAATAGATAATAAAAATGGTGGAGTTTTCTCCCTGCGGTCGAAAACCAAATTTTGTTTTCGCAGCGCAGCGGAGAAAACTCCACTTTATTTTTTATCTTTTATCTATTATCTTTTATCTTTTTACATCGTTTCCGGTGCGGTGACCTTGAACATCGTCAGGATGTTGTGGATGACGCCGCGCACGGCCAGGCACAGCGCAATGCGGCCCTGCTGCACGGTGCCCTCCGCATCGAGGATGCGGCAGGCGTTGTAGAAGCGGTGGTAGGCGGACGCCACATCAATGCAGTAGCGGGTAATGCGGGCCGGGTCATACTTCTCGGCGGCGGCGGCAATCTCAGCGGGGAAGGCGGCCAGCAGACGGATCAGTGCCTGCTCGGCGGGGTCGGTCAGCACAGCGGCATCCACGGCCTCGGCGCCTTCAAACTTCACGCCCTCGCTCTCAAGCTTTTTCAGCACGGAGCAGATGCGCGCGTGGGCGTACTGGACATAGTAGACCGGGTTCTCGCTGTCGTTGCGCACGGCCAGATCAAGGTCAAAGTCCAGCGTGGAGGAGCTTTCGCGCTGGTTGAAGAAGAACCGCGCGGAATCAATGGGCACCTCGTCCAGCAGGTCAGTCAGGGTGATGGCCTTGCCGGTGCGCTTGCTCATACGCACGGGCTTGCCGTCGCGCATCAGGTTGACCATCTGCATCAGCACGATGTCAAGGCGGCTGCCGTCCAGACCGATGGCGTCCATCGCGCCCTTCATGCGGGCCACATGGCCGTGGTGGTCGGCGCCCCAGACATCAATGGCCTTGTCAAAGCCGCGCACGGCCAGCTTGTTGTAGTGGTAGGCAATGTCGGCGGCAAAGTAGGTCGGGATGCCGTTGGCGCGCACCAGCACCTCGTCCTTGGCCTCCTCCTCGCTGCCGTCATCGGTTTTGCGCTTGTTCACAACGCCGTACTTGGCGGCGTACTGGGCGCTGCGGTACATGATGGCGCCGTCCTCGGCCCGGTAGCAGGCGCCGGTCTCCAGCAGCTTGTCCACCACGGCCTTGACCGCGCCGGAGTTGTGCAGGTCGCTCTCATGGAACCAGACATCGTACGCGATGCGGTACTTGCCGAGGTCGCGCTGCAGACCGGCGATGTTCTTGGGCAGGGCATCGGCCACGATGGCCTTCTTCAGCTCGTCAAAGTCCTTTTCCACATAGGAATCGCCGTGAATCTCGGCAAACTCCTTCGCGCGGGCGATGATGTCCGCGCCCTGATAGCACTCCTCAGGCAGGGGGCAGGCGTCCTCGCCCTTGTAGAGCTGCAGGTAGCGGATGGCAAGGCTCTTGCCGAACTTCTCGATCTGGTTGCCCGCATCGTTGATGTAGAACTCGCGGGTCACATCGTAGCCCGCCCAGTCCAGACAGGCGGCCAGACCGTCACCCAGCGCGCCGCCGCGGGCGTTGCCCATGTGCATCGGGCCGGTGGGGTTGGCGGAGACGAACTCGACATTGTAGCGCTTGCCTGCGCCGACATCGGTGCGGCCGTACTCGGGGTTGGCCACGGCGGCGCGCACAACGCTGGTGAACCAGTCCTGCGCAAGGAACAGGTTGATGAAGCCGGGGCCGGCGATCTCAAACCGGTCGAACAGGCTGCCGTCCAGTGCGAGCTTGGCGGTGATCGCCTCGGCGATCTGGCGCGGTGCCTTGTGGAAGGCGCGGGCACCGGCCATGGCCGCATTGGAGGCAATGTCGCCGTTTTTGACATCGGCGGGGATCTCCACGATGAAGTCGGGCAGCTGGGCCTCCGGCAGAGAGCCGTCAGCGATGGCAGCCTTGACGGCATCGGTCAGCAGGGTGCGGGCCTGCGCCAGCGCCGCCGCGCGGGGGTTGTAGTTTTTATATTCCATGATGAACCTCCTGTGGGGGATTTTTATTTTACGCTTCCGGCAATTTATCGACCGTGATGTCCACCAGATTGCGGCTGATGAAATTCTCTGCGCCGGAATCCAGCGTGTAGCTGAATTTCAGCTTGCCGCCCTCCTCGCTAAGCGCATGCTCAATGACATCGGCGGCCACGCCAAGGCTTACCGCGCCGTAGCCGGTCTCGTAATGGCAGAGATGCCGGGTGCCCTTCTCGATGATAAGCTGGCTCGACTGCTTGCCGTAGCGCAGCATCGAAACCTTGCGGGCGTCCTCGGCCACCTTGACGGTGGTGGTGCAGCCCTCATAGCCGGTGGTCTCGGTCTCCTTGTATACGATATAGTAGGCACCGTCCTTGTGGACGAGCGAGCCGCGGGTCATAAGCTCCACCGTGTCGGTATCGCCCCGCTGCTCCATCGTGCCCTTGATGGTGATCAGATATTTTTCTTCCATGGTTTACCTCTGCATAAAAGGCTTTCCCCAGTGGGGGAAGCCTTTCTCTGCTTAGTATGTCTCAATCGCAATTCTTTCTACCGGCCCGCCGGCGTACTCGCCTAAGAACATCTGCTCCAGCTCGGCAAAGTTGTCGGGCGTGTCGCTGACATAGTAGTGGGCGGTGCCGCCGTCTGCTTTGCCGTTCAAAAGCCCCAGATCCGCCAGCGCGGCGGCGGTGGCCTGCGCGGTCACCTTGCCGGAATCCACCAGCCGCACCGCATCGCCCATAAAATCGCCGATCATCTTTTTCAGCAGTGGGTAGTGGGTGCAGCCAAGGATCAGCGTGTCAACACCGGCGTCCTTCAGCTCCTGCAGATACTCGGCAATGATGAGCTTTGTCACGGGGTTGCCGTCATTGAAATAGCCGTTCTCGACCAGCGGCACAAACATCGGGCAGGCGCGCGCAAAGATCTGCACATCGGGCAGCATATCGCGGATGACCGCCGCGTAGGAGCCGCTGCGCACCGTGGCGGCCGTGCCGATGATGCCGATGCGGTGGTTGCGGGTCGCGTCCACGGCGGCGCGGGCGGTGGCACCCACCACGCCGGTGTAGGGCACCGGCAGCCGGGCGGCCTCCTCCGGCGGATAGGTCGAGGACACAGTCCCGCAGGCGGCGATGATGAACTTGACATCCCGGCTGAGCAGAAAGCGAATATCCTGCCGTGCATACTGCACGATGATATCCCGCCCGCGGCTGCCGTAAGGCACGCGGCCGGTATCGCCGAAATAGACGATATCCTCACCGGGCAGCACGCGGCGCAGCTGGCGCACGGCGGTCAGCCCGCCAAGGCCGCTGTCAAATACGCCGATGGGCCGTGTGTCCATCAATAAGCCCCCTTCCGGCGGCCGAGCGCCAGCTGCAGCAGCTTATCGACCAGCGCCGGATAGCTGTAGCCCTCATGCTCCATCAGCTTGGGATACATACTGATGGGCGTAAAGCCGGGCAGGGTGTTCAGCTCGTTGCAAAGCACGCGCCCGGTGCCGCGCTCCACAAAGAAGTCGCAGCGGGACAGACCCGCGCAGTTCAGCGCCAGATAGGCCTTGCGGGCCTCGGCCCGCACCTCATCGAGCTTTTCCTCGCTCAAATGGGCGGGGATGACGGTCTGGGACACGCCGTTTTTGTACTTGTCATCGTAGGTGTAGAACTCCGCCCCGGCCAAAATCTCACCCGGGCGGGTGGTGGCAACGGTGGACGGGTCATCGGGGTTGCCGATGGCCGCACACTCGACCTCCTGCGCGTCCACGAACTCCTCAAAAACGACCTTGTCGTCCTCGCGCAGGGCGATCTCGACCGCCTGCTCCAGCATGGCGCGGTCGGCCGCCTTGGAGATGCCCACGCTGGAGCCGGCGTTGGCCGGCTTGACAAAGATGGGGTAGCCCAGCTTTGCCTCCACGGCGTCCAGCACCACGGGGCCGTTCAGCGCAAGGTCGGCGCGGCTGGCGGCGGTCCAGCGGCAGTGGGGGACACCGGCGGCGTCCATCAGGGCGTTGGCCACAGCCTTATCCATGCAGACCGCGCTGCCCAGCACGCCGCAGCCCACATAGGGGATGCGCGCCAGCTCAAACAGGCCCTGAATCGTGCCGTCCTCGCCGTTTTTGCCGTGCATGACGGGGGCGCAGATGTCAATGCGGACAAGCTCGGCTTTGCCGTCCTTCAGCAGCCAAAGGCCGTGGTCCCGGCGGTCGGGGCTGAGCACGCAGGGCGTGCAGTCGCCCTGCTCCCAGCTGCCGTCGGCCATGGCCTCGGGCGTGGGGCTGCAGGCCAGCCAGTGGCCGTCCTTGGTGATGCCGACAGGAAATGCTTCATATTGCTCTGCACAGGGGGACTGACCCAGCGCGCGCAGCCAGGCCGAGGCCGAAACACAGCTGACCTCATGCTCACTGGATACGCCGCCGAAGAAGAGCGCCACGCGCAGCTTGGCAGTAGTTTTCATCAAAAAGACTCCCTTTGTAAAATTGCGCGGCCCCGTGGGGCACACTACAAGTCTTCAGCTTACTATCATAACATATTATGCGTGCGTTGGCTAGATTATTTTTGAAAAAATGTATTTTCACGCGGGGGCACCCATTGGCCTATTGAAAGTGTAGGGGCGACCATTGGTCGCCCGCCGACTTGGCGCAGCAATGCGTTTTCCGGGAAAGGTTTTTTCACATGGCAAACGGGCACGGGCGAGCAATGCTCGCCCCTACGAATCCGCAACAAAGACGATATTCTTATCCGGGGGTAAGGTGGTTTTTCGACGGTCTGAGGGCGCATATGGAATGCGCCCCTACGGTGCGGCGGGTGTCGCACGGTGCGGATAATTGTAGGGGGCGGCGTCCCCGACGCCCCGCAGGCGGCTGCCCATAAAAAATCGACCCGCCGACTCCCGGCGGGTCAATCGTTTGCTTTTACTTTGTAACGGGTTATCAGCTCGGCCTGATCCAGCAGAAGGCGCTTCTGGCTGGGGGTAAAGCTGCGGTAGCGTGCCAAAAGCTGGCGCTCATCGTCCTCGGCAGGGGTCTTGTGGCCAAGCAGATAGTCGATGCTGACCCCAAAATAATCCGCAATGCGCCGCAGGGTGTCATAGTCCGGCTCGCGGGTGCCCTGCACATAGTTGCCCAAGGTGGACGGCGCAAGCAGCAGTTTGGGCGCCAAGTCCTTGATTTTGATTTCTTCGCAATCTATCAGATAGCGTAAACACTCATTGAATTCCATAGAAAATACCCCACAATGCGCGAATTCTAAGAATGAGCATACCAAAATAACACAAATCGTGTTGTATTGACCTAAACAGAGTTGACAAAACACGAATTGTGTTATAAAATGACAATATGAAATGTCGATGAGGTTCGTGAAGTCGACATATATCAAAGAAAATGTTTGGAGGAAAATAAGATGTTCAAGAAATTGAAGGACAAAAAGGGCTTCACCCTCGTCGAGCTGATCGTTGTTCTGGTCATTCTGGCAATTCTGGCCGCGCTGCTGATTCCGGCACTGACTGGCTACATTGACAAGGCCCGCAAGGAATCTGTTGTGGCTGAAACTCGTAGCGTTGTTATGGCAGCACAGACGGTTGCTGCTGAAAAGTACGGCAAGAGCACCAAGGATTTGACGAACAAAGACCTGACTGATGCCAAAGATGAGATTAAGAAGCTTGCAGAAGTGAGTGGCACGATTGATGACATCACTGTGAAAAAGGCTGATGGCAGCGATTATGTTGGTCAAATTGCAACCGTAAAGTATACGAACGGCGCTTGGACATGCACTTATACGCAGGGCGCTACTACTGGCAATAATGGCGCGTATGATGTGCAGCCCAAGGCTGCGTCAGGCAACGCCGGTGGTAACACGCAGAATCCTGGCGCCTAATTCTTTTGCTTAAATATTATCCCACCACCTCTCGTGGTGGGATTTTTTATACCCTCTACCTTATAATACCCGCTCTGTAGGGGCCGGGCATGCCCGGCCCGCAGCCTTGCCATAGCCGCGCACCCCCGGGCCAGCCGTAGGGGAGGGATTCATCCCTCCCGGGCGCTTTCCGCCGCCGCAAACGGCCACGGCGGCCAGAGGGCTGGCCGCCCTACGACCCCGCTCAAAAATCCATGCGTAGGGCGGGGTGCCCTCACCCCGCCGCAGCCTGCCGATATATCCCTTTTGCGGTTCAATCCGTAGGGGAGGGATTTATCCCTCCCGCAGAAAAGCCTCCCTTGTCAAAGGGAGGTGGACGCCGAAGGCGGCCGGAGGGATTCTGACGGGCCTTGCCCTGCACGCCGTCACCCTCGCAGCCGGGCAGAATCCCTCCGCCTCGCTTACGCTCGGCACCTCCCTTTGACAAGGGAGGCCTTTCGACAATCCGCCCCTACAACCTCCGAAAGGTGGTCACCATGCCCCAGACACCAAAGCTTTCTCCACAACAAAAGGTGGCCCTTGTGGAAAAAATCCTCTCCGGCGAGATCAGCCGTCAGGCCGCCGCGCAAAGCGTCGGCGTCAGCAACACCACCGTGCGCCAGTGGCTGCGCATCTATGAGGCCGAAGGCCCCGGCGGGCTGACCCCGCGCGAAAAATCCCGCCACCTCACCGCCGAGGAAAAGCAGGCCGCCGTTGCCGACTATCTGGCGGGCGAGGGCTCGCTGTTTGAAATCTGCAAAAGGTACGGCATCCGCAGCCCCCAGAACCTTGAAAAAATGGTGGAGACCGCCAAACAGGGCGGTGCGCTGCGGGGCTACCACGGTGCGTCCCGCCACAGGGGCGATGCCTACACCACCGCCGCCGACCGCGTGCAGATCGTGCAGGACTGCCTTGCCAACGGCTGCGATTACGGCGCAACAGCGCTGAAATATAATGTGGATTACAAGGCGCTGGTCAACTGGGTGGGGCGGTACCGCGCCCACGGCCCGTCTGATAGGTCCAGAAGGTCACCAG
>OOAN01001767.1_pt1 | contig 10771 bp, 7 predicted proteins | sample 1671301 | NCBI WGS metagenome assembly OOAN01 (sample SAMN06348142, study PRJEB24527) | human gut metagenome | biome: human gut; feature: ankylosing spondylitis patient; material: feces | host: Homo sapiens | place: China | collected 2015-10
GGGCGAAGGCCGTGTGACACCCTGTGCGGTGCGTGCCGTCTGTCGCTTTTCCGAGCGGGATTTATCCCCTGCAAAGATAATAATATTTTATTATCCTACCTTTTTAAGCTCTACGAAATTTGCTTTTTCTATCTTTTCCTTGGCGTATGGCAGCGTTACGCGAAACTCCTTGCAACCGCTCGACGGAATGTCGAACATCGTGTCCATCATTACCGCCTCGCAGATCGAGCGCAGGCCGCGTGCGCCGAGCTTGTAGACGATGGCGCGGTCGACGATGTAGTCGAGAACTTCGTCGTCGAAGGCGAGCTTCACGCCGTCCATCTCGAACAGCCGGACGTACTGTTTCACGATGGCGTTCTTCGGCTCGGTCAGGATCGAGCGCAGCGCCTCGCGCGAAAGCGGCTGCATGTAGGTCAGCACCGGGAGACGGCCCACCAGTTCGGGAATCAGCCCGAAGGACTTGAGATCCTGCGGCGTGATGTACTGCATCAGGTTGCCGCGGTCGATCCGGTCGGCATTCAGGCGCCCGTATCCCATGGCGCGGGTGTTCAGACGCTGGGCAATCTTCTTCTCCACGCCGTCGAACGCACCCCCGCAGATGAAGAGGATATTGCGCGTGTCGACCTGGATGAACTTCTGCTCGGGGTGTTTGCGCCCGCCCTGGGGCGGTACGTTCACCACCGTCCCTTCGAGTATCTTCAGCAGCGCCTGCTGCACGCCCTCGCCCGAGACGTCGCGCGTAATCGAGGGGTTGTCGCCCTTGCGCGCGATCTTGTCGATCTCGTCGATGAAAACGATGCCCCGCTCGGCCTGCGCCACGTTGTAGTCGGCGACCTGCAGCAGCCGCGAAAGGATGCTCTCGACATCCTCGCCCACATAGCCCGCCTCGGTCAGCACGGTGGCATCGACGATCGTGAAGGGCACCTTGAGCAACCTGGCGATCGTGCGTGCCATGAGCGTCTTGCCCGTACCGGTGGGCCCCACGAGGATGATGTTCGACTTGTCGAGCTCGATGTCGTCGTCCTTGGGGGCGTAAAGCAGCCGTTTGTAGTGGTTGTAGACCGCCACCGCCATATAGCGCTTGGCGTCGTCCTGTCCGATGACATACTGGTCGAGGAATTCCTTGATCTGCGCCGGCTTGAGCAGCTCCTCCATCTTGAGGGGCGCCGCGGCGGCACGCCGCTGCTCCGAGGCCACGTCGTTCTCGACGATGATCTTATAGCCGTTCTCGATACATTTGTTGCAGATATTGGCACCGTCCATGCCCTGGAACATGATCTCCACATCCCCGCGCTTGGCACCGCAGAACGAGCAGCTGTCGCCGCCCGTTCCGCCCCGATGGTTATTGTTGTTCTTATTCTGCGCCATCACTTCCCACGTTTTGAAAGAACCTCGTCGATCAGCCCGTACTCCTTCGCCTCGCGGGCCGAAAGCCAGTAATCGCGGTCGGCGTCCTTCTCGATCTTCCTGACCGAAACGCCCGAATGCGCTGCGAGTATCTCGTACAGCTCGCGCTTGGTCTTCATGATCTCACGCGCCGTGATCTCGATATCCGACGCCTGTCCCTGCGCCCCGCCCAGCGGCTGGTGGATCATCACCCGCGAATGGGGCAGCGCCGAACGCTTGCCCTTGGCGCCCGCCGTGAGCAGCACGGCGCCCATCGAAGCGGCCAGTCCCGTGCAGATGGTCGCCACGTCGGAATTGACCAGCTGCATCGTGTCGTAAATGCCCAGTCCGGCCGAAACCGACCCGCCGGGCGAGTTGATGTAGATCTGAATGTCCTTCTCGGGATCGACCGATTCGAGGAACAGCAGCTGGGCCTGGATGATATTGGCCGCGTCGTCGTAGATCGGCGCGCCGAGGAAGATGATGCGGTCCATCATCAGGCGCGAGAAAACGTCCATCGTGGCGATGTTCAGCTGACGCTCCTCGATGATCGTAGGCGACACGTAGGCCGCGCTTACCGACTGGAAATCGTGCAGTTTCAGCGAACTGATCCCGCAGTGGTTCCGTGCGTATTTTTCAAATTCTGACATAGTCGTATTTATTTACTCTTCATATTCCGCCTTCTGCCGGTCAGGAGCGCACAAGCCGCCGGAAGCATTCCGAATTCCCCATCGCCCCCGAAACCCGCTTCTTAAAGCGGGCGCGAAAACCGCCGCAAGCGATCCGGCCCCCGTCGCTCCCGAAAGCCGCCTCCCAGGCGGGCGGACGGGAGCGCAGAACCGGATGGGAAGCGTGAAAACCCACAGCCGCCCCTAAAAGCGCGTTCTTAAAGCACAAAGGACTTTGCAAACATCACGCCTGCAAAGTCCAAAGATAGATAAAATTCCGCGAAACTTAAAGTTCCTTCGCCAATTTAGCGAAATCGTCCGCAGATACGGCTTTTTCAGTTACCTTGACCTTCGATTTGACATCCTCGACGACCTTCACCTCATAGAGCTTCTCGTAAATCTTCTGGCCCTGATCCTTGTCGGCGAGAATCTTCTCGGCGTAACCCTCCAGCATGTCGTCCGGCGCCGAGGGCATGCCGTACTGTGCGAACTGCGAGGCGGCCAGCGCCTTGGCTTCGGAGAGCGCCTCCTCCTTCGAAACGGAGATGCCGTCGGTCTTGATGAAGTGCTTCTGGAGGTAGTTCCAGGTGAACATCTTCAGGAACTGGTCGAAATCCTTCTCGATGTCCTCCATCGAGAACTTGCCCTCGTTGATCGTGTAGAGCCAACGCTTGAGGAACGCCGCGGGCATCTTCAGGTCGGCCTTCTTCACGAGATAGTCGCGCACCTGCAACGTGAAGAGGTAGTCGCTCTCGCGGCGCAGCTCGGCCTCGATCTGCGCGTCGATGAACTTGTCCAGCCCGGCTTCGTCCGTGACGCCGCCCTGCGGGAAAGCCATCTTGAAGAACTCCTCGTTCAGCTCCGGCTCGGCGAACTTGCGGATTTTGGTGATCTCCAGTTCGAATTCGGGGTTGACGCCCTCCAGTTCGTTCTCCTTGACCTGCAGGCAGGCGGCGCGCTGGGCGGGATTTTTATAGAGTTCGTTGATATTCACCTTCATCTTGTCGCCGACCTTCTTGCCGATGAAAGGCTTGCGATCGGCCTCGTCCATCGAGATCAGACCCACGTAAGCGTCCGCAACGTTCATCTCGCCGTTGTCGAGCGTCACCGACAGCGCCTCGTCCGAAGTCACCTTCTCGGCGTCCACCAGGCGGCCGAAGCGGCGCAGGTAGTTCGAACGGTAGTCGTCGTGCATCTTCTTGTCGACCTTGATCTTGTTGTAGGTCAGCTTATCCTTGTCGGAAAGCTCCAGCTTGATCTCGGGAGCCTCGCCGATCTCGAACACGAATTCGAACTCGGTGGCGTTGTCGAAATCGAAGTCGCCCTGCTCCTCCGCGGGAATCACGTCGCCCAGATAGTCGATGCCCTCCTTCTGGAGATATTCGAAAACGGCGTTCGAAGCCTGACGGTAGGACTGCTCGGCCAGGACGCCCTTGCCGTACATCTTCTTGACGATGCCCATGGGGACCATGCCCGGACGGAATCCGGGGATGTTGGCCTTGCGCTTGTACTCGCGCAGGGACTTTTCGACCTCCTGCCCGTAATCCGCCTCGCCGACAGTCACGCGGATCAGCGAGTTATTCTCGCCGCGTTGTTCTCTTACAATGCTCATAATGAATGAATTATATTTGTTATTCTTCGTATTTCCGTTCAGAATCGGGAGGCAAAGATACGAAATTATTCCATTTCCGGCAAGACATTACCCGTAATAATACGGTCAAATTATGATATACGGTTTGTTTTTCGTACCTTTGGGGCCGCAACGCCCCCGCTTGCCGGGGAAGGTTCTACCGAGCCGTGCGCAATTCCGTTTTGACCCCATCCGGCTTTTCCGCACTCTTTGGAGTCGCAACGCCCCTTTTGCCAGCCGAAAGGTTTTACCGAACCGCACGCAATTCCGTTTTGATCCCATCCGACTTTTTCGTATCTTTGTGAGCTATTTTGTTCCGAAACAATGAAAACGACCCCGATATTCCTGTTTTCCATCCTGCTGCTGGGCGCATGCAGCGGTCCGGCGGCGCGCGCCAAACGCCCCGGCGCAAAGGCGCAGGCCGCGGCGGCCGTGCAGGCCGAGCCGAAAACATACACCTACCGCATCGCGGCGACCTACCCCCACTCGACCGGCGCCTACACCCAGGGGCTGCAATACGTCGACGGGACGATGTGGGAAGGCACGGGCCAGCACGGCGAATCGGTCGTTCGGAAGACCGACCTCGCGACGGGGAAAACCGAGGTCATGGCGCGCCTGCCCCGTTCGGAGTTCGGCGAAGGAATCACCCTGCTCGGCGGGAAGCTCTACCAGCTGACCTGGCAGTCCAACACCGCGCACGTATATTCGCTGGAGAACGGTAAACTGCAAAAGATCCGCGACTTCCGCTATCCGGGCGAAGGCTGGGGCCTCACGACCGACGGCGAGAAGCTCTACATGTCGGACGGCACGGCCACGATCCACACGGTCGATCCCGCGACGTTCCGCCGCGAAAAGCGCGTGACGGTGACCTGCAAGGGCGCGCCGGTCGAATACCTCAACGAGCTGGAGTGGATCGGCGGCAAAATATGGGCCAACGTCTACACCACCGACCAGATCGTCGTCATCGACCCCGCGACGGGCGTCGTCGAGGGCGTCGTCGACCTCGCGGGGCTGCTGCCCGAAACGGAAATGACCGCGACGACCGACGTGCTGAACGGCATCGCCTATGACGCCGAGGGGGACCGCATCTTCGTGACGGGCAAAAACTGGCCGAAACTCTACGAAATAGAAATTACCGAAAAATAAATGACGACAACGCTATACGATCAACTGGAGCGCCGCATCCTGCTGCTCGACGGAGGCTTCGGCACGATGGTGCAGGGCTACGGACTGCAGGAGGAGGACTACCGCGGCCGGCGGTTCGCCGGCTGGCCGGTGCAGCTCAAGGGCTGCAACGACCTGCTCGCGCTGACCCGCCCGGACGTGGTGCGCGAGATTCACGAAAAATACCTGCGGGCGGGAGCCGACATCATCGAAACCGACTCATTCAACGCCAACGCCGTGTCGCTGGCCGACTACCGGCTCGAAGAGTGCGCTTACGAGATTTCGAAGGCCGCAGCCGGAATCGCACGCAGCGCGGCCGACGAGTTCACGGCCCGCAACCCGCAGAAGCCGCGTTTCGTGGCGGGATCGGTGGGTCCCACGAACCGCACGGCCTCGATGTCGGCCGACGTACAGAATCCCGCGGCCCGCGAGGTGACCTTCGCACAACTGGTCGAAGCATATACGGATCAGGTGCGGGGACTGGTGGACGGCGGGGCGGACATCCTGCTGGTGGAGACCGTTTTCGACACGCTCAACGCCAAGGCGGCCCTCTGGGCCATCGACACGCTCTGCGAGCGGCTGGGCCGCGCGATCCCCGTGATGGTCTCCGGAACGCTCGCCGACGCCAGCGGCCGCACCCTCTCGGGGCAGACCGTCGAGGCCTTCGCCGTCTCGGTGTCGCACGCGAATCTGCTGTCGGTCGGGCTGAATTGCGCCTATGGGGCCAAGCAGCTGCTGCCCTACCTCGAACGGCTGGCGGCAGTGGCCGGAACGCGCATCTCGGCGCACCCGAACGCAGGGCTTCCCAACGTGATGGGCGGTTACGACGAGACGCCCGAAATGTTCGCCGGGGATGTCGGCGAGTATATGCGGCGCGGACTGGTGAACATCGTGGGCGGCTGCTGCGGCACGACGCCCGCCCACATATTCGAATTGTCGAAAATATCCGGAGACTACGCCCCGCGGCCCGTTCCCGCGCCGAAGCACATCACGACCTTGAGCGGTCTGGAGCCGCTGCGGATCGTCCCCGAAGCCAACTTCATCAACGTCGGCGAACGCACGAACGTCGCCGGATCGGCCCGTTTCGCAAGGCTGATCCGCGAAGCCAACTACGAAGAGGCGCTCTCGGTGGCCCGCGCACAGGTCGACGCCGGGGCGCAGATCGTCGACGTCTGCATGGACGACGGGCTGATCGACGGTCCCGAGGCGATGCGCACGTTCCTCAACCTGATGGCCTCGGAGCCGGAGATCGCCCGCGTGCCGGTGATGATCGACTCGTCGAAATGGGAGGTACTTCAAGCGGGACTTGAAGTGACGCAGGGTAAGTCGGTGGTCAACTCCATCTCGCTCAAGGAGGGCGAAGCGGAATTCCTGCGCCGGGCCGCGGAGATCCACCGCTTCGGCGCTTCGGCCGTGGTGATGCTCTTCGACGAGCGGGGCCAGGCCGACACCTTCGAACGTAAAGCAGAGGTTGCGGAGAGGGCATACAAGCTATTGACGGACAACGGATTTCCACCCGAAGACATCATTTTCGACCCCAACGTGCTGGCCGTCGCAACGGGCATTGCGGAGCACGACGGCTACGCCAAGGCGTTCATCGACGCGACGCGCTGGATCAAGGAGCACCTTCCCCATGCGAAGGTCTCGGGCGGCGTGTCGAACCTTTCGTTCGCCTTCCGCGGCAACAACACGGTGCGCGAGGCGATGCACTCGGCGTTCCTCTACCACGCCATCCGGGCCGGAATGGACATGGGGATCGTCAACCCGCAGATGCTCAAAGTGTACAGCCAGATCGAACCCGAACTGCTCTGCCGCGTCGAGGACGTGATCCTCTGCCGCCGGGCCGACGCCGCGGAGCGGCTCGCGGAGTATGCCCACGGGGTGCAGCAGACGGCCCAGGCGCAGCCGCAGGCCCCCGACGCATGGCGTGCGGGGACGCTCGAAGAGCGTATCGCCCATGCGATGCTCAAGGGCGTGGCCGACTACGTGGAGCAGGATGCGCTGGAGGGTTACGAGGCGCTGGGAAGCCCGATGGCCGTGATCGACACGCTGCTGATGCCTGCCATGGAGCAGGTCGGCACGCTGTTCGGCGAGGGCAAGATGTTCCTGCCGCAAGTGGTGAAGACCGCCCGCGTGATGAAACGCGCGGTGGCGGCGCTGACGCCCTATATCGAACAGGGGTCGGCCGCGAATGCGCATAATTCGGGGAAAGTGCTGATCGCCACCGTGAAAGGCGACGTGCACGACATCGGCAAGAACATCGTGGCGGTCGTGATGGCCTGCAACGGTTACGAAATCCGGGACCTGGGCGTGATGGTCGAGCCGGAACGCATCGTCGAGGAGGCGGTGGCGTGGGGCGCGCAGTGCATCTGCCTGAGCGGGCTGATCACCCCGTCGCTCGACGAAATGGCCCGCGTCTGCGAGGAGCTGGAACGGCGAGGGCTGCGCATTCCGGTCATCATCGGCGGCGCGACGACCTCGGACCTCCACACGGCGGTGAAGATCGCCCCGGTTTATTCGGGCGTGGCGGTCCACTCCGCGAACGCCAGCCGCAACAGCCAGATACTGGCGCAGCTGCTCGGCCCCGACGGCGACCTTTACGCCGACAAGGTGAAAGCCGACCAGCAGGCCCTGCGCGAGGAGTACGCCCGCCGGCTGCGGGAGCGCGACCTCATTCCGATCGCCGAAGCGCGCGCGGCGCGGCGCGGCGCGGCGCAGCACGAACCCGTCGTGCCGCTCCATACGGGGCGCATGGTCTTCCCCGACTTCGACGTGGCCGACGCCGAACCGTACATCGACTGGAGTTTCTTCTTCGCGGCGTGGGGACTCAAGGGGCGTTACCCCGAGATTCTCGACCATCCCGAAAAGGGCGCCGAGGCGCGCAAGGTCTTCGCCGACGCCCAGGCCCTGCTGGCCCGCATCCGCGACGAGCGGCTGCTGACGCTGCAAGGGGTCGCAGGCATCTTCCCGGCACGCTCCGAGGGCGACGACATTCTGGTGACGGACGCGAAAGGGCGCGAAAAACGCCTCCCGATGCTGCGCAACCAGACGCGCGGCGAGGAGAACCTGTCGCTGGCGGACTTCATCGCACCGGACGGCGACTGGATCGGCTGTTTCGCCCTGACGGCCGGCATCGGGCTGAAGGAGCTGGCGGAAAAGTTCCGCGCCGGGGGCGACGACTATTCGGCCATCATGGCCAAACTGCTGGCCGACCGCCTCACGGAAGCCTTCGCCGAGGCCGTGCACGCCTTCATGCGGCGCGAGATGTGGGGCTACGAAACAGGCACGCCGCCCACCCCCGAGCAGGCAGTCCGCGGCCAGTACCGCGGCCGCCGCATGGCCTTCGGCTACCCGGCCTCGCCCGACCATTCGCTCAAACGCGAGGTCTTCGACCTGCTCGCGGTCGAGGTGACGACCGGAATGCGGCTGACCGAAAACTGGATGATCGACCCCGGGGAGGCGCTGTGCGGACTGATGTTCTCCGACGCCGACTACTTTTCGGTCGGGACCATCGGCACCGAACAGCTGCTCGACTACGCACGCCGCCGCGGAATGGAGGCCGAAACCGTAAAAAAGATTATACCGAACAACGTATGAACGTCGTAGAGATCATCAACGAAGCGATCGCCTCCGGGCGCACCCGCTTCGCGTTCGAACTGCTCCCGCCGCTCAAGGGCGACGGCATGCAGAAGATATTCGCCGCCGTGGAGCCGCTGATGGCCCTCGACCCGGCTTACGTCAACATCACCTTCCACCGCGAGGGAATCAAGGAGACCGAGCGCGAGGACGGCAGCGTCGAATGGCACGTCGTGCGCCGCCGCCCCGGGACGGTGGGCATCTCGGCGGCCATCCAGAACCGCTACGGCGTGGAGGTGGTCCCGCACCTGATCTGCGGCGGACTGTCGAAATACGACATCGAGGACACGCTGATCGACATGGACTTCCTGGGCCTGCACAACGTGCTGGCGCTGCGCGGAGACAAGTCGCAGAACGAAAAGCGTTTCATGCCCCATCCGCAGGGCCACGCCCACGCCGTGGACCTCGTGCGGCAGATCGCCGACATGAACCGCGGAAAATTCATCGACGGCGAGGTCGAGGAGTGCCACCACTCGAAATTCTCGATCGGCGTGGCGGGCTATCCCGAGGTGCACGCCGAGGCGCGCGACATCACCTCGGACATCGCCCGCCTGCGCGACAAGGTCGACGCCGGGGCGGAATATGTCATCACGCAGATGTTCTTCGACAATGCCAAATACTTCGACTTCGTGCGCCGCTGCCGCGAAGCGGGGATCACCGTGCCGATCATCCCCGGCATCAAGCCCCTCTCGACGCTGCGCCACCTGGAAATACTGCCCGAAACGTTCGGCGTGAAGCTGCCCGAGGAACTCGTGCGCGAAGTCAAGGCGCATCCCGACGGCGTGCGCGAAGTGGGAACCGAGTGGGCCATCGCCCAAAGCCGCGAACTGATGGCCGCAGGCGTGCCCGTGCTGCACTACTACACGATGAGCCGCACGACGAACATACAGAAAATCGTCAAGGCGGTTTTCTGATCCAAACCGATAAAACAGAGAATCAATGGAACCTGTCGAATTCCGCCGCCGCCTGCATGCGCACCCCGAACTGTCGTTCAAGGAACACGACACGGCGGCGTTCATCGAACAGCAGCTCGACGAACTGGGCATCGAACACCGCCGGATCGCATCGACGGGCGTCGTGGCCCGCATCAAGGGCCGCAAGACCCCCGAAGGCGACCGGCGCGCCGCGGTGCTGCGCGCCGACATCGACGCCCTGCCCGTCACGGAGCGGAACGACTGCGAGTGGAGATCGCAGAACGAGGGCGTGATGCACGCCTGCGGTCACGACGCCCACACCGCGGTGGGTCTCGGGGTGGCCCGGTGGCTGATGGATCATAAGGATGAGCTCGTTGGCAAAGTGAAGCTCATTTTCCAGCCGTCCGAAGAAGGGACGCGCGGTTCGAGCCCGATGACCGCGGCCGGTGTCGTGGATGACGTTGATTGGTTCTTCGGCGGGCACATCGGGACCGAGTGCCATTCACACGAAGTCGGTGTCTGCCACGACGTGTTCCTCGCGACCGTCAAGTTTGATGTGGACTTTACGGGACTGGAATCCCACGCGGGCGCGGCTCCGGAAAAGGGGCGCAGCGCGCTCCTCGCCGCCGCGAACGCCGCGGTGATGCTTTCCGCGATCAGCCGGACGTCTGAAGGCGACACCCGGATTTCGGTCGGGAAACTCGTCGCCGGTACCGGCCGCAACATTACCCCGGCGCACGCCCATATGGAGTGCGAGGTGCGCGGCACCACGTCAGAAGCCTGTGACTTCATGTGGGAAAAGGCTCAGACCGTCGTGAAGGGCGCGGCCGAGATGCTGGGGGTCGAGGTGAAACTCACGAAGGTCGGCGAAGCGACGACCCTGAAAGCCACCCCGGCCGCGATGGAAGTGGTCCGCAAGGCCGCGGCTGCCGCGAAAGACGTGAAGGAAGTGAAGGAAATCACCGCCCCGCAGGCCTCTGAAGACTGCACGATCTTCACGCGCGCCGTGGTGGCGCATGGCGGGAACGCCGCGTTCTTCCTCTACGGCTGCGAGCACCACGGTCATCACCGTCCGGACTTCGATGTCCAGGACACCGTGAATCTCGAGCCGGGTCTTGAAGTCTTTGCCGGCATCGCGAAAGAGGTTCTCGGCCGGAAGTAATCCCGACACTATTTTTCTCTCCCACTGACTTGCAGAGTCAGCGCTTGCCCCCGGTTCGGATGACGCCGGGGGCTTTTTTTTGGGGCTGCGGGGAAACGGAGATAAAGGAGACGCGGGCGGGGAATAAAAAAGGATCGGTCCCTTGCGAGACCGATCCCTTTCCGGTTTTTCGTTACTCACCAACTTCAGGTGTTACTTGAAGGCCGGAACG
>OOAN01001773.1_pt1 | contig 10742 bp, 11 predicted proteins | sample 1671301 | NCBI WGS metagenome assembly OOAN01 (sample SAMN06348142, study PRJEB24527) | human gut metagenome | biome: human gut; feature: ankylosing spondylitis patient; material: feces | host: Homo sapiens | place: China | collected 2015-10
CCAGCTTTGCGTACTGGGCGTTGGTCTCGATAAAGCGGCGGCGGGGCTCCACCTGGTCGCCCATGAGGATGGTAAAGGCTTCGTCGGCCTTTTCGGCATCGTCGATGGTGATCTGCACGATCACGCGATTGTCCGGGTTCATGGTGGTCTCCCACAGCTGGTCCGGGTTCATCTCACCAAGGCCCTTGTAGCGGTTCACCTTGGCACCCGGCATTTCCTGCGAAAGCACGGCCATTTCGGCGTCGTTGTAGGCATACTTGATGGTGTTGCCCTTCTGCACCTTGAACAGGGGCGGCTGGGCCACATACACATGGCCCTGCTCGATGAGCGGGCGCATATAGCGGAAGAAGAAGGTCAGCATCAGGGTGCAGATGTGAGAGCCGTCCACATCGGCATCGGCCATGATGAACACCTTGTCGTAACGCAGCTTGGAGATGTCGAATTCCTCGCCAATGCCGCAGCCCAGGGCCAGCACCACGGGCATCAGCTTATCGTTGCCGTAGATCTTATCGGCGCGGGCCTTTTCCACGTTGAGCATCTTGCCCCACAGCGGCAGGATGGCCTGAATAGCCGAGTCACGGCCCATCTTGGCGGAACCGCCTGCAGAATCGCCCTCGACGATGAAGATCTCGGTCTTGGTAGGGTCCTTTTCCCGGCAGTCGGCCAGCTTGCCAGGCATGCGGCTGGTCTCCAGCGCGCTCTTGCGGCGCACCAGCTCCCGGGCCTTCTTGGCGGCAGCGCGGGCGCGGGCAGCCTGGGTGGCCTTTTCAAAGATGGCCTTGGCCACACCGGGGTTCTCTTCAAAGAACTCCATCAGCTTTGCATAGACCATGTTGGACACGAGGGTGCGGATCTCGGTGTTGCCCAGCTTTGCCTTGGTCTGGCCCTCAAATTCGGCCTCCTGCAGCTTGACCGAGATGACGCAGATCAGGCCCTCCCGCACATCGGCACCGGACAGGTTCTCGTCCTTGTCCTTCAGCAGGCCGTGGCTGCGGCCGTAATCGTTGAACACGCGGGTCAGGCTGGACTTGAAGCCCTCTTCGTGGGTGCCGCCGTCGGGGGTGTTGACGTTGTTGGCAAAGCTCAGCAGCAGCTCGTTGTAGCTGGAGTTGTACTGCAGCGCGATCTCTGCCATACCGCGGTCGGTCTGGCCCTTGAGGTAGATGACATTGGGGTGCAGCACTTCCAGCTTGCGCTTCTCGCCCAAATAGGTGACGAAGCTCTTGATGCCGCCCTCATAGCACATGACCTCGGTGCGGTAGCAGGGCTCGCCCTCCTTGCCGTCTTCCAGCACCGGGGTGTACAGCTCGCGCTCGTCGGTCAGGGTGATCTTGACACCGGCGTTCAGGAAGCTCTCTTCCCGCAGGCGCTTTTCCAGCGTGTCGAAGTCGTACACGGTGGTATCCCGGAACATCTCCGGGTCCGGTTTGAAGGTGACGCGGGTGCCGGTGACCCCGTCGGCCACCGGTCCGATGCACTTCAGCGGGCCGTCCGGGTCGCCGCGGCGGAAGGTCTGCTCATACTCGTGGCCGTCGCGGCGCACATTGACGGTGAGCCACTCGGAGCAGGCGTTGACAACGGATGCACCCACGCCGTGGAGGCCGCCGGCCACTTTGTAGCCGGAGTTCTCGCCGCCGAACTTGCCGCCGGCGTGCAGGATGGTGTAGACGACGGTGACGGCGGGCAGGCCGGTGTCGGCCTGGATGTCCACGGGGATGCCGCGGCCGTTGTCGGTGACCTGAATGATGTTGTCCTTCAGGATCTTGACCTCGATGTGGTCACAGTAACCGGCCAGTGCCTCGTCGATGGCGTTGTCCACGATCTCGTAGACCAGATGATGCAGGCCCCGCTCGCCGGTGGAGCCGATATACATGCCGGGGCGCTTGCGCACGGCCTCCAGACCCTTCAGGACCTGGATCTCGCTGGCGTTATACTCGTGGTCGGTAGCGGTTTCGGCATTGGTGCTGGTGATGATTTCTTCTGCCATTTCCTTTCTCCCTTTTTGTTTTTCGTGTAGATATCGTGTTGTTTCTCTATTCTGGAAACGCAGCGGCAGGCACTTTCCACGCCTACAGGCTGCGGGGTTCTCGCAAGGGGCGGCTGCACAGCGTTCACTCGATCATCTTTTCGGCGCGGCGGCGCAGCACGGCGCTGGACAGCTCCGAAAGGTATACCGTGTCCACTACACCGCCGTCCGCCAGAACATAGCTCTGGGGCAGCTCATCCGAAAGGCTCACCACGGCCCCGTTCTTCTGGGCGTAGTTCAGAAATTCCCGCCCGCGGGGAGAGATGGTGGTGGTCTCCAGATTGAAGATGCCGATGATGTCACGGTCGTTCAGCACATAATCGCGTCCGAGATGAATATACATACTGTATTTTCCTCGTGCAGTTCCGATTGGATATTTCCGTATTTCATGCAGGTTTTATGCATCCATTTTTGCAACATTTCTGCATGCCGTCAGGCGCGGCTCAGCACGCCGCCGTTCATGCGGTATACCTCGCCGTCCGTCTTGAGGAAGGCGGTGTCATCGCAGCTGGTGACAAAGGTCTGCTTTTCCTTCATGCGGGTCAGCAGATACTGCTTGCGGCCCTCGTCCAGCTCACTGAGCACATCGTCCAGCAGCAGCACGGGGTGTTCGCCGGTGATGCGGGCTGCGGCGGCGGCCTCGGCCATCTTCAGGCTCAGCACCACGCTGCGCTGCTGTCCCTGGCTGGCAAACACACGGGCAGGCTGATCGTCCAGCAGCAGTTCCAGATCTTCCCGGTGGACGCCGCACAGGCTCTGCCCGGCCCGCAGCTCCTCGTTCTGGCGCTGCTTCAGCAGATCGGCCAGACCGCCCGGCGCAAACTGGGCCGCATAGCGGATGCTCATGTGCTCTGCCCCGTGGGAAAGCTCCTGATAGTTGGCGCAGGCCAGCGGCCCCAGCAGGGCAAGGTAATCCCGCCGCCGTTGCTGCAGGACCTCGCCCTGCGCGGCCAGCTCCACATTCAGCACTTCCAGCAGAGCACATTTTTCCGCATAAGGGCGCTCCTGCCCGGTGGCAGAATGCCGCAGCAGCGCATTTTTCTGCTGCAGTACCCGGACGTAGCGGCGGTAAGTGGCCAGATACCCGGGGTACAGCTGGCACAACGCCGCGTCCAGAAACCGGCGGCGGCCCTCCGGTGCGCCCTTGACCAGGCTCAGGTGTCCGGGGTCGAACACCACAGCTGGAAAGCTGCCGGCCAGACCGGCCGCCCGCTTGGGGGCAGCTCCGTTCACCGAGGCATAGCGGCCGGGGCGGGGTGCGTCCGGGGTGCCCACCGTGATGCGCACCCGGGCCGGGTCATCCGGCTCCTGATCTTCCTGCCGGGTGCGCTGGGTCACGGCTTCCAGCACCGCGAATGTCTCCCCGCGGCGCACAAGCTCGGCATCCTTGCCGCCCCGGAAGCTCTTGCCGCCGGTAAGCAGCCAGATGGCCTCCAGCAGATTGGTCTTGCCCTGACCGTTGTTGCCGCAGATGACCGTCAGCTCCCGGCCGGGTTCCAGCCGGGCCGACGCAATGTTGCGGTAATTCGTAACTTCCAGTGAAAGCAGCCGCATTACTGGCCCTGCCCGACTTCCACGGACTGGCCGTCCAGCTCGATCACGTCACCGGCACGGCACTTCTTGCCGCGCATGGTGCACACCTCGCCGTTCACCTTCACGGCACCGCCCTGCACCAGCTCCTTGGCTTCGCCGCCGGTCTCGCACAGGCCTGCGTACTTGAGCAGAGCATCCAGCTTGATAAATTCCGTATGAATGAGAATTTTCTGCATAAAATCGCCTTTCTTAGTCGTTCTTGAAGCGCACGGGCAGCACCAGGTACAGGAAATCATTGCCTTCCACGGGCAGCACCTTGACCGGGCTCAGGGGGCCGCTGATCTCCATGCGCACCTGTTCGGTGCGGGCGTTGCGCAGAGCGTCCAGCAGATAGCGGTTGTTGAAACCGATCTCCACCTCGTCGCCCTCACACTGCGCGTTGAATTCATCCACCACGCGGCCCAGATTCGTCTGGCAGCGCACCACGACTTTCCCCTCGGTAAAGGTAATGCGGAGGGGATTTTTTAAACGCTCTGTAATAATCAGAGAGGCACGCTCGATGGTCTCGATGAACTCCTTGGTGTCAAGGGTCACCCGGGTACGGCTGCCGGCGGGGATCACGTTGTGATAGTTCAGGAATTCGCCCTCGATGAGCCGGCTCATGATGGTGTAACCGGCGGCCATGAACACCACATAGCGGCGGTTGGCACAGATGTGCACCGGCTCTTCGTCATCGTTGGGCAGCAGGTGGGCCACTTCGGTCATGGTCTTGCTGGGCACGATGATGCGGATGTCCTTCACGGCGGTGACCGGGCGCTCCACGATGGCCAGACGGTAGCCGTCCAGTGCCACGATGGTCAGCTTATCGGGTTCGATCTCGAACAGTTCGCCGGTGTGAGCCGGTTTTTTCTCGTCCTGACTCACGGCGTACAGGGTGCGGTCGATCATGTCCCGGAGCACGCCGGTGGGGATGGTCAGGGTCTCCTCGGCACCGGTGTTGGGCAGGTCGGGGAAGTCGGTGGCGGCCATGGACTGGATCTCGAATTCCGCCACACCGCTCTTGATGGTGGTCTTGCCGTTGTCGGCAGACAGGATGCTGATCTGACCGGCGGGCATCCGGCTGATCATGCTGCTGAGCAGTTTTGCGTTCAGCACGATCTCGCCGGGTTCCTTGACGTTGGCCTCGATGGTGGTCACGATGCCCATTTCCAGGTCATAGCCGGTCAGGGTAAGCTGGAAACCTTCGGCTTTCAGCAGGATGCCTTCCAGTACCGGGATGGCTGACCGCATAGTGACGGCTTTGGAAACGCCGTCGATCGCTGCACTGAGAAGGGTTTTATCGCATACAATGTTCAAACCAGAATCGCTCCTTTTTGTTCACCGGCCGTATTGTGGGTCTGTTCTTCAGAATTGCCTGCTGACCGGTTTATCTTATTGAACTTGTTGTAGTAACCGTAGTAGGGGGTGGGGAACTTGTGGAAAACCCCGAAAAGCCTTGTCGGAATGCGGGGGTTTTGGTTTCCACGGGGTTGTGAATGTGTTGTGAATGGATCGTGGAAAGGTTGGGATAGGTCTTTCTTTCCACAGACCATGTGGAGAACGGAGGTTGAATGTTGAAAACTCTGTGGAAAGTGTGGAAAGGTTTGCGTTTTTACCACAAGATATAGGTTCTTTTTCCCCGTTTTGTTCCGTTTTCTCCCCATATTTTGGGGTTTCACCCATAAATGAGTACGACTTTTGCACGATTTCTGCGGTCAGGCCTTCACGTTCTTGATGATGTCGCTCACGGTCTCGCGCAGGTGCTGGTCGTTTTTCATGTCACGCTCCATGGTCTTGAGGGAGTAGACGATGGTGGAGTGGTCACGGCCGGAGAATTCACGGCCGATCTCTTCCATGCTCATGCCGGTGACCTCGCGCAGGATGTAGATGGCCACGCGGCGGGCAGAGGCAACGTTGGCGTTGCGCTTGGTGCCGCGGATGTCGGCAGGGGAGACGTTGAAGGTGCGGGACACCTCGCCGATGATCTTTTCGATGGTCACCGGTACGGGCTGGGTCTCGTTGAGGATGTCCTTGATGGCGTTCTGGGCCACGCTGATCACCGGCTGGATGCCCTCCAGCATGTAGTAGGCGTTCAGCTTTTTCACGGCGCCTTCCAGCTGGCGGATGTTGTTCTTCAGGTGGTTGGCAATGAACTCGGCCACATCCTCGGGCAGATCCAGGTGCAAAAGCTCTGCCTTGCGCTTGACGATGGCCACACGGGTCTCGAAGTCCGGCGGCTGGACATCGGCGGTCAGGCCCCACTCAAAGCGGGTGCGCAGGCGCTCTTCCAGGCTCTTGATCTCCTTGGCCGGGCGATCGGAAGCAATGACGATCTGCTTGTGGGCGTCGTGCAGGGAGTTGAAGGTGTGGAAGAACTCTTCCTGGGTGGACTCCTTGCCGGCGATGAACTGGATATCGTCCACCAGCAGGATGCCCGCCTGCCGGTACTTCTCCCGGAACTCGGCGTTGCTGCCCTCCCGGATGGAGGCGATCAGCTCGTTGGTGAAGTCGTCGCCCTTGATGTACACGATCCGCAGGTCCTCCCGCTTGCGCTTGACCTGATGGGCGATGGCGTAGAGCAGATGGGTCTTGCCCAGTCCGGAGTCGCCGTAGATGAACAGAGGGTTGAAGTTTTCCGCCGGTTTATCCGCCACGGCCCGTGCCGCCGCATAGGCCAGCTTGTTCTGCGGCCCCACCACATACGTCTCGAAGGTGAAGGCGTCGGAATCCAGCAGGGAGCCGGGCTGATCCGGGGCCACACCGTGATAGGCAGCCAGTTGCTCGTCGTTGAGGATCTTCACCTCCAGATCGGAGGAGAAGATGTCCTTCAGCGCCGCCTTGATGTGCTTCATGAAACGGGTCTCGATGGTGCTTTTTTTGAAGGAGTTGCTGCAATGCAGCACGAAGGCGGAGTCCTCCATGGTGACCACGTCCACCTCGTCGAACCATGTGCGGATGGTGGTCTCGCTGAGCTGCTCCTGTAATCGGCTTAGTACGCTCTGCCATACGTCAGAAATGGAATTCAATGAAAGCGCCCCTTTCCCCTGATGGATCTCTATCTCTGTATTTGAAAAAAATTTATCCAAGAATAGTATAGCAGAAACCCCCGGAAAAGTCTACACTTATTCTAATATAAGCTGCAAAAAATGACGCACCGGAAGGCACAAGATGTAGGGAGAAAAACCGGAGGAAAACCACCAGATTTTAGGCTTTTGCCGAAAAAACACACCGCTTTTCATAAGAACCCGCTCTTTTCCCCTTCAGATTTTTGTTGACAGGCGGAAAAAGCTCATGTATAATGACAAATGCGCTTATTTTAAGCGCCTGACGAATGTCAACTGCGGCCGTGGGAGAATGCTTCCCACCCGCCGTCGAGTATGTGCGGCAGAGGCTTTTTCTGCCGCCTGATCTTACAAAAGATGGAGGTGTCATGCAATGTTCCGTACCTATCAGCCCAAGAAGCGTCAGCGCTCCAAGGAGCACGGCTTCCGCAAGAGAATGGCCACCCGCAACGGCCGTAAGGTGCTGGCTCGCCGCCGTGCCAAGGGCCGTGCTCGCCTGACCCATTGAGGTCACGGAAAGTGCATCGGTCATAGATAATCAAACAGGGACGGTGGATGGGAAAAACCGCCGTCCCTATTGGTCTATGTAATTCAGATTGGTAAAAGAGGACGCTATGAAGGCAGCCGTCACGGTAAAAGAAAATTATGAGTTCCGCCGTATCTACCGCAAGGGGAAGAGTCTGGTGTCGCCGCAGATGGTGCTGTATTGGCAGAAAAACCGTCAGGGGCAGTCCCGTCTGGGGATCACCGTCAGCACCAAGCTGGGCCACGCCGTGGTCCGCAATCGGGTGCGCCGCCGCTTCCGGGAGCTGTACCGGCTCCACAAGCCGGAGATGCAGCCGGGCTACGACGTGATTTTAGTGGCCCGTGGGCGGGCCGTCCGCAGCACCTATCAGCAGCTGGACGAGACATATCTCCACCTGCTGCGGCAGGCGGGCCTTGTACCGGAGGAGACGGCATGAAGCGGGCGCTTTTGAAGCTGTTCCGGTTCTACCAGACCTCCGTCTCCCCTCTTTTTCCGCCCCGGTGCCGCTATATCCCCACCTGCTCGGAGTATGCCGTGGAGGCGGTGGAGAAATACGGCGCCGCCAAGGGCGGCCTTCTGGCACTGCGCCGTCTGATGCGATGCCATCCTTTCCACAAGGGCGGGTATGATCCTGTCCCCTGACGCAACAGCCTCGTTTTTCCCATCCCATTATAAAACGGAGGTATTTACCCCATGTTTGCACAAATCGGCTATTACATCTGCGTGCCGTTTGCGTGGCTGACCCGGCTGTTTTACAGTCTCACCGGGTCCTACGGTCTGGCCCTGATCCTCTTCACTCTGGTGGTGAAGCTGGTGATCCTGCCCTTCCAGCTCAAGAGCAAGAAGAGTATGCTCCGGATGAACCGGATGCAGGGCAAGGTGAAGGATATCCAGACCCGCTTCGCCAACAATCGGGAGCGCCAGCAGCAGGAGATGGCGGAACTGTACGCCCGTGAGGGCGTGAACCCCATGTCCGGCTGCCTGTGGTCCTTCATTCCCTTCCCCATCCTGATCGCCCTGTACGCCATCATCCGTACCCCCCTGCGGTACTTCATGAGCCTGTCCACCTCCGTCATCGAGGAGATCGGCACGCTGGCAGGTACGCTGGGCTATGAGGCCAGCAACAACACCTATGACCAGATCTATCTGGCCAAGTTCATCCATGAGCACTGGGAGAGCTTCGCCGGGAAGTTCGATGGTCTGGTGGACCTGAACTACAGCTTCCTTGGGATGGATCTGGCGTCTCAGCCCTCCACGCTGCTGAGCCAGTTCCCCGGCGGCGGCTGGCCCGTGTGGGGCATCCTGCTGCTGCCTGTGATCTCGGCGGCGGCCCAGCTGGTGATGAGCATCATCACCATGCGCACCAACAGCACCGAGGGCGCAGGCTCCGCCAAGACCATGATGTACCTGATGCCCCTGATGACCCTGTGGATGGGCTATATGCTGCCCGCCGCACTGTGCATCTACTGGATCGCCAACACCGTGTTCTCCCTGATCCAGGAGGTGACTCTCAACAAGTACTTCAATAAGATCCTGGATCGTGAGGAGACCGAGAAGGAAAAGGCCGCCCGTGAAAAGCGCTACGCCAAGTACCAGAAGCAGAAGGAACTCATGGCCCAGCAGCAGATGAACGGCGGTGGCCGCAATGACCGCAAGCCCCAGCCCAAGAAGAAAAAGCAGGGCGGCGAGGAAAAGCGCAGCGGCACCAATGAAAACGGACGTGTGGGCCAGCGGCCTTATGCACGTGGCCGTGCCTATGATGAAAAGCACTACGAATAAGGAGTTTTGTCTATGAGCTATATCGAAGTAACGGGCAAGACCGAGGAGGAGGCTGTCCGTAAGGCGCTGACCCAGCTGGGTCTGGAGCGGGACGACGTATCTTTGGAGATCTTGGAGCGTGCCAAGAGCGGCTTTCTGGGCATCGGCGGTTCGCCCGCCCGTATCCGTGTGACCTACGGCACCGACGAGCCGGAGGAAAAGAAGGCCGAGCCCACCAAAAAGGTGGAAAAGAAGCCGGAACCCAAGGCAGAGGTGAAAAAGCCGGAAGTGAGGCCCGAACCTAAGAAGCAGGAGCCTAAAAAGCCGGAGACGAAGCCGGTGGAGAAGGCCCCGGAGCAGAAGACTGTGACGGTCGGGACCTGCGACGACGACAACGCCCGCCGTATCCGGGAGTTCCTGGAGGGTCTGCTGCAGCACATGAACAGCCCCGCTCAGGTGAATGTGGCGCTGGAGGAGAAGGGCCGGTATCAGGTAACGCTGGAGGGCGAGAAGCTGGGTCAGCTCATCGGTCGCCGCGGCGAGACGCTGGACGCCATCCAGCAGCTGACCAACTACGCCGTCAACTCCGGTGCGGATAAGCGTATCCGGGTCCACGTGGACGCCGAGAACTATCGGGCCAAGCGGGAGCAGAGTCTGGAGTCTCTGGCCCGGAAGGTGGCTGGCAAGGTCACCAAGTATCGCCGCAGCGTGACGCTGGAGCCCATGAACGCCTATGAGCGCCATGTGATCCATGCAGCGCTGCAGGATATGGAGAATATCACCACCCATTCCACCGGCGTGGAGCCCAACCGCTGCGTCGTTATCGAGTACGTTCGGTAATTGAATTTTCCCGTCTCCTCTTGTGGGAGACGGGAATTTTTTGCATTTCGCAGGAAAATGTGATATAGTGTTCCGGAAGTTTTTCGTGGGGAAGAAAAAAAGCTTCCTCACCGGGGGAGCTGGCTCGCGTTAGCGAGACTGTTGATGACATTTCCCGAAGGAAAAGCTATTGGTGACTTAAAAAATTTCTCTATTCCCCGTAACCACCCCCTAAAAATCCTGTCTTTATCAGTGAGGACGCTTATGAACGACAATGAAATTGTAGAGCTGTTTTTCCAGCGGAACCCCGATGGCATTCAGGCGGCCCAGGAAAAGTATGGGGCCTATTGTCTTGCCGTTGCCCGGAATATCCTGGGCGGCGAGGAGGACAGCCAGGAATGCCTGAATGACCTGTGGCTGCGGGCCTGGAATGCCATTCCGCCGCAGCGCCCCAAGCTGCTGAAGGCCTGGCTGGGAAAGGTGATCCGAAACTTAGCCATCAATTGCCGGGAGAAGGCCGCAGCCCAGAAGCGGCAGGGGGACCAATACATCCTGTCTCTCAGCGAGCTGGACGAATGCATTCCGGACCCCGGGACCGCAGAGGAACGGACCTACGTCCGGGAGCTCGGCAGGGCCCTGAATGCCTTTCTGGCAACGGAAGCGGCTCTGGACCGGAAAATCTTTGTCAGTCGGTACTTTTACTGCGAGACTACGGCCCGGACAGCGGAAAAGCTGGGCCTGACCCAGGGACAGGTGAAGGTCCGGCTGCACCGGTGCCGGGAGCGGCTGCGGAAATACCTGCGGTCTCAGGAATTTGATCTGTAAGGAGCCGAACGATATGGATAAACAGCGTGCCATTGCCAAAGCCGTTACGCGTCTGGACAGCCGGTTTGTAGAAGAGGCCGCCCAGAGCGAGGAGCATAAGCGTATCTCCTGGAAACCCCTCCTGTCGGCGGCAGCCTGCCTGCTGCTGGTTGCG
>OOAN01001777.1_pt1 | contig 10717 bp, 4 predicted proteins | sample 1671301 | NCBI WGS metagenome assembly OOAN01 (sample SAMN06348142, study PRJEB24527) | human gut metagenome | biome: human gut; feature: ankylosing spondylitis patient; material: feces | host: Homo sapiens | place: China | collected 2015-10
GACGTGTGCTCTTCCGATCTGACAGAATCCGGGAGGCCGTATCAATCTCGCCCTCCGTCGATTTCGACGTCTACCTTTCGGGAATGCGGATGCTGCGGATCATCCCCCGGTCGCCCCTGAAATACGACACCCGCTACAAGGTGACCATCGATGCCGCGAAGCTCACCGGACGGCAGCTCAAAGGCGTCGCGGAATTCGAATTCGCCACGCCGAAACTGCGGTTCGCCTACAGCGACTACTGGCTGCAGCAAAGCGACGACATGACCTCCTACGTACTGGTCGGCGAAGTGGTCTCGTCCGATTACGCGGAGAGCGGCTACGTGGAGAAGAACCTCAAGATAAGCGGACTGAAGAATCCGGACGTCGCGTGGGTGCACTCCGCGAACGGCACCACGCACCAGTATACCGTCGGCAACATCGCCCCCGGCGAGGGAGCGGGTTACACGCTGACGCTCGATTTCGGCTACGGCGACAGCAAGACCCTGACCGTCGAAGTGCCCAAGAAGGACGAGTATGTGGTGCTGGACCACAGCGTCGCGGCGGAACCGCTCGCGGTGGTGGTGACCTTCTCCGAACCGCTCAAACAGAGCCAGAACCTGAAGGACCTGATCCGCTTCGACACGAAATTCCGCACCTCGGTCGACAAGAACCGGCTCTACATCTATCCCGAATCGCACGTCACGGGAAATTTCGACATCGAAATAAGCCGGAACGTGCTCAGCAAGAGCGGGCAGCGGCTCAGGGAGAGCTATACGTTCACGGCCAACCTGCCGTCGCGGGTGCCGGCGATCCGCTTCGCGGGCAAAGGCTCCGTCCTGCCCTCGTCGAACGACATGTCCCTGCTGTTCGAATCGGTGAACTACCGCAAGGCGCGGGTCCGCGTGCGGAAAATATTCGCCAACAACCTGCTGCAGTTCTTCCAGCAGAACTACTACGGCGGCGACTACTATTCGGATATGGACTACGTGTCGCGCATCGTCCGCGATACGACCGTCGATCTCTCGGCCAAGGCATCGACCAAGCTCGACCTCTCCAACACCTATTCGCTGGATCTCAGCCGCCTGATAACCGACGGCCGGAAGTCGATGTACCTGCTGGAGATCAAGGGCGTCGAACCGCTGGTTCCCACTGACGAGTATGATTACGACTACTATTTCGGAGATTACCGGACTTACCGGGAGCGGTCGAAACTGGTTCTGCAGTCCGACATCGGCATCATCTGCAAGAGCAGCGGCGACGGGGAGCTGATCGTCTACACCACCGACCTGGTCTCGGCGCGCCCGAAAGGCAGCTGCAAGGTCCGGGCCTACGATCGCCAGAACCAGCAGCTGGCCGAAGCCGTCACCGACTCCGAGGGACGCGCCGTGCTGAAATGCGGGGACGAACCCTACACGGTGCTGGCCGAGGCTAACGGCGACGCGGCCTTCGTCCGGGTGGAGCGGGGCGCGGCGCTTTCGTTGAGCAATTTCGACGTGGGTGGCACGACCGACACGAAGGGGATAAAGGGCTATCTGTTCGGCGAACGGGGCGTCTGGCGCCCGGGCGACGAAATTTACCTCACGCTGATCGTCGCCTCGGACAACCCGCTGCCGGAGAACCACCCGGCGTCGCTGGAGTTCTACAACCCCAACGGGCAGTTGGTGCAGTCGGCGGTCAGCAGCGGTTCCACGGACGGAATCCATACGTTCAAATTACGGACAACGCCCGCCTCCCCCACGGGAATCTGGCGCGCGAAAGCGACCTTCGGCGGCGCGACGTTCGAGAAAAACATCCGCGTGGACGCTGTCAAGCCCAACCGGATGAAGATCGAGATGCGCCTCGGCGACGGACAGACCGTCGACGCGAAGGAGTTCACCGGCCGGCTGACGGCCCGGTGGCTGCACGGCGCACCGACCGCGGGATCGAAAGTCACGCTCCAGGCGCAGCTGTCGCAGATCCCGACGCGCTTCAAGGGCTACCCCGACTATTCGTTCGACGACGCCACGAAGCAGTTTGCCCCCGAGGAGCGGGAGATCGTCTCCGGCACGACCGGCGCCGACGGCGCGCTGCAACTGACCACCGACCGGCTCTCCTCGCTGGAAGGGTTGAGTCCGGGGATGCTGAACGGCAAATTCACCGTCAAGGTCTTCGAAAAGAGCGGCGATTTCAGCGTCGACCAGCAGATCGCGGCCGTCTCGCCCTACGACGCCTATTTCGGAATCGGCGTAACCGCCCAACAAAGCGACTGGGGCGAGGAGTACCTCGACAGCAAACGCGACCATGCGCTGCGGCTCGTCCTGCTCGACGCCCGGGGCCGCCCCGCGACGGGCACGGAGGAGGCGACCGTGACGGTTTACAGGATGAGTTCCTACTGGTGGTGGGACGCCTCGTCGGCGGCTTCCCAGGCCCGCTACGCCAAAAGCGCGCTCAACGCCCAGTACAAAACCCTGCGGGCCACCCTCTCGAACGGCACGGGACAGGTCACGATGCGCTGGAGTGCGGGCGATTCCGGCTATTACCTCATCCGCGTGACGGGCGCGCGGCAGGCGCATTCGGCGACGTGTGTCGTCTGCGTGTCGTCGTCCGATCACCGGGGCGGCATCTCCTCGGTGACCGACGCCGCGACACGCCTGGCCATCGCCCGCGACAAGGACAAATACGTGCCGGGCGACAAGGCGAAGATCACCATCCCTTCGTCCCCGGGCGCCCGGGCCTTGGTGAGCGTCGAGAGCGGCAGCTTCGTCCGCGAAAGCCGCTGGATAGCATGCACCGACCGGCAGACCTCCTTCGAGATTCCCGTCAGGGAGGGCATGGCCCCGAACGTCTACGTCTCGGTGACCCTCGTCCAACCCCACGGCAACACGCTCAACGACGCGCCGATCAGGCTGTTCGGCGTTCTGCGGCTTCCGGTCGAGGACGCCGGCACGCGCCTGGCGCCCGTCGTCGAGATGCCCGAATCGGTGAAACCCGAGTCGGAAATCACGATCCGGGTCCGCGAGCGGAACGGCAGGCGGATGAGCTACGTGCTGGCGCTGGTCGACGAGGGACTGCTGGGGCTGACGCGTTTCAGGACGCCCGACCCCTACCTCTATTTCAACGCCACCGAAGCGCTGGGCGTCCGCACGTGGGACCTGTTCGACCATGTCATCGGCGCCTACGGCGGCCGCATCGAGCAGCTGTTCGCCATCGGCGGCGACGCCGAGCAGCCGAACACCGGAGCGCTCCGGGCGCAGCGGTTCAAACCCGTCGTGCGGTTCCTCGGCGCCGAGAAGCTGGGCGCCGGGAAGACCAACACCCACAAGATCGCGCTGCCGCCCTACTTCGGGTCGGTGCGCGTGATGGTCGTAGCGTCCAACGGCCGCGCCTTCGGCTCCGCGGCGAAAGAGGTCGCCGTGAAAAAACCGCTCCTGGTGCAGGCGACCCTGCCCCGCGTGGTCTCCACGGAGGAGGAGATCGAACTTCCGGTCACGGTCTTCGCCCTCGAAAAAGGGGTCGGCAAAACCGACGTCCGGGTGAGCGTGAACGAAGCGTTCTCCGTGGTCGGGCCGCAGAGCCGGAGCGTCGTCCTCGACGACGAGGGCGAACAGGTCGTCACCTTCCGGCTCAAGGCGGGCCGGCAGACCGGAATCGGGAAGGTCCGCGTCACGGCGGCCTCTTCCGGCGACAACTCCGCCTCGGAGATCGAGATCGACGTGCGGGAGCCGAATCCCTACGTCACGACCTCGGAAGAGCACATCCTCCAGCCGGGCGAAACGGTCTCCGTCAAGCCCCTGAAAGCCTCCGGAACGGCCCGTCTGGAGCTTTCGTCGATTCCTCCGATCGACCTTTCGCGCCGCCTCGAATACCTCGTGCGCTACCCCCACGGCTGCATCGAGCAGATCACCTCGGGAGCCTTCCCGCAACTCTACCTACACTCCATAGCCGAGTGCGACGAAGAGATGTTGCAGGACATCGACCGCAATATCAAGAGCGTCCTGTCGCGGCTGGGCGGCTATCAGCTCTCCAACGGCGCATTCGCCTACTGGAGCGGCGGAACCTCGCCTTCGGAGTGGGGCACGGCCTACGCGGTCCATTTCATGGTCGAAGCCGCGAAATACGGCTACGCCGTCGACCGGACGACGCTCGAACGCGCACTCAAATACCTGCGCGGCAACACCTTCGACAATCCGCTGACGCTGGCTTACGCACAATACGTCCTCGCACTGGCCGGCACGCCCGACCGGGGCGCCATGAACCGCCTGCGGGAGAGGTCGGCGCAGGCCGGCAGCGACGCGCGATGGCTGCTGGCCGCAGCCTACGCCCTCGACGGCAACCGGAAGGTGGCCGAAGAGCTGACCGCACAGACCACCGGCACGGCGGCTCCGAAGGCCGACCCCTACGACGGGACCTATAACAGTCCCGAACGGCAGATGGCGATCGTGCTGATGACGCAGACGCTGCTCGGACAGCGCGAAGCGGCGTTCCGCACGGCGCTCAAAATGTCCGACATCCTGAAGAAGGACAAGTGGTTAAGTACGCAGTCGACGGCCTGGATGCTCAACACGCTGGCGAATTTCGCCTCCACGGGACAGACGGGGATCGACGCCCGGATCGGCCGGGAACCGATCCGAAGCGCCAAGTCGATCGCCTCCATGCCGCTCACCGCCCCAACCGAAGTGAAGAACACCGGCACGGGCAGCCTCCATCTGGTCGTGAGCCAGAGCTACACGCCCGGCAAGGGCGAGGAGGCGGAAGCCGCAAGCGGCCTGAAGATCGACGTCCGCTACCGGGACATGAACGGCGCGCCGCTCGACCCGCGGTCGGTCGCCGTGTCGACGGACTTCTACGCCGTGGTGACGGTCACGAACACCAGCGGCTACGAGCGTTACGCCGACCTGGCCCTGACGCACATCGTCCCGGCAGGCTGGGAGATCACCTCCGAACGGGACCTTTCGACGGTCACCTACCAGGACATCCGCGACGACCGGGTTTTGAGCTACTTCGACCTCCGGAGCGGCGAAAGCAAAGAGATCCCGATCAAACTCACGGCGACCTACAAGGGCCGCTACTACCTCCCCTCGGTCTGCTGCGAGGCGATGTACGACAACTCGGTGCGGGCGCTCCGGAAGGGCGAATGGGTCGAGGTCGTCGGGCAGACGCCGGCCGGAAACTGATCGACACGGCCCTGAAATAACGAAACATCCCCGTAATGCGCCTGCATTACGGGGATGTTTTTACGGACCGGACGACTATTCGTCCTTGCCTTCGAAGAAATAGGTGGCATAATTCAGCCCTGCGGCATCGTAACACTTGCGCAGGGAGTTCATGCGGTGTTTGAAGTCGTCGAAATCCTTGCGGTCGTAGGACCAGCCCACCTCGGCGATGGCGGCCAGACGCGGCAGCAGCATGTGCTTCAGGTGCGGGAACGTGGCGATATACTCGGTCCACAGGTTGCCCTGCACGCCAAGGATGTAGGTACGCTCCCCGGGCGTAAGCTGGTCGTAGGGGTCCAGTTCGTAGACCTTGCGCATCGGGACATAGCCGCCGATGGCCATCGGCTCCTTCGTCGGGGTCTTGGTCTGGTAGTAGTCCAGGTAGCAATGGACATTGGGCGCCATGATGACGTGGTTGCCGGCCTTGGCCGCCGCAATGCCGCCCTTCGAGCCGCGCCACGACATGACGGTCGCCGTGGGCGAAACGCCGCCTTCGAGAATCTCGTCCCAGCCGATGATCTTCCGGCCGTGCTCGCGGAGCCACTTCTCCATGCGGCGCACCGTGTAGCTCTGAAGCTCGAACTCGTCCTTCAGCCCCTCGGTCCGGATGCGCTCCTGACACAGCGGGCACTGTTTCCAGCTGTCCTTCGGACACTCGTCGCCACCGATGTGGATGAACTCCGAGGGAAAGAGTTCGAGCACCTCGGCGAAGACGTTCTGCAGGAACTCGAACGTCGTCTCCTTGCCCGGGCAGAAGACCTCTTTGCTGATGCCCCAGCGTCGGCGCACCTCGTAGCCCTCGCCCTTGCAGCCCAGCCACGGATAGGAGGTGAGCGCCGCGACGGCATGCCCCGGAAGTTCGATTTCGGGAATCACCGTGACATAGCGGTCGGCGGCGTATTTCACGATCTCACGGATCTGCTTCTGCGTGTAATAGCCGCCGTGAGGCGTCTTGTCATACTCGCTCGAGGTGTGATGGTGGCCGATGAGCGTCTCCCCGCGCACCGATCCCACGCGCGTCAGCTCGGGGTATTTTTTGATCTCGATACGCCAGCCCTGATCGTCGGTCAGGTGCCAGTGGAACTTGTTGAGCTTGTGCATGGCGAGGATGTCGATATACTCCTTGACCTCGTCCACCGTCCAGAAATGACGGCAGGGATCGAGCATGCCCCCGCGGTGGGCGAAATAGGGTTTGTCGCTGACCGTCACGGCGGGCACGACGCCTTCGCCGTCGATGACCAGCTGGCGCAGGCTTTGCAGGCCGTGGAAGACGCCCTGCGGCGTTCCGCCGCGCACCTCGACGCCCGAAGGAGTCACGGCGAGCGTATAGGCCTCGGCCTCCAGCGAGCCGTCCACCGCCAGACGGACGTCGCCCTCGGCGGCGGTTTTCATCACCCCTCCGACGACAGGCGCGACCTCCCCGGCGAAAATCCGGGCCGAGCGGCGCAGTTCGGCATTCTTGCCGACGCCGATCACGGTCGACGCGGTTACGGTGAACGTCCCCGCGCCGGGTGTCACCGAGAGGGGTTTGGGAACGATGTTGACCTCGGGTCCCGCCCCGAAGGCCGCGCACGACAGACCGACGGCGCACAGCGAAAAAAAGAGTCTCTTCATATTGATTCAGGTTATGGTTGAAATTGTGGTTTCAGCGGAAATTCGTGCGTATGGACCGTCTTGTCGCGGGGACCGGCGATCCGTACGCGGATCAGGCTGTCGGCGACATCGCAGCGCACGCAGCTTCGGTTATCGTTGACCACGATCGGGAACTTCGCGTCCCGTTCCCCGGCGGGATGGAACGAATAACGGTGGTCGTGGCCGCAGAGCATCAGGTCGATCCCGGCCTCGTTGAGCACCGGCACGAAGAGTTCGTTCAGGTGGACGCTCCCGTGCCAGGCCCCGGTCGCAGGCGGGATATGGAGCAGGACGATGCGCGCCGACGCCGTGAGGAACTCCTCCGAGCGCACGGCCTTTTTCAGCCACGCGCACTCCTCGGCGCGGTAGGCGTCGTAATCGGCCAGCCCGTTGTACTCCGCATGGTCGTCGGGCTTGTCCTCGCCGCAGTCGAGCAGCAGGATGCAGACGTCGCCGTAGCGATAAATGCCGTAGAACCGCCCGTCCCGCCCGGGAAAATAATCCCCGAGGCTGTCGGCGAAGACGCCGCGCGTCTCGTGGTTGCCGCGGGTGAAGAGAATCGGCGTTCCGGCGGCGAAAAGCGCGGCCGAAGCGTCGAGGTAGTCCTTGAAAAGCTGCTCCCCGCTCTCGACGCTGCTCGACATGTCGCCGTTGAAAGCCACGAATCCCAGTTCGGAAAAGTCCACGCGCTTGCAGAGCCGGGTCAGGACGTCGGCCTTGCCGTGGATGTCGTTCAGCACGAGGAACGAGCATCCGGAACCCGCAACCGGAAAGGTACGGAACCCGTAGGCCCGGCGCCGCGACGCATCGGCGCCGACAGTCTTTCCATAGGTGACGTTGTTGACGTCGGGCCACGACAGAACCTCCTGCGAAAAGATCCGGTAACGGTAGTCGGTCCCGGGTTGCAGCCCCCGGACACGAACGGCGTGCAGCGTCCTGCCGGCCAGCTTGCGGCCGGCAACGGTCTGGTAATGGCGCGGCGGCGATGCGGGCGCAAGGCTGTCGGCGGGCGACGCCTCGACCCACGAAAGCGCGGGCCTGCTGGTGGTCCAGACCACCGTCACTCCGTCCTGCGACATGTCGCACAGGTAAGGCCCGTGCGTAATTCGGAATTCCTGTGCGGCGGCCGTCAGTGCGAAGGCCAGTCCCGCAAACACGAAAAGCAGTTTCTTCATCCCATTTCCGGTTGATCGCCTCGTCGGCAAAGGCTTCGGTCCCCACGCAGGCGGGAGGCCGGATTTTACGCTACGCAAGATAGCGATTATTCGCGAAACCGCCGCATTAATGACGAAAAAAGGAGGCGAATCGTTTTCCGTTCGCCTCCTTTTCGTTATTTTTCCGCGTCTATTTTATCCGTTTGAGAAGTCTCGCCTTGCAGTCGGAGTCCTTGAGCATGGCCACGAAATAGCGGGCGTCGGCCCGGTTCGCCGCCGAAGGGTCGGCCTCGTAAACCGCCACGAAATGTTCGGCGTGCGCGACCAGGGCATGCCGGCAATCGAAATTGACCATCAACGCCTCCGCCCCGTCATCCGCCGTCCGGTCCCGGCCCCACGAAAGCCCCGTGACCGTCTCACCGCCGCCGACCGCCGTGCAGGCTCCGGGATCGACGCCCAGAAGATTGATCGTCAGCGAAGGATAATAGAAATAGAGTCCGCCGGGCATCTCGACCGTCAGCGTGTTCACATCGTGGAAGGCGATTCCGACCCCGTAGTTGAGCATCTCGATCACATCGTCCCACATCAACCCCGCCCGCATGAAAAAGCGGTAATAGTTCTCCGTAAAGCCCGGCCGCACCACAGCCTTGTCATCCATATAGTCCCACTCGGGGGAAATGGCGGTGGTAAAGGAGAAGCGCACTTCGCGTCCCGTCCCGTCGGTCGAGCCCAGCGCCTTGCCGAAAGAGTAGGTATCGGGCGGCATATCCCCGCCGCGCAGATGCGGCGCATTGTAGAAATAAGTATCCGAAAGGGGACGTCCGTTGATCGCGGCCCACGTGGTCGAGAAAGCCGCCTGCTTGCAGTCGTCCTGCGTCAGGAGCAGCAGCAGCGACTTGTTGTATTTCAGGGGAGGAATTTCGATGCGCGCCGCCGAAAGATCGGTCCCCGGCCCGAACGACAGCGCGATCTCGGCCGTTATCTGCCCGGGTTCATCGCCGAAGGGATAGAGGTATTCCGTCGGGGGGGGGAATCGGGATTGTCCGGCTCCTCGGGATTCTGCGTCCCCGGTTTCGGCATCTTGACGCATCCCGCCAGCAGCAGGATCGCCGAAGCGGCGAACAGCGAGTGTCTTATCGGGCTTGTTTTCATGGAACAAAGATAGGAAAAAATAGAACGGGTGCAACACGGGATTGCAAATGGTTCCGCAGAACTTTCCGGCCGGAAAAAGCGTCGTTACGACCCCAAAACAGAGCGAATCGGAAATATCAGCGTCTCTTCGGCGCCTTTTTCTTTTTGCGCACCGACCAGCCGAAATGACCCAACGCCTCGCCCAGCGCGAAATACTCGCCGTGGGAGTAGACGATCGGATCGGCCCGTTCGAGGCAGAACCGCCCCGTCGCCGGATCTATGTAGGCCTCGTCGGCCTGAACGCCGACCACCTCGGCCAGGAACATGTCGTGCGTCCCGAGCGGCAGCACCTGCCGGACACGGCATTCGATGTTGACGGGTGATTCGGCAATCAGGGGTGCGGCGACCTTTTCCGACGGCACGGCCGTCAGGCCCATCTCGCGGAATTTGTCGAAGTCGCGGCCCGAGCGCACCCCGCACCAGTCCGCGGCGCGCGCCAGACGGCGCGTCGTGAGGTTGATGACGAACTCGCCCGTACGGCTGATAATCGCGTGGGAATGGCGTTCGGGACGCACCGAGATAAAGCACATCGGCGGGTCGGAGCAGACCGTTCCGGTCCACGCCACGGTCAGCATGTTATACTCCTCGGGCGCCGCGCCGCAGCTCACCAGCACCGCCGGCAGCGGATAAAGCACCGTCCCCGGTTTCCAGTTCTGTTTCATATCGCTTCCATTTTGGGACAAAGGTAAAGGTTTTTCCCTATCTTTGGAGCCGTGACGACACTTTTCAGTGCGCGCTCGTCCTTGCTGCGCCGAATACGATCCGGTTTTGCACCGTATCCGGCTTTTATGTACCTTTGCTCACGTATGATCGCCGATTTCGTCCGATACCTCGAAGCCGAACGCCGCTACTCGCCGCTCACGGTCCGCAACTACCGCCACGACGTGGAGCAGTTCCTCGCGTGGCTAGGGGTCGACGACGCACGGTTCGAACCGCAGCGGATCACCACGGACGACATCCGCGAATGGATTCTCTACCGCACCGAAACGGGCCGCGTGAGCGCCGCCTCGATGAACCGCGAGATTTCGTCGCTGCGTGCGCTGTTCCGCTGGCTGCTCCGCACGGGAGCCGTCAGCCGCGACGTCGTGCATCCGATCCCCTCGCTGCGGACTTCGCAGCGGCTGCCGGCCTTCGTCCCCGAAAGCCGCATGAGCGGCATCGTCAGCGAATGCGAATGCGACAGCGAGGACTTCGTCCGCGAGCGCAATTCGCTGATCATACTTCTCCTCTACACCTGCGGCCTGCGCCTGGCGGAACTGGTCGGCATCGACCGCAACGATTTCTCCGCGGACTTCTCGTCGCTGCGCATCCGGGGCAAGGGAGACAAGGAGCGAATAGTCCCGATGCTCGAATTCGTGCGCGAAAAGATTTTACATTACATCGGGTTAATTGAGAGGCAAAATATTTGCATTTCATCGGAAAAAGCACTATTTTTAACACACAAAGGAAAACGCATATCCCGGACGGCGGTGTACCGAACGGTGCAGGAAGAACTGGACAGGGCGGGCGTACAGGGCAAGAAAAGCCCCCATGTGCTCCGCCATACGTTTGCGACGCACCTGCTGAACG